>VFSW01016302.1_pt1 | contig 10146 bp, 9 predicted proteins | sample 5358111 | NCBI WGS metagenome assembly VFSW01 (sample SAMN11554181, study PRJNA540505) | mine drainage metagenome | isolation source: sediment from site ElyBrook_90M | place: USA: Ely Copper Mine, Vershire, VT | collected 2017
TTCCCGGCCAACGAGCGCGCCCCCTGGCGCCGGGGGGGCGCGCTAAGGGCCAGTGCCTCGGCTACTGTTTCGGGAGAGGATGTTTGGCAGCCGCTACGCGCTTGCCCCGCGCGGCCGGCATGCCCTCGTCCGCGGGCTGATACCGGGGATCGTGCGTGGCTTCGCCCAGCACGTGCAGGCGCAGAAAGTTGGTCGAGCCGGACTTGGTGCGGGTTCCCGCTACGATCGCAATCACCTCGCGCTGCCTCACGAAACCGCCCTGCTCCAGAAGGCTCTCCGCCAGTTCCACCATGGATTCGGTCGAGTTCACCTTGGGGCAGCGAATGGGTATAGTCCCCCCCAGGCGGTTCAGGCGGTTAATAGTCACCTGGCCGGGGCTCAGCGCAAAGATCGGCGCCGACGGATGATACTTCGAGAGCTGCCTCGCCGTCGCTCCAGACTCGGTAAACAACGCGATTCCCCGCAGGTCCAAGTCATCGGCCGCGTGTGCGGTGGCTTCGCAGATGGTTTCGGCAATCGATAGGTGCGACTCGTGCGGCCGCACGTTGTAGCCCGCCTGTTCCTTGATGGTGCGCTCGGCCTCCTGCACAATGCGGCTCATCATCGACACCGCCTCCACCGGGTACTTGCCCACCGCGGATTCACCGGAGAGCATCACCGCGTCGGTGCCGTCGTAGATTGCGTTGGCCACGTCCGACGCCTCCGCCCGGGTGGGCCGCGGATTATCGATCATCGACTCGAGCATCTGCGTCGCCGTGATCACCGGCTTGCGGTATTCGCCAGCCTTGCGGATGATGTGCTTCTGGATCGCCGGAACGCGCTCCGGGGGAACCTCCACGCCCAGATCGCCCCGGGCCACCATGATGCCGTCGGAGACCTGCAAAATGTGATCGAGATGCTCGATCGCCTGCGGTTTTTCCAGCTTGGCGATAATCCACGTCTCGCAGCCATGCGCCGAGACTCGGTTGCGCACCAGGCGAACGTCCTCCGCCGTCCGGACAAACGAAACCGCAATGGCATCCACGCCATTCTTGAGCGCGAATTCGAGATCGGCGTCGTCCTTCTCCGTCAGCGAAGGCACCCGCACCGGAATTCCCGGCAGGTTGATGCCTTTGTTCTCGCCCAGCATGCCGCCGTTCACGATCTCGCACACCACGTCATCGCCGCTCACTTCGTGCACGCGCAGCTCGATCAGCCCGTCGGAAAGCAGAATGTGCGAGCCCTGCTCCACGTTTTCCGCCAGCGTCTTGAAGGTCGTCCCCACCAGCGATGCGGTGCCGGGCACCTCCCGCGGCGTGATGGTGATGCGCTGGCCTGCCTTCAACAGCACCGGCTGGTGGTCTTTCAGCTTGGAGGTCCGGATCTTTGGCCCCTGCAGATCGCCCAGGATGCAAAGGGGCTTGTGCAACTCGCGGCCCACCTTGCGGATCATCTGGATCAGCGCCGCCTTTTCGTCGTAGGTTCCGTGCGAAAAATTGAGGCGGACAACGTCCACTCCCGCGCGCACAAGGCTGCGGAAAACAGCTTCGGTATTGGAAGCGGGGCCGAGCGTGGCCACAATCTTGGCGCGGCGCTGGGTCGCAGAGTCGCTCAGACTAAAGTCGGCAAACGGCATTGGGAGTGCTCCGGAATGGGTACAGTGGGGATGAGTATTGTGTGCGCGTTCAACCCCCTATTCTACATGGACCGCGCCGACGGACTCCCAGGCGGCCGGGGCCGGGCGCCGCTCCCGCTTAAACGCTTGAGGACGCGGCGTCAGTTGGGCGGGCCGCCTACATGTGCTCCTGCCGCGCCTGGTACAGCACTCCATTCAACTCCGCGCCCAGCAGCGCGCTGAACGAGGTCAGGTAGAGCCACACCAGGGTCGCAATGCCGGCCGCAAATGAGCCGTAAAACCGCGTGTAGCTGGCCGTGCGCGCCACGTACCAGCCAAACGCCAGGGTGGCCGGAAACCATACCAGGGTCGCGGTAATGGCCCCGGGCAGCACCCAGCCCCAGTGTTCCTTCCGCCTCGTGCCATAGTGATACAGCGCCGCCAGCACCACGATTCCCGTCACCACCGCAACCGCCCAGCGCAGCATCCGCCAGGAAAGAATGACCACGTGGCGCAGTTCGTGGTCGGCATTGGCAATCATCCAGTCTTCAATCTGGTGCCCGAACACCAGAAACAGGCTGGCCGCCGAAAGCGGCAGAAGCACGATCGGCACCAGCATGAGCGCGCGCAGATGCTTTTGCCAGAATCCCCAGTTGTCGCGCCGCACCGTGTAGGCCCGCCGGAATCCTTCCATCAGCGACAGCATCACCCCGATGCCCGCAAACACCGCAAGGCTTCCCGCCGACAGAATTACCTGGACCGAGCGAAGATGGCGCGAACTCAGCGAGCTTTGCAGCAGGTTCATCGATTCCGGCGGAAGGATCTGATCAAGCGAGCCGCGCATCTCCCCCACCAGCGACGGCCCCGCGGGAACCTGCGCCAGCAGCGCCGTCAGCACCAGCACCGCCGGAAAAAAGCACAGCATTCCGGAATACGCTGCCGCCTTGGCCGTGTTGAACACGTCGTGGTCCAGCGCCAGCCAGAGCGTTCTGCGGATGTGGCGGAAGATGCGTCCCATATGCGGTCACAGCAAGAGTAGAGCATCGGGGCGCATCCGCAACACGGCTTTTCACGCGCATCCGCTCACTGCCGCGCCCGGTCGCGGCGGCCTCGCCTGCGGACCTATTTTTGCATCTCCTGGTATGCGTGAACCCAGGCGTTCATCAGGTCATCCAGGCTGAACCCAGGCTCCATCGCGCAATTTCCGAACTTGTCAACCGTCCGGTCGCACCGAGCCACCACTTCGCCCTTTTCGTCGTAGAGTGTCAGGCCGTTGGGGCCCTTGGGCACGTCCTCGAACCGGGGCTGGCCGGCCGGCGTCACAAGCGGTTTTAGATAACCGGTCGCGGTTCCCGCGGATACCGAGGCCAGAAGAATGAAAGCAGACAGAGCGCTCATTCCCGACTCCAGAAATATTGGTGTGATCCCAGTATGCAGCATTTTCCCTGCCGCTCAACATGTATTTCGCCGCATCATGGCGGCCGCTCAACGGAAGTGAACCCCGGCGCGCGCCGCTGCGTCCAGGGCGCTTGAAGTTCGCCCAGGGTGCGCTGTCCGGCCTCATCCCAAACGGTTTATCATGGCCGGTTATGAGAACCAGATCCCTCGCCCTCCTCTGCCGGTCGCTGGTTTCATTCCTGATCGTTTCCGTTCCGGTCGCGGCGCCCTCTGGCTTGGCCATCGCCCAGGCCGTCCCGCCTTCCAATCCGCAGCTTGCCGCACCCCAGTTGAACGCACGGGTGGACGCGCTGCTGAAAAAGATGACCCTGGACGAGAAGATCGGCCAGCTGGCGCAGTTCTCCGCTGGATTTGCCACCGGTCCGAATGCCTCCAATCAACACTTTGACGATATGGTGGCCAAAGGACAGGTCGGTTCGTTCCTCAACGTTGCCGGCGCCGACGCCACCAACCATTACCAGCACATCGCCATGGAGAAGACGCGGCTGCACATTCCCCTGATCTTCGGCCTCGATGTCATCCACGGCCACCACACCACGTTCCCCATACCACTCGCCGTTGCCGCCAGCTTCGATCCCGCCATGGCTGGAATCGTGGCCCACACCGGCGCCGTTGAGGCCCGCGCCGACGGCGTCCCCTGGGTCTTCTCGCCTATGGTGGACATCGCCCGCGATCCGCGCTGGGGCCGCATCGTCGAGTCCAATGGCGAGGACCCGTATCTCGGCTCCGTCATGGCGCGCGCCTGGGTCCGCGGTTACCAGCAGGGCGACCTGTCCAAACCCGATTCGGTCGCCGTCAGCGTCAAGCACTTCGCCGCCTACGGCGCGGCCATCGCAGGCCGCGATTACAACGCCACGGACATGAGCCAGATTACTCTTCGCCAGGTCTACCTCAAGCCGTACCAGGCCGCCGTTGAAGAAGGCGCGGCCACCATGATGAGCTCCTTCAACTCCATCAATGGCATCCCCGCCACCGCCGATCCGCTTACTCTCACCCAGATTCTGCGCAAAGAGTGGGGCTTCAACGGCTTCGTCGTCTCTGACTGGGGCGCGGTCGCCGAGCTCGTCAACCACTCCCTCGGCGACGGTCCCACCGTCGCCCGCAAGGCGCTTGAAGCCGGCCTTGACATGGACATGGAGGGCAATCTCTTCGGTACCGTGATCGCTGCGCAGGTTCGCTCCGGCAAAATTCCCGAGTCCGTCGTCGATGAAGCCGTCCGCCGCATCCTCCGCGTCAAGTTTGTGCTGGGCCTCTTCGACCATCCTTATACAACGCCCGGCCCTGCTTACGACGCCACTCCCGAACGCCGCGCCCTGGCCCGCAAAGTTGCCGATGAGACCCTGGTGCTTCTCAAAAACGATCCTGTCGAAGCAGTGGGTACGCTGCTCCCGCTTAGCGGAAAAATCAAGACGGTCGCCCTCATCGGGCCCCTCGCCGACAACCAGCGCGATCTCCTCGGCGCCTGGTCCGCCGGCGATCCCAAATACGTCGTCACCCTGCGCAAGGCTCTCGAAGAGCGCCTCGGCGCCGACCACGTTCTATACGCCTACGGTTGCGGCCTGCTCTCGGGTCACGATGAGGAGGTTCTGAACAACGTCAATTTCGGCGGCTCGGCTGCCGCAAACGGAACGAACGCAGTCTCCGACGACGACAAACCCATTGCGGAGGCCGTGGAGACCGCGAAGAAAGCCGACGTCGCCATGCGCGCCCTCGGCGAAAGCGCCAACTGGATGGAAGGCGAAGCCTCCAGTCGCGTGCATCTCGGCTTTACCGGCAACCAGGAAAAGCTGCTTGAAGCCGTCGCCGCCACAGGCAAGCCCATAATCCTCGTGGTCCTCGCCGGCCGCCCCCTAGAAATCAAGTGGGCCGGCCAACACGTCCCCGCCATTCTCGAGGCATGGTCGCCCGGCGTCGAAGGCGGCCACGCCATCGCCGACATCCTCTTCGGCGACGTCAACCCCTCCGGCAAGCTCCCCGCCAGTCTGCCCCGCGCCGTTGGACAGGAGCCGCTCTACTACGCACAGATGCCTACCGGCCGTCCCGCCCACGGCGACCTCAGCCACATGCCCGCCAATTCGCTGGAAAAATTCATGTCCCGCTACGTGGACGAAGAGAACTCCGCGCTCTATCCCTTCGGCTGGGGACTCAGTTACACACGCTTTGCCTATTCCACGCCCACCTTGAGCCGGCAAACGGTTCCGCTCAAAGAGGTGTCCGCCTCCGGACACGCGCCCGTCATCACCGTGGGCGTCGACGTCCGCAACACCGGCAGTGTTGCCGGAACCGAGGTTGTGCAACTCTACATCCGCATCCCCAATGTCAGCGTGGAACAGCCGGTCCGCGAGCTCAAGGGCTTTACCCGAGTCACCCTCGCGCCCGGCGAATCAAAGCACGTTGAGTTTCCTCTCGGATTCGACGAGCTTAACTTCTACAATGTCGATCTCAGGCAGGTAATCGAAGCTACCACTTACAACGTGTGGGTCGGCGGCAGCTCGCTGGCCACCGCCGAAACCAGCTTCCAGGTGGTGGAGTAAATACACCCAGGCTCAGCTCGCCGCCTTGTACCCCTGGTAGTCAGTCGTGAACAGCGTGTGCCGGAAGACCATCCGTCCCCGCGGATCGTCCGGAAAAGGCTGTTCCGTGGTGTCGATGATCGTCCGCACCGGCACCGTCACGGTCTTGCCGCCCACCGTCTGATCTCCGTAATCGATGCGCTGGGTCTCCACTCGCACAGGGTCCGAGCCCTTCAGATCGGCCTCTGTGATCAGCCGCACCACCACTCCGGAGCTCGGATCTAAGAAGATCTCTCCGTGATACGGCACCGTGGCCTTCCAGTTCTTCCAGTCCTGACTCGTCGCGTAATTGCCCGCCCCGCCCGGCGTCTCCGTTCCACGCAGGGTGATGTCTCCGGCCTGGCTCGTCTCCGGGAAGCAGCAGTAGTTCACCGCATACTTGCTCTTCTTCTTGTCCACCGCATAGGAAAACACGGCCTCCTGGTGCCCGTTCACCGTCTCCCAGCGAACCCAGTTGATCCGCCCCGCCTGCTGCGCCTCCGTCAGAACCGTGCTCAGCACCGGCGGTTGCCCCAGCATGGCGATCATCCCGTTAGAGCCCCAGTTCCCGTTCTTCGCCGGCGGCGTCTGCTCCGCTCCATCGTGGAAGGTCACCGTCGTCTCATCTGCGGTGGTATAGCGAATGGGCGTGTATGTGGGAGGAGCTACAGCGTTGTTCCGTGCCCCGAACGACTCCTTCGGTATCTCCGCGTCATCCTGGAAACGTCGCGTCTCCTTGGTCGCGGTCATTGCGGGCATCTGCGCATACGTCTTGCTTGCGTAGTCCATCGCCTTGTCCAGCATCGCCTTCTGCGCTGCTGCATCCGGCGCCGCCGCCGTGGGAATGTCGGCCGCGGGTGGCGCAAGCACCGCGCTCTTCGCCTCCAGGATGAAGAGCTGCTCGGTCGTCATCTGGCCGGGCACGTACTGCGCAAAGCTGTCCATGGTGCTGTGCGTCAGCTCCTCGGTCAGATCCACGTCTTCCAGGTCCTTGGCCACGTCCGCGTCCGATTTGTTCCCCTGGTGCGCGGCCCCCAGCAGATTTTTCAGTTGATCTACCGTCATCTTCTTTGCTGCCCAACCGGGCAGAACAGCCACCAACAGCAAAGCAAGCCAGCCAATTCGCTTCATTGCGTAAGCCTCCATCGTATTCCGGCGTTGCCATTGTATCCCCCCGCGCCGCGCGGGAAACTGGAAAGCAATGGGAGGAGGCAAACTCCGCGAGAATTCTATTGCGCCTTGATCCGGCTGGCGATGCGATCGTATTCCGCTCTCGTAATCACGTGACGCTTCACCAGGTCCGTCGAGTCGGCCCAGGGCCGCCCCGCGACGATGCGATGCGCCGCCCCGTCGTCGATTCCCGGAAGCGTCTTCAGATCGTCGGCCGACGCCTTGTTGATATCGATCGGCCCCTTTTCCTTGAGACCCTCCACTACCCCCTGCGCCACCGCCTTGGCGTCTTGCGCCGCCTCTTTGGTGGCCTTGGCGGTGTCCTCGCGGATGGCATCCGGACTGCGGCTCGCAGGCGAACAGCCGGCCAGAATCAAAAGCAGAAGCGTGCAAGCGGATACGTTCCTCATACCCGGTTCGATGCTCTTTCCCGGCGTCGCGTGCGGGCAGATTCCATTTCCTCCGCGCCGCCCGCCGCAACGCTGGCCCATCTTCGCATCCCGCTATACTGGGCCTGAACTCGTGCGCCCCAGCCACGCGCCGCGCCGCCTTCTGGGCCCGGAGAATACCTCTGTCCAGCGTCGTCATTCCGCCCGATTTAACCCAGGTCCTCGACCGCGCCTGGCAATCTGCTCAACATCTCCCCGGCTTTCTCACCGAACCCGAGGCCCGCTTCCTTGGCCTCGCCGCCGCCTGCACCCCCGCGCTCGGCTCCATCGTCGAAATCGGCAGCTTCAAGGGCAAGTCCACCGTCATGCTGGCCACCGTGGCGCAGCACTACCGCCTCGCTCCCGTCGTCGCCATCGACCCCCACAACTTCGACAATCCCGAGCTCGCCGCACACCGCGCCGCCCCCGGCGCATCCTCCTACGAAGCCTTCCTCCGCAATCTCGAGGCCGGCGCCGTCGCCGAATCCGTCGAGGTCCACCGCGCCCGCTCCACCGACGTCGCTCCCTCCTGGACTCGCCCCATCCGCTTCCTCTGGATCGACGGCAACCACACCTGGGCCGGCGCCAAAGCCGACTTCGACGGCTTCATCCCCCACCTCGTTCCCGGCGGCATCGTCGCCTTTCATGACGCGCTCCATATCTTCTCAGGCCCCAGACGCGTCTTCGCTGAAGACATCCTCGCCTCCGACCGCTTCGGCCCCGCTGGATTCGTCGGCTCCATCGCCTGGGCGCAGTTCCGGCCCCGCGACGGCGCCGCTTTCCGCCCGCAGCGCGCTGCCCTCGAGCGTTCCGCCTGCCGCCTGCTGCCCTACGTCGAAGGCGATCGCCGGCTCCACGGCCTCCGCAAGCTGCTCTACAAGCTCCATCGCGCCCGCCTTCCCCGCGCCGCCATTGCGCCGGCGAACTGGGCCGCTCTGCTCAACGCCACGCCGCAAGCCTGACTCGCCCGCCCGCGCCGGAAGGTACACTGTTCGAGAGCCAGGAGGCAAACCATGCAGGCCAGGATTCAGGGCACCACCATGCCGGTGCTGGAAGTGCAGCTTGACCCCAACGAGAGCGTCTTCTCCGAGAGCGGCGAACTTTCCTGGATGACCCAGTCCATCCAGATGACCACCCACACCCAGATGGGCGGCGGTGGCGGACTTCTCGGCGTCTTCAAGCGCGCCGTCGCCGGCGGAAGCATCTTCATGACCGAGTACCGCGCCTTCCAGTATCCCGGCGAGGTCGCCTTCGCGACCAAGGTCCCCGGCCACATCGTTCCCATCCAGCTCGGCCCGGGCGCGGAGTATTTTGTCCATCGCCACGGCTTCCTCTGCGCCACTCCCCAGGTCACCATCGGCATCGGCTTCCAGCAGTCCCTCGGCGCCGGCATCTTCGGCGGCGACGGCTTCATCCTCCAGCGCGTCGCCGGCTCTGGCACCGCGTGGCTCGAGCTCTCCGGTGAGCTCATCCAGAAAAACCTCGCCCCCGGCGAAGTCCTCCGCGTTCATCCCGGACACGTCGGCGCCTTCCAGGCCTCAGTCTCCTTCCAGATCACCATGGTTCCCGGCATCAAGAACATGATCTTCGGCGGCGACGGCCTCTTCCTCGCCCAGCTCATGGGCCCCGGAACAGTATGGCTCCAGACCCTGCCCATCTCCCGCCTCGCGCATAAAATCGGTGAGTATCTGCCCCAGAGCGGCCGCGAAGCTCCTGCCGCCGCCGGCGCCGGCCTCATCGGCGGCATCGTGGGTTCCATCCTCAGCGGAGGCGAGTAGCTGCATCGGAAAGCACGCATGACCAAATCGGACTTGAGCTCGCGCAGTCTTCGCGGCGACATCGTATTCGGCTTCTCAGTGGCCTTTGCTCTTTACCTGGCATGGGTGCTCCGACACGTCCTTCTCCTCCTCTATGTCAGCGCCCTCTTTGCCGTCGTGCTCAAGCCCCTCACCTGCTTCATCGCCGATCTCCGCATCGGCCGCTTCCGCCCCTTCCGCAAGGTTGCCATCTTCGTGCTCCTGCTCTTTGTCGTCGGCGCACTCACCACCTTCGGCTTTCTCGCCATCCCGCCCGTCGCCCGCGACCTGCAAAACTTCGCCCAGGAAATGCCCCGCCGCCTGCCCGGCATCCTCGACCAGCTCAAGCGCATTCCCTTCGCCGGCCGCATAAACACCGGCGATCTCTCCGCCCGCATTCAGGGCGCCGCCACCCAGACCGCCACCTACCTGCTGCTCTCCATCAAAGACTGGGCCGGCACGGTATTCGAGATCGGCATGGCGCTCATCCTCACCGTCTACTTCAGCCTCGAAGGCGAAACCGCATATAAATGGGCGCTTTCGCTCCTGCCCGTCCCCCATCGCCGCCGCCTCGACGCCGCCCTCCGCCGCGCCGAGCGCCGCATGGAAAAGTGGCTCCTCGGCCAGGCCAGCCTCATGCTTATCCTCGGCCTCGCCAGCACCGTCACTTACCTTGAGCTGCATGTGCGCTATGCATACGCGCTGGGCTTCCTCACCGGCCTGCTCAATATCATCCCCGTGGTCGGCGCCGCCGTCAGCATCGCTCTGGCTCTGCTCGTCGCCGCTGTCGATTCCTGGGGCCGCGTCCTCGGCATCGCCATCTTCTACGTCATCTACCTCAACCTTGAGAACTCCTTCCTCATCCCGCGCATCATGCAGTCCAGCGTGAACCTGCCGGGGCTCTCCATCCTGGTTGCGCTGCTCATCGGCAGCGCCCTCACCGGCGTCGTCGGCGCGCTCGTCGCCGTTCCCACCGCGGCGCTGGTCGCCGTGCTCATCGACGAGTACCTGGTCTTCAAAGATCAGGAAAATGAAGCCAAAGCCGCCGCCAGCCCCTGAAGCCGCCTCCATTCTTCATCGCCGCCACAGCCCGGTGCCCCAGGTCTCTATTTTGAGACCGGGGAAACCACCACAGCCCACCTGTCTTT
>VFSW01016303.1_pt1 | contig 10146 bp, 9 predicted proteins | sample 5358111 | NCBI WGS metagenome assembly VFSW01 (sample SAMN11554181, study PRJNA540505) | mine drainage metagenome | isolation source: sediment from site ElyBrook_90M | place: USA: Ely Copper Mine, Vershire, VT | collected 2017
CCAGGGCCGGAACGGCTCGAGCGCAGTCAGGTGCGATACCCATGCCCCGCCCAGTCCAACCGACACCAGCAGCAGAGGTCCGAGACAGCAGGTCGAAGCGAGAATTGCAGCGATTCCGCCGGCAGCCAGGCTGCCGGTACCGATTTTGTCTTGAGGCATGCTGTCTCCTTGTATCCGTGCTTGCCGATGCCGTAAGCTTAGGTCCGTACCTGGGTACGGAATCAAGGAGGGGTAATGGGGGGGAAGGGGTTTGCCATCGGGCAGCTCGCCGCGGCCGCCGGAGTCAATATCGAAACAGTGCGCTACTACCAGCGCATCAAGCTCATGCCGGAACCGGCGCGCCCGCTGGGCGGTATCCGTCGCTACGGCAAAAAGGAACTAGCGCGGCTGCGGTTCATCAAAACTGCCCAAGGTCTCGGGTTTACTCTCGATGAAGTCGCCGATCTCGTGCGTCTCGATGACGGCACCCACTGCGTAAAGGCACGCGACATCGCCGCACATAAGCTCGAAGCAGTCCGTGTCCGGCTGCGCGATCTGCGCGCGATCGAGATCGTGCTGTCCCGGCTCGTACGCAAGTGTGATTCACACCGTGGCGCGATACGCTGCCCGCTTATCGAGGCACTGCAGACCATTGCCTGAACCCGATGGCAGCGATCCTGGTGCTTCTTGCGGGCAGGGGGCGCGCATTCCGGTGACGGGGGATGAGCCCAAGGAGAACTGCGCGATGTCCCGCCGCACGCGACCGATATTGTTGCCGTAGTCAACTGAAACTTCACACGCACGCCATCATTCGCGCCGTGCCTGTCCTTCATACATATAGGTGATCAGTTTCGGCCCTTTTTCCAGGTAGCCGGTGCGGAGATGCTCAATACGAAATCCCGCCGCGCGGACAAGGTCATCAATCTTGCGATTGAGATGGCAACCGGCGCTTATCCGGCTCCATACCGGTGTGAGCGCATTCTGCCAACGCTGCACGCTGCACTCAGGCGCCAGGCCGTGCTCGACAAACAGCAGCCGGCCCTCCGGCGTCAGAACGCGATACATCTGCCGAAGTGCGTCCAGCGGGTTCCGGATCGAACACAAGGACCACGTTATAACGACCGTATCAAAGCTTTCGTTCGTGAATGGAAGGGCTTCCGCCGAGGCTGTTGCCAGCGATACAGGCAACCGCACCGCTTTCGCGCGCCGTCGGGAATACTCAATCAGTTCTGCCGAAGGATCGATACCGCAGATGCAGTCAACGTCCCGATAAAGAGGCAAATTCAGACCCGAACCCACACCGACTTCGAGGACCCTGTGCAGGGAAGAGGAAACCGCACGTTGCCGGTACGGCAACAGCAGCTGATTGCGCATCGCAAAATCGAGCAGCCGCGGGAGGATGCAATGGCGGTAGAAACTCAATGCGCATTCCTCGCGGAGATCTTTGACTGACTCCCTTGCACACCGGCACGAAGGTTGATGGACCCCGTCCGGCATGGGGCTGGAATGCCGGCCGGCACTGAAATGGACAAGATATCTGTCATGGACCAAAGTGGGTCCCGCGCTGCAAACTGGCTGCCACTTTCGCAAATTTGCATACAGGTATACGGTCCTCGCAGACAGATCCCCATCAATCGGCCCATCGATCACCCTCAGGGTACCACTGAATAACGACCCGCCAAATCGGTGACCGTCTTGCACGGGAAGCAGGCGTAATGCAGGGATGTCTTGACCGATTGCACTGGCCAATTATGCGGACCACTCAATCATGTGGATCACCCGAGCGGCATACCCCGGAAACGGCTCTATATAAGAGCTCTGCCGACGTCTGAGGCTGGCGCACGCTCGACATAATCCTCACGGTCGTCTGAAGTGGTGACTCCACGTAACGAGACCGTGAAAACGTGCGAGTGCCATGTCGCGGTGGGAACACAACGCTGTTCTGGTTCAACGTTGCACAAGGTGTGATGGTACGAGTATAACAGCGGCAACTTCATCACGGTTATGTGGAAAAATCGAACGGCGCCCAGACGTTTTCCCACGGCCTCCGGCCTGAACGGTCATTGAGTGTTTGGCGCCTGAGTGGCCGGCCCATTTCGCGCTCCACCGGTCATTCAACTGAGCCAACGCCACTGGCGGTAATGGCCGAATTGCTCGCGCAGACCATGAGGACGGGATCGGAATGGGGCGGCCGTTCAAAGGGCTGCCCTGGAAAGCAGGTGACCGGCGGCTGGATCGGGTCGGAATTGGTCTTGAAGCCGCGGGGTGTGGGCACAGAGGCCTGCCAGGGGCTTCGGTGAATTTTCTCAATGGGTTCCGTTTGTTCCGTTAACCCGCCGTAATGGATATGACCATGTGCAGGAAGATACAAAAACTCCCTGCACTCCGCATGAATACTAGGCGGGTGGCGGAGGCGGTAGGATTCGAACCCACGATGGACTTGCGCCCATGGCTGATTTCAAGTCAGCTGCATTCAACCACTCTGCCACGCCTCCGGATCGGGGACGACCAAGCCGGATCTTAAAAGCCCTGCTCCCTGGCGCGTCTAGCCCTGGATCACGGCAAATCCCCTGTTCATCGGTCAGTCAAAGAAGTGCCCTCCCGACATAAGCATAACCGATGCGTTCTTTCATGGCGACACCGCCTGCAGAGTCAGACTTGCGTCTACCACGGACTCCGGTATTCTGTTGAACCATTTACCGCCAATTGCGGTCTTAGAGAGTGCAGAACCGGTCCCCGCCCGGACATAAAGGGCAGGAGCCGTCACCCACAGATTGTTGCGAGAGACATTCATGAACCAGGATCTTCAGACCCCTAGAACCCAGACCGCCTACGGCCGCTCCTCGGTGCTGGCCACCAACAGCGTTATCCGAAATACCTATATTCTGCTGTCACTCACGCTCATTTTCAGCGCGGCGACAGCGGGATTGGCGATGCTGACCGATGCGCCTTTGCTCAACATCTGGCTGGTCATGATTGGCTATTTCGGCCTGCTCTTCACGACACGGGCATTGCGTAACAGTTCCTGGGGATTATTGTCGATATTCGCCCTGACTGGCTTCATGGGCTATACGCTCGGCCCGATCCTCAATCTTTACATTGCCCACTATAGCAATGGCAATGAACTGATCGTGTACGCGGCGGGAAGCACAGGCGCCATATTCATGGGTCTGTCGGCCTATGCGTTCAGCACCCGCAAGGATTTCAGCTATCTCGGCGGATTCATCACGGCCGGAATCCTGATTGCCTTCATTGCAGCGATCGCGAACATCTTTCTCCACTTGCCGGCGCTCACTCTGGTCGTTTCTTCCATGTTTGTACTGCTGATGTGCGGCTATATTCTTTATCAGACCAGTGCACTAATAAATGGAGGGGAAACGAATTACATCATGGCCACCGTGAGCCTGTATGTGGCCATCTATAACCTGTTTACCAGCCTGCTTCAGCTGCTTGGCATATTTGCCGGCCGTAATCGCTAACATAAGAGTCATTTCAGACCAAACCGCAGGAAGGCCACCATCCATGATCCCGGTCCCCAAAAGGACCGGGATGCATCCTTGCGCGGCTTTTGTCCACATCTCCGAGAAACGCAATAAAAACCTGTCTTTTTCCCGGGCGCACGGTGGCGGGGGAGCTTGTCCCGCTCACGCGCTTGTCCCACCGGCACCATGGCTGTGGGCGCAAACAGGCAATGTCCGCCCAAAAACAGCCGAGAACGCCCTTGGCGTACTCGTTGACGAAATACCGATCGGGTTGGCGGGCATCGTGCGGTTCCCAATAAGTCTCTGCGCATGCGATCCAACTGCCGAGCGAGACGCTGCACCGGGATCTTCAGCGGCACAAAGCGTATGGCGGAACGGACCAGCACCTTGGCGTAGTGGAAATCCGACTTGTTCGACTTCATGTAGGGCAACAGCAGGGGTGCCACTGTTAGAGAACGCGATATCCGCCAGGGCCAGGCAGACGGAAGCGGCACACACATGAACTGGCAGAAATGTCGGCCGCAAAAAACCTGTTCTTATGCAGTACAACCGGATGGTAGAATAAAATTAACCACAGATTTTGCGAGTGGTACCACCGCGCAATCCGAAGCCGGGGTCTGAGGATTATCCGTCGGAGGGAGGAAGTTTGGTGCGAGCAGTCACGGTCAAGCAACGGATCCACCTTGATGGCCAGACGTGCCCAATTGGGAGCCCACAATGCGACATACAACCATCTGGTATTTCGCCGTGGCGGCGTTACCCCTATTGATGACAGGACTGAGCGGCTGTGGCCCCCTTGCCGACAAACCGATAGCCATTTCTGGCTTTAGCGTAGACGGCACTTCCGCTCAGTCCCAGACCGTCGTTCCTATCAATCCTGGGGTGAACAACGGCCAGTTTTCGATCAACTGGAATATCACGGGCAATATCTACACGGCCGTCCTAGCGCTTAACGCCGGACCTGTCTTCGACCCGAGCACGAATATCGTGCTTGCCAGCAGTTGTGGAAAGCAGTCGCCACAGGACATCTGCCATGCTACTGAAACTCTGAATTGCACTTTTGACAATTCCAACAACATGCAATGTTCGGACCTCTCTGGGCCCTATGCCGCGCAAGATCTGACCCAGTTCCTCGGCGCCGGGGTACCTGCAAACGCCTATCTTGTGCTGCAAGCCTGCAATCCCGCAGGAAACGATTGCCCGACCGCTTCGGTGCCGATTCAGATCCAGTAGCTTTTTTTGCGGAAAATCCTGGTGCCGCATCATCAGACCGAAACCGGCTTCCCGTTCGTGACCAGCGCCCCTTGCAATCTCCTGCGAACTGCAGCTGCCGTCTTACTGGTAGCTGTTCTCGCGGGATGCGCAACCGCTCCCACCCCTGCCACTACTTCACTCATACCGGTAGATCAGGTCAGGCTGGCACGATCTAGATATCTGGAATTCGTCTACGCCGAAAAGCGACTGTCGGCAATCGACTACCGAAAAACTCTGGTCAATTCCAATAAGCTGACGCCGCACCTGCAGTGCAGCACGTCGTCCCTGATCTCCAGAAACAGTTCCGTTCTCGGTGCCTGGGTCTGGCGTTCGACATTATTACTGAGTAACCCTATTGCAGCACACAGATTTCTGAAGCGCGCGGCACAAAATGGCATTGGCAATCTCTACATGCAGATTCAGCCGGATCTTGGATCTTTCCCGGGTTTCATAAACAAGGCCAAACGTCTACACATCAAGGTCTACGCTCTCACCGGCTCACCGGATGATGTCGACAACTACGGACCTGCGCTACGCTCGATCGACCAGGTTCTGGCATTCAACCAGTCCCACAAAGGGCAGTTTTCCGGAATACAATTCGATGTGGAGCCCTACCTGCTCAAACGCTATCAGACCGACAAGCGCCGCATCCTGAAGCGCTATGTTGGGTTGCTGCAGGCGATCCGTGCGCGGTCTTTCGGAAAAATTCGGGTCAGCGTAGTGGTGCCTTTCTGGTTCGACCAGGAAACTGTGGAACACCGGAATCTGATGGGAATTGTAGCCAGCGACACGGATAGTCTGGCGATCATGAGCTACCGAACCCACATTGATCAGTTGCTGGCTGTTTCGAACGATGGTTTGTGCTACGCCCAGATGTACGGAAAACCTGCATTACTGGGCATCGAACTGCGGCGTATACCGAGCGAGATACATTATTTCCTTGCCGTCCCACAGCTGTCGCGCTACATCCGGCGGTCAGACGGCCATACGTTTCTTCGAAAAGATCCGCGCGACTTCATCCACTTTGCGCGTAAATACACAGTGCACGGCTCCAATATCTCCTTTTATCCCCATGTGCACGCAGCATTTCTCTATACGCAGTCACCAATTCCCTATCGGAGTTTCGCCGGGTGGATCATGGACGGTCTCGGCCAGACCTGGATCCGCTAGCGACGTCACGAGCTCCGCGGCAGAATAATCCCCGCCGGCAGGAGGTATCAGCGCCCCGCTTCGGCCCCTTCCTGCCGCAGTCTATCCGTTGATTGCGTCACTTTCTTGCGCTGCGCCTGAAACAGGCGCACGACATCTCCTACCCGATGCTTGCCTAAGTAGCAGTGAATGTAGATCTTCGTGTCCGGATGGCTCCGGACATATGCAGCGATGTGCCGCAGGGCTGCGGCATTCAGCCGGCTGCTTGGAGGCTGGCTGCTGTCCATCGGAAAATTGTACTCTCTGATTCCCATCTGTTCAGCGTAGAGATCTTCCCTCTCGATCAGGGATCCCTCATAGATCAGATGCTGGTCCAGCAACGAAATGATGGTACGCACGCCCCGTTCATGCAGATCTGCAATCAATCCATAGTCCGGATAGGGACCGACTATAACATCGGGGGTGATTTGCCGTACATGTCCCTGCATTAAATGCAGGGGATAAAGGTACGGCTCGAACGTGGCGAAATTCGAAAGGAACACATATACCGGAGCCGCCAGGACCACCAGCATCAGAAGCAGCCTCAACACAACACCGGCCACGCGCTGCGGTAACTCTGTCGGCAGAAGTCGTCGTACCGCATGCTCTTCTTTACTCAACATTCATCTATCTCACTGTGCTGACACGCTCTGACGAGACTCCGGCCCGCCGCACGCGATCTCAACCCGGGTCACGCGTCTGTCGTCCCCCGCGGACACTTTTCGTTCCTTTTTCCTGCTAGTCTGATCCCGACTCGGACCCCTGAATCGGCTTGCGCTTCATGGTCCCCCAGTGACTGCGCCAGATCTGAAAGGTCGCGATCAAACGCTCTACAGCGACCAGCTGCCGGTAGCCCAGATACTCCAGCGATCCGAGCAGGGCAATTTTGTAGGAATCAGTCAGCTTCTCGTAGCGATGAATGACGAAATTGTCGAGTAGCACCGCCGAGGCATTGAGCCACATGCCCCACAATATCGAGAAGGTAAAGAACAGGGTCGCGAATACCGGATTGACCATATGCAGAATGAAGAACAGAACGAACCCGAAATAGCCGATGAATTCGACAATCGGTCCGAGCAGCTCGGCAATGAGAAAGTACGGCATGCCGATGACCCCGGGCTTCCCGTATTTGGCATTGAAAAGCATGACACGGTTATGCCAGATGCTGTCGAACAGTCCGCGTTGCCAGCGATTGCGCTGCCGCAGCAGTGTTAAAAGATCCCCGGGGACCAGCGTCCAGCATACGGGCTCGGGTATGTAATAGACCTTGTACCGGATCGCGTTGTCGACGCAATACCGATGCAGCCGGAGAATGAGATCCATGTCCTCACCTACCGTCTTGCGAAAACCCCCGATGGCAAGAACCAGATCCTTCCTGAAAATCCCGAAGGCACCCGATATGATGAGAAGGCTGTCGATCTCTCCGAACGCAACGCGTCCCGCCATGAATGCCCGGAGATACTCGGCGATCTGGATATTGACAAGGATGCTTCGGGGCGCCTTGATTTTTATAACCGACGAATCCCGCACCTCACACCCGTTCAGCACACGCACTGCACCTCCGGCCGCGATCAGCTCCCTGTTTAGCAGGAATTGCTGCCCCATGCGCATCAGCGCATCCGTCTCGAGTATGGAGTCCGCGTCAATGGTGCAAAACAGCGGGTACCTGCTGTAGCTCAGCCCGGCATTAAGGGCATCTGCCTTGCCGCCATTATTCTTGTCGAGGACCCATACGTTTGGAAAATTTGCAGACACATAAACCGCACGGACGTCCTCGGTTTTTATATGAATCCCCGCCGGGCGAAGTATCTTTTTCAGATTAAAGCGTTTTTTCAATTCTTCAAGCGTTCCGTCCATAGAGCCATCATTAATTACTATTATTTCAAATTCCGGGTACTCAATCTTTGTTGCAGCCAGCACTGTACTGGCGATGTTCACTTCCTCGTTGTAGGCGGGAATAATGATGCTGACCGGTCTGAGATTTGACAGCGCCAGTGCCTTCTGCAAGCCATCCAAATCCGGCGCCGCATCGGCAGAACGCCGGATGAAACGGAACGCGAACAAGGTTATGAAGGTATAACCGGAATTGAGCAACAGAAAATAGAGCAGTATGAGCGCCTGGTAGACAATGAGCACATACGCGATCGTTTTGAACATAGATGCAATATCCGTCAATCCGCTGCAATTCTGAATCGTTCAGAAAACCACCCCATGCCTTCATCCACGGAATGGCCGCCCTAACCTGCCACTGCGTGCCGCACGTGGTTAGCCCGCCCCACAACACATCAATCCATGGTCAGAGCGAACTCCGCCATGTCGCGGGAAAACGTATCGGCACATATCCTAGCCCGCTCCAAATGCTCCCGTCCTCCGGAGGGAAACCTGACGAGCGTCATGGCCGCTGCAAAACGCACATCGAAATGTGGCGACGCCAGAAAATCGGCAATCTGGTCCTCTACAGTCACGCCGCAATAAAGGCTCGAGCGAATTGCAACGACCTGAACCACCGGGTCCGCAGATTTGAATCCCCTGCTGATCAGATCGTCGCATATCTCCATGTTGTACAGCGCCCTCATTGCGGAAATGCGGATAATCCGCTCTTCGCTGGTTCGCGCATAATCAATGATGGCATCTGATATAAGCGTGAACTTCTCTTTTCCTATCGCATTGATCAGGGCAGCCTTGTACTGCATGCTCAATGCCTCGGAAAAGAGGCAATCCCGCAGGATCCGATCCACGACTGGGGGATCTCTGCGTGCGAGCAGAGACCTGATTGCGGTTCTGAGCACTCCTTCATCATAACTCGCTGACAGAACCAACTTCTTGTTGAGTAACAGCGAAAACTGCTCAAACTGCCTGAACTCATGAACTAGAAAAGCGCAGGCCGACACACAGCTTCCAAAAACGCGTACGACTTCCTCCCGCTCCGCGAAATCTATCAAATACTCGAAATACGATGGATCGCGCAGATCGGCAAAGGCGCCGAGTGCCCGGCAACGCACTCCCCAATCCTTTGACGATAACGCATTCTTAAGGATCTGAACCGTCTGCGTCGCAGCAATCGCGCCCTGCGCGGTAGCTACTTCAATCGCATTATGAAAGGAAAAGCTGCCAAAAGCGCCGGCCAGGCACAGCGCTTCGCGAAAATCGCGAGGTTCGGTCACGGATGAAATTGATCCGGAACACAATGACACCAGCTCTCCCGCATAAAACAGGGTCTTTTCCTCCTTGCGGCGCGCGACGTTCACAACATGCCGCTTGTGCCACCCCAATCCCAGAACCAAAACCGCCAGCGACACGGCGAATACCACATTGATGGCATTCAGCAGCCAGACGCCTACGTACGGGGCAATCAGGCCATCAAGCGTGTGCATTCACCACCTCTTGATCAGCGACACATCGACGCCGCTGCGATCATAAAGTCCGGATCGGTGTTCATAGAACACGTCGCCCTCCAGAGAAACCGTGGGCGTGACTTTCTGTATCCTTCCCAGCTTGATGCTGTCGCTCGGTGTACGCAGTATGGCGCCATTGACATTGAGCTGTTCACCGGCCATTCCTGCCGTCAGGTATAGGAACGTCTTGTTGCCGTTCTGGGTCCACTGCGGAGCAAACAGATAGCTGTAGGCGCTGGTCTGCGGGACGTAATAGAGGCCAGTCCTGAGCGTTAAATTGCGGTTGATGTCCATGGCAATGCCACCGAGAAGCACATTGGCGGACAGCCCGGAAAAAACCAGATGGCGAACACCTCCATATAAGGCATAGGAACGGTAATCCTTCGTGAGCACCAACGCGACAGAATTGCGCGCGAGGAAGGTATCGCTGGGGCTGTATGAAACGGCACATTCGCCGCTGTACCCGTAGCCCATACTGAAATAGTAACTGGCGGCGTACGAATCAGCGTTCTCGCCGAACCGATGCGCGTGAATGACATTGCCGACCAGGGTTCCGGAGGCGAGCGCGAATTTCGCCCGAAGACCCTCATAGTAGTCTTCGCTCGGCGTAATACCGGAGGCATGCGCCCGACCGGCCTCAACGGCAATGGAGTCGGGGTAGAGCAAGTCGTAGTTGTCGCTCAGGTCGGCCATCACTGACTGCTGCTGCGTCGGTGGCAACCCTGCATACATCACCCTGGCATCATGAAAATTTCTGGCATGCACGTTCGCCAGCACCGCCTGTCTGGCGAGGCTAGGGTCGCGCGGATAACGCCGCGCGAGCTCGCTGTAGAGTTGCGCGGCACGCT
>VFSW01016304.1_pt1 | contig 10146 bp, 7 predicted proteins | sample 5358111 | NCBI WGS metagenome assembly VFSW01 (sample SAMN11554181, study PRJNA540505) | mine drainage metagenome | isolation source: sediment from site ElyBrook_90M | place: USA: Ely Copper Mine, Vershire, VT | collected 2017
CAACTAGATTGCAGAACTGGAGATTGATGCCCTCGGCCGCGGCTTCGGTAGCGATCATGATGCAAGACTCGTCACGGAAATTCTCGACGATCGCTGCACGCTTGTCTGCGGTGGGCGAACCGGTGATACGGTCGGTTCCGGTGTGCTGTTTCATCCATCGCTGATAGATTGCCTGGCTCAGCGGATCGGTGTTCGTGCCGTTGAAGAGCACGACCTTCCCGGCGAATTCGGTTTTCTGGAGCAGGTTGAAGAGCTACTACTGGGTACGGCGCGATTCTGTAAAGATGATGGCTTTTTGCTGAAGCGCGCCGGCGCCGTTCTCCATACGAACTGTGCGCGCCGCTTCAAAGCCACGCTTCAAGGCAGTGAGAAGCACTTCCCCTTTGGAGTTGGTCTGGACCGCCTTTGCAAGTGCATGGAATTGCCTCAGCTTCTCTTTCTCCGCTCGAAGCTCGGCTAGTTGCTCCGGTGTAAATCTATCTGGTTTTTTCTTGCCGTTCTCATTTCCAGTGTCAGATTCATACCCCTCGTCATCGTCCCCCCATTCTTCCGGAACCTCAGAAAGGGTTTCGAAATCCTCCACGAGGGCCTCTGGAACATCGGCCGCTTTCTGCTGGTCGGCCTCCGCCGCCTCCAACTTGTTGGCAAGCCCCAGTAGCGTATCCGAGATGGCGTAAGTAGAAGAGGCAAGCAGTTTCCGCAGTATTAGCGTCATGAGCTGGCGCTGGCTGGCCGGGAGTGCGTAAAGCTTTTCGCCTTTGAGGTAGTCGGAAACGAGTTCGTAGAGCTGCTGTTCTGCGGCGGTGGGGTAGAACTCCTGCACCATCGCGTGGCGGTTGGTATAGGACACATAGGCCAGCACCTGCCGCCTGAGCGTACGCTGGCAAATGGGACGCAGACGCTGCTTGAGAGCGTCGAAGTCTGCTTTAGTAGGGAACCGGGCAAACTGCGCGCGAAAGCTCCGGAGATCTCCGAAGGTAAACTCATCGACGATGCTTACGAGACCATAAAGCTCTAAAAGTGAGTTCTGCAAAGGCGTGGCCGTCAGCAGCACCTTTTGAAAGCTGCCGACAGCATTCTTTATGGAATTCGCAACCTTGTTACCGGGTTTGTAGACGTTACGTAGGCGGTGCGCTTCGTCAATAACGATCAGATTCCAGGGCGTCGTCCGGAGATACGGCTCCTTTGAGCGAGCGAACTGGAATGAACAGATAATGATTTTCGGCTGTTGGAAAGGGTTCAAATTGCCGGTGCGAACGGTCTCATTAAAGGTCTTTGTTTCAAGGATGACGCTTGGAAGAAAAAACTTGTCGAGTAGTTCTTGACTCCATTGCTTGCGAAGGTTCGCAGGGCAAATTACGAGGAGAGTGCGCCGACGTTCCGCCCAATGCTGAGCGAGCAAAATTCCCGCTTCGATGGTCTTTCCAAGACCTACTTCATCTGCAAGGATTGCACCTTTCGATAAAGGAGAACGAAAAGCGAATAAAGCTGCTTCAATTTGGTGCGGATTTAAATCAACCTGGGCGTCAGAAAGCGCGGACGCGAGCTTGTCCACGTTGTCCGAACTGGACCTTTTTGTCAGCTCGTGGGCGAAATACCGCGCATGGTAGTGAGTCAGATTCATTCGTATTGCAAACCGCAGCTAAAAAACGCTCGCCCGCCTGCGCGGCCTCATTCTGACCGAGGGAGGAGGAGCGCAACACTTTCAAAATCAGTGAATCCACGTTGCCTTCCATGATAATGGTTCAGAGAACAAACTCAACACAATTGCATACAAATCAGTGCAGCGACGATTTCGCCGTGGGGCATAATCTAGCTCTTAGGTAAACTCCGCTCATCTAGCTTCCTACGGGAACGTTCGAGTTCCTCCGCGATCACCTTTTCGTCGGGGAGAATGGTCTTATACTCAGCGGCGAGTACCTTGTTGGGCAGGTTATCGAGAGCGTAGTGGGCCTCGGCGGCTCCTTTTTCGGCACAAAGAATAAGTCCCACTGGAGGGTTCTCGCCGGGCTTCATCCAATGCTCGCGGGCGTAGTTTAGGTACAGGTGCATCTGGCCAGCGTCGGCATAGCTAAACTTGCCTACTTTAAGATCCGCAATGAGCAAGCAACGCAAGCGGCGATGGAAGAAGACGAGGTCGACGCGGAACCAATTGTCGTCGATGCGAACTCGGCGCTGACGGGCAACGAACGCAAAATCATCGCCCAACTCCAACAAGAAATCGGTGAGGTGCTGGATGAGCGCCTCTTCCAGATCCGACTCAGAGTATTCGTCCTTGAGGTCGAGGAATTCGAGGACGTACGGGTCTTTGATGGCCTCTTCGGGCGTGATTGTGTCGCCCGGTTCGGCGGTCTCAGCCTGCTCCAGCATGGCGGCTTTGTTCTTTGACAGAGCGATGCGTTCGTAGAACTGGCTGCCGATTTGCCGGTCCAATTGCCGGACGGACCAGCCCGAACGGAGCGCTTCCGTCTCATAAAAATTCCGCGCTTCTTGATTCTTGACGGAGAGCAGCCGGACGTAGGCGGACCACGGCAGCGGAAACAGGGTGGCGACGGCTAGGATACTTGAAGAAGGTGATCTTAAATCGCTGATATTGATTGACTTGTCAGATTCTCTCGACAGTGTCGAGAGAATTCGATCACTTGGCCAAGTAAGATAGAAGGCACGCATTTTCCATAGATTTGCATTTCCGAACCCTCGGCCAAACTGCATGCTGAGGTCTTTGGCAAGCTGTTCCACCAATTGCTGGCCGTACCCAGCTCGCGCTTCCCCTCGTTGCTCTGACTGAACGATGCGCCGCCCAATTTCCCAGTACGCAGCGGTCATGATCGAATTGACGTTTCGTGCGGCGGCGGAGCGCGCTGCTTTGAGCAGTTCGACGATTCCGCTGTGGATGTTGTCGTAATTCTCTGGCATGGTCATCAGGTCGGTCACTGCGACTCCTCCGTTTCTAGTCCGCGGATTTGAGCGCGGACGTTTTGGAGGCTGACGCCGCCCCCATTCTACTTTTTGCATAAGTCAGATTCCTATGCCGATTCCCTCGACGATGGATAGCGGCTGGATTTCAAGAGCTGAAGTCTTTGAGACATCGGCGCTGAGTTGCGGGCTGAGTTTGGCCATGTCATCGGTGAAGATAGTGGCCTCATGGCTGGCGCGGGAAATCGAAACGTACCCGAAGCGAGAGTTGAGTAGGTCCGGGTGGACGCCTGTGTCGGCGTTCACTAGAACGCGTTCGGCGGTGAGGCCCTGGGAACTGTGGCTGGTGACGGCGTATCCGTGATCGAAGTGGCGGTGCTCCTGGGCGTTGAAGTCAACTTGGCGGTTGTTATCTAGGCGGGCTGAAATGCGGCCGTCGGGCGCGATGGACTCGATGGCGGCAAGGTCGCGATTGGCGACGCCAAGGGACTTGTCGGGTGCGGTGAACTGGATGCGGGCGCCTACCGAAAACTCGCGATCAATCTCGCGGTAGACGCTGACGCCGTTCAGGCGGCGCGGGTCGTAGATTACCTGTTCGCCAGAGGACTTTTCGACGGTGAGCAGGTTGGCGCCAGGGTTGATAGCGACGACGGAACCATAGGTTCCGGCTTCAATGCCCGCTGCCTTGCTGCCGCGCGCATATCGGACTACATCATTAATCTCGTAGTGGCTGGCCCAGGAGCGTTCGGCGCCGGTCATGTCCTGGCGCTGAATGAGCACGCGGAAGTTGTGGTCCTCCGGCGCAATTGTTCCGCCGGCCTTCAGTTCTTGCCGGACGGCGGCGTTCAACTCGCGGCGGGAGGCATTGTCGGGCGAAACGATTAGGGTCTTTTCAGGAGACTCGACATAGGTCTTGGCGATAGTACGGATGCGCTCTTCGGTGCCGGGAATTTCTTTGATGCGGCCCTGTTGCTGGAGCGCATCGAGGGCCGCGGATACTTGACCTTTGGCAAGCAACTCGACCGCTGACTTCAACGCCGGGTCCTTCTGGCGAACAATCTCGTCGAGCCTGGCGGTGCGCATTCCGGCCTCCTGCAACTGCTCGAATGGGCGGCCTGCTTCAACGCCCTGATGCTGGCGCGTGTCGCCGATCAGGAGCACACGATCATTGGGGCCGAGCCGCGCTAGGAACTCACGCATCTGGTTCGTGCTGGCCAGGCTTGATTCATCGACAAAATAGAAGTGCCGCTGCTCCTGAGTGGCTGGGTTGCGTGTACGGGCAAGGAACCCTTGCAGGGTTCCTGCTTCAATGCCCGCCTCGCCAAGCTGGCGAGCGGCGCGTGAGGTCGGGGCAAGACCCTCGACCGCGTAGCCGTTCCATTCGGCGGCGCTGCGGGCGACGGAAAGTGTCGTTGTTTTGCCTGCGCCGGCGTGACCCTGGACACCTTGAACACGGTCGGGAGAGCTGAGCACATCCTCGACCACGCTCTTTTGAGCGCGGTTGAGATGCGTGTTCTGGTCGGTCAGTGCGATGGCTTGCTGGCGCGACATGACTGGCTCGACGGTGTTCTGTCCCTCGCGCACGCGGCGGACGATTTCGTGCTCCGCCTCAATGGTCCTGGCGGTGGTGAACTGGCGAGCTGGTTGGCTCTGCGAACGCTCGACGATCTGGAATTCCCCGGAAGCGAGGCGGGCATTCAAGTTGCCGCGTAATTGGGCAAAGGTGATCTCTCCCATTCCACGGCTAAGGCCGTCACGCATTAGTGCTCGTTCATCGATGACGGCCTCGCGCTCGAAGTTCTTGTCACGGGAAAAGGTGAGTGATTCGCGCACGCGGTCAAGGGAGTTGACGGGCTTCTCCTGGTGCTGAACCCGCTCCCGTGCGGCGCGGACGACCGCTTCGGCTTGGTGGCCGAAGTCGGCGGCGAGCTTGCGATGCGCCGCCATGACCTCGCTTGGCGAGTGAATCTCTTTGCGGTCGCGCGTGGAGTGCGCAGCAATCTCAGCGGCTTCCTTTCCCGCGCGGCCTGTACGCTCCAGATACTCGCGAATCTGTTGGCTACGGGGGCTCGAAGCGTCGAGGTATTCCTGGGTATAGCCTTTGATTTCCGGGGCACCGCTGCGGCCAACGGTAATCTCGTAACCGAGGTGGCGAAGCCGGTAGGTCAGCTCCGATTGATAGATGGCCGTGGCGTACTGTTGCGATGCAAACAGGCTCTGAGGTTGGAGTGCGCGGTGTTGTCCATTTTCGCGTTCAGTTATGTTGAAAACGACAGCATGGGTATGGAGCTGTGGGGCAACGTAGCCATCGACCGGGCGCGCTGTGTCGTGCTCAAACTTGGCGGCGATGAATTTGGCAGTGCTCTCCGGCGCGTGGTTCCCGCCGATGCGGGCTTGGGTGTACATTTCGAGTTGCTCCAAGGCGACACGGACGCTGTCGCGGTGCGCAACGCGCACGTTCTCATCGCCGCCGACGAGAGCAGTGAGCGAGATTGATTTCGGCGCGGAGAACGTGGCATCCCACCCGGCGCGGTGCTCCATGGTCTTGACAGTCTTCCCATCGGCATCCTGGTACTCATAGGAGGCGCGCTGGCGGACAAGTTGTTCGCCCGTGGCTGGATGCTGCCCCTGACTGAGTCTCGTGAAATCCTCGGAAGAAACCGCCCCGGCAACGCCGAATTGCGTGGCAAGTCGGCCTTGCCACTCGCCGGCAATCACACCGCGCTGGGACCAGTAGTTCTGCTCTCTGGCGGTAAACTCCTTGGCGTGGTAGCTCTGCGCCTGCGCGGCGGAAAGTGGTTTTGAAATTGTCAGCATGGCTCCTCAATCCACCGCATTTCCGGCAGGCGAGATTGCATGTTCGTGGAATAAGAGGTTTCCTTGGACAGGTTCCGGTTCTGCCGGTGGCGGCGTGCTTGGAACGATCAGATCGTCCATGTCCCGCTCGTCGAAACCGGGGCTCTTCTCTTCGAGCGCGATTAACGGGAATGAGAACCGGGCAACGTGGTTTCCGTACTTCAAGAAACCACGCAGATCGTCAAGTCCGGAGACTTCAGACGGCAACACGAGGGGCTCGGTCTGGCGGTCAAGCGCGAAGTTCTTGCCGGCGCGTGAGCCGTCATAGTGCGTCTCTCGCAGCCGCTCGATCTCAACCTCACCGATGGCCTCGCTGACCCATTTGGCTGCCCGCGGCTCGGTGGTGCGCAGGAAGATTTTTGTGGCTGGCTGCGAGAGCATGGCTTCGGAATCCTCCCCATAGCGTGCCTCCATCTGGCTGCGCCCTTGGAAGCCGAGGATCACTGGGTTTTGAGATTTCCGGTTCTCGGTGATTGCCGTATGAAGCTGAGGGAGCCGTTGCAAACTTGCCAATTCGTCGATTACGAACCAAACTGGCTTCTGGTCCGGCATCGGCTCATTGAGCAGACGCAAAACCAGCGTGTCGATCCATAGACTGATGAGAGGGCGGAGAGCCTCGCGCATTGTCGGACGTGAAGTGATGAAGATCCATCCACGCCGCGTCTCGGCCCATTGCGTTGCCGTCCAAACTGCGGTTGTTTCGTTTTCTTTCGGTAGCAGTCGAAAGCTGTCCGCGCTCATATTCAGGGACCCGAGCACGCCGGTTCGCTGCTGCGGAGCCTTCGGGTCGATGAGCATCCAATACTCCGTGTTACGGACGCGCTTGTCGATCTCAGCCGGGTCGGACATCCACTTGATCAGATCCTCCGGGGTTGGCAGGTAGCTGAGGAGATGGGCGAAAATCTTCTGTGGGGCCTCGACAAAGAAGCGGTTTGTGACCCCCTCCGGTTGATAGAGGGAGACGGCTAACGCCTTGGCCTCGGCCTTCCGTCGTAACTCCTTCGACGGATTCCAGTAGGGCATCCGAGCATCGAGAGGATTCAGGACGATGTCGCCGCGATGCGGATCGTAGAACTGTTTCACGAATTCGCAGGCAGGGTCGTAGACGATGGCGCTGTCGCCGCGGGCATCGACCTGGTAGAGCATTTGGCGGATGATGCTCGATTTGCCTGAACCAGTGTCGCCGACGATGAGAAAGTGTTTGTTCTCAGCGTCGCGCGGAATGCGCAGGGGCAGCTTTGAATCGTTCGTTGTGATGCCGATGCCGTTGCCCGAAACAGCTTTGGTGAACTCCTTCGCATTGACGAGGACTGGCCCCTTGAGACGGCGGCCGTAGCGGAGTTGTTTTAAGCGCGCGATGTCTTTCGGAATTGAAAATGAGAGCTGCAGGACGAATACAATCAGTCCCCAAATGAGCTGCACCTTGAAGAGGTCGTAGATGGGAACATCCTCGTAAATCCAGTGTGCAAGCCAGGCATGGAGCGTCTTATTTGGGTAGTCGCGTGGCTCCTCGCGCTCAAGGAAATAGGTGCCGTGAACTGCGGCTTTCGGCGTCAGTGTCAGTGGAATCGACGGGCTGCCAGAGGGCGGCGTGGCTCCCGGCTGCACATCCGATTCAAGCGCGGCACGCCGGTCCGATACTCCATCCGAAACATAGAGCATCTGGTATTTGCTGACCGAATGAGTGATGCCAGCGGTTTCGCTGCGGAGGTAGTACGGCAGGTAATATCGTTGGAGCGGAGCGAGACCGAATTGGAAGCGAATATAGATGAAGAATCCGGTTGCGACGATCGCCAAAAAGAATGCGCCGAGGGTGTAGAGATAGCCGCGCGGCGGCCAGATGATTGACTCCTTGCGGCCCCATTGTTGAACGGTTGGCATGGCCTATTTCTCCTGTTTCTGGCTGCGCTTCGACAGGATTTCCTGCGCTCTGGCAGCCTTGGTTGTTTGCACTTGCCGGAAGAGAGCTTTGATTTGATCGTGGGCTATCTTGTCGCCCTGGAGGAGCGGCTCTACGGTGTCCATCAACAGCATCTGGACACCAACAAGCTCCGTGAAAATGTGCATCTCCATTGGCGTTGCCCCCTGGCCTCCAAGGTTGTGCAGGAGTGCGTCGCGGGTCCAATCGCCAAGGGTCGCTTGTTTCGACCACGCCAGGGCCTCAAGGGCGGTATATTCGGATTCCGTGAACCGAGCTGACAGAATTCGGTTCCGTGTGAGTGGTCGTTTGGAGCCATTCGTGGCTGGCTTGAAAAGGCTTGGAGTTTCCATGTCTCAGCCTCATTTGTTTGTAAGCTCGGCAGCCGTAAACGCCGTATACGAGGAATTGTGCAACTGCTTCATTCGTCAAACGTTGACGTTCGTATACGAGCGTCTACGAACGTTTACCTTTCAGGGGTGGAGTGTCGAGATACACCCGGTGCGCAGCACCGAACGGGCACTTACGGGCTGCACGAGGGATTTCGCGGGTGCAATTTACTGGGCATCACCGGCCTTCCGGGAAGGCTTCACGGGCTGCTGAACCGCCTCCGGCGCAGCGCCGTTCTGCTGCGTGCGACGGATACGAAGGCTCTGGGCAACGCTGGCGGCTTCGGGAGTTCGCAGGAACTCCTGGAAGTCGCGGTCCTTAGCGAAAACATATGCCAGCGCCTTGTCCACGACCTCGTCGGCTGAGGCGTGGAGAAAAGCGGCATACTGGTCGATCTGCTCGGCGGTGGTCTCGTCGACGCGGATCGTAGCGGAAATTTGACGGGTCTGGATGATTTCAAGCAACGGCATTGTGTGGCTCCTCTCTGTCGGGAAAATGGTTGGGATTGGAGATGGTATCTGCGCCGTAAACCATCTCGTAATTCAACCTCTGCAACGCTCGGTCGTAGCCGTTCAAACGGAGCACTTCTCGGATGACTCGACGGCCTGGCTCACGCGCTACATGGACGACAAAATCGACGGCCTCTCCGATCTCGGCTTCAATATCCGCAAATGTCGCCTGAGAGTGGCTGCGCAGCACGAGATTCGCAAAGCGGCGAAGCGCTTTTGCGGCCGAGTTGGCATGGATGGTGGCAAGCGATCCAGCGTGGCCTGTGTTGAAGGAATCGAGCAACGTGCGGGCCTCGATTCCCCGCACTTCGCCCAGGATGATGCGGTCCGGCCTCCAGCGCAGCGCGGCCTTCAGCAGGTCGTCGAACGTCACCGGCTTGCGGTGCGTGTCCGTTTGGCATTCGACGGGCAGGATGTTGGGCTTCTCGATGTGCAACTCGGCGGTATCCTCGATCACAACGATTCGCTCGTGGTCGGGAATCGACTGGCCGAGAATGTTCAATAGCGTGGTCTTTCCGGTTCCTGTTCCGCCGCTTATCAGGATGGTCTTGCCGTCCTCTATCTGTGCGGAAAGGAACTCCGCAAGCGGGCGCGATAGAGTTCCGCGAGCGATCAGGTCTTCGACCGTGTAGCGGCGGCTGGTGAACTTGCGGATGACCATCGCGGGCGTGTCGCGGACGACCGGGGGAATCACCGCGGCAAGGCGACTCCCATCCGGGAGCTGCGCATTCAGCAACGGATTGTCTTCGTCGAGTTTCTTCCCGAGTCTGTTGGCTACGACTTCAAGGCCAGTCCGCAGCCGAGCTGCGTCGAATTCAATGCTGGCGTCGCGGGAGAGGATGCCGTCGCGCTCATACCACCATGTCGAGTCGGGATTGCCCATGATTTCGCTGACGCTCTCGTCCAGCAAGAGCGACTCGATGGGGCGAAGGAACGGAAGGATTAGCTCGAAGCTCATGAGCACCTCAGAACGATGGAAGCCCAGCGTCAAGCCAGGCTTCCGAAACGGATGAGGAAGGGCCTAAGCGGCCTCTTCCTCCGGGTTGATCTCCTCGGGCTCCTGGTCTTCGGGGCTGACTTTCTCGGCCCGGTCGAGCTTCAGGATCGAAGACACGCGCACTTCCCATACGCGCTGCTTGGCGTTGGTCTTCTTGTTCGTCTGTTCGCGGCTACGCAACTCGCCTTCGACGGACAGATGAGCGCCCTTCGTAAGAGTCTTCGCGTATTCGGCCAGCCGGCCCCATACGACGCAGCGATGCCACTCGGTATGGCTGTTGTACTCGCCGGTCTTCTTGTCAGTGTAGCTGGACTTGGTGGCAAGCGAGAGCACGGTGAAGCTGGCATTGTTGGCGGTGCGGGTGATGGCGTCGTTGCCGAGGAAGCCGATGAGCGTAATGCGATTCTGATACATGGCGAGTCTCCGTTGTTTGAATTCCCGGATTGGCCGGGTCACCCCTTGGCGAAGCCCGAGCGAGCGGCCCGGCTCCCAAGTGCCAAGCCGTGCATTCTGGAGCAGGGGCCCAAACTTGATTTGGGAGAGGAGTCCGGAAAGCAGAG
>VFSW01016305.1_pt1 | contig 10146 bp, 7 predicted proteins | sample 5358111 | NCBI WGS metagenome assembly VFSW01 (sample SAMN11554181, study PRJNA540505) | mine drainage metagenome | isolation source: sediment from site ElyBrook_90M | place: USA: Ely Copper Mine, Vershire, VT | collected 2017
CGCACATGGTTTTCAATCTTCCCAATGGACTGTTGGCGATCTTCGGCATGCCACCAATTCCCACGCCGGCTAGCGACTGTCATTCACCACCCGAGCATCGCGAGCGCTAATCGATGACCTTACCCAAATGGGAAGTCTGAAACCTTATGAGGTTTCAGAAGAAACTATAGTTCCGCGTTCCTCAACCATTCTCCCGTCTTTTGCCTACCGTTGGTGATATAGCGGGTGGCCGCGGAAGTTCGTATGGACGCGGCTGAAATGTTCGCCCTCGAGGTTCGCGAAATACAGGTCGTGCAAGCCGGGACCGCCGAATGCGCAGTTCGTCGGATGGTCCAGTTTCTCGCTCGCGGGATCGTCGATTAGCATCGTCCAGGCGCCGGACTTATCCACTTTCAGAATCTGATTCGCCGGCAGCAGAATCTTGTCTTTCGGCGGTTCGTCGGGCTTCTTGGGCTTGCCGGGCAAAGTCACGAACAGGTTGCCATCGAGGTCGAACGCCATCCCGTCGGGAATCGCCGGAAAGTCTTTCGAAAAGATCTCCGCCTTGCCGAACGTGCCGTCCTTCTTAAGCGCGATCCGCAGGCAGTCGTAGCGCGTCGATTCCAGCACATAGACCGCTTCTTCTTTAGGATCGATCGCGGTGCCGTTCGCGATATACATTCCCGACGCTACGACTTCGCTCTTGCCGTTGGCGCGGATACACACGAGCGCGCCCTTCGGCGAAGGATTCAGCAACTCCGGCAGGACGTTGTTGATATTGCTGGTGCTGGAATTGGAGACAAAAAGATTCCCTTCGGCGTCGTAGCTCGCAAAGTTCGGCATACTCAAATGGAGATCGCCGGCGCGGTCAGCCACCATCGAGACCTTGCCGCTCTGCGTCACCCGCACCACCGCCTCTTTGCCGAGGTCGCAATAGACCAGGTCGCCGTTGCGATCCATGGTGACGCCGTTAGGTATCGACCCCGCCGGCAGCGTCGCCAGTTCACTGACCTTGCCGTCGGGCGTGACCTTGTACATGATGCCGTTGCGGCCGCCGCCATAGACATTGTTGTCCTTATCGATAACCACGCCTTCGGCCTTCAAAACTCCGCGGCCGAACGCCTCGACTGCGCTTACTGGAAATGTCGCCATCTTTCGATCCTCCTCCTACGATGCAATTACACACTCGCCGTGTTCGGATTTCCTGCTTGGTCGCGTAGATTACGACTGTGCATTCGAGATCCTTAACGATGAGCGCAAGTGGAACCGCGTGGCTGCTTCGCTGGCCCGCCAATGCGCACCAGGCCACGACGCGCTTTGCTGCTGTTCTTCCAGCCCCGGACGGCGACCATACCACGATGCGCGTGATAGAGGGCAAGTGAAATGGCCGCCGCCCGGCCGCTGACTCCCGTCGAATTGCGGTTCCTCGAAGCGTCCGCGAATGGCGCTATCGTCGACTTCAGCGCAATCGAGTCGTTGGCCGATCGTCCACTCGAGATCGCCGACATCAGCCCAATCGATACGCCGGCTGATCAGGGAATTAGTCCCGCGGACCGGACCAATCAGCAAAGCCCTGTCGCCCACGTTGAGCAAAGCCCCGTCGCCGACGTTGAGCAAACCGATCAGCGAATCCTTGCCGCGGACGTTGTGCGGACGTTGTTGACACGGAGCAATCCCGCCTGGAGCGTAACGCGCGCGGGCGTTTGCGTAGTCGGCGCGCGCATCACCGGAGTCCTCGATCTCGCGGGGGCGACCATCGACTTTCCGATCGCGTTCGTCAACTGCCACTTCGTTCACGAGATTTCGCTGCGCGGCGCGACTCTGCAATCAGTCTTTCTGGGTGGCAGCGACGTTCTCGGCATCGATGCTTCATCGCTTCGCGTTCATGGTGACGTCCAGCTATGCGACGGCTTTCGTGCGCGCGGGCCGATCAGTTTCGATCGCGCCACTGTTGACGGCAATCTCTCATTGAACGGCGCACTGCTCGAAAGCTGTGACCAGCCCGCGCCGATCGCGGACGGCACTTTCTCATCCCGCAGCGAGCTTCTCGATAGCGGCAGAGGCTACGCATTCTTCGCGGACGAAGTGACTATTCATGGCCATCTATTAATGAGTAATGGTTTTCACTCCGTGGGCGAAGTCAGCGTGCGGCGCGCGCACATCGGTGGAATGTTCTATTGTTCTCATGGCCGCTTCGAAAATGACAGTGCGGTCGCAATAGCTACTGACGAAGCAGTAATTGGTGGTGACCTAGTAATGAGTAATGGCTTCGTCGCGAATGGTGAAGTGAGTATTCGTCGCGCGCGCCTTCGACGCCATCTGTACTGCCTTCATGGGACCTTCAAGAACCCCGGCGGCAATGCCCTCTCCGCTGACGGCGCCGAGGTCAGCGGACGGGCCTATCTGGGCGATTGGTTTAGCGCGCAAGGCGCTGTACGTCTATGTGACGCAAAGGTGGCGGGCGACCTCTATTGCGTCGGCGGGATTTTCCAGAACAGCAGTGGCGACGCGTTTTGGGCGGATGGCGTTAGCGTCGGCGGCAACGTGCGGATGCATACCCGATTCCTCGCGCAAGGCGCCGTCCGGCTGGCGCATGCGAGAATCGCCGGCGCCCTCAACTGCGACGGCGGGCATTTTGAAAATGCGGGCGGCGTTGCACTCACCTTGGAGGGTGCCGAAATCGGGCGCAACGCTATCATTGGGGGAGCGTTCCGAGCGTCCGGCACAGTCAACTTTACGGGGGCGAAGATTGGCGGTGCGTTCGACATGGAAGGGCCGAAGTTCGATCAACTGATCACTGAGGGCGTATCGATCGGCGAGCGATGAGACCAATCGAAAGTTGGCTTCGGGCGGCACCTGCGGATTGCGAGGGGTTTGCCGAGGGCGGTTGCGGCGGGCGAGGACAATGCGACCGTCCCTTTGCGGAGCGAGGTGATGCGCTCCGCGATCGATAAGGTCGTTAGATAATGGTTTCCGGGAAGTCAGAGCGCTGCCGCTGGCGGGTGGAATCCCTCTGCGAACTATTGCCGTGGCTGCTTAGCTTGCCACTGGGGTTATCGCGCAAGCGGGCGAAGGACCTGCTCCGCTTTCGCGCGGTTCACGTACAAAAGCAGCCGCTGGCCCGCGAGGGTGCCGCGACAGAGACGCATGACGCCGCGGCCGCACGAGGGCGAAACCGGCCGATCAATGTGCGGCACGATACGCTGTTGGAGCCGGGCGATGTCGTGACGATTGAGTTTAACGGGCAAGCCAAAGAGTTCGAGATAGGGCCTGCCTCGGTGTCGGTGGGGCGGGGCAGGGTAGCGATCGGGCGGCGCGGGGTAAATACCTCACAGCTCGGTCTGAAAATAGTATATCTCGACGACGCGATCGTCGTGATCGACAAACCCGCGGGACTGCTCTCGATGGGCTCGGAGCGCGAGAAGGAAAAGACGGCGCATCGAATCCTCAACGACCATCTGAGGGGAGAAGCCAAATCACGCGAGCAACAGGCATTTATTGTCCATCGGCTGGATCGCGAAACGTCCGGTCTGATGCTGTTTGCAAGAAACCGGTCGATGCAGGCGGCCTTGCAACAGAACTGGAAGGCGGTCACGAAGGGGTATCTGGCTGTGGTCGAAGGCGTCTTGGCCAAGCCGCAGGGTACGCTTATAGATAGGCTGGTCGAAAGCAAGTCCCTGATGGTTCATAGGGTGGAGCAGGGCGGTGAGATCGCGATTAAGCATTACCGCGTGGTTGAGGCGTGCCGCGACAAATCGCTGGTCGAACTGACGCTCGAAACGGGCCGCAAACATCAGATACGAGTGCAGTTGGCCGGCCTGGGTCATCCGGTCGCCGGCGACCGCAAGTATGGGGCGCGGAGCGACGCGGCGCGCAGACTGGCGCTCCATTCGTGCGAGCTAAGGTTTCGCCATCCGGTCTCCGGTGCACCAATGGAGTTTCGCAGCGCCCTGCCGGCCCGCCTGAGGCAATTGCTGGAACCCCGGCCGCTCCGGGCGCCCGACTTGACGCTGTGGCACTGACGGGCTTGATTGAACGATTGCCACTTTAACTCTTGATATCCTTCTGCTAGCGTTTGTAAGCCTAATAGTCTCAGGATTTTGGGCTAAAGCAGAGGCTGCATTGAGCACGGAACAGGAAAAACGCGATCGGTTGAAGACCAGCCTCGACCAACTGGTGAAACTCAAGTCCACCCAACTGATTCGCGAGGACGTGGTCGGTCCACAATTGAGCTTTCGCGTCGGGATTCCGTTCTTCGAGCGAACGCTCGCGCTCTACCGGCAATTGGCTAACACGGATCTGTCGCGGGTGCCTGCGGCCTACCTGGAAATCGCGGCCAACCACGCGGAGGAGAGCCTTAATCAGTTCCAACAGATCGAGGCCTTCGACCCTCACGGCATCGACCGACCGGAACAAGTGCGCAATCTGCTGATCAACGAAGTCCGGGATGCATACGCGCCAATTTACGAAGACCTTTCGGTGATTCTCGTTCCCAGCCGCGGACATGGGGAAAAAGTGCCGCGACCGTCGGGCCCGTTGCCCGGAATTCTGGTGGTATTGCTGATCGCGAGCGCCCTGATCGTCGGGTATCACTATTCGGCGCTGGATAATTTGATCAGCGGCCTGCAAAATTTCGCGCACAGCGCGCTGAAGAGCGGCTGATCTAGACCTAGTGGCCTGTTGTTTCTCCGCCGCCCGTCCACTATGGCGCGAGTACAGCCCGGCCAGCCGCTCAGCCTCGAAGCGCCCCTTCCAGCGACTGATATAGTTGGCGTTGCAACCGAGCAGCCGGCGAATCGCCAGGTAAGACTTGCCTTGCGCCAATAGCAGGATCAGCCGCGCACGGCGCACATCCTCCGCTGGCAGGGTGCGCGAGCGCACTCTATCCCGCAGTTCCTTGTGCTCCCGCGGGACCAATCCAAGCGCTCCATCGGGCATCCCTTACCTTACACCAATCCGATACCAATGTCACTGTTACAGAACACTAGATAAAGAAAGGTGAGGAGCGCGGAACTATATTTTTTTCTGAAACCTCAACGAGGTTTCAGACTTCCCATTGGTAAAGAGGCGCAGTGTGATTCGTGTGGTTGCGCGGAGGCCTGAGCTAGGTGGGACGGCGGGAGGGGTGCGGCAGCAGGCGCTCGAGAGCCGCGAGCAGGGTGGCGCGATCGAACGGTTTCGCGATGAAGTCGTCGCAGCCGGCGGCCAGCGCGCCCGTGCGATCGACGACCATCGCATGGCCGGTCAACGCGATGATGGGGGTGGTGCGAAAGCGCTCGCGGCGGCGCAGTGAGCGCGTCAACATGAGGCCGTCCTCCGGACCGCGCAGCCCGAGATCCATCAGGATGGCGCCGATCATTTCGTGGTGGGAGGCGATTTGGCGGCGCGCGTCCTCGGGCGACGACGCGGCGATCACGCGGTAGCGGTTCTTCAACAGTGCGCGCATCAAGAGCTGATTATCGAGGTCGTCCTCGACGACCAATACGAGCGGCCCGCGATGGTCATTCGGCAACTCTGTAGGCTCGTCGAACGCGTGCACATTTGCGCTGTGCGAAGGGCGCGCGAAGTGAATCGTAAAGGTCGAGCCGAAGCCTTTTTCGGTGAGCACGGTCAGGTGCGCGCCGCTCAGCTCGAGGTAGCGGCGGGTCAGGGCGAGGCCGAGGCCGGCGCCCTCGAAGCGGCGAGTGAGGCCGGAATCTTCTTGCGAGAAGGGCTCCAGCAAATGCGGCAGAAAGGCGCGTTCGATGCCGATTCCGGTATCGGCGACGCTGATACAGACTGCGCCGCTCGGGTCGCGATAGACGCGGATGGTGGCACCGCCGCGCTCGGTAAACTTGATTGCGTTCTCGATCAGATTGCGCAGCGAATGGGTCAGGCAATACTCGTCGCAGGTGGCCGAGATGGTGCGGTCGTCGAATTCGAAGGCCAGGTGCAAAGCCTTCTGCGAAGCGGAGGGCTCGAACTCGTCGAGCAGGCGGCGGATCAGCGGGACCAACGCCACGGTTTGCGGATTGTCCGGCAGCGAACGGGTTTCGAGTTTCGAGTAATCGAGCACGGCATTGAGCGTGCGCAACAAGCGCTTGCAAGCGCGCGCCACCGCTTCGAGGGATTCGTCCTGGCTGGTGTCGTGGACCTCCGCCAGATGCTCGCCGATTAAATCGCTGTAGCCGACGATAATGTTCAGGGGCGTGCGAAATTCATGGCTGATGTTGGCCAGGAAGGCGGACTTGAGCCGAGCTGATTCGAGGCTGGCGTCGGGCACCCGGGCCAATTCGATGTCTGCGAGCGGGCGCGCGGAGAGGTCGCGGGACATCCGGATCTTGCGGATCATGCAGGCGAATCCGCACGGATCGTGGTTGGCGTCGCCGACCGGGGTGAGCGTGACCTCAGCCCAGAACGCATCGCCGTTTTTGTCGAGGAGCGAAGTTTGATCGGCGAAATGGCCGCGCTCCCGGGCGATCGCCAAAGCGGTGACAAGACGGTCGTCGTCGGCCTGGTTGCGGGAATAGAGCAAAGCCAGATTACGGCCGAGGATCTCTTCGGCGTGGTAGCCGGTGGCATTGGCCGCGAGAGTATTCCAGCTCATCACGTGACCCGACAAGTCGAGGACGAAAACGCCGAACGCTGCGGCGGCCTTATGGATTTGACGTAAGCGCGGGTCGATCCGTTCCAGATATTTGCCCTTGCTGTGCTGGGCGGGTTCCTTGGGGATGCCAGGTGTCACATGGCTCTCGGATGCTGTCATGAGCCTTTCCTCCCGGCCTGGTAGTGGGGAATGCCAATGTCATCCGTCGTTCACGGATCGAATCAGATTCCGCGCGGCCAGAGGAATTGAAAGAAGCAGCAGCGGTGCGGAAGCGATCCGGCCGGCATTACGCGCCCCCCACGTAAACGCCTCATGAAAAATTCAAAAGCCGTCAACGCATGCGCCGCCGCGGCTCAATCGCCCATGAGCGTGGCTCACGAATTCGCTATCGCCTCGGGCCGCGCGGGAATTGCGGTTGACAAGGTTTCGTCACGCTGAAGGTTAGCGGTCACGTCGCGGATTGCGGCGAGCAGAACAGGGCGGCGCACGGGTTTGCTGACATGGGTATCGCAGCCGGCGTCGAAACTCTTATGCACCGCTTCGTCGAGCACCGACGCCGTTAGCGCGATAATTGGGGTCGGGGCGGCGTTATTTTTTCGCTCCCACTCGCGAATGAGTTTGGCCGCGGTATAGCCGTCCATCACCGGCATCTGGATATCCATCAGAACGACGTCGTAATTGCCGGCGATGAATTTTTCGAGCGCGATTTCGCCGTTCTCGGCTTGATCGACGTGAGATGCAGTCTTCTTGAGGAAGGCTGCTATCAACAGCCGGTTATCCGGGGAGTCGTCGGCGACCAGAATCCGCAGCGGACGGCCGATTTCGAGGGGCGGGGCAGGGTGACGTACCTCGCCGATATGTTCGGCCGGCTCTATCGACTTGATGCAGATACCCTCCGGATTCGCAACGAGCGTCTCGGTGAGGACGGCGGAGTCGGCGGCCGGCGGATCGGCGAAAGTCTCGTGGTCCGCGATCAGATCCGGAGCGCTCTATTAGACGCCGCGGCCCATCAGCGAGCGGATGGCGTCGAAGAGTTCGGCGCGCCGCACCGGTTTGATTACGTGAGTTCTCAAACCGAGACGCCGTAACAGCGGCAGGCGTGCATTGAGGTCGTTTGAAGTCAACATTGGTATGACCTTTCCGGCGCCGTGAGCCGCCGTGCAAATTTGCCGTAGCAGATCGAGGTCGGTGGCCGTCGCGCGGCAATCCGACCAAACGAGCTTATATGGTGTCCCCTCCTCGTCCGCATGGCGAAGCTCGTCGAGCGCTGCTTCGCCGCTTTCCACTTGAGTTACGTGCGCACCGGAAGCGGTGAGCATTTCGACCAGCGCGCCGCCGCTGGAAATGGTGGCGCCCACGATCAGCATGTGCACGCCGGCGAGATTCGGCGTGCGCGCCGCTGCCAGCAGGTTGCGGGCAGAGACTTTGAACCTCGCGGTAAAATTAAACGTGCTGCCGCGGCCGAGTTCGCTATCCACCACGACGCGCCCGTCCATCAGGCCAACCAGTTGTCTGACGATCGCGAGTCCGAGGTCGCTGCCGCCGTAGGTTCGCGCGATCGCGGGGTCCGCTTGCGCATAGCGCGCGAAAATTTTCTCGTGCTGATCATTCGCGATGCCGATGCCGGTGTCGGATACCGCGAAGTGAAGTTCTACGGGCTCACCGCCGCCAGGGCGTTCGACCGTCAACATGACTTCGCCGCATTCGGTGAATTTGAAGGCGTTACCAATGAGGTTCACAAGGACCTGGCGCAAACGGAGCGCATCGCCGACCACGGTCACTGGAACGTCGGGGCTGATTCGCAGGGCGAACTCGAGGCCCTTTTGATGGGCGCGAATCGCCAGCGTCTGGGCGACGCGCTCGACCAGCTCGTGCAAATCGAAACTTGCGGCTTCGAGGCTGAGGTTGCCGGTCTCGACGCGGTCAAAATCGAGGATGTCGTCAACCAGGGCGAGCAAGGCGCCGCCGTTGTTAATCATGATGCTGAGGTACTTGTGCTGCTCGGCGTTCAGCGCGGTATCGTTGAGCAGGTCGGCCATACCGAGGATGGCATTCATCGGCGTGCGGATTTCATGCGACATTTGCGACAGGAAGGCGGATTTCGTGCCCAACCCCCCTTAGGCGGCGGTGCCCCCCGGGCGGCGGTCCCTTTCGCGCGCGTCGCTGGGGCGGGGGAGCGACGACGACGGTCGTGAAATAGCCGCGGTGGATTATGAAGTAGGCGAATCCGACCAGCAGGAGCGTCAAGGACGCGGCATTGCGCACTCCGAGTAAGAGAGGGTTGGGCGAGCGAGTCGCGCTCGCGTCGTAGCGCTGCGAGACAGTTGTTGCGCGGCTGCTACAAAGTGAAATCGCGGGGTCTTGTACCAAGCTATCCGACGCTAACTCCTGCACTCGCATTTCACACTTATCCGTCGAAAGCGGCGCTTTACTCGCCGCACGTTATACTGACTATGCAAGCTCGATGCCTAGCGGGCGGTAATCTGATAACCCTTCGGCCACCTGCCGGGATGTGAGTAATCGCGACAAAATGGCTTGTCGCCTTGTGGCGTCGAAAGACACCTTGTTATCGCGAGGGGCGCGCGGTGAGTTTTAGGCGGATTGCACTCGAGTCAGTCGAAAGTCGCGGAAAACTCTTGTGCGACAAAGACTTAGTCAAAAAAGGGAAGAGCACATTTTTAACATCCCTAACTAAACCCGTTCGAGGGTGATGCAGAATTGCAACAGAGCTGTGCAGCATCGTTTCGCCATCGCCTCGTTATCGTTGCTTAACTTCATCAACGATGGGATTCGCGTGGCAATCAGGGACCGCTTGATCGGCTTGCAGAGCGGCGGGACAGATTGCGATATGGCCTCGCCAGTCTTGACATGAGAACCCTCAAGGCGTCGATTTGGAGGCGCATCTGATGGAGGACGAGAATCATGGCATTGCGACTCCCGACGGCCGAGGACCTGAAGCAAATTGCGGCGGCCAGCCATTTCCACTTGAGTGCCGATGAGTTGAACGACTTCCAGGCCCTGATGCCGGGGATGTTCGATACGCTCGAGGCGCTCGATCGGATACCGTTGACGCCGGCGCCGCTCAAATATCCCGACCGCGATGCCGGAGCACGTCCGGACCCGAAGAGCGATCCGTACAACGCGATCATCAGGCGGTGCTCAGTGAAGGGCGCGGCACCCGGCAAACTGGCGGGCAAGCGCATCGGCATCAAGGACAATATTTCGGTGGCGGGCGTGCCGATGTCGTGCGGCTCGTCGGTGCTGGAGGGCTATGTGCCGGAGGCTGACGCGACGCTGGTCACGCGCATCCTCGACGCGGGCGGGCACATCGTTGCCAAGCTGAATCTGGACAACTTCGCGTTCTCGGGCGGCGGCGATACGAGTTCCTTCAAACCGACGCGCAATCCGCATAATCCGGACTATCTGGCGGGAGGCTCGTCAGGCGGTTCGGGCGCCGCGCTCTATTACGACGATTTCGATCTGACGGTCGGCGGCGATCAGGGCGGTTCGATTCGCATCCCGGCGTCATGGTGCGGCGTGGTGGGACTCAAGCCGACGCATAGCCTGGTGCCGTACACCGG
>VFSW01016306.1_pt1 | contig 10145 bp, 11 predicted proteins | sample 5358111 | NCBI WGS metagenome assembly VFSW01 (sample SAMN11554181, study PRJNA540505) | mine drainage metagenome | isolation source: sediment from site ElyBrook_90M | place: USA: Ely Copper Mine, Vershire, VT | collected 2017
CCCCCCCCGCCCTCGGGCCCCCCGGCGAGGCTGGCGCCAGGCGGTCGGCGATCCCGCCCGGCGCGAAAGGCGGCGGGGCGATCGTATGCTGGATCACCCGGCAGGCCGACCCGCCCGGCAGTTGCGACCACAGACGGCGAAACAGCGCCACCTTGCCGGACACCGCCGCCGCCACCGTGGCGGCATCGGTGTCGAGCGGAAGGTCATCGACCAGATCCCGCCAGTCCGGTGCGATCACAACCAGATCGGGGCGGAATTTGTGCAGGCCCGAACTGGGGTCCAGCACCTCCTGCACGTAGGAGCCGAAGGGCGCCTGGTAGAGAACCGGCACGACCCCCTCCAGCGCGATGCCGACGGCAATGGTACGGGCCAGGAAATCCGTCGTCAGCGCCCCCAGCACCGCCACGCGCTGCGTCCCGCCTCCATCCGCGCTCGCCTCCGCCATGGGCGCGGCGGCAAGAGCCTCACCCGCCTCGAACATCTCGGCAAGGTTGGGCGGCCGATCGCGGAACCGCCGCCGCAGATCCTCGACCAGGGCCGGCCCTGTCCTTTCGTCCGGAACAGCGTGATCGGGCATGGACGGCTCCCCAATGGTCGCGGCGGGCAGAATAGACATCCGCCCAGCCACCGACAACGCCGACACCACCCTGCGGGCCGGTGCCGTTGGTTTTGTCTCCGTTCCGTCATCGGCCGGCCGGCCAGGGCTGTCAGCGGACGCTTCTACCGATGAAACCGGGCTGCTAAAGAGAGCGGAGCAGACCGAGAGAGACGTAGCATGACACGCGCAGAAATTCTTCCCCGGGTGCAGGCCATCGCCGCCCAGACCTTCGGCTGCCGCCCGGACGAATTACAGGAAGCCACGGTGGCGGCCGACATCGGGAAATGGGATTCGCTGCGCCACCTGATCTTCATCAGCGCGATCGAGCAGAATTTCGATATCGAGTTCGATCTCGACGCCATCGCCGGTCTGACCAATGTCGCCGATCTGATCTCCCTGATCGGGCGACAGGCACCGTGAGCGGCGCGCTCGTCATCGGTGCCGGCAGCTGCATCATCGAGGCCATCCTCAACCAGTTGCGCGCCATCCCCGGCGTGGCCGACCGCGTCGATCTGCACCTGTCGCAGGTCGTCCAGGGTGGGCGCGCGATCCTGCCGCCCGACCTGCTCAGCCGCTGCACCCTGCTGATCGAGGAGGCGGCCCCCTGGCAGGGCTCCGGTACCCTCAGCGCCGCCGAGCGTGAGGCACTGCCCTCGGGCAGCGTGACCATCCAGGTGCCGACGCTGCATTTCAACAGCCTGTGGCCGCTGATGACGGAGGACCCGCGCAACATCCCCGAGCCCGGCTTCCCCTATGGCCGCATCCCTTTTCCCTTCGGTGACCGGCTGGCGCTGCAAATCGTCCGGACCGAACCCGACCCGACCACGCGCCGCGCCCAGTACGACGCAATCGACATGGCGAAGGCCATCAACCTGACCCGCTCGCACGAGCTGGAGGCGCGCAACTGGTTCGCCCGGGAGCGCGGCTGCGATGCCCGCGCGGCGGCCTTCATCTTCGGCTATTTCCGTCAGAAGCGTCTGTTCTACACCCATAACCACCCGACCGGCGAGCTGATGTATTTCGTGCTCGCCCAGCTCCACACCCATCCGGCGCTGCGCGACCTCGTGAAGCTGCCCTACGATCAGGCTCTGCGGCATGCCCGCCACTGGGCCGATACCTCCAATGTCTTCGGCGGCGAGGAAGCGCCGATCCACCCGGCGGTCGCCGAATATTTTCAGCTCGAATGGTGGCGGCCGGACATGACCTATGCCTGGCGGGATCGCCACTGGACCTTCAATGCCTGGATGGATTTCTACCTCGCCCACGATCCGCCGGGCTGGGGCAACCCCCATGGCGAGGCCGCATCCGCCGCACCAGCCGCCTCGGCACCACCAGCCCCAACCACCACCCCGGCGCCTGGGCGGGAGGTGCCGTTCGGGCCCTATCTGGCCGCCATGCCGCTTGGCGCCGTGATGACCGCGCGCGGCAGCCTGCGGCCGGAGATCACCATCCGGCGCAGCGAGTTCGTGACCTCGGCGGACCCCGCCGCCTTCGCCGGCGCTCCCAACGGCGCGCTGCTGCACGATGCCGGCATGCGCAGCTATGCCGCGCCGCCGGTGCTGGTGGGTGTCCTGCGGCATGGCAGCCTGCTCGGCACCACCGGAGCGATCCTCGCCGACGGGCAGGTGGTGGGCGACACCGTGCGCGACCTCGCTCCCGGCGCCGCGATCGCGCGGGTCGAGCCCGGCCGCCTGGAGCTTCGCCCCGGTCTTACCGAGCGCCACCAGGCCGGCCACCTGTTGGCCGGCTTCGGCGCCCGGTGGACGGACCCTGCGCACTGGCTGCTGACCTCGGTGCCCCGCCTGGCCGCCTTCCTGGAACTCCGCCGGCAGATGCCCGCTCTGCGCCTGGCGCTGCCCCGCTTCGCCGCGGGGTCGTTCCAGGCCGACAGCCTCGCCGCCCTCGGCATCGGCCCGGACGACGTCATCACGATCGCCGACACCGAGATCCTGGCCTGCGATGAGTTGGTGACGACATCCGCCTTCGACCTCTGGCGCATCGCCCCTTTCGTGCGCGAGGCCGCAATCCGCCTCGGCGCGGCTTTGCCGGCGGCGTCCACCGCCGAGCGGGTGTTTCTCGATCGTCCAACGGGTTCTCCCGCCCTCGCCGAACGCGACACCGTACTAGGGTGGATGCGGGCGCAGGGCTTCACGATCCTCGACGCGGACGCGACCACCCTGGCGATGCAGGCCGCGGCCGCCCAGGGGGCGTCGCTGGTGGTCGGCCTGCATGGCTGGCCGCTGGCGAACCTGCTCTTTGCCCGGCCCGGCACGGTGGCGATCGAACTGTGCAGCGCCGCCACCGCCCAGCCGCTGTTCTGGACCGTGGCCAGCGTGGCCGGCCTGCGCTACGGCTATGTGCTGGGCACGGATCTGCCACCCGCGGACGGGACCGGAGCGCGGATGGCGCTGGACCTCGACCGCCTCGGCCATGCCCTGGCCCGCATGGCCTCCCAACACCGCGTGCCGGTGTAGCGCCACCGCTCAGCCCGCCTCGATCAGTTCGAGAATGACGCCGAGCGGCGTCAGCAGGAACACCACGCGCCGCCCGCCGAAGGCGACGGCGGGGCGGGGCGCGCCGGTGGGGATGCAACGTCCGCGTCGCAACCGGCGCAATTCGGCGTCCAGATCGTCCACCAGATAAGCGACATGGTTGAGCAGATTGGCGCCGCTGGCGAGCGCGCCATCGACCGGATTGCCCGGTGCCAGCGGCGCCACCAGTTCGTAGCGCAGGCCCGACGCATCATGGCCGAACTGGATACGCACGCGGATCAGCGGGTCATCGACCGGCGCGTCCCAATGGCGGATTGGCAGCATCGCCGCGAGCGTGGCGCGGCCCTCCTCCAGCGAGCGGACGAACAGGCCCACATGGTCGAAGATCACGGCGTGCTCCTCACCATGATCACCCCGGCTTCGGTGGCGATGGCGGCGAGCCTGGCATCATGCTGGTCCGCCGGCACCTCCGCCACCTCCTGGCAGGCATAGGCGCACCCCACCGCCACCGCGCCGGGCAGCCCGGCCAGGGTACGGTCGTAATATCCGCCGCCATAGCCCAGCCGCCGGCCCGCCCGATCGAAGGCGAGCAGCGGCACCAGCAGCCAGTCCGGCACGCCCACCGCGCCATCGGGGCGCGACGTGCCGAAACGCTCGCTGATCATCGGCGCACCGGGGTGCCAATGTCGAAACGTCAATGGATTGCCAAGGGGGGGTGTTTCCGGCAGCAAAATCGCGTGGCCGCGCGCATGCAGCGCGACCAGCAGCGGGCGGAGATCGATCTCCTCGCCCATCGGCCAGTAGCCGGAGACGGCACTGCCCGCCGGGGGCGGCATCTCGGCCAACAGACACGCCGCCAGCGCTTCACCCAGAGCCGGGGCGCAGCCCTGCCGGCGCGCCAGCGCCTGGCGGCGCATCACGGCCTTCGCGATGGTCAGGGGCATGTGCGGAGCCACCATGGCCGTTGGCGATGCATCCTCCCATGGCCTGCATACGCAGGTGGGCACCAGATACCGTGACCACGGTCACGACAGAGCCAGTTCCCTGGGAGTGGTAATCGGCCCGGGGGATGGCTTGCCTGACGCACCTGGCAGCTCCGCATTCCCTATCTAGGGATGTTCGAAGTCGGAAACAATCTCCTCGGCGCGCGCGGCCATGCGAATCACCCGTCGCACGAAATCCGCCGGCAATGCGGGGGGCGCAGACGGCGGTCGCGTCGCGCCCTTCGCCTGGTCCAGCTCGGCCCGCAGATCGTGCAGTTCGTCGGCCATCAGCAAGGCGGCCAGCACCAGCAGCCGCGCCTCCCCGCTGCCGCCGCCAAGCGCCTTGATGCTGGAGATGCGGGCCTCGATCTCGGCCGACATGCGCAGCAGATGCGGCTCCTGCCCATCCTCGCAGCCGACCGTGTAGCCATAGCCGTTGATCTTGACCGCAACCTGGGCCATCGCCGCTATTCCTCCGTCCCGGTGGATCTGCCCGGCGCTGTCTCCGCCGCCGCCAGCGCCTTGCGCAAGCGGGCGATCAGCCCATCGAGCCGGGCGACGATCTCCCGCGAGCCACCCGCCGCCGGCACCGGCATGGACCGTGCCGCGGCGATCGCGGCCAGCCTTTCCAGCGCCGCTTCCAGCCGCGCCGCCGCTTCGCCCGGATCGTTCATGGCCGCACGGTCCTTCCCGGTTATGCCAACACTTGCGTTTGAAGCCGCCAGCGCCTTGAACGTCAAGCATGTTTGCGGGCCCGGCCGTTCTGGTGTGCAGTTTCGGGGAAGCCTGCGCCGCGCTCGCGCCCGGGCGGGCGGTAAGTCTGCTCTCCATGCCCGGCGCGGCGAGCTTCGCCGGGGCCGCCTGGTGGCGTGGTCTGGTGGCGGCTGCCCGCACCGTCCACCCCGCCACGCCGTGCTCGGATATTCTCGACTGCGACGATGCCCCCGGCCGGGCGATGGAGGCGTTGCGCCTCGGCCAGCGCGCCCTGGTGCTGGACGCCTCATCCCCCGGCTTCGCCGCGGTGGCTGCCGCCGCCGCCGCCCTCGGGGCCATGGTGCTGCCCGCCCCGCCGCCGGCGCGATCACTCGCCGCGTGGCTCGCCAACCGGCCGGCGGCATGGGCGGACCGTGACAAGGTGACGCCGCTGCGATAGAGCGCGAGGGATCGTCACGGAGAAAGCCCATGCGGATCACGCAGCGCGTGAAGAAGATGCTCGACTGGTACGAGAGCGACACCCCCGGCACCAAGGCCGCCCTCGCCCGCATCCTGATGGAGGGCAAGCTCGGCGGCTCGGGCAAGCTGGTGATCCTGCCGGTCGATCAGGGCTTCGAGCATGGCCCGGCACGCAGCTTCGCCCCCAACCCGGCCGCCTATGATCCGCATTACCACTACCAGTTGGCGATCGATGCCGGGCTGTCCGCCTATGCCGCGCCGCTGGGCATGCTGGAGGCCGGGGCGGATAGTTTCGCCGGCGCCATTCCCACCATCCTCAAGCTCAACTCCTCCAACAGCCTCGCCACCTCGAAGGACCAGGCCGTCACCGGGTCGGTGGCGGATGCGCTGCGGCTTGGCTGCACGGCCATCGGCTTCACCATCTATCCGGGCAGCGAATACGCCTTCGACCAGATGGAGGAACTGCGCGAACTCGCCGAGGAGGCGAAAAGCGTCGGGCTGGCCGTGGTGGTGTGGAGCTATCCGCGCGGCCCCGGCCTCGACAAGGCCGCCGAGACCGCGGTCGATATCTGCGCCTATGCCGCACATATGGCCGCCCTGCTGGGGGCGCACATCATCAAGGTGAAGCCGCCGGCCGCGCATATCGGGCTGGAGGCGGCGAAGAAGACGTATGAGACGCAGCGCATCGACATCTCGACCCTCGCCAAGCGGGTCGAGCATGTGATGCAGTGCACCTTCGCCGGGCGGCGCATCGTGGTGTTCTCGGGCGGCGAGGCGAAGGATCTCGCCGGCCTGTTCGAGGAGGTGCGCGGCCTGCGCGATGGCGGCGCCAACGGCTCCATCATCGGGCGCAACACCTTCCAGCGCCCGCGGGCGGAGGCGCTGGAGATGCTCGGCAAGATCATCGAGATCTATCAGGGCAAGGCGTGAACGCACCGCGCCCGGATCGCTGCCGGCTTTACCTGATCACGCCGCCGGCGATCGCATTGGCCAGTTTCCCCGCCGCGCTGGCCGCCGCGCTGGACGGGGGCGATGTCGCCGCCCTGCAGATCCGCCTCAAGGACCTCGCGCCGGACGATCTGCGTCGCGCCATCGACGCCCTGCGCCCGGTGGCGCAGCAGCGCGGTGTGGCGGTGATCCTCAACGACGCCCCCGCGCTCGCCGTCGAGACCGGGTGCGATGGCGCGCATGTCGGGCAGACCGACCTTGCGGCCACCGAGGCGCGGCGCATCCTGGGCGAGCGCACGCTCGGAGTGACCTGCCATGCCAGCCGCGATCTCGCCATGGCGGCCGGCGAGGCGGGGGCCGATTACGTGGCCTTCGGCGCCTTCCATCCCACCCGCACCAAGGACGCGCCGATCCATGCCGACCCGGACATCCTGGCCTGGTGGCGCGAATTGATGGAGATCCCGTGTGTCGCCATTGGCGGCATCGATGCGGAAAACTGTGCGCCCCTGGTGCGGGCGGGTGCGGATTTTCTCGCCGTCATCGCCGCGGTATGGCAGCATCCACAAGGACCGGCCGCGGGGGTTGCGGCGATGAACGCCGCCATAACGGCGGCCGAGGGGGAGGATGGGCGATGAATGTTCTGCGCGGCGGCGGCGGCCCGCGGTACCGGCATGCCGGGACCGCAAGCGCGCCCTATGAAACCATCACGGTCTCGAAACTCACGCCGATCATCGGCGCGGAGATCGGCGGCATCGACCTCGCCCAGCCGATGGCCAACCACCAGTTCGAGGAACTGCATCGCGCCCTGGCCGAGAACCTGGTGATCTTCTTTCGCGACCAGACCCTCAGCGCCGAGCAGCACCTCACCTTCGGGCGCCGCTTCGGCAAACTGCACGTCCATCCCGCCGCACCGCACGCCGAGGGGATGCCCGAGGTGATGGTGATCCATGCCGACCGCGACTCCCCGCGCGCCAACGGCGAAGGTTGGCACAGCGATGTCTCCTGCGACGAGGCGCCGCCGATGGGCAGCATCCTCTACATCCGCACCCAGCCCGAGGTCGGCGGGGATACGCTGTTCGCCAGCATGTATGCCGCCTACGAGGCGCTGTCCGATCGCATGAAGGCCTATCTGGACGGGCTGGAGGCCGAGCATGACGGCGAGATGGTCTATCGCGGCACCTACGCCAATTTCGGTGTCGCCGACCGCCCCGCCTATCCGCGCGCGATCCATCCGGTGGTGCGCACCCACCCCGTGACGGGCCGCCGCGCGCTGTTCATCAATCGCGGCTTCACGCGCCGCATCCTCGGCCTGCCCGCCGACGAAAGCGATGCCGTGCTGCGCACCCTGTGCGACCATGCCGAGAATCCGCTCTGGCAGTGTCGCTTCCGCTGGCGCGCGAATTCGGTGGCGTTTTGGGATAATCGCTGCACCCAGCATCGCGCGATGTGGGATTACTGGCCGGCAACGCGCTCGGGCCTGCGGGTGACAGTCGCCGGAGAGAAGCCTCTGCCATGACCGAAACGACCTTGTTCCCCACCACCACCGCCGGCAGCCTGCCCAAGCCCGCCTGGCTCGCCGAGCCCGGCCAGCTCTGGGCGCAATGGCGACAATCCGGCGCCGAGCTCGACCAGGCCAAGCAGGACGCAACCCTGCTATGGCTGAAGGAACAGGAGGATGCCGGGCTGGATATCGTCACGGATGGTGAACAATCCCGCCAGCATTTCGTCCATGGCTTCCTCGCCTTCGTGGACGGCATCGATTTCGACCGCAAGGTGCGGATGGGAATCCGCAACAACCGCTATGAGGCGATGGTCCCCACGGTGACCGGGCCACTGTCGCTGCGCGGGCGTGTGCACGCCACCGAAGCCCGCCTGCTGCGCGCCCATACCACGCGGCGCATCAAGATCACCCTGCCCGGCCCGATGACCATCGTCGATACGCTGGCCGACGCCTTCTACGGCGATCGCGTGAAGCTGGCTTTCGCGTTTGCCGAACTCCTCAACCAGGAAGCGCGCGGCTTGCAGGCGGACGGTGTCGATATCGTGCAGTTCGACGAGCCCGCCTTCAACGTCTACATGGCCGACGCCGCCGATTGGGGCGTGCGGGCGCTGGAACGCGCGATCGCGGGGCTGACCTGCACCACCGCGGTGCATATCTGCTACGGCTACGGCATCGAGGCCAATATCGCCTGGAAGGGCACGCTGGGCGAGGAATGGCGACAGTACGAGCAGATCTTCCCCGCCCTCGCCGCCAGCCGGATCGATCAGGTCTCGCTCGAATGCATCCATAGCCACGTGCCGCCGCACCTGATGGCCCTGCTCGCCGGCAAGGACGTGCTGGTCGGTGCGATCGATGTGGCATCGGATCGGGTGGAGACCGCCGAGGAGGTTGCGGCGGTGTTGGCGGAGGCGGCGAAATACGTCCCGCCTGCACGCATCATCGCCTGCACCAATTGCGGCATGGCGCCGATGGAGCGCGGCCTCGCGGCGGCGAAATTGCGCGCCCTTGCCGCGGGGGCCGCCCGCGCCCGCGCCCTGATCTGCGAGGGCTGAGCCCCAGAGCGGGATCGTTTCAGATTGAATCGATCCCGCTCTGTTAGGCCTTATCTTCAGAGCGCGATTCACGTTGTCCGACCTTCGGCCTCAAGCGATCGCGCCTAGAGGCTTTATCTTCATAGCGCGCACGCTGTCCGACCTTCGGCCTCCAGCGATCGCGCTCTAGCTGAGTTGCAGCAATTGCGCCTTGAGGTAGGCGCTTTCCGGCAAAAGCGGATGCACCGGGTGGTCCGGGCCGGCGCCGGAGGCCACCAGCACCCGCCCTTCGCGCCGGGCGCGCGAGAGGCCCTCGGCGACGGCGGCGAAGAACATCTCGGGCGGCACATGGTGGCTGCACGAGGCAAGGAACAGAAACCCGCCCGGCGCCACCACCCCGGCGGCGAGCCGGGCCAGCCGCGCATAGGCGCGCGTGGCCGCCGCCTGGTCCTTGCGCGCCTTGGCGAAGGCGGGCGGATCGGCGATGACGATATCGAAGACCCGGTGCGCGGCGGCGAGGCGGGCCAGGGCGTCGAACCCATCCTCACGGATGGCGCTGACATGGGCGAAGCCGTTGCGGCGCACCGCATGATCGGCACGCTCCAGCGCCGGAGCGGAGGAATCGACCAGGGTGACCTCGGCCGCCCCGCCGGCGGCGCAGCGCAGGCCGAAGGCGCCGACATGGGCGAAAATATCGAGCACGCGCGCGCCGGCGGCGAGTGCGGCCACGCGGTCGCGGTTGACACGCTGGTCGAAGAACCAGCCGGTCTTCTGCCCGCCCAGAAGATCGACATCGAAGACCACGCGGCCTTCATCGACGATCGCCGAGGCATCGGTGCCCCAGAGCAGGCGGACGGATTCGGGCAGGCCCTCCAGCGTGCGGGCGGAACTGTCGTTGCGGGCGACGATCACGCGCGGGCGCAGCGTGTCCGCCAGGGCTTCGCCGATCTCGGGCAGCAGGCGGTCCATGCCGGCGCAATTGGCCTGCACCACCACGGCATCGTCGTAGCGGTCGATCACGAGGCCGGGAAGGCGGTCCGCCTCGGCATGCACCAGACGGTGGAAACGCGGATCGCACAGGCGCGCACGCAGGGCGGCGGCGGCCTCCAGCCGGGTGCGCATCCAGACGGAATCGATCGCCGCCTCCGGATCGCGGTCCATCAGGCGGGCGGCGATCAGGGTATGCGGGTTGTAGGCGAAGGTGCCGAAGCGGGCGCCGTCATCGCCTTCGAGGCGGACCAGGGTGCCGGATTCGAGCGCGCGCAGCGCCGGGGTGGCCGCAATCTCGTTGCTGTAGGCCCAGGGATGGCCGGATTTCAGGCGTTGCGCCCGGTGCGGCGCGAGCCGCACGGTCGGGCGGGAAGCGGCCTGGGCGGTGGAAACCCTCACGCGGCGCGCCGTGCCGCCGCGGGCAGAACG
>VFSW01016307.1_pt1 | contig 10145 bp, 9 predicted proteins | sample 5358111 | NCBI WGS metagenome assembly VFSW01 (sample SAMN11554181, study PRJNA540505) | mine drainage metagenome | isolation source: sediment from site ElyBrook_90M | place: USA: Ely Copper Mine, Vershire, VT | collected 2017
TCTTTTTGCAGCGCGAGATCAACGCCACCCGCCTGATCGCCTGGCGCGACCAGGCCCGCCGCCAGCGCGAGCTGAAGATTACCTATACCGACCTGCTGGTGATGGCGGTCGCCCATACGCTGCGCGCCTATCCGCGCGTCAACGCATCGTGGCAGGACGGCGGCATCATTCAGCATGCAGAGGTGAATGTGGCCCTGGCGGTCGCCGCCGACTATGGTCTCGTCACCCCTGTCATTCACCACGCCGATCAACTCAACCTGGCCGACATCACGGAGCGGCGCATTGCGCTGGTGCAGCGTGCGCAGGCGGGCAAGCAGCGGTCAGACGATCTGGCGGGCGCGACCTTCACCATCAGCAATCTCGGCATGTATGGTGTGGATGCGTTCAACGCGATTGTCCCCGCGCCACAGGCGGCGATTCTGGCGGTGGGGCGCATCGTGGAGCGCGTTGTCCCGCTGCATGGCGTTCCTGCCGTGCAGCCAATGATGGCGCTCAGTCTCTCGTGCGACCACCGCGTCATAGATGGCGCGCGTGGGGCCGAGTTCCTGGGCGCGCTCGCCGATCTACTCGAAGAGCCGCTGGCGCTGCTCGGCTAGCGCGGCGGCGTCGGTCATCCGCAGCGGGTGAAGCGCATCGGGTAGCTGTGTAACCGCTCGATGCCCGTGCGTGTCACCCGCACTAGCTCACCGACCTGCACGCCGCTCTGCTCGTCGGGCGTAATGATATTTGGCTGGATCACGACCGTCATGTTTTCGGCGAAGATGAATGGCGCTTGCGGCGTCGCGCTCGTCTGGCGGGTGCGCAGAATCGGCGGCAGATAGCCACCGCCCAGTCCGTGGAGGAGGTCATCGCAGATCGTATATCCGGCGGCGTGGATCCGTTCCGCGACATCCAGCGCGGCATCGCTGCTGGCGCCCGCGCGCAGGGTCGTCGCAATCGTCTCGAAGACCTCGACGACCAGGTCGTACATCCGCTGATAAGCGGGCGTCGGCTCGGCGGCGATGGTGAAGGTGCGCAGGATCTGGCCGGGGTAGCCGTGATACTGCGCGCTGATCTCAAAGAGGAGCGCGTCACCCGCCGCGATGCGCCGGTTCGATGGGCGTTGCGCAGGCACACAAGCCGATGGATGCGCCATCGGCGTCGTCACCAGATAGTGGATGCCCGTCTGCCCACCGTGGCCGACGTAGGCGCTCTCGACCAGCGTGATGAGTTCATGCTCGGTCATGCCCGGTCGCGCATGCTCGGCGAGCGCGCTGGCCGCGCGATCGGTCAGCTCTGCGCCACGGCGCAGGCACGCCAGCTCTTCCTCGCTTTTCACCAGGCGGAGCTGGCGCAGCGCGGCGGAGACATCCACCAGGGTCGCGTGTGGCAGCGCCCGCTGGAGGGCCAGATACTGCCGGGCGGGCAGCCGCCCGGCGTCGCCAAGCCGCGCGCTGGCCAGGCGGCGCGCGCGCGCCGCCTCCGCTGCGGTGATGGCGATGTCGTCGCCGCCCCAGCGCACATCGCACTGGTCGGCGATGCGGCGCGCATAGGGTAGATGGTTGAAATACTGCGCGAGCAGCAGTGGCTTTCCCGTCATCGGGAAGAGCAGCAGCGCCTCGCGCGTCACGAGAAAGTCGGAGAGATAGCTCACCTCGTTGTCGAGGCCAAGCGCGCCATAGAGCAGCAACGCCTCGATGCCCTGGTCAGCCATGATCTGGCGTGTCGCGCTCCAGCGCCGCGCAATCTCGGCGGCGGAGAAGCGTGGAAAGAGCGTCGCATCGGCGGCGTTTCCAGAAGAGTCGCTGGTTGTGTCTGTATCCATATTTTCCACGGCTATCGCGTTGACGCCGCGCCCCAGTGGAGCGCGGCGCGGGAAAGTCAGAAAGGAGGGGCGGTTACTCCAGTGGCAGCGTTTCGCCGTTCAGCGTGGCGGCGAGCGAGACTGGCACGCCATGCCGCAGAGTCTGCGCCGCATGGCAGGCGCGCTCGGCATGGGCGATGAGCTGGCTCACCTGCTCCGGTGCAGCGGGGCTGGCGACCGTCACCGCGATAGTGACCTGCTCGAAGTACGGCGGCGCGTCATCCACATCGTATTTCTCGGTGTTCTGGAAGGTCGCGCGCACGTCGGCTGAGGCGTCATCAATCGGAACCTGGTAAAGAGGCGCGAACCGCGCCAGTTGGGTCAGCAGTCAGAAAGCGACACCAACCATGAGATACTGGAGTGGTGAAGCGCCCTGCTCTGTGCCACCACGCGCGAGCGGCTCGTCAGCCTGCACATAGAACTTGCCCATGCGCCCTTCCAGATGGACATCGTCTATGATGCGCGCTACGGCTCGTGTCGTGATCTTGCGCCGGTCTGGCGGCGTCGCGCTCATCTCTTCACGCAATCGCTCGATCTCGTGCATCTGTTTGTCGAGGTTGACCCGTCCGCGTTGATCGGCCATGTAGCTTGTCCTCCGTAGGTATGCGCAAGTGGCTGAGCCGCAGTGAGCGAACGTTTGCTCACTGATTGCACTGGAGTCTAATAGGCCAGACCGCCTGTGTCAACAGACACGTCGCGGCGCCTGCCGCTGGGGGAGATTGGGGCATCCTCCAGCGCCATTTGAAGCTGCTTCCCCGAAGGGAAAAAGCGCCCCAAGCCAAACGCTATTGACACGTGTTCGCCTCAGTGATATTGTTGCGTCAATCGATTGTCCTATCTAGGCAAACGATTGCGCAAACTGAGCGAGCTACCGCGGACACACTCATTGCGACGTCGCGTTGAGGAGTCTCTCACCGCACGTACGAAGGAGTACATGTCAATGACAGGTGACGCGCGAGTACAAACGGCCATCACGAATTGGGCGCCCCGTTTTCTCGCAAATGGCATTGATCCGAACGACTTCCAGCGAGTGACCGCGCGTATCCACGACTGGTCTGACTGGCTCCGCGAGTGGTCGCTCTGCGGCGCCATGCACCAGGAGATGGGAGAGGAGGCCGAGCGCGAGGGCCAGCATGAATCTATGGCCTATCATCTGTTCCACGCCAGCATCGCCTACCACTTCGGCAAGTTTCTGGCGGTGGATACCCCCGACCAGGCGCGTGTAGCGAACGATCTCACCATCTCCTGCTATGCGCGAGCGTTACCCTGGTTCGATGTACCCGGTGAGCGCCTGGCCATCCCTTTCGCGGATGGGCTGACGATGTGGGGAATTCTGCGCAAACCGCTGCGAGTGACCCGGCCCCCTGTTGTGCTGCTCGTCCCTGGTCTCGATTCCGTCAAAGAAGAGCTGCATTCCTACAGCGACGATCTGTTGCGCCGTGGGATGGCGACGCTCGCCATTGATGGGCCTGGGCAGGGTGAGATGGAGTTTGAGCGGCCCATGCGCTTCGATTACGAAGTCGCTGCGCGTGCCGCGATTGATGCGCTAGAGCGCCGACCCGACCTCGATGCGCGGCGTATCGGTATGCTGGGTGTGAGCCTGGGTGGCTACTATGCCCCACGCGCAGCCGCATTCGAGCCGCGTATTCGCGCCGTTATCGCCGTTGCCGGACCGTACGCGATTACCGACGCATTCGATCAGATGCCCAGCCTCACGCAAGAGGCGTTCATCCATCGCAGCGGCGGCACTTCCCTTGTGGACGCGTTCGCGCGTCTGCGCTCTTTCACCCTGGAGGGTATCCTCCAGCGCGTGACCGTCCCTTCCCTGGTCATCATGGGACGCCAGGATCGGGTGATTCCGCCACATGATGCGGAGCGAGTCGCGCAGGAGCTAGGTGGCCCGGTTGACTTGTGGATGTTTGATGACGGCAACCATGTCTGCAACAACATCCCCTACAAGCATCGCCCACAGATGGCTGACTGGATGCGGCGGCAATTGAGCGCAAGCAGTGAGACGTAGTGACGTTTCCCCGACGGAAGCGACGCGCTTCCCGGGGATTGCGCCCTCGCCAATGTGTTCCCGAAGGGCTGGCGCTTGCCCAGCGACGGGATCCCTGGCGCGGAGAATGGTCTTGGGCCACGTATCCTCTGAGCATGATCAGGGATTCTCCGGCCCCTTTCTGTACGACGGGCGAGCTACATAGAGGTAGCTCAGGGAGCAGAGCCATGATTGGACGATACTCCACGCGCATTCATCGGGTTTTCAGCCTTTTTGGCATCCTGGCGTGTCTTGCGCTGACACTGGCGGCCTGCAGCGTCGGTGGCGGCAGCAGCACAGCGCAGGGGCCAATCACAATTGGCATCTCCCTTTCGCTCACTGGCGACTTCTCGGCGGATGGCAAGGCCTTCCAGCAGGGATATCAACTCTGGGCGGACGATGTAAATGCGAAGGGTGGTCTCCTGGGACGTCAGGTGAAGTTGATCTTCCTCAATGACGCCAGCAGCCCGCAACAGGTGACGACAAACTATCAGACGCTCATCACGCAGGATAAGGCCGACCTGGTCTTTGGCCCCTTCTCGACGCTCTTGACGAAGCCGGCCTCGGTCATCGCCAACCGCTATGGTTACGCGATGGTTGAGGGCGCGGGCGGTGGCCCATCCGTCTTCACCCAGGGCCTGACCAATGTGTTCGACGTGTCGCTGCCAGTCGCGAATAACCTGGTCAGCTTCGCGAACTACATCGCCGGGCTGCCCGCCGCGACCCGCCCAAGCACCGCCGCCTATGCCACCGAGGACGATCCTTTCACGCAGCCCCAGGTGGATACAGCGCGCGCGATTATGGAAGCCGCTGGCATCAAGACCGTCTTCTACAAGGTGTACCCTGCTGAGACGACGGACTTCACGCCGATCGCCGCTGGCTTGGTCAATGCGAAGCCACAGGTCGTCATGACGGGTACACTGCTGCCAGACGTTTCGGCGTTCATCCAGGCGTTCCACCAGCAGCACTTCAATCCACAGGCGTTCATCGCTACGGCTGGCCCAGACCAGGGCACGCAGTTCCTGCAGGCTGTTGGCGGCGCGACGGTGGCCGAGGGCATCCTGGTGCCAAACGGCTGGTGGCCAGACCTCAACGCTCCTGGCAATGCGCAGATGGTCTCGGAATACATCGCCAAGTACGGCGGCACGAAGTCGGACATCAGCTCCGACGTTCCTGAGGCGTACTCGGTCGGTCAGGTTGTCGCGCAAGCGGTGACGCAGAACAACAGCCTCGACCAGACCAAGCTGATCGCCACATTGCACTCTGGCACTTTCACGAGCGTGCAGGGAGCGGTGAAGTTCGACTCCACCGGCCAGAACACCCAGGCGCTCGCGTATCTGTTCCAGTGGCAGAATGGCCAGCTCATCCCGGTCTACCCGGCCAATGTCGCTTCGGCGCCAATCGAGTTCCCGAAGGCCAACTGGCCGAACTAACACCATTCCTGTAGCGTAGCCCGTGTATGGTGGGCGCCTCGCGCGCCTGCCATACACCAAACCACAGCCGGGGAGGCTCTGTCCCCCCTGCCTCCCCGGCTCAATGGTATGCTCGCATCAGACTCGCATCAGACTCGCATCAGACTCGCATCAGACCGCATGAGACCCGCATCAGACCCGCAACGCGCTCAACACCTCCCAAGGAGACAGAACAATGGCGGCGCTCATCCTACAGGGTATTGTGACAGGCATTCTGACGGGTGGCGTCTACGCCCTGATGGCGGCTGGCCTGACACTGGTCTTTGGCGTGATGGATATCATCAACGTCGCTCAAGGCGCGTTCGTGATCCTCGGCGCCTACCTGAGCTATATGCTCTCGCAATTCTGGCACGTTGATCTCTTCCTCGGCCTGTTCATCACCATCCCGGTGATGTTCGTGCTGGGCGTCATCCTCGAATGGTTCCTCATCCGTCCGCTGAAGCGCGACCGCACACAGCTCTCGATTCTGGTGACATTCGCCATTGCGATCATCATCGAAGGCGTGCTGACCTTTTTCTATGGCGGCGAATACGTAAAGCTGTTCGCCTGGTATACGACGGCGTCCATTCCGATCGGGCCATTCTATCTGCCCGACATCTACCTGCTAGCGTTTGCGCTGAGCGCCGTGTTGCTGGGCGCGCTCTACTTCCTGCTCTACCGCACGAAGTTCGGACGCAGCGTCCGCGCGACCACGCAGAACCGCGCGGCGGCGCTGCTGATTGGCATTGATGTCGAGCGTGTCGCCGCACTGACGTTCGGGATTGGTGTCGCGCTGACAGCGGCGGGCGGTATGGCTTTCGGCGCGACGACCGCCTTCAACCCCAACAGTCACTATGACCTGATCTCACGTCTGCTGGTCATCATCATCTTCGCTGGTATGGGAAGCGTGGGTGGCGCGCTGATCGCAGCGGTTGGCATGCTGGTGGTCGAAAATGTGACCGCGTTGCTCTTGTCGCCAACGTGGGCTAGTACGGTGTTCTATATGCTGCTCGTCCTCATCCTGCTCTTCCGTCCGCAGGGACTGTTTGGCAGGGCCGCAGCCCGCAATCAGTAAGTCAGACTTCCGTTGCGTATCGCAGACGACAACGAGCGTAAACCAGAAGAAAGAGCAGCCTCCGAGTATGGCAACAGTAGCACCGTCCCAGACACCCACAGGCCAGGCGTCCGCACGTCAGTGGAAGCCGCTCCAGATCACCTTCTGGCTGGCTTGCCTCATCGCTGTCATCATCTTCCCGCTGGTGTTTAGCAGCCCGGCCATCACCACTATCGCCTTCTTTACCCTCGTCTTCGCGGCTGCGGGATCCGCCTGGAACATCTTCTCAGGCTATACCGGCTACATCGCGCTGGGCCATGCGGTCTTTATGGGCGTGGGTGGATATGCGCTGGCGATCATCTGTGCGCGGTTGAACGTCCCTGGTGGCTGGCTCCCCTTCGCGTATGTGCCACTCGCCGGGCTGGTCGCCGCCATCATCGCCGTGCCTATCGGACTGATTGCGCTGCGCACGCGCCGCCACACGTTCGTGGTCATCACGATCGCGATCTTCTTCATCTTCCAGCTGCTCGCTGAAAACAACGCCTTTGGGCTGACAAATGGCACGAACGGATTCCAGTTACCGATTCCAACGTGGAGCGGCTACGTCTTCAACCTGCCGTTCTACTACGTGATCCTCGCGCTGCTGCTGGTCGTCGTGGCGACCTCCTGGCTCGTACGCCGCTCGCGCTATGGCCTGGAATTGCTGGCCATCCGGGATGACGAAGCCCGCGCGCTCGGACTGGGCGTCAATACGTTTGGGGTGAAGCTGAGCGCATTCGTGCTCTCCGCCTTCTTCGTCGGCATGTGTGGCGCGCTCTTCGCCTACTTTGTGGAGTCTATCTACCCACCGAGCGGCTTTGACGCGGAGTTCGATGTGCTGATTGCGCTGATGGCGTTCCTGGGCGGGCTGGGAACCATCAGCGGCCCGCTGCTCGGCGCGCTCATCATTCAACCTGCGATAGGATATCTCAACATGGCCGCGCTGCCTGGCCTCAATACTATCCTGGAAGGCGGGGTCTTCCTCGTCGTCATCCTGCTGCTGCCCGAAGGCATCGTGCCTGCCGTCAGGAATCGCCTCTTCGCGCGCTTCAGCGCCCGCAACGCCACGCCGGTCGCGCCGGAGTCGCCACCGGCAAGCGCGCCACCGATAGCTGGGGCAAGTTCTGTTGCGACGGCGGAACGCAAGTAGCGAACAACTGAGGCGCATCGTGAGTGGCGCTATCCACGCGAAGCTGTGAGGCCCCTCACGTCTACGGGAGACATTGATGACTCTGCTTCAAGCGACAGGCATCTCGAAAGCGTTTGGTGGCATCCAGGCGCTCAATGCCTGCTCCATCTCGGTCGAGCAAGGCTCGATCACCGGGCTGATTGGCCCGAATGGCTCAGGCAAAACGACACTGTTCAATGTCATCACTGGCTACGAGCGCCAGGATGCCGGGCAGGTGGAGTTCAATGGCGTTGATATCAGCCGCTCTGGCCCCTCGCGCATCTTTGAGCTGGGGGTCGGGCGCACATTCCAACTCACGCGCATCTTTCCGCGACTGACCGTCACGGAGAACATGCACGTCGCCATCAAGCGCAAGGGGTTCGCCTCGCTGTTTGGTGGCTGGAGCGCCTCGAACGAGCGCGACCGCGCGCTGCAACTGCTCCAGTTCGTCGGCCTCACCCACCTGAAAGACGCGCCTGCGGGCAGCCTCTCGTATGGGCAGCGCAAACTGCTGGAGCTGGCGTTCATTCTGATCGCCGAGCCGAAGATGGTGCTGCTCGACGAGCCAGCGGGTGGCATCAACCCGACGTTGATCGGGCAGCTTGGTGAGCGCATCCGCGAGTTGAATCGCCAGGGCGTGACCTTCCTGATCGTCGAGCATAACATGGAATTCGTCATGGGGCTGTGCAACCATGTCATGGTGATGCACCGTGGCTCGAAGCTGGCCGAGGGAACTCCGGCTGAGGTTCGCGCCAATCCCGCCGTACTCGAAGCCTATCTGGGAGACTGACGGAATGCTACTACAACTCTCCAATGTCCTTGCTGGCTATGGCGGCGGCGATGTGTTACGCGGGGTCAACCTGGAAATCGAGGAGGGGACGATCACCTGCATCGTCGGCCCCAACGGCGCCGGGAAGTCTACCGTGCTCACAGCGATCAGCGGCCTCATCAAGCCACGCAGTGGCCAGATCACCTACAAGGGGCAGAATCTCGTCGGCCTCTCGCCAAAGCAGATCCTGATGCGCGGGCTGGTGCAGGTGCCGCAGAACCATAGCCTCTTCCCCGCGATGACTGTTCGCGAGAATGTCGAGCTGGGCGCGTACATGCTGCATGATCGCTCACTCGTCACCAAGCGGTACGATGAGATTCAGGAACTCTTCCCCATCGTGCGCGAGCGGGCTACTGAGCAGGCGGGCAGCCTCTCTGGCGGCCAGCAGCGGCTGGTCGAGTTTGCCCGCTCGCTGATGCTCGATCCCACGATGGTGCTGCTGGATGAGCCTTCGATGGGCCTCGATCCCAAGACGCTGAAAGAAGTCTTCCGGACGATCACTGCGATGAAGGCGTCGGGGCGCACGATCCTGCTCGTCGAGCAGAACGCCCGCGCCGGGCTGCATCTCGCCGATCATGGTGTGGTGATGGAGAGCGGGCGTATACGGCTCGATGGCCCCAGCGCCAGCGTGCTGAACAATCCTGAGATTAGCTCGCTGTATCTCGGTGGGAGTGTCTCCGCCCCGCAGGAGGCGAGCGTCCAGGAAGCGAGCGCGCAGTAGTCTCGCGCCGCTGAACGAAGATGAGCCGGGAGGTCTATGCCCTCCGGCTCATCTTTTCTTGATGTGGGTAGCTTGTGGTGTGGGCCAACCTGGTCTATGCCAGCCCGGCGCCCAGTGCGTCGGCGTGGGCGCGCTCGTACCAGCGCAAATCGCAGTAGTCGGCGGGCTGGCCCAGCGTCGCCACAGGGCCATAGCGAGCGCGTAGCGCGATCACCTGCGCCAGCCCCGCCTCGCTGAGCGCGGCCTCGCGCCCGAACCCCGTCTGTGGATCGGTGAACGCCGCATACGCCTGCGCGGCGGAGACCGCGCCACCCACGCCAAGCGCAGGCTCTGACACCAGCAGCGCCTCCACCGCCGTGCGCTGCACTGGCGCATAGAGCCACGCGAGCGCCGCCAGCAGCGCGCCGATATAGCGGGTGACGGTCTCGCTGTGCGCAGCCACCCAGGGTGTTGTCCCGGCGAGCGCCTGCGAGGCATAGGCGCTGTAGGCGTCGGTCGAGGTCGCCAGCGCATGGCAGCCCTTGGCCGCCAGCATGAGATCATATGGTGGATAGACGATTGTCGCCGCCAGGGTTCCCTGCGCGAGCGCCGCTGCGCGTGCGCCGGTGCCACCAGCGACGATGAAGGTGTAGTCTTGCCCCAGCGTCAGCCCGGCGCGCGCAAGCAGATCGCGCAGCGCCAGCGCAAAGCCTGAGCCAGGATTATCCACCCCCACAGCCTGGCCGCGCAGCGCGTCAGTGGTGGCAAGCTCCGGGCGACTGAAGATCGTCAGCGGGCCGTTGCTGCCACCCAGCAGCAGCCGTACCTGTGGCGCCGTCGCCGGGTCGCAGCCAAACGCGGTGGGCTGGGTATCGAAGTTCACGACGTTGTCGGGCGCCGTGTGGATCAACTCGACATCGCCGCGCGCCAGCATGGCGAGCTGCTCGGCGGAGCTATTGGTGAAGGACAGATCCACGCGCAGCCCGGCCTGGGCGAAGATGCCCAGTCGCTGGGCCGCGACAA
>VFSW01016308.1_pt1 | contig 10144 bp, 18 predicted proteins | sample 5358111 | NCBI WGS metagenome assembly VFSW01 (sample SAMN11554181, study PRJNA540505) | mine drainage metagenome | isolation source: sediment from site ElyBrook_90M | place: USA: Ely Copper Mine, Vershire, VT | collected 2017
CGCTATGCCGGCATCGGCGACGTCATCAAGGTCAGCATCAAGGAAGCCGCGCCGCGGGGCCGTGTCAAGAAGGGCGAGGTCTACAGCGCCGTGGTCGTGCGCACCGCCAAGGGCGTGCGCCGCCAGGACGGCTCGCTGATCAAGTTCGACGGCAATGCCGCCGTGCTGCTGAATGCCAAGCTCGAGCCCATCGGCACCCGCATCTTCGGGCCGGTCACGCGCGAGTTGCGCACCGAGCGCTTCATGAAGATCGTCTCCCTGGCACCGGAGGTGCTCTGATCATGAACAAGATTCGCAAGGGCGACCAGGTCATCGTGACCACCGGTCGCGACAAGGGCAAGCGCGGCACGGTGACGCAGCGCGTGGACGAGGAGCGCATCGTCGTCGACGGCGTCAACGTGGCCAAGAAGCACGTCAAGCCAAACCCGCTGAAGGGCACGACGGGCGGCGTGGTCGACAAGGTGATGCCCATCCACCAGTCGAACGTGGCGATCTACAACCCGGCCACCGGCAAGGGCGATCGCGTCGGCATCAAGTTGCTGGCCGACGGCAAGAAGGTCCGCGTCTACCGCTCCAGCGGCGACGAGATCAAGGACTGACGGTTAGGAAGACAGCGCAATGGCAAAGAAGCAAGCAGCGGCCCCGACGGGTCCCGCCAATCAAGGCCCGGTCGCCCAAGCGCGACTGCAGGCGATCTACCGCGAGAAGATCGTGCCCGAGCTGATGGCCAAGTTCGGCTTCACTTCGGTGATGCAGGTGCCGCGGCTGCAGAAGATCACGCTCAACATGGGCGTGAGCGAGGCGGTCTCGGACAAGAAGGTCATGGATGCCGCCGTCAGCGACCTGACCAAGATCGCCGGCCAGAAGCCCGTGGTCACGAAGAGCAAGAAGCCGATTGCCGGCTTCAAGATCCGCGAAGGTCAGGCCATCGGCACGATGGTCACGCTGCGCGGCGTGCGCATGTACGAATTCCTCGACCGCTTCGTGACCGTGGCGTTGCCGCGCGTGCGTGATTTCCGCGGCATCAGCGGCCGCAGCTTCGACGGCCGCGGCAACTACAACGTCGGCGTGAAGGAACAGATCATCTTTCCCGAAATCGACTACGACAAGATCGACGCCATCCGTGGGCTGAACGTCAGCATCACCACCAGCGCGAAGAACGACGACGAGTGCAAGGCACTGTTGACGGCGTTCAAGTTCCCGTTCAAGAACTAAAGGCACGACATGGCCAAACTGTCCGTCATCCAGCGCCAGGAAAAGCGCGAGAAGCTCGTCGCCAAGTACGCCAAGAAGTACGCCGAGCTCAAGGCCGTTGCCGACGACGCCAAGCGCAGCGATGAAGAGCGCTACGCCGCCCGCCTGGAGCTGCAGAAGCTGCCCCGAAACGCCAATCCCACGCGCCTGCGCAACCGCTGCGAGCTCACCGGCCGTGGCCGCGGCACCTTCCGCATGTTCGGCCTGGCCCGCAACAAGATCCGCGAGCTCGCCTTCAAGGGCGACATTCCCGGCGTGGTCAAGGCGAGCTGGTAATCCCGGCGTCGATCAGGAGATTTTTTCATGAGCATGAGTGATCCGATCGCCGACATGCTGACCCGCATCCGCAACGCGCAAGCGGTGGACAAGAGCGTGGTCAAGATGCCGTCTTCGAAGCTGAAGGTGGCCATCGCGCAAGTGCTGAAGGACGAGGGCTACATCGACGGTTTCGCGCTGAGCGACGAGGGCGGCAAGGCCGAGCTCGAGATTGCGCTGAAGTACTACGCCGGCCGCCCGGTGATCGAGCGCATCGAGCGCGTCAGCCGCCCCGGCCTGCGGGTCTACAAGGGCCGCGACGCGATCCCGCAGGTCATGAACGGCCTGGGCGTGGCCATCGTGACCACGCCCAAGGGCGTGATGACCGACCGCAAGGCGCGCCAGACCGGCGTCGGCGGCGAAGTCCTCTGCTACGTCGCCTGACAGGGAGTCCACACAATGTCCCGCGTAGGAAAGATGCCGGTCGCCGTGCCCAAGGGCGTGGAGGTGGCAATCACGGCCGATCAGATCACCGTCAAGGGCGGCAACGGCACGCTCACGCGCACGCTCGACCCGCGCGTGGCGCTGAAGAACGAAGGCGGCCAGATCAGTTTCACCCCGGCCGACGACTCCACCGCCGCCGATGCGATGAGCGGCACCATGCGCGCCCTGGTGGCCAACATGGTCAGCGGTGTCGGCAAGGGCTTCGAGAAGAAGCTCAGCCTGGTGGGTGTGGGCTTCCGGGCCCAGGCCCAGGGCCAGAAGCTGAGCCTGCAGATCGGCTTTTCGCACCCGGTCGTCAAGGACATGCCGGCCAGCGTCAAGGTGGCCACGCCGACCCAGACCGCGATCGTCATCAGCGGCCCGGACCGCCAGGTCGTGGGCCAGATCGCCGCCGAAGTGCGTGCCTTCCGTCCCCCCGAGCCCTACAAGGGCAAGGGCATCCGCTACGCCGGCGAGCGCGTGGTGCTGAAAGAGACGAAGAAGAAGTAAGGAGCACCCGTGAGCATCACCAAGAAGGAACAACGCCTGCGCCGTGCGCGCCAGACCCGCACGCGCATCGCGCTGCAGGGCACGGTGCGGCTGGCGGTGCACCGCTCGAACCTGCACATCTATGCCAGCATCATCTCGGGTGACGGCGCGCGGGTTCTGGCCAGCGCCTCCACGGCCGAGAAGGAAGTGCGCGAGCAGATCGCGAATTCCACCCACGCGGCCGGCAGAGGCGGCAACACCGCTGCGGCCTCGATCATCGGCAAGCGCATCGCCGAGAAGGCGCGCGCGGCCGGCATCGAGAAGGTCGCTTTCGATCGTTCGGGCTTCGCGTACCACGGCCGCGTCAAGGCGCTGGCCGAGGCTGCGCGCGAAGCCGGCCTGCAGTTCTAAGCGCGCCCAAGGAAGACACAGATGGCAAAGTTCACCCCCCGCGCGCAGACCGAAGCGAACGACGACGGCCTGAAGGAAAAGATGATCGCGGTCAACCGCGTCACCAAGGTCGTCAAGGGCGGCCGCACACTCAGCTTCGCGGCGCTGACCGTCGTCGGCGACGGCGATGGCCGCATCGGCATGGGCAAGGGCAAGGCCAAGGAAGTACCGGTCGCGGTGCAGAAGGCCATGGAGGCCGCGCGCCGCAACATGACCAAGATCAGCCTGAAGAACGGCTCGATCCACCACAACGTGCGCGGCGAGCATGGCGCGGCCAAGGTGCTGATGGCGCCGGCCAAGCCCGGCGACGGCATCATCGCCGGCGGCCCGATGCGCGCTGTCTTCGAGGTGATGGGCGTGACCGACATCGTGGCCAAGAGCCTGGGCTCGTCGAACCCCTACAACATGGTCCGCGCCACGCTCGACGCGCTGCGCCGCTCGACCACGCCCGCCGAAGTGGCGGCCAAGCGCGGCAAGTCGGTCGAAGACATCTTCGGCTGAGCCGCCGACGGAGAACATTCATGTCCGAGAAGAAGACCCTCACCGTCAAGCTCGTCAAGAGCGTGGCAGGCACGCGCCAGTCGCATCGCGACACCGTGCGCGGCCTGGGCCTGCGCAAGGTAAACAGCCAGCGCACGTTGGAAGACACGCCGGCGGTGCGCGGCATGATCAACAAGGTCGACTACCTGGTGCTGGTGCTCTGATGGAACTGAACAAGATCAAGCCCTCGGCGGGCAGCAAGCACGCCAAGCGCCGGGTCGGGCGCGGCATCGGCTCCGGCCTGGGCAAGACGGCAGGCCGCGGCCACAAGGGCCAGAAGAGCCGCGCCGGCGGTTTCCACAAGGTCGGCTTCGAAGGCGGCCAGATGCCGTTGCAGCGCCGTCTGCCCAAGCGCGGCTTCAAGTCGGCGCAGCGGCAGTTCAACGGCGAGGTCACCCTCGCCGACCTGCAACGCCTGGGTGCCGACGAGGTCGATCTGGTCACGCTGAAGGCGGCCGGTCTGGTGCGCCAGCTCGTGCGCACGGTCAAGGTCATCAAGGCGGGTGAACTGCAGCGCAAGGTGGTGCTCAAGGGCATCGGCGCGACCGCGGGCGCCAAGGCGGCGATCGAAGCCGCCGGTGGCACGGTCGAGGCAACGGCCGCGGCCTGAGGACAGCGCAGAACGTGGCCACCAACGCCAATCAACTCGCCAAGAGCGGCAAGTTCGGCGACCTGCGCAGGCGGGTCGTCTTCTTGTTGCTCGCGCTGGTGGTGTACCGCATCGGGGCGCACATCCCCGTGCCCGGCATCGACCCGGCGGCGCTGCAGCAGTTGTTCAAGAGCCAGAGCGGCGGCATCCTGAACCTGTTCAACATGTTCAGCGGCGGCGCGCTGTCGCGATTCACCGTGTTCGCCCTCGGCATCATGCCGTACATCAGTGCATCGATCATCATGCAGCTGATGTCGTATGTGGTGCCCTCGCTCGAGGCGATCAAGAAGGAGGGCGAGTCGGGCCGGCGCCGGATCACGCAGTACACGCGCTACGGCACGCTGTTGCTGGGCACGTTCCAGAGCCTGGGCATCGCGCTCGCGCTCGAGGGATCGCCGGGCCTGGTGATCACGCCCGGCTTCGGCTTCCGGATGACGGCCGTGGTCAGCCTGGTGGCAGGCACCATGTTCCTCATGTGGCTGGGCGAACAGATCACCGAGCGCGGCCTGGGCAACGGCATCTCGATCCTGATCTTCGGCGGCATCGTGGCCGGCCTGCCTGCTGCCATCGGCGGCCTGTTCGAATTGGTGCGCACCGGCGCGATGACCATCATCGCCTGCCTCATCGTGATCGCCGTCGTCGGACTGGTCACTTTCGCGGTGGTGTTCGTCGAGCGAGGTCAGCGCAAGATCCTGGTCAATTACGCCAAGCGCCAGGTGGGCAACAAGGTCTATGGCGGCCAGTCGTCTCACCTGCCGCTGAAGCTGAACATGTCGGGTGTGATCCCGCCCATCTTCGCCAGCTCCATCATCCTGCTGCCGGCGACGGCCGTGGGTTGGTTCGCCACCGGTGACGGTCTGCGCTGGCTGAAGGATCTGTCGGCTGCGCTGTCGCCCGGGCAGCCGGTGTATGTGCTGCTGTACGCGACCATGATCGTGTTCTTCTGCTTCTTCTACACGGCGCTCGTGTTCAACAGCCGCGAGACGGCGGACAACCTGAAGAAGAGCGGCGCCTTCATCCCCGGCATCCGCCCCGGCGACCAGACGGCCAAGCACATCGATCGCATCCTGGGCCGGCTGACGCTGGCCGGCGCGGTGTACATCACGCTCGTCTGCCTGCTGCCCGAGTTCCTGGTGCTGAAGTACAACGTGCCGTTCTATTTCGGCGGCACTTCGCTGCTCATCATCGTCGTCGTGACGATGGACTTCTGGGCCCAGGTGCAGAGCTACGTGATGAGCCAGCAGTACGAGTCGCTCCTCAAGAAGGCCAACTTCAAGACGAGCTGACATGTCCAAAGACGATGCGATCCAGATGCAGGGCGAGATTTTGGAGAACCTGCCCAATGCCACCTTCCGCGTGAAGCTGGAGAACGGCCACGTGGTGCTGGGCCACATCTCCGGCAAGATGCGCATGCACTACATCCGCATCCTGCCCGGTGACAAGGTCACGGTGGAGCTCACGCCTTACGACCTGACGCGGGCACGCATCGTGTTCCGCGCCAAGTGAAGATTCAAGATTTGGGGTCAAGGAGAAGACCATGAAAGTCGCCGCTTCGGTCAAGAAGATGTGCCGCAACTGCAAGATCATCCGCCGCAAGGGCGTGGTGCGTGTGATCTGCACCGACCCGCGCCACAAGCAGCGTCAGGGCTGATTCGCAAGGAACCAACATGGCACGTATCGCCGGTATCAACATCCCCCCGCACAAGCATGCGGAAATCGGCCTGACCTCGATCTACGGCATCGGCCGCCCGACCGCACAGAAGATCTGCGAGGCGGTCGGCATCCCGTATTCGAAGAAGATCAAGGACCTGTCGGACACCGACCTCGAGCGCATCCGCGACGAGATCGGCCGCCTCACGATCGAGGGCGACCTGCGGCGCGAGCTGTCCATCAGCATCAAGCGCCTGATGGACCTGGGCTGCTACCGCGGCTTCCGGCACCGCCGCGGCCTGCCCGTGCGCGGCCAGCGCACCCGCACCAACGCCCGCACCCGCAAGGGTCCGCGCAAGGGTGCGGCGGCGCTCAAGAAGTAGGCCATCGGCAGCAATCACTGAAAGAGTCAAGACATGGCCAAGGCACCCGTCAACACCGCCGCTCGCCGCGTGAGCAAGAAGGTCCGCAAGAACGTTGCGGACGGCATTGCGCACGTGCACGCGTCGTTCAACAACACCATCATCACCATCACCGATCGCCAGGGTGGTGCGCTGGCCTGGGCCTCCAGTGGCGGCCAGGGGTTCAAGGGCTCGCGCAAGAGCACGCCGTTCGCGGCCCAGGTTGCGGCCGAGAATGCCGGCCGCGCCGCGCAGGAGCAGGGCATCAAGAACCTCGACGTGCGGATCAAAGGCCCCGGCCCGGGCCGCGAATCGAGCGTGCGTGCTCTGGCCTCGCTGGGCATCCGCATCAACTCGATCAGCGACGTGACGCCGATCCCGCACAACGGCTGCCGGCCGCAAAAGCGTCGCCGCATCTGAGAACCGAGCGCCCGGCTCTACCCGGCAGCAGATCTTGCTGCGGCCACTACAATCCAGAGTTTCCCCAGGCCGGCGAGCAATCCACTGCGAGCCGGCTGTTTTCCTGAAGGTCCCCAGTCCGGCCAACGGGCAACCGGGCCTTCGACAAGCCCACCGTCTGCGCACGTGATCGTCGCCAGACTCGCGCGGGCGGCTTCTTCGGAAGCCGATTGCCGCGTCAGAACCGCATAGCAAGGACACGCAAGTGGCACGTCATCTCGGCCCCAAGGCCAAACTTTCCCGCCGCGAAGGCACCGACCTGTTCCTGAAGAGCGCGCGCCGCTCGATCAGCGACAAGGCCAAGTTCGACAGCAAGCCGGGCCAGCACGGCCGCACCAGCGGCTCGCGCACCTCCGACTTCGGCATGCAGTTGCGCGAGAAGCAGAAGGTCAAGCGCATGTACGGCATCCTGGAGCGCCAGTTCCGCCGCTACTTCGCCGAGGCCGAGCGCCGCAAGGGCAACACGGGCGCCAACCTGCTGGCCCTGCTGGAGTCGCGCCTGGACAACGTGGTCTACCGCATGGGCTTCGGCTCAACGCGGGCCGAGGCGCGGCAGCTGGTCTCGCACAAGGCGCTCACCGTCAACGGCCAGGTCGTCAACATCCCGTCCTACCAGGTCAAGGCGGGCGACACGGTCGCGCTGCGCGACAAGGCCAAGGCGCAGCTGCGCGTGGTCGACGCGCTCAAGCTGGCGCAATCCATCGGCCTGGCCGACTGGGTGCAGGTCGACGCCACCAAGATGGAAGGCGTCTTCAAGAAGGTCCCCGATCGCGACCAGCACGGCGCCGAGATCAAGGAAGCGCTGATCGTCGAGCTCTACTCGAGGTAAGCAGCACGAACGGGTGCTTCGGCCTGCGGCCGAGGCACCTTCCATTTGGCTTTGCGCGCCGGGCGTGAGGCCTGAGCAGCACCACCCGGCGCGGTCCATCAGCCTTATCGGTGTAACGAGCCGAGGGTATTGACAGGAACTAGAGAACCCATGCAAACCACCCTACTGAAGCCCAAGGCCATCCAGGTCGAGCCGCTTGGCGGCCACAAGGCGAAAGCCACCCTCGAGCCCTTCGAGCGCGGCTACGGCCACACTCTCGGCAACGCCCTGCGGCGCGTGTTGCTGTCGTCGATGGTGGGCTACGCGCCGACCGAGGTGACCATCGCCGGCGTGCTGCACGAGTATTCGGCGATCGACGGCGTGCAGGAAGACGTCGTGCACGTGATGCTCAACCTCAAGGGCGTGGTGTTCCGCTTGCACAACCGCGATGAAGTCACGCTCGTGCTGCGCAAGGAAGGCGAAGGCCCGGTCACGGCCGGCGACATCCAGACCCCGCACGACGTCGAGATCATCAACCCCGAGCATGTGGTGGCGCATCTGGCGCAAGGCGGCAAGCTCGACATGCAGATCAAGGTCGAGAAGGGTCGTGGCTATGTGCCCGGCAACCTGCGCCGCTTCGGCGACGAGCCCACCAAGAGCATCGGCCGCATCGTGCTCGATGCAAGCTTCTCGCCCGTGCGCCGCGTGAGCTATGCGGTCGAGAACGCCCGCGTCGAGCAGCGCACCGACCTCGACAAGCTGGTGATGGAGATCGAGACCAACGGCGCCATCGCGCCCGAGGAAGCGATCCGCCAGAGCGCACGCATCCTGGTCGAGCAACTGGCCTTCTTCGGCCAGATCGACGTCAATCCGATCGACAGCATGGTGCCGCAGGTGTCGCGCCCGACCCCGTTCGATCCGATCCTGCTGCGCCCGGTCGACGAGCTCGAGCTCACCGTGCGCTCGGCCAACTGCCTGAAGGCCGAGAACATCTATTACATCGGCGACCTGATCCAGCGCACCGAAACCGAACTGCTGAAGACGCCGAACCTGGGTCGCAAGAGCCTCAACGAGATCAAGGAAGTGCTGGCTTCGCGCGGGCTGACGCTCGGCGCGCGGCTGGAGAACTGGCCCCCGCAGGGCCTGGACAAGCGATAAGCATCGCAGGTCATGTGCAACCCTCGGTACCTGACCCGGCCGAGGTTCAACAAGAGATCGGACCAAGCACCATGCGCCACCGCAACGGCCCCCGCAAACTGAACCGCACCAGCTCGCACCGCCTGGCGATGCTGCGCAACATGTGCAACTCGCTCATCACGCACGAGGCGATCAAGACCACGCTGCCGAAAGCCAAGGAGCTGCGCAGCGTCGTCGAGCCGCTCATCACGCTGGGCAAGGAGCCGACACTGGCCAACCGCCGGCTGGCCTTCAACCGCACCCGCGATCGCGACGTCGTGGCCAAGCTGTTCAACGAGCTCGGCCCGCGCTACAAGGCGCGTCCGGGCGGCTACACGCGCATCCTGAAGATGGGCTTTCGCATCGGCGACAACGCGCCGATGGCCTTCGTCGAGTTTGTCGATCGGCCCGAGCCAGTCGCCACCGACGGCGACGCGGCCGACAAGGCCGAGTAGGCCGCCCACAGCGGCCGGCGCGGCCGGCGCGGCCTGCCGCCAGCCTCGCACGCTGGGCTTGCATCCGCGAGGCAGCAGCCATCAGTCTGCGCGATGCCGCAGCCGGCGCCGCTACACTGAGCGCTTTCAGGGTCGGCAGTTCACCCAGGCGTTGCCGCGTGGTCCCCGCCACGAGCTAGACCTGCCTTCGATCACACCCGGGCCCCGTGCCGCCTGTGCCACCGCGCATGCGCCAGGCCGGAAGTCGGCAACCACCGGCGCCTTGCTTGCCGCAGGGTTGGCGCGCATGCGGTGTCGACGCCCAGGCCTGCCGGCCGGGTGTCGAGGAAGCCTCCATGACCAAGGAACTGTTCTCGATCCACATCGCCGATGTGTCGGCCTTCGCACGCACGCTCGGCCAGGCCTTGCACGCGCGCCATGCCACGCGGCCTGCGCCGCCCGGGCAGGTGGAGTTGCTGAACCTGATCGCGCGGGCCCAGGGGCAGCGCAACTGGCAGTCCTTGCGGCAATCGCTGCGATCGGCGCGAGGTTCAACGTCAGCGCCCTCTCCATCGACCCCCGCACCGTCGTTCAGCGCCCAGCCGGCGCTGAGCGAGCACGCGCGCAAGGCGCTGGGGCAGTTCGACGATCAGGGCCGGCTGATTCGCTGGCCGGTGAAGTTCTCGGTGCAGAAGCTGGTGCTGTGGGTGCTGTGGACGCGTTTCGATGCCAGGCGTGTCTATGCCGAACGCCAGGTCAACGCCATCCTCGGGGCGGCCAACCTGTTCTCCGACCCGGCGACGCTGCGCCGGGAACTGGTCAATCACGGGCTGATGGCGCGCAAGAGCGACTGCAGCGAGTACCGCAAGCAACCAGCGCGACCGGACGACGAAGCACGCGCGTTGCTCACCGCATGCCGGGCCCGCTTTCGCCTGCCCTGACGCGCCGGCCACCACCACGCGGTGGCCGGCGCGTTGGTTTCGGGATTGAAGAATTCGGGTCCCACACCAACCCAGGTGTGATAAACTCATGGGCTCAGTCGCGGGGTGGAGCAGCCTGGTAGCTCGTTGGGCTCATAACCCAAAGGTCGCAAGTT
>VFSW01016309.1_pt1 | contig 10144 bp, 11 predicted proteins | sample 5358111 | NCBI WGS metagenome assembly VFSW01 (sample SAMN11554181, study PRJNA540505) | mine drainage metagenome | isolation source: sediment from site ElyBrook_90M | place: USA: Ely Copper Mine, Vershire, VT | collected 2017
TCCTGAGTGCTGGAATCAGGCGAGCCATCCGTTCGAAGGTGCGCCGAGCGACGACTGTTACTTGAACCATAAAATGGCAGCGGCTGCCGCTTAATGCTTCCGCAGCAGTCTGACGACGTCGCCGTTGTTTATGTGGTTACACGGGCACCGGCTCGCTGAGACTCCCTCACTCACTGGCTGCAGAACGCTGACGGCCTGTGCGATCTCTGCTCCGGAAGCCATGATTCGCCGTGCCGGCGATTCTCATGCTCGGACTGGGCCTCGGCGCCACCAGCGTGGTCTTTTTATCCCTGGTGAACGGGGTCCTGCTCAAGCCCCTTCCGCACGAGCAACCGGACCGGCTGGTGAGATTCGCAAGGTCATCCCCACATCGTCCACCTGTATCCTTCGTTGCCGGTCAACACCCGCTACTTCGTCGAGTGGGGCAAATCGTGCTCTTCGCTGGAGAGTAAGCATAAGTGACGCCGGTCGTCGCCCCTGTCGTCGGGCAATGGGGTCGTGCCCGAAGGTTCGACGAGCGGCAGCAACTCGCCGAATCCTGCCATTCGCGTTGCCGGACTCATGCATGCACCTGTTGGCAGCGGGCCTTATCCTGACCTATCCATGCTCGCGCGGCGCAGTTGCTTCCCGTGCGATGTACCGAGGCCAAGCAACGCCACGCTGATGGGGGCGAAACCGCCCGTGTCTGTGCAACGGCAAGCTGATGATGGCCCGTCTATTCCGTTTTCTCAACCGGTCGCCCTGGCAGTGCAACCCGTACTCAGTGTCACAGTTTCAGCGATCCCCGGATTGACAAGTACGCAGTCCGGTCCTATATTTGATTTCGTACTAGAACCTCTGAGGCTACTGAATCAGAGGTCCTGCAGGTCCACGGTACGCTGGTACCGCCAGCCCGAGGTTGGTTGTTGATCCGATCGGTATTTCCTTGCTATCCGATAAATACCGTGCCTCCCTTAGTGATTTTGGAAGTCGTCGGTATCCACGCGCGATGAAGTCGGCGCGGCCTGACGCAAAAGGAGGATCATCGTGCGAGGCGCTTACTGGAAGTATGGCTTATCCTTGGCCGTAGTAGTTTCCATCGGCTACGGCATCAACAATCAGTACCTAAACCCCACAGGTCCCTACCAAGTAACCAACGCCCAATTTCCGCAGCCGTGGGAACCATCTTCCACTGCGGGAAACGCCTGGGTGCATACCTACTTTGATTACCGCTATCCGGGCTATGGGTTGCATACAGCGGTTCGGAACAGCGGGTGGACGACCTCTGGTGTGATCACCGGTGGTGGCAGCCAACTGCTAGGAGACGGCTTCGTAGCTTGGGATTCCTCTCGGGGCCAGTATCTTCTCGTCGCCACCGATGCCAACGCTAACTCCAGCGTCTGGTTCGGAACATCAACTGACGGTTTGTGTTGGAACAACTGCACCAATGTCCTGCGGCAGATTATGATCCCGCCCGGTGACGGGTCGGGGTTCGACTATGCCTCCATAGCTGTTGATAGCAGCAACCCGCGGCGGATCATTGTCGGCGCAGTGCACTATCAAAACATATATGACACGACGCAGTGCGTCGGCTATAACGTCGCAATCTCGACCGACGGCGGACAAAGCTGGACTCCTGCCCCTTATACGGATGTTGCAGTTCAGCCTGGCCCTGGCCCCGCTCCGAACCGCTGGGGAATTACTGGGCGCGTGGTGGGCGCAGGAAACCAGTTTTACGTTTTCCTGTCGATGCTCGCTCCGGGCGCCCAGTTCGCACCCCTCGCGGTTTATTACTATGCCGAGAACGGCGGCGCGTGGTCTCTCCAGCCGGTAATCATGAATTTTCAGAATAACCCGCCGTTGAACAATAACGTCAATTGCATATCCGCCCTGGACAGCAACTCATGTAATCCCCCGACTAATGGATATATCTACTACGCCCCTCTCATTGATGCCAATGGAAACGACTCCGGCAAATGGTCTGTGACATTCCAGGCAAGAACTGGAGGAGGCGGCCAATATAATAATGTATACGAGTGCAGCGGAACCGGCATGGTACAAAATGGCTGCTATGCTCCGAACGTCTTCTCAGCCGATGAATATCTGAACGCCGTCAGCGTTGGTCCCGAGGGCGGTATTTGGATATCGTTGTTAACGTTCTCCGGGGTGAATTATCCCAACCTACAGCACGAGATGCTCTACCTGCCGCCGGGACAGGGATGGCTCGGGACTGCTGGTTACTACAACATCAACGAGAGATCTTGGCCTCAGGATAACAGCCAGGACCGATGCACCGTCCTGTGTTACGCCATGGGTGACTATGCGCGGATTGCAAGCAACCCGTATGTCGCCGTCGACGCACCCTTTACTGACTTCCAGCAAAACCCCAGTTATATCCCTCAGCTCTTTCAATTGTTCTATCAGGACCCACAGGGTACGGTCCCGTCAAGCGCGTTTAAGCCAAATCCCATATATTATCCTCCTGGAACAATCCTGAGCGGCCCCAGCGTGCCCAATCCAACCCAGGCCCGCGGCATTGCTCCTGAGCTGCGAGTAAAAATGCCGGGTTTCAACAGGCATTAGATCGCCAGGGGGTTGGCCGCGCTCAGGCGCTTGCACGTGGGCGCGGCCATCTGCCAAACTTGTTGAGGGAATCTTTGATCGCCTCCCCTACATCCCGCGTTCCCACTCGGCGATCATGGAGGTTAGAAATGAGTTCGCAGTATTTCTCAATCTTCTGGAGGCGAGGAAGTCTAGCGATTATTTCTCTCTTGACCTTGCCTGCCTCTTCCCAGACGCAGAATACGGTCTTCGCCGCAGGATACGTGTTCCCGGTGTCGCCATACGTCGCCGGAGGCGAAATTGTGAGTCTTTTCGTCCAGGGGGTTGGAGACAGACTTACCGGACCCGTCGTTGCCACGAGCCTTCCGCTGCCCACAGTGCTCGCCGGGATTTCGGTTACGCTGAGCAGTCTTCTGGCGCCAAGCTCCGTCGCGGTGCCGATCGTTTCCGTGGTTCCCGTACGAACTTGCCTCAATCCCCCGGACCCGCTCGCGTCGACGTGCAGCAAGTATGTCGCTGTCAGAATACAGTTGCCGGAGAACCTTCCGAGAAACGCTCCAGATTCCTCCGAAACCAGCCTTGTCGTGGCTGAGAATGGCGTGGCGGGAGGCAGGTTTGACATGAGCGTGGCACCGGACGCTGTGCACGTGGTGGCAATTACCCACGGCGACGGAACTTCAGCCAGCCTACAGGCTCCCGCGAGGGTCGGCGAGGAACTCGTGATCTGGGCGTACGGCTTGGGGACCACAACTCCCTCGGTTCCCGCAGGGCAAGCCTCACCAACTCCTGCGGCCGCCACCCAAAACGTCTTCCGACTGAACTTCGACTATCGGCCGAACAGCCCGCCGTATGGAACGCTGATGATGCCGGCTGCTTGCGCCACAATGCCAACGTGTCCGCAGGTGCAGCCGCTCTTCTCGGGGCTCACTCCGGGATACGCCGGTTTATATCAAGTGAATTTTGTCGTTCCGGCTCCGCTTCCCGGAACAGCAGCTTGCACCAACAACTCGGCGTTTCCCTATTATCCCTATACGGTTTCGTCAAACCTAACCGTCTCTCTTATCGGCTCATCCTCCTTTGACGGCTTGGGGATTTGCGTCGATCCCCTGACCTCCTCGGGATCGGCGAATATCGCCCGAGGAGCTAGCGCGCCTGGAACACAGAGGCACATAACTGTACCGCCGAGCATCGTCCTAGCACACGGTGTGCCCGTCTCCTCCAAAGACTAATGGTCCTGAATAAGTAGACCGAGACTTCCCAGTCTTCGGGTGTGGGGCACAATCGCAACTGCTGCTCTCGCGCACATTCCAGTGAGAGATGAAAGGCGGCAACCAGCGGGTGGGATTTCCAAGATGTATGCCGGATAGTCGCCAACGGTGTGACGAAAGCCGCTATCCTCGCGCAGGAAGATCACATGAAAAGAGCCCGGCAGCGGATGAAATAACCGGCTGCCGCCGTGACTCGCACTTGCATAGATGCCCCCAGTCCATAGCCGGCCCCCTCCGCGCAGCCATCCACACGGTCGACCCGGGCGTCCCGCCGCCGTCTATGCGCATCATGTCGGAGGTGTCCGACGTGAGCGTCGGAACGTACCGCTTCCAGCCTGCTTCTCGCCGACGGATTTGCCCTGATGGCCCTGCTCGTTGCCAGCTTCGGAATCTACGCCGTAGTATCTTATACCGTGCGCGGCGCACCTCGGAGATGGGAATCCGCGCCGCGCTGGGCGCGCGGGCGGGCGATCTGTACGGCCTGATCCTGTGGCAGGGCATGGCGCCAGTCGTCATCGGGCTGCTGTCGCCGCTGCCGTGGCCTTGGGCCGCGTCCCGAACAGACTACCGTATAAAGTGGACGGCCGCGATCCGCTTACCATCGAGCTGGTTGCCGTACTCTTCGGATTGGTCTCCCTGGCCGCCTGCCTCATTGCGGCCCGCCGCGCCAGCCGCTTGGACCGCCCGGACGCCCTTCCCTACCAGTAGGGCGGGCCTCCCAGGCCGGGCCTCCAGGCCCATAGGGGCTAACTTAGCGCAACCGAATCATCGTCGCCGATCGGTGGTACACCGCCTATTGTGGCGGGCATTGATTCCGTTGCCAACCTGCCGCGGTGCTTAATGAGTAGTAATCGTTAAGTTTGCGTTTATGGGCCTCCAGGCCTGCCATCACGCCGAAGGCGTGCTCCGCACGCCGGTGTGGATGGCAGGCTCGATGTCCAGTGCGTTTGTCCACCGGGCGGCTCGGTTGTTCCGATTCGCGTCGCGGAGTTCACCTGCCGTTCCGATGAAATTCACCCACAGATTTCCCGGACGAGCCAGTAAGGCCGCCGCCCGCAGGGTTCGGAAAGTCATTGCGAACTCCGACCGCACCACTGTGCCGCAGCGCGGGCCGGCGGTCAGTCGGATTCCGGAAAGCTACGGCGTATCGGGAGGTTAAGGATGTGATAAGGGAATGTGGCCCCGCGCCGCCGACACGGCTCGCAACGCCGCCTGCACCACAATGTCGGGCTGATACAGATGAATCTCGTGACCGCTCCCCGTTGCCATCATGTGCACCGTGTTCGAGCTGAGGAAATCGAGGAGAGCTGCGGCGCCGTCGCGGGTCTGGCGCTGAGATTCCGTTGCGGCCTGCCCACTCGACAGCACCACTACAGGGAGATCTCCGAGCGGAGGTTTCTTGTCACCGTCTGTTTGATCGAACTCCTTGAGGAATTCCTTCCGCCACGACAGGAGAGAGTCCGGGGTTGCCTTGGCCGGATCCGACCTTTCCCAGAGGTGGACGTCAAGCCACAGGCGAACCGCCTGCAAGTCCGGCGGCAGTCGATCGAACGGCTCGCCCTCGCGGGTTGGCTTGGGTCCCCTAACGGACGGAGGCAGCGGGAATCCTGACCGCACATCATCTTGTGAGAGATCCCAGATGAGACTGATTTTGCCCTTTACGTTTATCCCGATTCGATTACTGCTGTTTGTGAAGACGAGAGCGGCGATTTCTTCTGGATATGCGCGCTGGTATGCTTCAATAAAGATCCCGCCGATCGACGCGCCGACCAGCAGGTGCGGCCCCTCTTCTCTGGCGGCGCGCAAGAGCGCGTGGAGATCACCGATCGTCTTCTCCACGGTTTCGTCGGCGGGTCCCGGATCGCTCCAGCCGAGCCCAGCTCGATCATAGGAACATACCCGGGTTTTCTCGGCGACTCTCAGTTGCACGAGCGCCCAGTCTATGGAGTACGCGCCACCGCCAGCCATGAGGATGACAGCGGGTAGGTCTGGATACGGGTTAAGAATGGTCGGTCGGAGCCTGCTCTTGGCCTCTCAGTCCTGCGTAGTCGCCATGTGGCGGGTAACCGGTGTGCGGTGCAATTCGCGCGAGTATGGCGTTGGGGAAGGAACTACCGATGTTGGTTCATTCAATGTTGCCTCGAAGTGCCGTCAACGGTCCCGGAGAGCGGGCCGTGATATGGCTTCAAGGATGTGATTTGTGTTGCCCCAGCTGCTGGAACCCCACTTCCCACGAGTTCGATACGAGCCGTGACAGGCCGGTGGAGGAGGTTGGGGATTGGGTTCTTTCGTGCCGCGGGGTGGAAGGCGTGACCTTTTCGGGCGGCGAGCCATTGCAACAGGCCCCGGAGCTTCATCTGCTTTGCGAGTACCTCAAATCAAGGCATCCGACTTTGTCGATCGGTGTGTTCACCGGTTACGCGTTGTGTGAGTTGGTCGGCGGATGGTGGCACTGGAAGGCACGTGAAGGTGACGGCTGGGTCAAAGGCGACGTCCGGCTGTTTGATCAGATCAAGCAGTTTCTGGATTTCGGCGTCTTTGGCAGGTTTCGACAGCGCATGGCCTGTAGGGATAAGCCTCTATGTGGCTCACGGAATCAGGAGGTCGTCTTCTTTAGCGATCGTTATTCACAGCGCGACCTGGAACCACAAGGCTACGAGGTGACCATCGGTGGAGACGGTGGAAGCGTGATCATTACCGGCTTTCCACCGGCGAATCTTTAGAAGCAGATTCCCTGGAATCAGGTGAACCGTTGTTCAATTCGGCCCTGGCCGCTCTGAGTGCGGCGGCGGTCTCGCTCCAACTCTGAGACACCGATTTCCACCGTAGGGCCTGGTGCACTCTTTTGAAGGAGGGACACTTGCCTTCCTGTTGCAAGCCGATCACGATTTGGCGAACCTGCCGGTGCAGTCCCTCGACCTTTCGTTGGGTGCTCTCTCGGGAACTCCGATCAAAATGAGCGACAATGGCCGCGCATTCTTCGGGGCAGAGCCTTATGATCTGTTGGCGTGAGAAGCCAACCCGCTTGCGCGCTTGCTCCAGGGACACGGCCGGAGATTCCAGGCAGAATTCGTGAAGCTGTCGCTTCAATTTCTCGATCTGGTTGACTCGGTATGCACGCCGATGTTCTACGAGGCGATCACACAACGCTGAAAACTGCTTCCGAAGCACTACGGGTCTGCTATATCCCAGACGCTCGCATAACTGATCCAAGCTTGGCGGAGGATCCTCAGTGAGCGCAACCGTAAGCGCGCGCTCCATGGCGGCGATGTCCAAGGCCTTGTGGTTGTCGATTTTATCCTGGATCGCACGACACAGGCTGGGGAATTTGCGTATTAGGCTCCTTGCGTCCACAAATCCCAACTCCAGGGCGACGTGGTAGGGAGAATTGGGCAGTTCCTGGGCCAGAGACGCTTCCAATGCACGCTCTACCTGTGATGTCGAGCAGAACTGCTTGTCGGACGGCTTTCCGTGAGGTCCCCTGACTGCGTTTTGGTAGTTAGAATTGATCTGTCTACACAGCTTCCAGTCCACTTGATAGAGTCGATCCGGCTTTACATAGTCCAGCCGCCGCGCGACATCGCGCAACCGCGGGGGCGGTTGTTCGGAAACCGCGCGTTGGAGCTCCGCTCTTATTTTCTCTGGGCTTCGTCTCGAAGGGAGTCGAGCTATTCGAATTCGTCCTTTAGCCTCATGCCAACTGGGGAGGTCGCGGACGAGGTCGCGTTCGAGAAGGCTCGTCACAGGAATCCTCAGATGGTAGGACATCCGAAGCAGCGTGGAAATCTGAGGCTGCCCATTTCGATCCAACAGGGTTCTCAGGGTTTCGTCGAGCACCTTGGCGGCATCCGCAAAAGCGCTTTTGTTGCCCTCGGCGATGCAATCCACGCAGGCTCGGAGGTTCGCCGTAAAGGTGTTCCTCAGCGTTGTTGAGTCGAGATGCGGGGCGCCAGAAAGTAGGGCACCAACCTCGCCGGCGTGCCAAAGCTCCGCTTCGGTGTGATGCTGGTTGAGGGATCGATCACCCTCCAAGTTGGAGCTGCCCAACCATGTCTGGCATCGGAAGCAGTACCCCGGCCGGGAGTAGACCGTAAAGGGTTTTGACCGCCGAGAACAGTTCGGGCAAACCTCGTCCAATGACCGCCCGTGTTGGGTGCAGACCGTAACCGTCCGCAGAGCCCATATTAGACGTTCATGGACGGGTTTTCCGCTGGCTCGATCGTCTTCATAGCACGCGCTGCACCAGGCACGGCGAAGGCGAAAAATGGCAAGCTTCCACAAAAGATCCTCAAAGGGTAACAGGGTGAGGAAACGGAGGTCCACCCGCATCGTCCCGACTTGAAGCGCCTCGACCCACTTCTTCGCGGGCTCACCGAGACCGTTTATCGCATAAAACCGTCCGGCAAAATGGTCAGGCTGCGACGACTGGAAGAGGGGAGCCGATACAAGCGCTGAAAGCTCTCGGACGACCAAGTTGCCCACCGAGACGGCGTGGGCGTCGGCGAGCCTGGCGACGTAACCGGAGAGGCTCTCCACAAACGGTGTTCCAATTCCGATCGGCTCGATCGCATAAAGGCGGCTCCGCGGCGGCAAGATCGGCGGTGTGCAGTCCCACGAGTCAAAGACTGGCTGCGTTCGCATAAATAGATTGACTCCCGACGGCATCGCGAATGGGCCTTCGCTGTCCGGGCTTTTGCAGGTTCCGCCGCAGACCCGCAGTGGCAGCAGGCGTGTCCACACTGGCGATGTTCGATGCCACGCGGCTGTTCTCGTTTGGACTAAGGCCAAGTCGCGCGCGGAGGCGGCTTCGCTCCTCCGTGCTTTCCACCAATCTGGCCTCGCCCTCCAGCGCTTCCGACAGCATTTTGTCGCATTGAGCAACGCTGGGGGCATGTGCTTCGAGATCTTTACGCGTCAGTGAGTCGCTATCGCGCCTTGAGGCCGAGACCAACGCCCTCACTAGCCAATCTTTGAGAATTCCGATGCAACCGACGCTCCGCTCATACAAATATTCCCATTCGTTTACAAGATTCGGCCGCTCCCGCAATGGAAGCTGCTGCTCGAAGGAGCGCAACACCGTTCGGAATGCTTTTGCGTCCTGTGGATTGACGAGCCGATAACGCGGGAAATGGATATCGATACTCCGGCGGCTCAATTGTGCGCTCAGATTTCGAAACGCGAGGAGTTCATATGTGCCGAACAGCACGTGAACGGTCTTCGTGCGATTGGCCAGCGATTTGATGACGTCCAATTGATCTGCGAGCCTCCTCCCTGAACCCATCTTCGCCAGATGCTGCGCCTCATCGATCAGCACGGCTGCCGGCTGCCGGAAGGCAAGTGCACGCTCGACGGCGTGCTGGTACTCGGCTCCGATGGCTTTTTCGCTTGGCGTGAATCTGACGACCATCTTTGCGACTCGGACCGGTGCTGCGGGATCGATTTTATAATCGACCAGCGGCTCTTCCATTTGAAGCAAAAGCCGTCGAAAGTGGTCGCGCCAACTGAAGCTGCCCGCTTCGGGCGCGACGCACTCGACGCTGACAACCGGAATGCGCCCGGGGTCGGCCGACAGCGACGGGAGCATCTCGGCCGTCAATAGTTGCTCGATTTTCGCTCGCAGTGTGGTTTTGCCGACACCGGTCGGCCCGAGGACGAGAATCAGGGAGTTGGGCGGCACCTCGTGAATCGCATTCAGAAGGGCTTCGCGGGCGATAACAAGGCACGGATGGGCCATCGTGTATGTGCGGAAATACTGGATGCGCGCGTTCCAGGGCTGGTTCAACAGTTCGCGAGGAAAACCGATCGGAGTGTTACCCATCAGAATTCCCCATATAATTCGCCGACGGTTTGGTCATCCACCGGGGGTGCTACGGATTCGGTCGACAGGAGTGGCACGCCCTGTTCGCCGGCGGCATCGCCGCTTTCGGCGCGCGGAGGGACGCCCAACCGGAGTGCTCCACTCTCGCCGTCGCGCAGTCGTTGGGTTAGCAAGGTCTCCTCTGCTTCGACGGACTGCAAGAATTCGGCCAATCGCCGCGCCGTGATGTGGAAGCCGGCGGCGTGATTCTGGTACCGGCGGCGCAGCTCTGCGGTGGCCAGCATAATCTCGCGCTCCGAGCGCCCCTTAAGCGTTCCGTAGCAGTCCGAGTGACATAGCAGCCACTGTTTCCGCACATATGCGTAGGCGGTGCCAGCATCGAATGGATCATAGCGGATGGGAACTGCCTCACCTTCGATTTGCCGAAAGGCTTCACACCAGTAATAGATGTAGTGGATTTTTATTCCTGTTGACGGCATGAACCGAGATGTTCATTTGGTTTTCGTCGGCAGCGTAA
>VFSW01016310.1_pt1 | contig 10143 bp, 9 predicted proteins | sample 5358111 | NCBI WGS metagenome assembly VFSW01 (sample SAMN11554181, study PRJNA540505) | mine drainage metagenome | isolation source: sediment from site ElyBrook_90M | place: USA: Ely Copper Mine, Vershire, VT | collected 2017
CCCCCGTCCCTGTAATCCAATGATACCAGGCCACCGCCCCCGCAAGCGTTTCGGACAGCACTTTCTGCACGACGGTGGCGTAATCGAACGCATCGTCGATGCGTTCGATCCGGGATCGGATGACAGAATCGTTGAAATCGGCCCCGGGAAGGGGGCACTTACATACGCGTTGTTGGAGCGCACCGGGACCTTGCATGCGGTCGAGCTCGACCGCGATCTGGTTTCATATCTGCAGGAGGCATTTCCGCAGCGACTGGACGTCCATCAGGCTGACGCCCTGAGGTTCGATTTCTGCCAGCTGGCTCAGGCCGGAAAGCGGCTACGGCTCATCGGCAATTTGCCGTATAACATTTCCACGCCCCTGCTTTTTCATCTGCTGGACACCTGCCCCTGCATACAGGACATGCTATTCATGCTGCAGAAGGAGGTCGTGGATCGCATGGCCGCGGAACCAGGAAGCGGCGACTATGGACGTTTGAGCGTGATGGTTCAATGGCGCTGCCGTGTCGAGCGCTTGTTCCACGTGCCGGCCGACGCATTCTCGCCCCCTCCACGGGTGGAATCGGCGGTGGTTCGACTGACGCCATACGAACAGACCCCGGTGGCAGTAGACGATCCCGGGCGCTTTCGGCAAATCGTGCTCGCGGCCTTCGCCCAGCGCCGCAAGGTTCTGCGCAATAGCGTAGGCAGTCTGGTGTCGCCGGAGCTGATCGAGCAGGCGGGAATCGACCCTGCCCGACGCGCAGAAACGCTGAGCCTCGCGGAGTTTGCGGCGCTCGCAAACATGGTGGCCCGCGCTGGTGCCGGGCATTCCACGGACACGAATGGACAGCCCCAAGACCGCGGCTAAGCGACTTCGCCCTGATTGGGACCGCCGTCAGCCACGCCAGGGTGCTGTTCCAGATTGGCCATGGCTTGCCGCATCCACTGTTCCGCGATGTCCCGAATCTGCGTTGCGGACTTGCCCTGACTATCGATGACCGGCCCGATGACAACCTGGATCGTGCCAGGCCGCTTGATGAACCCGTGCCGCGGCCAGAACGAGCCCGCATTGTGCGCCACGGGCACCACGGGATAACCTGTCTCGGCTGCAAGTACGGAGCCCCCGATCGCGTGTCGCTTGTTCTGCCCCGGTCCCAAACGTGTCCCCTCCGGGAACACCACGACCCAGCGACCGCTTTTCAGACGGTTGCGGCCCTGTTTGACGATTTGTTCGAGTGCGCGCGCGCCACCACCCCGGTCAATGGCGATCGGCTGCATCAGCGCGAGCCCCCAGCCAAAAAAAGGAATCAGCAGCAGCTCGCGTTTGAGTACCCAGACCTGGGGCGGAAAAATGGCCTGAAAGGCCAGGGTTTCCCACGAAGACTGGTGTTTTGCCAGGATTATAGCCGGGCTGCCCGGGAGGTTCTCCTTCCCTTCGACCCGATAGGTCAGATTGCACACAACCTTCAGCAGCCAAATCTGCAGTCGCGCCCAGAGGCTTATGAGTCGGTACCGTGTGAGCCCCGAAAAAGGAACTGTGAACAAGCTGAAAAAGGAAAAGACAACGACTGTGGTGAACATGAGGATATTGAACAGCAGCGAGCGCAGCGCGCGCATGTCAGCGCTCAACCCGCCCCGAGATCAGGGCATCGACGAAGTCCCCGAGACTGTCGAAATCCACCTCCTGACCGGGCGCCAGCACACCGGAACCACCCAGCAACACCGCTTGCGCGCCGGCCGCCCTCGCCGCTGCCGCTTCGTCCACGGTTGCGCACGCCGCATAGGCCGACGACAGATTGATCTTGAGCCGTTCGGCGATCTCCTCATACAAGCCAGGTGACGGCGGCCGGCAGTGGCAACCCGCATCCGCGGCGTGGGGGCAAACAAAAACCGCATCGACTTGTCCGCCCTTGTTGCGGATCGACTCCAGCATGCGCACATGGATGCGGTTGAGGGTCTCCATCCGCGGAGCGCCGCCCGCCACCCCCGGCTGTACGGTCGTTACCAACGCCCGGTAACCTTCACGTTGCAGGCGCGCCAGTGCCTCCAGGCTGCCCGGCAACGGCACCCAGTCATCCGGCTGCCGAACACCGTTGACCGGAACCCTGTTGATGACACCATCGCGGCTGAGGATAACGAATTTCATTCGATCACACCCCGGCCGGTGTGACCACGCGGCCGCACACTACCGGGGCACCAAGTGCGGGTTCTACCCCGAGATTTACTGACAAGATCACCACTGGCATCGCGAGAAAGCTGCTGCGGCATCTACCCAGAGCGAAGCGGGACCGGGACAGACACGGCCACTTCTGCTTGATGTATGGGCGCCGCTCTTCCGCATCATTGCGCTATCCTTGTGGGAAGATAGATCCGTCACCTAGTCACGGAATTCCGAAACACGGACACGACCGTTGATCATTCGGCCCTGGCGTGACTCAAGCTTGTCCATTTTTTCCCAGAAAGCCTTGCGCAGGTCGAATCCGGCGCTGATCGCCGTGCCCAAAACCAGAATGAACAGGTCCGCCACCTCCTCTGCGAGAGCCTCGGTACTCTTGCCCTTGGTGACGCACGCGGAAACTTCACCCAGCTCTTCTGCCATAAGCGCAACGCGGTAAACGAGCTCCTCGCCACCGCTGTCGCGAAACTTGTGCTTGTCGTGGAAAGACTGGACCGCCGCAAGCATATCCTGATACGAATCCGGATTCATCGCATTTCACCTTACCTTTTGTTCAGCCTCATCCACGTTATCGGGCCTGCAGCTTCGAAATATCCGCAGCGCCGAGAAACAGGCCGCTAAGTTCGCTCAGTAGCGCGAGGCGATTGTCACGGATACGTACGTCTTCGACCATGACCATTACCTGATCGAAGAATTCGTCGACTGCGGTACGCAGCCCCGCCAATCGTTTGAGTGCCGCAGCGAAGTCACCGCGCCCGATCAGATCTTCAACTTGCGATCGAAGCGACGCGATCTGTTGCGCCAGTCTCTGTTCCGCGTTTTCAGTCAGCAGCGCCACATCGGCGTGGCCAATGGGGCCGGTACCAGCCTGGCGGAGGATGTTGCGGATACGCTTGTTTGCGCTCGCCAAAGCCTCAGCCTCTGGCAGACACCGAAAGGCCTGCAAGGCTTCGAGGCGCGGAATCACTTGGTCGAAACGCGTCGGTCCAAGACTAAGAACGGCGTCGATCTCGTCCGGAAGGAACCCCTTGTCGCGCAGATACGGTTTGAGTCGCTCGAGCAGAAAGCCGTAGAGATCCTGCACCACGCCTTCGGAAAGGATATCAGGGTCGAAATAGCCACGCGCGAGCGCAAGCAGTTCTCCCAGATCGAGCGCGAGCGAACGCTCCGCCAGAATGCGCACGACGCCCAGCGCCTGCCGCCGCAAGCCGAATGGGTCTTTGTCGCCGGTAGGGACGAGCCCCACACCGTAGATACCGATCAGGGTGTCGAGTTTATCCGCCAGCGCCAGACACACCCCGGCCAGCGTGGGCGGCAAACGGTCTCCCGAGAAGCGCGGTGAATAGTGCCCGCGGATCGCCCATTCGACGCTGCTTGGCTCGCCGTCATGCCGGGCGTAATCGGCGCCCATATAACCCTGTAATTCAGGAAACTCCCCGACCATTTCGGTCAACAGGTCGGCCTTGCACAGATGAGCCGCGCGTTCGACGTCACGCCTGTCTGCATCCGACATTCCCATGCGTCCGGCAATCTCGCCTGCCAGCTTTTCGAGGCGGCGTACGCGCTCGATCTGGCTGCCAAGCTTGTTTTGATACACCACATTGGCGAGCTTTGGCACACGGTCTTCGAGTCTGGTCTTCCTATCCTGCTCGTAGAAGAACCTGGCGTCGCTCAGACGGGCCCGCAGCACCCGCTCATTACCTTGGATGATGTGCTTCGGCGTACGCGTCTCCATGTTACTCACCACTAGGAACCGCGGCAGCATTCCGCCAGCCGCCTGTCCATGGACCAGCGGAAAATATCTCTGGTGGTGTTGCATGCTCAACGCAAGGCAGGGAATGGGGACGTTCAGGAAATCCGGATCGAACTGGCCTGCATATACGGCGGGCCACTCTACCAGAGCGGCGACCTCATCAAGCAGCACGGCATTATTTCGAATGACCTCCTCTGCCGCAAATCCCCACTCCTCGCCCGGAAATTGCACCATCTTTCCGTCCGCACCCAGCACCAGGGCACCTTTTCTCACTTTTCCGGCCACTGCGCGCAGCTTGTGCTCGATCTCGCTGCGGCGTTCCGCGAAGCTGGCGAGAACGCGGCCACTGCGACGCAACGTATCAGCATAGCGTCCGGCGTGCAGAATAGTCAGCTTGCCGCGGCTCAGGAAACGATGTCCGACGGTCACGTTTCCGCTCCGTAATCCGAAGACCTCGCCCGCGACGACGCGCGCGCCATGCATCATCACAAGGCCATGCACCGGCCGTACGAATTGGACCTCACCGCTGCCCCAGCGCATGAGCCTGGCAACCGGCAGTTTTCCAAGGCCCGCTTCGACGATGGCACCCAAATGCCGTGCCAACGGTTCACCTTTCTGTTTCGAGCGATACACGAAGTATTCGCCTTTTTCGCCGCTGTGCCGTTCAAGGCTGTCGGGATCGACGCCGCACGACTTGGCAAACCCGCTGAGTGCTGGCGTAGGTTTTCCCGCCGAGTCGTAGCCAGCACCGACCGGGGGGCCACGGCGCTCGACGACACGATCCGGTTGCCGCCCGAGCACGCCGGTCGCAAGCACTGCCAGGCGCCGCGGGGTTGCAAAAACCTTATGCGTGCTGTCAGCCTGCAGAAGAGCATACTGCCCGAGACCGTCCATCACGGCGGCCGCAAACGCCTCAGCAAGCCGCTGGAGGGATTTTGGGGGAAGCTCCTCGGTGAGGAGCTCGACGAGCAGGGTATCGCTGGTCTGCCTCACGGGGGTGTGCCGTCCCTTCGCCTTCGCAGATCTTCGGACCATGGATTATTTCTGCCGTGCCTGCTTCAACAGTGGAAAACCGAGCGCCTGGCGCGAATTGAAATAGCTCTGAGCTACAAGACGCGCCAGCGCACGCACGCGCCCGATATAAGTCGCACGCTCGGTCGTGGAAATGGCGCCGCGCGCGTCCAAAAGGTTGAAAGTATGTGAGCATCGTATGACCATCTCGAACCCGGGCAACGGAAGCTTCTCCACCATCAGGCGCTTGGCCTCGGCCTCGTAGTCATTGAACTGCTGAAACAGCCAATTGACGTTGCTGTGCTCGAAGTTGTAGCGTGACTGCTCGACCTCGTTCTGGTGGTACACGTCACCATAGCTGACACCGTCTGTCCATTCGATGTCATAGACACTGTCGACACCCTGGAGGTACATCGCAAGGCGCTCCAGGCCGTAGGTGATCTCACCGAGCACCGGCTTGCATGGCAGGCTACCAACCTCCTGGAAATAGGTGAACTGCGTCACCTCCATGCCGTCCAGCCACACCTCCCAGCCCAGGCCCCAGGCGCCCAGCGTGGGCGACTCCCAGTCATCTTCCACAAACCGGATATCATGCAGCTGGGTATCAATACCGAGTTTCCTCAGCGACCCCAGATACAGATCCTGGATATCATCTGGGGATGGCTTAAGTACCACCTGGAACTGATAGTAGTGCTGCAGCCGATTTGGATTGTCACCATAGCGGCCATCCTTCGGACGCCGTGACGGCTGAACATATCCGGCCCGCCATGGCTCCGGTCCCAATGCCCGCAAAAATGTCGCGGTATGGAACGTTCCGGCCCCCATCTCCATGTCGTAGGGCTGGAGAATGACGCAACCTTGATCGGCCCAGTAACGTTGCAGGGCAAGTATGAGATCCTGAAAGTTCAGAATTTGGCCTTTGCTGATTGTATTAACAGCTTGAACAGCAGGATTATAACCTGTCGGCAGCTGCGGGTGCATGGATGTGCGGATCGCATGGGCCTAAATCGTGCGTGAAGTCCTGGCAGGCAGATCTTCGGCCGGGACGGGAGTTGCGGGCTTGGTCAAATGCTCCGCCTTCATCCCCGGGGCCTGGATTTCCTGTGGACCCCGATATAGGCGCACCAGCTCGCTGAATATCTTCCGGGAGTGATGCAGAAAGAACGCACCACGGCGCGCCGGGTTGTTCCGGACTGGGCTTGGCAATGACGCCGCGAGCTCGGCGGCCTGCGCCAAAGAAAGCTGTGATACCGGTATTCCCCAATAGGCTTGGGACGCGGCCTCGACCCCGTATATGCCACGCCCGAATTCGGCCGTGTTGAGATAGATTTCCAGTATCCGGTGCTTTGCCAAATGATGCACCAGTCCCCAAGTAAGCAGCACTTCATTCCCTTTGCGCAGCAATGTGCGTGACGGTGTCAGAAACAGGTTCTTCGCGGTCTGCTGCGAAATCGTGCTGGCGCCATAGACGATGCGTCCCTTCTGGAGATTGTATTCGAACGCATCGCGGATGGCGGCAAAATCAAGTCCGTCATCCTCATAATAAAAACGGCTATCCTCAGCGACAATGACCGCACGCTGCAGGTATGCGGGGATCTCCCACAAAGGTACCGGGTCCCAGCGCAAGCGCGGCCAGTGGTTCGTTGCCCGCACCGACAGATAGTGCCGGATAAAGCGCGTTTCGGGGACTGGACCATGGCCCAGTCGCTGCCAGTTTGGCCAGAGGCTGGCCAGATAAATCAGATCGGCGGCCACAAATAGCAGGAGGATACGCAATGTCCAATGGAATGCGCGCACCAGCCACGTCAACCCGCGTTTTGTTCGTCTTGCGCTAGCCATCTTTGACTTCCGGTTATTGCCGAAAGGCCATTGTTCGGATCATTTCCATGGTGCGTTTGCCTCGCACCTTCTGGCATCCGGGTCCAGAGTGTAAGTATACCAGTACGTCCCGCCGCGCAGGTTCGAAGGCGCAAATCATCGGGAGCCAGGCGCCCGGCCAGTCCAAATCCGGGGTAATTGGAATTTGTATCATTCGGGGTCTGCCCGGGGAACAAGATTGGACAGATACTGCGAATTCGCTTATGGTTCCTGCCCAGGTTTCACTGGGGTTAGTGAAACCAGACCCGAACTAGAGGGGAGGAACCGGACCCGCAGGTAACCCCGTACCAAGCATCATCCTGACTGCCGAGTCCGATACGGGGCCTTTCCTGTTCCCATGGCGCGCATTTTGCCCGATACCCGCGCTAAAAACCTAGATTTTCACAGCTGTTCACCGGGAACGTGCGATGCGCCGGCTCGGAAGCCGTAAATGCCTCGGTCGAGGCTAAATAGTTTAAAATCTTCGGCGATTCGATGAATGACACCGGGCGCCCATGCAGCCGGCATTTCGGGGCCGTGATTTCTTGGCGCAACCTTAGTTAATAAGTATTTGAGAAATTCCGCAAACACTGCGATGAACCAAGCACGCAAGGCAGTGGCGCTGATATCCGGCGGCCTCGATTCGCTGCTCGCCGCACGACTGATGCTGGACCAGGGCATCCATGTCGAGGGGATCAATTTCTATACCGGTTTCTGCGTCGAAGGACATACGCACGCGATCCGCGATCGTCGCCGGGCGAAGCCTAGACGCAACAATGCACTTTGGGCAGCCGAACAGCTCGGCATCAGGCTTCACATGATTGAAGTCGTCGAAGAATACAAAGCAGTAGTCATCAACCCCAAGCACGGGTACGGAGCAAACCTAAATCCTTGCCTGGACTGCAAGGGATTCATGGTCGGCAAAGCCCACGGCTGGATGGAGACGCACGGCTTCGATTTCATTATCACGGGCGAGGTAATTGGACAACGCCCTATGTCGCAGCGGCGTGACACCATGCCGGTGGTCGCAAGAGAGTCCGGTGCATTCGATCGCCTACTGCGGCCCTTATGCGCCCAGCTTCTGGCCCCGACCTTGCCGGAACGTGAGGGCTGGATTGACCGGAACAAACTGCTTGCGCTGAACGGCCGTAACCGCAAGCCGCAGATCGCGTTGGCGGAAAGCTACGGATTCCGCGACTATGCGCAGCCGGCCGGTGGCTGCTGTTTTCTGACCGATGCCAACTATTCCAATAAGCTGTCGGATCTCTGGGCAACACGCGGTGACAAGCACTATGAACTCGATGACATCATGCTGCTCAAGGTCGGGCGGCATATGCGCCCGCGACCGAATTTCAAGCTCATCGTTGGGCGCGAAGAAGGCGAAAACAAATACCTGAGTGGATATCGCAACCGTTTCGTACACATGGCTGCGACAAGCCACCACGGGCCATTGGCATTGGTCGAAGGCCAGCCCACAGAGGCGGATATAGAGCTCGCGGCACGTCTCACCGCGCGCTTCGGCCAAGGGCGTCATGCCGATAAGGTGACCGTAGAAGTGACCGATCCACGCGGCGGATCGAGGCTGCTCGAGGTTGCGCCGCTTCCCAGTAATGAGATCCCATCGAATTGGTATCTTTGATGAATCGATATCAGCTCGATGCCCGCAATCTGCTATGCCCGATGCCGGTTATCCGCACCCAGAACAGGATGTGTGAGTTGCACGCCGGCGACGTCCTAGAAGTACACTGCACCGATCCTGGTGCGCTTCAGGACATTCCCGCTTGGTGTCGGATCAGCGGGCACGATGTACTCGACAGTCGTATCCAGGATGGCGATGTCATCGTGATCATCCGGGCCGGTGGGCCGGCAGGACCACAATGAGCAACGGCACTGGCCCGAATCTGCTGGATAACACCGATCCGGCGCGTTATCAGGCGAGCCGGCGCGTCACCTTTGTCAGTCTCGCGACAAACACGTTTCTGGCTCTGGGCCAGGTCGTTATCGGCTTCGTTGGCCGCTCACAAGGTCTGGTCGCAGACGGATTTCACACGCTTTCCGACCTCACAACCGATACCCTGGTGCTGTTTGCGTTAACGCATAGCTTCAAGGCGGCAGACGAAGAGCACCCATACGGCCATGCCCGCATCGAAACAGCGGTAACGGTTGCGTTGGGCGCAGTACTGCTGCTAGTTGCCGTCAGTATCGCGGTACGAGCCAGCTTACGCCTGCTGAGCGGGCCGGTGCTTGCTCCACCGTCCTCGCTTACGCTATGGGCATCGGGCCTGACGATCCTTCTGAAGGAAGGACTGTACCGCTATACCGAGCATACAGCGCGGCGCTTTTCATCCGAACTTTTGCATGCGAATGCCTGGCACCACCGCAGTGACGCGATATCCTCGATAATGGTTTTCATCGGCATTGCTGGCAGCATCGGCGGCATCCATTATATGGATTCGCTGGCCGCAATCGGCGTGGCGCTTTTTGTCGGCAGGGTCGGTGTCAAGCTCGGCTGGCCAGCCTTGAGCGAGCTAATCGACACTGGACTGGATGCCGATCAGCTGCAGCGCATTCGCACCGCGATTCTCGGGGTGAGCGGCGTCAAGATGCTGCACCTGCTGCGCACGCGCCGGCTGGGCGGGCGTGGGTTAGTCGATGTCCATCTCATCGTCGATGACGCGATCAGCGTATCCGAGGGCCATCAGATCAGCGAGGCGGTACGTATAAAGCTGATCAATGAAATCGCTGGGATTGCGGACGTGATGGTCCACATCGATGCCGAGGACGACACGGCGCGATCGCCGTCATCGCAACTTCCGTTGCGGGACCAAGTGCTCACGCGACTGAACCAATATTTCGAACATATTGAGGCAGCGCGCCGCATCGAGCGCGTAACCTTGCACTATCTGGACGGACAGATTTGCGTGGAACTGATCATCCCGCTCAGCGCAGCTGCGGATTGCATTGAAGCTGCAAACCTCTCGGCGCAATTACAGGATGCGGTCAGGCATGATTCTGACATTGCCAGGTTAGTGGTCTATTATCATTGATGCACTATTTCAGTGCATATAGGCCATGTAAGTGCTATTTTGGTGCATCATATTTTAGGTGGCTTTAAAGAAATAAGAACAAATACAATAGATTATTCCCGTTTCAGTCATGGCATATTTCGTGCAAAATGTCGGGCTCAGGTTCATGCAGGATAAGTGCCCGAGCGGCATGTCCAATTTTGATCCAGTTTCATGTTTCAATTTCCCTTTTTAGGAGGAACCCAGATGTCCGGCGCCGACGTACTTAAGATGATCAAAGAAAAGGAAGTGAAATTCGTGGACTTCCGCTTTACCGACACCAAGGGCAAAGAGCAGCA
>VFSW01016311.1_pt1 | contig 10142 bp, 12 predicted proteins | sample 5358111 | NCBI WGS metagenome assembly VFSW01 (sample SAMN11554181, study PRJNA540505) | mine drainage metagenome | isolation source: sediment from site ElyBrook_90M | place: USA: Ely Copper Mine, Vershire, VT | collected 2017
AGGATAGCCCAAAACATTATGAAATGGAAATGTTATTTCTTAACAGTACCTAACTTCGATTCCATCGGCTGGCAACGGCTTGCCGTGGAGCCTTTCGAGATGAGGCTGGGCAGGCAGGCAATCTCGCGCATGGCGCCGAACTACGCCGCCGCCGGGGCCGGAGAATTGTTCGTTATCCCGGGCAGCGCCGGTTATCTGGAGATCTCAGTGAACAGAGGGAGCGCCCAGGCAGTAAGTCACTGCACCGCGGAAACGCCCATCCGCTTACGTTTGATTTAAGCGCCCGTACCGGTACTTGACTCTTGTACCGCAAGGGTACTGATCCTTGTTCCCGCTCGTGCCTCTTCCGTAAACTTGGGTTGCGGTCGAGTATTGTTTCGTACCGGAGGAAGGTCGTAAGGTTCATGAAAATCAGACTGGGAACGATCGCAATAGCGGGACTGCTGATTGCTGGATCTTCGCTCCAGGCCACCACCAACACGCTGTATCTGTCGAGTTCAACGCCGGCGGGTTTCACGCCCGGCCCGTACAACGGTACGCTCAACGGAATCACGGTCGAGTTGTTCTGCGACGATGCCATCGATACGGCTCCGATCGGCGGCAGCTGGTCTGTGGACGTGACCGCGATTGCCGATGTTGCCAACCCAACCACCGACAACACGCGTTACGGCGCGCAGACGACGAACATAGCCGGGTCAACCCTTCCAACCGGCGTGGCGTTGTATGAAGAACTGGCATGGCTGTTCACGCAACTGGCGAACCCGGTCAACCGGGCCAATTCGAGCGTTTCCCAGGGTATTCAGGATGCGGCGTGGGATCTCACTTCGAACCCTGCGACCAATGGCGTGCCGGCCGACCCCGATACGGCGACCTGGCTTGCAGCCGCAAAAAACGATTACAACAGGACCTCCGGCATTGCGAATGTCTCCGTGGATTCCACCAGCGTCGCGATCCTTGACCCGACCTGGGGCAACTGGATGATTCTGACCGACCCCACCGCCATTAACAAGCCGGCAGGGGGCGTCGGCAAGCAGGAGTTTCTCGCTTACTACAACACCAGCGGCTCCGGTGGGCACTCGCAGCCCAGTGGCACGCCGGAACCGGCCACCTTCGGCTTGTTTGGCGCCGGTTTGCTCCTGGGCGGAGTCTTCTTCCGGCGCAGGACGCCGGCGGCAAATTCAACCGGCGTTTAGGCTCGGAACGGACGTTTCGACGATCCGTCCGTCGGCCATGTGCATGGTGCGGTGCCCGAACGCGGCGGCTTCCACGTTATGCGTGATCATGAGGATCGTCTGACCCAGCCTCTCGTTCAGATCGCGCAGGATGTTGAGCACGGCGAGCGAATTGCGCGAATCCAGATTTCCGGTCGGTTCGTCGGCCAGCAGGATACCCGGTTTCGTGGCCAGCGCGCGCGCGATCGCCACGCGCTGCTGCTCCCCGCCCGACATCTCTGACGGTCTGTGGTCCAGGCGGTCCGAGATCCCCAGCAAGTCGAGAATTTTCTGGAACGCGGCGTCGAAACGGTCCGTGGGAAACCCCGAGATATAGAGGGCGGTCCGGATATTATCCCGCGCAGTGAGATTGGGGAGCAGATTGAATTTCTGAAATACGAAGCTGACCTGATTCCGGCGCAGCGCGGTCCGTCCGGCATCGCCCACCGCCGCCAGGTTCCTGCCGGCAACCACCACTTCCCCGGCGGATGGCGGCGTTAGTCCGCCGATGATATGGAACAGGGTCGACTTTCCCGAACCCGAAGGCCCCACAATCGAGAGGAACTCACCCGCGGCCACGTCCAGATCGACGCCGCGGAGGGCTTCCACCGCCACCTTGCCGGTTTTGTATGTCTTGCGGAGCCCCCTGACGCGGATTACGGGCTCCGGCAATTCGCTACTCATACGCAAGGGCCTCGATGGGGTCCTGGCGAACCGCCAGCAAGGCGGGGTAGAACGCGCCCAGCACCGCCGCGCCCAGAGCGACCGCGCCCGCCCTGGGCCACCACGACATGACGATCGCCTGCGGGAGCGAAGCCGGGACGAATTCACTCATGATCCACTTCGTGCCGAAGCTGAACGCAATCCCGAGAATCGTTCCTCCAATGCCCAGCAGGCAGGCCTCGGCGAGGATCAGAACAATGACGAAACTTTTCGTGGCGCCCAGAGACTTGAGGATCCCGATCTCGCGCGTTCGCTGCAGCACGGCCATGTACATTGAAGAGGCAACGGTCAGGAATCCGATCGCCACGCCCACCCCGATCACCACGTCGATGAACGTCTTCAACACCGGGATATTGTCCACCGAGAGCAGCGAAACGAATTCCTTCATCGAATAGATGGGGTAGCCCTTGTATTTCCGGTCCAGAGCTTCCATGACCTGCTGCAGGTTGTCCGGATTATCCAGCTTCAGATAGATCTGACTGACCTTGCCGGAAGCCCCGACCATGTCCTGCAGAACCGGAAGCTGCACGAACAGGTGCGACAGTTTGCCGGGTTCCACCACGCCCGCCACGTTCCAGTTCCGGTTCAGAACGTTGAGCCGGCCGCCGGCGTGAACATGGCTCTGGTCGGCGTAGTACTGATCGATCAGAATGTCGTCCGGCTTCTCGAACGTGTGCCCCTCGATGAAGGCGAAGCCGCCGCTCATGCGGTTGAATGCGGCGACATCGATTCCGGTCACGCCGTCAATGCCGCCGGCGATCGGCTGATTCACCGTTCCCGTGGCTTCGATCACGTGCGGTTCCGCGGCAAGGACATCCACCAGTTTCATGGGCAGTCCCGCAACGTTGAACGACATGAGGGAACTGCTCGGGGCGCGGAAAATAATGTCCGCGCCGATCCCCCGCGTCCGGTTGGCCGAATCCTCCAGAACGCCGCGGCTCAGGCCGATCAGGATCAGGATCAGAGTCACGGGGATCGCGATCCCGAGGATACTGAGCAGGGTGCGAACCGGCCTGACCCGGACGTTCTCCCAGACGAGTTTGAGTATCAATCTATTCCGGCTCTCCGATAACCTGTACCTGGGCGCCTTCGGGCCGCTTGAGAACGAACTTGTCGTCGGCCAGGGTGGTATTCATCTTCATATCGACGACTGCGAGCGCCAGGCCGTAACCGTCTTCGGGGCGGTTGATGTCGATATTGGCGGGAAACATCACGCCATTATAGTTCTGCCAGTTTCTGTAGCGAGTATCGCTGACGATGGCGCCCGACGCATCGAGCACCTTCTGACGGACGATGCTGAGATCCAGACGGTCGAACCAGACATTGCGCGCGATCATGAGATGCCCGTCCGGAGCCTTCACGATGAAGTGGAGGATATAGAGCGCGTTGTCTTCGTCCGTCTGATCCTCCAGCACCGGCGTCTCTGTCTCGGGATCCGCCGGGCGGATCAGCAGGGAGGAGAGAAAAGCCCCGGGGCGCAGGTTTTCGAGCTTGTTCTTCGCGGTCGCCGGCGCGTCGTTATCCCCCTCGATGAACAGATCTTTGCTCGACGACCGCCGCAGCGTGGATGTGAGGAAAAACTCGAACCTCGCGCCGTTGGACACCATGTCGAAGGCTTCGGTGCGGACGACCGGCAGTTGGCCGATGATGCGGATATCGGCCGGTTTCCGGAACAGGACAAAGGCGTGAACGTCCTTGATATCGGTGATATGGCTGCTGTAAACGCTGCCCACCGAGGGCGTCATTTCGACCGTCGCCTGGAAGGAATTGATGGCGTTGTAGAGGTTCGCGATACGCGTATTCAACCCGTCCCGCGTGGCGGAGAGGAGCGTGGGCGCCGCGCCCGGGACGACCTTTTTACCGTGCCGGAAAATATCCCGCGTCCGGGTAAACAAACACGAAGAGCAGGTGAGGCCCAGAATCAGAGCGAGAGCCACCGGGACATGCCGGCGCGGGTTGGGCATCGTTTCTCATTGTAGGATGCGCCACCCCGATGCGAGGCTTCGGCCATGTTCGATTTCGTCCGTTCGCGGCTGCGCCCGCCGGTGCGATATGATGAGAGGGTTGCTTCGGTGTGGGCCTGTGGCGCAGTTGGGAGCGCGCTTCCATGGCATGGAAGAGGTCAAGGGTTCGAATCCCTTCAGGTCCACCAAAACAAAGCCCACCAAAACATAGACTTGCGAAAATGCTTGCGCGCTTCCGCATCGCGGAAGATCTCACGCGGAGTCCATTTGGAGTCCAAACTCGCCAAAATCTGGACTCCAGCAGGCGGGTCTGAATGTGATGGGCCATCCCCTTGAGTTCACCCGGCGAGGGAAAATAGTACCAATGTGCCGTGCTGTTCAAGCCGCTGCTCCTGCTCGGAATCGTCTGGAGCACATTCTTGCCGGGCTTCAAAGCTGCTTCGGTGTTCAGACGTGTTGCAAGGGAATCTCACTCGTTTCGATTGGGATTCCGGCGTAACCCATCTGATCAAGCAGTAAACCGATACTGACTTTCGACACCTGCTGGTGCGTTCCCGGCCCGATCCGGATTTTCGCTATTGGCAATAGGGACGCACGTCGCGACATCCCGCTCGGGGTGTCCAGCGGAATATACCTCGCGATCACAGTTGCTTTGGCCTTGAAGCGGACCAACGGAAACTCCGCCAGCCTCAGTTCGTGAACGATCCGGTATTCGTTCTCCGCTTTCCACTTCGAGGCCTTCGCCAGTGGAGCCAGCTTATACACCCATTCGTCCCAGGCAGTGAGGAAGTCCCGCATCCACTGCTCCGGATTTTCGAGTCGATCTGCGGTCAGGTCGTCCAGGTAGAACTTGACCGTGGCTTCCGCCAGCCCCCGCGCGGCCTTCTCCTGTTTCTGCTCGTCGTATATGACCCGGTACAGACTGCTATTCGGCTCACGGTTCAACCCGCGTGCGTAGAAGCCGATCGCATAGCCGTTCTGTTTGCCGTACCGCTCCCATCCTCGATCCACTGCCGCACTGCCCCTATGAATAGTTCCGAAGCGTGGCGTGTTTCCTTCGCGTCATTCAGGGCTGACCTGTGTGGCGTGCAAACGCGACGATTCCAAAATCCCGAGCCCGCCGCAGAGGTTCAACCGTTTTTGATGCCGGGGCAGTCTATTGTTCTGCCGGGCGCTTGATGTGGCCTTGGGTGAAATCGCGGTTGTTCTCTTCGCAGGAGTATTCCATCAGCGCAGAACCCGGCTTCATCAGCGCAAAAATGCGGGTGTTCTTCCAGGGCTCCCTGTAAGTCTTCGGGTCTTCTACCGTGATCTCCATCTTGACCCGCTGGGCGGCGAGCCGGGTCAGTCTCTGTACGACGTGCATGGCGTCAGAGTGCGGATGTCCGACAGTGTCAAGCCGTGTCTTGCCGTTAAAACCAATCGTGTCGATCACCAGAGTATCGCCGTCCCATTTGGCCACCGAATCGCCGAACCAGGTTGGATAGACGTCTTTGGGGTGGTCCCTGTCGAGCGCAGCGATGTGGAACCAGGTGTTCTGTTCGAACAGGAACGCAATCTTCTTCGGAGTCTGCAGGATTTCAATCGGATACGGCGCGTTGAACGAACGGAGATAGCCGAAAGGCAAGCACGCGCCTGTGTAATCGCCGTCCGTGTGCGGGTCGTACTTGTCGAATGCCGCCTGTGCCGCTGGCGTAAAGGGGAGATTGCCGGGACCTTCCTGCGACATCAGCGGTCCGTTTTTTGTTGTCCGGGCCATGTCAGGAACATATGGATGGTCCCAGACTCCGCTGAAATCGGGCTTGCCGTCTGCGGTGCGCGGAATCGAGCCAGACATCACTGCGGTCGCGGACCCGGGTTCAGGCGCCAAAGGGTCGCCTGTTTGCGCAAGGACAGGAAGGGCGATGGCCGCCAGGATCAGCGACAGTGCTGAGGTGGTCTTCATACGGTGAATCTCCGCTCGCATGAAGTATATCCGAACAGAGCACTTCATCGGGGGGGCACGACCAATCTGTACCGCTGACGATCTCGTTACCGGCGATTTTTGCTCCGGCTCCGTGGCGTTGCGGCGCTCACGGTCTTCCGATATCGACGCATATCACGTCGAAAGCGGGTGCCGCGGCTGATCCGCGCCGTCAGTTCGCGAGCTGGCCGAGAACATTCTTTCCGCGATATGATTCGGTCAGTGAAACCGGATCAATGCGGAGGAAGCTGATGGCAAGCGGGTTAACAAAGATCATTCCGCAATTGGAGCGGCAGAGGGCGGGCATCGAGCGGGCCTTGTCGGCGTTGCGCGAGGTGGAGGGCGTCGCCGCACCGGGCGGCCGAGGCAGGGTCGTCGCCGACCGGGAAAGTCGGCGGAAAACGCGGCCGTCCAAAGAAGGCCACATAAGGCGAACGTCGCCGGTATCGTGAATCCGCATCTGCTCAGTTGGTACCCGGATGAAGCGACGGAAAACTTGACCGAGCCAGGGTCAAACAACGATGGCAACCCAGCTGGATTCACGCGGGCGTGAAGGTCATCATTTGTTTCGGAGCGCCCTTCGACCGGCCGGTCCATGGGCATGGGTTTTTCGCCGGGCTGTTGCCGATCGCGCAACGCCCGTTGGCGGTGCGCAACATGCAGCGGCAGACACTCGCGGAGGCCAGGGCGAAAGACCGAATCGAATAGGGCGGATCGGGTACCAGGTACCCGTCTGCGGTTCAGCCTCTGTTCCGGGCTCCCGCACTTGCCGATAAAACAGTGCAGAGGAGAGAGATCATGGAAGTCAAACGGTATGTTATTCACGACACGAAGCTTGGGCTGTGCGTCACGGCTCGGTCGCTGGAAGCCGCCAATATCGGGGCGGAGGCGATGAACCGCACAGCAGGCTCCGCGCGGTACGTGGCGAGAACGTTAACCGAAGTAAGGTGACGCGCCGATCCCGCCGTTAAACCCACGCGATACGATTGCCGGTAGTTTACGGAGAATCAGCGAATGACAGACAGCTTTACCGGCATCATCGATCAGCTGGAACGGCAGAAGGCGGCCATGGCGCGGGCGCTCGCAGCGTTGCGCGAAGTTGGCTGAGGAAGACACCGCGTTTGAGTGCTTTGTTTTCGAGATGGCCGAACCAGCGTTCGACGCGTCGAGCCGATGTTTCTGCAACCCACCAGCGATCTACCCGACGGGCCGGAATGGCTGAGGGAGCTGAAGTTCGAAGGAAACCGTGCCGTTGCCGTCAAATCCGATGGCCGAATCCATTTCCGCTCTCGGACAATCCACCATCCCCGGAAGTGATCCGGATGCCATTGCCGGCAATCGCATTGACGATGCCGTCCGGGCCGACGCGCATCAGCATGGCGTTGCCCCGATCGGCTATATACAGGTTGCCGCCTGAGTCAACCGTCAGGTCCATCCGAATCTTCCAGGCGGGCCCCAACAGGTAAACGGAGAAGGAGGAGATGAGTGGTATCGATACCCGTGTTCGAGAGCATACAATATTTCAAACTCATCGAAGACGCGTTCGTAATCCGAGCCCCGATAGAACAGGTCTTGAAGAATGGGTTCCAGGAGGGCGTAAAGGTAATCGCTCCGCGGCGTGAACCGCCTTTCCATCCCGGGCAGGGCCTTGAAAGCATCGTTGAGAGAGTTCATCGCCTCAGCAACTGCATGCATGAGAGTCGGCTCGACGCTTGGGGGCCCGAAAGGAAAGGCAATCGGAGCCAATTCCGCGACCGACTTATCGGTGCTCCAGTCAGTGCTAATCTGAAATCGGGCAGGACCAGATGGGCAACCGGATCTACCATCGGCTGTATGAAGGCGTGAATTACCGCCTTCGCACGTTCGCCGGAGGGCATTTTGCCCGATATTGCCGGCCGACTCCCATTATGTTCCTGTTGACAGAGCGCTGCAATTCCCGTTGTGTGCACTGCAACATCTGGAGGAACAAGGGTAAGGAAGATTCGCCGGGTTTCGAGGGCTGGTCGGTGGTCCTCAACGATATGCGAGCCTGGCTGGGGCCGGTCTCGATTGTCTTCACGGGCGGGGAGGCGATGTTGCAGCCCTTCGCGCTGAAGCTGATCTCCCACGCCACTTCGCTCGGATTCAATCTTGAAGTCCTGACCCACGGTTATTGGGAAGATCAGCCCAGGATTGAAACGCTGGCTTTGTCCCGCCCGTCGCGCATTACCATCTCGCTTGACGGTGTTGGAGAACTCCACAACATCATCCGCGGCAGAAAGAAGTTCTTCGAACGGACCAACCGGACTATTGAAACACTGGTTCGCATACGGAAAGAACGGCGTCTGTCTTTCCGGATACTCTTGAAAACGGTGATCATGGACAGGAACCTGGATGGCGTTTGCGAGGTGGCGCGTTACGCCACCAGCCACGGAGTGGACGTTTTCTACCAGCCCATCGAACAGAATTACAACACTGCCCACGACCCGGAGTGGTTTCGCACAGGCGAAAACTGGCCGCGTGACATCGGGAAGGCTGTGTCCACCGTCGAGGAATTGCTGCGGTTGAAGCGGGAAGGCTTCAATATCGCGAATACTGAAAGGCAACTTGAGGTAATGATTCCGTACTTCCGGGATCCCGCGGGGCTTGGCGGTCTGACCACCGCGCATATCGCCCATGTCAGGAACCCGCAGTGCGGTGCGTTGACAATGGCGCAATTGCAAAGTAATGGTGACGTTACGATTTGCAGCCGGAGAGCGCCCATCGGCAATGTCAAAGACACACCGTTCCGGCAGATCTGGGAGAATCGTCCGCGGCACTGGGAGATGGGATGCTGCCTCTGGGAGAAACGAGAGGACGCACCGGGAGATCGGCTCCGGGGACCGGAGGTGGTTCATCGTTGAGCGTGATCTTCCTCCCCTGAAGGTCGCCGCCGACGCGGCGTTCACATTCCTCGGGACAACGAGGGCGAAGCATGAGGTCCGTCTCGAGGGCGCGGCCTGCCGCAATAGTTCCCGGACAGCACGCCGCACGAATCGGCGCACAATGGATGTAATTCCTAACGCGAATACCGAGCCATGGCCAAACAGGACAAAAGTCGCGGGCTCGGGTGTTTCGGCGCTGGTAGTAACGGCCCAGACGCCGGGGGCTACAACATTGCCGCCGGCCCAGGTTTGAACGATCCCATCGGCGAGAAAGTTCGAATCGTCCTGAGGTGCAGTTGGCGATCCCACGTTCACGCTGTTCTGATCCAAACAGTTGCTGAAACAACCGTTTGACGTTTCTGTCAAGAAGTGCCAGTTCGTAATATCGCCGGATGCGTCAGTCGTAAACAACAGAAAATCGAGATAATTTCCTCCGCTTCGCGAGAGTGTCGCCACCTGGTCGGATGTCGTCCAGTTGAGGACCGCTCCAGACTCGTCGGCAAGCGTCAGGCCGTCCGGAAGAACGCTTGCAAGCGTGAACGAAGCCGTGATGAAGTCCGAAGCCGTCAGAGGAGTGCGGAAATAGACGTAGTCGTTGCCGGTGTAGGTGCAGGTCACGGTGCCTGCCTCTGCGGTTGGTATGACTGCGGCAAACAACAGCAGAACACCAGGAAGGAACGCGAAAACCGCTCTTAAAACACGCATGTCCGACTTGCTCCTGTCGATCTGAACCTCGACCTCGACGGACTCTTACTGGCACGTAAGGCCGAAATCTTGAGCGGCTCGAATCGCGCGCCGCGGTCGCAGGCGGGATCGATCCGTTCTCGGCGAGGATTCTCTATTGATTCACCCGCAGAACAGGCTGACGGGTGTAATCCTCGTCAAATCGGGGAAGCCCGGCACGGACGTTTCTCCGGCCCCGGAGGACGAGGAATGGGCCCGCAACTCGTGGGAGCGACGTCGCGCCAGTCGAAAATAGCCTTCCGATAATCGTACTTAACGCGACCATGCGTGCTCCACTCAATGCACGGCGCCCTTCGATCTTGTCTTTTGTGCTCGTCGAGCGCCTGATGCTGGCTGCGTTCCGGGCGAAATCCGCAGGAGAAGCCCCGAAAGTCTTCCTCATATATCTGGTTGAGGACCGTGACCACGGCGCTTTGGACGATTTTGTCTTCCAGCGCCGCAATTCCCAGCGGCCTTGATTTGCCGTTGGCTTTCGGTATCCATTTCCTCTTTGAAGGTAACGCCCGATACGCTCCGCGGTGAACCCGGCTATGTAGATCTTTCAGTCGATCTTCCAGCCCGGCCGTCCACTCCATTTAACCCTTGTGACAACCGTTCCCCACTCTGTGTTGGCTGGTTGTCAGGCTCCATGTTG
>VFSW01016312.1_pt1 | contig 10142 bp, 8 predicted proteins | sample 5358111 | NCBI WGS metagenome assembly VFSW01 (sample SAMN11554181, study PRJNA540505) | mine drainage metagenome | isolation source: sediment from site ElyBrook_90M | place: USA: Ely Copper Mine, Vershire, VT | collected 2017
AGCGCGGCTTTCCTCTCGGTCTCCCTGACCTTGAAGCGGCTTCGCTGAACCCATGTATTCCTGGATAACAAAGTCAGTGACAAGTTGCCGCGCCAAACAAGGATTTTCTAAACCCCTTTATCGAACTAAAGTCAGTTACAAATCACTTGCTAGCTTACGTACGGGCAAACTTCTTGAAATTAAAGTCGGTCCGTTATCAGACCATCTGATTTGACATTGACATAAAGGTCAGGGCTTCCCGACTGGGGACTCGGGCAGATGGCCTCGATGCTTAAACAGTTTTATGAAACAAAACGAGCCGTTCTGCTCGCATATGAATCCCAGTCCACACCAGCCTCATAGTCACGTAAGCTCCTGTTTCTTCCTCTTTTCCAATTCGTCTATGCGCTGAAAATCTGATGCAATACAAAGAAGTAACGAATCAAAGTGATGGATCAACTTTTCTGATTCAGTCGCGCTCAAATCTTTGGCGCCGACGAAGTTGTAGTATTCACTCGTCAGTTTTTCATACTCCTCGTACTTCAGAAGATTGTCCAGAACTTCAGGTGTAAACACATTTTCCTGAACGCATAGAGCTTGATAACGTTTGTTAAGTTCGCCGTATTGAATGCGGGCCTCATAAACTCTAGTGAGGAGTTCCATACGCCTTCGGACTTTTGTATATCGAATATTTGTTACTGCTACAAAGCCAGAAACACCCAGGCTCAAACACGAAATGCTGAGAGCGATCCAGGTAGTAGGCTCAGTAGCCATCTGCAAGAATCCGGCAGTTTTCCATGGACGGGAACATTCGCGTTTTTGGCAATAATATGGGCACAATCGAAGGTCGTTTAACCTATTGAACGAAAAAGAGATTATCCTATATTTCCATCTTTATCAAACGACCGAGACCTGCACGAATTTCACCTATCACGAACGTAATAACTGGCGCTCAATATGATTTGGAATCGAAGAACTGTTGCCCGCAGTATTGCAGATTTAGTCAGGCCCTAGGGTGAGCGACAGCAATGGCCTAGGTTCGTACGATGCTCCGGAATTGCTGGAGCAGGTTATCCAGGATTAGTGGAATGGTGGATGCTGGCTTTGATTATCTGAAGAATCCACATTCAGGACCATACACAGCTGTTCCAAGAAAGGTTCGCGACTGCTCACGTCTCGCCAAGCAATCTCTTGAGCCTCGGTAACACCCAAAACAAGCGCTTTGAGATACGCGAGCCGTCGTAACAAAATGACAGTCTCTGCAGCGATCTCTAATGGAAAACGTTCGATGAGCTCAATCTCATACATGGTGAAATTCCCGGAAATTGCTCAGAGTAACTCCAGACCGGATGGCAGAAGATCAGGATTTGTAAAGAACGTAATGACAGGCTCAATCTTCACTTCCATCAGTAAAATTCAATATCCATCTGGGTATCACGTTGCTAAACCTATAAACTCAACCTACTACAGCACCCCGTCACTTTCGTGACTTTGTCGCCTTTCTCACTCATAATAAAAATTAGGCCTTGTCGGTAGCTAAAACCAAGGTGGCTCGCCCAAGCCCAGTTCGTCGGTTGATGGGTGAGGGTTAAAACCAAATTGCCAGACTACGTATGTAGAACTGCTTGTAGAGGACTGACGGACGCGGGTTCGATTCCAGCCGCCCCACCATCATCAAACAACTTATGCGGACAACACGCGTTTTCAAAAACGGCAATTCTCAAGCCGTCCGTATACCCTCGGACATGGCGTATGCCAGCACGGATACCCCATTGGAAATTGAGCGCGTTGGGGACGAGATCCGGATCCGTCCGGCCCGCAAGTCTCTGTCAGAAGTACTGGATAAATTCGCCCAATTTTCCAAAGATTTTATGGCGGCTGGTCGTGGAGACCAGGAGCAAGCGGAAAGGGTTTGTGGCCAGATTCCCCCCGCCTCCACCATTAACAAGATCAAATAAATCCAACGCCGGCGTCAGAAGTAGGCTCATGCGGCCATGGGAGAAAATTCTACTTCTAACCCCTTAACCGGTGGGGGGATTACCCCCAGATGGCGAATCCATTAGCATGACGATCGTTGCGTATTGATGTGATAAGCGACCTTCCGCCACTGCCGTATTCAACATTTTTCGTATTGGTTGCTCAGCTTAGTGATGCGGGCTTCATATCAGTACATTTTGGTTCTTCTTTGTGTTTGGCATGGGCAACTCCTTATCTATCCACTGCTGATCGTTGTGAAGTAACCAATGCATGCTTTTCTGGCTTTCTGACCAAAATTCTCTTCTCGTAGGATTTGACACTGATTCCTTGTATTTCCGGCATGCGTCGCGGTGTTGCCTGCTCAATTTTTCAAATCGCTCTTTTTCAACCCTATTTCTTTCCTCTTGCCACGAATCCAGCCTCCCGACCGCGAAAGTGTCCTCCCAGAGACAGCGTTCCTTGAATACGGCCCAGGATCCAAATAGCCAGAAAACCAGCATTAGCCTATGCACCGCTGAATTCGCAACAAGGTCTTCCAGCCCCATCACTAATGTTGCAGCATCAAACGTCAAATCACGTCTGGTTGTGAGGCCAAGAAGACTCACATCACCAAACTGATGCGAAAACTCCTGCATGTACTCCTTGTTACGAAGCTTGCCATTTCTAGTCATCAAGCCCCTTTGGCGCAGGCCTACAATGAACGCCTGCCGCACGCTTTCTGGTAAGACAGGAGCCGATACATCATTGAGTCCTTCTGCTCCTGCACTGGCAATGGAATTCCAATTGGCAAACACTTCTGGTATTTGAATTTTAATTCTCTTCCCATCAGCATCCCCAGGAAGAATGAACCGCTCATGCAGTATTGCCTTTCTAACTTCAACGCGCTCTAACGCGATTGCATGCTGTGCGCATGCAAATGATGTTGGCAGTTGATGTTGACGATGCCAGTATGAAATCCCATACGCTTCTTGATCTTCAGCTTGGCAATTTGGGCATATCTTCCACGATGTTTTTCCTATTAGAGTAGTCAATGAAAGGTCAAATGGTTCTTGTCCTGATTCAATTGCTTGAAGTCTCTCACTCCCAATTCCGCCCAAATGAGCTACCAGCCTAATTGGCGTCATTGTTGCTGCTATTTCCTGCGGCGAACCGTAGGCATTACCAGTTACATGAGCAAAATCACATAGCCTGAGCGAATAGTTGATCGAAGATGTCACCGCCTGATTGGCGGCAAGCGCTTTGCATACTGTTATTGGATCCAACCACCTGTTTAGCCTGCCAATTCGGGCCACCAATGAGTACAGCGACTCATCAGGCAATCGGTCTGGAAGATGACTAATCATGTTCATTCTCAGTCTTTCTGTTTCAAGACCAATCTAAACATCACCCATATAACTTGCATATTAATATGCATATATGTATATTTAATGCATGCATCCAAATGTTCAAGCCCAATGTCTCATGGCCGCCCAACAAGCCAAAAAACTGGGCATTACCCAACTCGACATTGCAAACGCCATTGGAGCAAGCCAATCCCAAGTCAGTCGAGTTCTGGCTGGCAATTCAAAACGAGCTTCCAAGCTGGTCACCAAAATTTGTGACTACATAAATCAGCTTGCAAAGGCACCACAGACAGAAGTATTCAGCCAGAACACAGAACTGTCTGCGGCCATATCCATGGTCTGGGACGGGACCCCCCGCCAGGCGCATTTGCTAACGAACCTGCTGCTGGCTGTGGGAGAACTCTTGGCCAACGGCTCACCTTCTTCCAATTCTCGAGAATAGGGGGTGATTTTTTAAAATGCATATCCCCCGCATACTGCCAGACGAAATTATCATGGGGTACGTTGGCCGTATCCGAATCCTCAATAATTTCCAGGATTCGCAACAAACCACCAGGGCCTTGCTCAACCGCTACAAACCCGTCAACGAAAACAATGGAGATTTTTGTAAATTCACGGCCATCGCTAACGCAGCCAGCATCAGTGAAGAATCCCTCGTCCTGCAACATACGTTGGCTCCTTTTGTACGCGCGTTGCCTTACAACAATGGCATCCCTCCTGAAAAACCTTATGTCAGCAAGTTCCAGATAACCGCACCCGACAGATCCCTATTACGCATCACTCGTGAGCGGGCCAGGTTTTGTCCCCATTGCACTTCAGAGGATTTGAGCTTCTGGGGCTTTCCATATTGGAGGAGATTCCACCAAGTAGTCGGGATTGAATGGTGTACTAAACACAAAAAAGCATTGGTCTCAGTAAATTCAAAGAACGCGTACGATTTCCTTCCTGACGTGGAAAATTACTCCTCTGGCACTGAAGCCCTGGAATATGAAAATGAGTACCAGAAATGCCCGGCCTTGCACCGCTACGCGGAAATTGCCTTTGGTCTAACCAATCTCACTCAGCCCATCAATGCACAAGGAGCAAAAAAAGTACTCTATGATCAAGCAAAGAAGCTCGGGCTTCGTATTTCTGAATCAGGAAAAAAGCCGCTTATGAGTGACCTGGCAACTGATGCATTTCCTCAGGGTTGGTTGCTAAGAAATTTTCACGAGTTTTCAAAAAAGAAAAAATTAAAGCTCCTCTTAAACATAGACATGGTTTGCAGCCCAGGCTCTTGCTACCTCATACAGACCAGAAAGTATGCCCTTGCAGCATCGCTGCTCTATGAAGACCCAAATTCTGCGCTTCACGCACTTATTACAGCTGAGCCTCCAAAGAAAAATAGTGATGGCAAAATCTCAGCTTTAATCAAAGAAACGGGCCGCGAAAAGCAAATTGAATCCGCTTACATCAAAAGCAATGGCAATCACTGGAAGACCAGCAAGGTCTTGGAAGCAGAAGCAAAAAACTTGAGAGCGGTACTTGATTCACACGGCCTCCCAAACCTCAAGAACGTAAGTTCTGAAACACGCCAATCTCTCATGGCATTTTTAAACGGGGCACCCATAAGTCAGATTTCGATTGTAGACAAAGAGCAATTTTTTAACTTTTTGCGATTAGCAGGATCCCCTCTTCTTAGAGCATTAAATTTAATGGAACAGCCATTGCCACTTTCAAAAAAACACTAAATGAGTCCCGCTTCAGAGTTGAACATCTTCACCAAAGATGGATTATCTCGTGGGAGTAGGTCTTCGTATTGAGCAAGACCTATTTGGTCTCCTGATTTCAAGGCCTCAATCGCTGGCCGCAAAGGAAATAAATAGGTATTCATGGCTACCTGGAAATCTCGCGCTTCCAACTTTTTGCCTCCCCGGCGCCACATAACCTGATGAGCATGGATCCACAGGGAAACAAAAACCCGCTGTACACCCCCGGATAGGTCGTGAGCAACATTTCTGATCTCATCAACGTTATCAATGGGCTCATCTGCCCACAGATACTTAGACAAAGTCGGAAAAAAATATTCTCGGAAGTACATATCGTCCACAGAGCTCATTGGATGGAACGTATGGTGGCCTGTATTTACCATGCGTTGTCCAGTGCTGAAGCGCTTGCTAAACGCGGCTATCCCATCGTGTGTCCCCATCGCGATTAACCCAATCCGCCCCAAGTTCACGAACGTCAATATTGCCTTTAAAGTCTCATCTTCAATGACGCGAAGATCTGAATATTGGCCCTGTATTCTTGCTTTTTTTCTGGTCTTAACCGATTCAATCCTAAAGAGGTTTTCAATTTCATCAAGAACGAGGATGCCCAAAAAGTTGCTCTTGGCCTTATGGCACCATAACTGCCACGCAGTAAATCCGCGCCTTGATGAACGTCTGAAATAATCTGAAAAACAATCTTCTTGAAGTGCGTCAGCCGTAGCCCGCATAAGCAATTCTGACAAATCAATCAGACGCCCAGATGCTGGAACATCTGATTTCAGCCAAACCAACTGCTTCATCGGGGAGATTAAGGTCGGGAATTTTGAATGAACTACGACCTGCTCGTACATAGACAGGGCTCTCTCACAGGCAATTGTCTTCCCTGACCCAGAAATTCCAACAACTGAAGCGCAAAGCAATGGACCTGTGACCGCTGCATTCATTGGCTTTGTTTGATAAATATAACTCCATGTGGCAGGGTCTCTTGGCGCTCGGTTCAGGTACCCTTGTCTAAGGATTACATCTAATGTCATGGCCAAGTCGATTCCTTGGCAATAGGGCAAATGCAGATCATGAACTGCCATTATTAGATGTTGGCGTACATGGTTTGGTACTCCCCGCAAATCTCCAGGAAAGGGCGGAATCATCACAAGGCTTTTTGCTATTTGCAGCCTATCTTTAAGCGGTCCACATGCAGAGATTAGTGGATTATCATCGTAAGTCTGGATGCCAGTTTTTTTAGAATCAATTCCCTTTCCAGTAGATGAACGAAGATCGATATTCATAATCCACACCCATTAGAAATTTGATTCATGATCTTTCTGTATTCATCATTCCATTCCGATAGGAATCCCCCTTTCGTTTTCACATCAATATCTAATTGAGATTGCAGCTTCTGTGGCCCGTCCTCCACCTCACCAGGAATCAGTGATTCCAAATGACGAGCATCTAGGAATGATGGCTTTTTTCCTTTGTGACTTTCTTCAGCGATTTTCGTCTTTTCCTTTGCATCTTTGACTAGCTGTTCTATTGATCGTAAGTATTGAAGCCTTGCTTCCAGTGATTTATGACGTCGGTTCTTGGCTTTTGTCAGCTCGTATACTTTCGCATCCAGGAACTCGTCGTAGCTGGCGTTAATTGGTGCTCTCGACTCGTCCGTTAGGTCAAGTTTTAGTATTCCATCTTCAGAGGGGTGAGAAATCCATAGCTGGTTGAGATTCCCTGGGAATAAGTAGGCCGGCAATTTGCTGGCGCCGTAATGACGTGCAATTGTTGTCCATTGCTCAGATTTTGCGAGGTCGCAGTTGTATTGATTACCCCCAAACCAAATACCATCCCTCCTGATCACAACATCACGCTTTGGCAAGAGTGTCGCAATCAGTTTGTCGGTAGTGATGACTTTCCCGTGTGCGATCCCCGCATCAACACCGTATTGCCATAGACCGAGGGGCGTCGGATTTACATTCTCAGCCATCATGATGGCATCGAGCCTGTTCTGCCGATCGGCTTCAGCATTAAAAAGTTGGAAACACTGCGCCAAGTACTGACAGTACTCTCGAAGCGTAAATGCAGATTCATCCGGTTTTGCCCTCAACTCATATTCAGCCCTTCTCGCATCCATTGCTCCAGGAATAAACATGTACTGTTCATCCTTCGTTATGCGATTGAGAACTTCGACACACCCCTTCATGTCCGCTCGCCTCGCAGCCGCGTACTGAAAATTTAATCCAAGCGACATCCCTGTTTCCCTTGCCCCAGCTGACAAATACTCCCCTCGGTCACACAGGAATGTAAAAGGCACAGCAGGTGCTGGCAAAAGCAGTCGATGGTCTGGGTTCCAGCCCCATTGGCTTGCGAGAAGTTCGGGGCTGGCCATCGTCGAAAAAATGGCAATTTTGGCTTCTTCCCATGATGGCCCACGCAAGCTGACGTAAAACCCAACAACCGCCGTTGACCAAACATCTACCACGATGTAGACGATAGGGCGTCCAATAATCCATGCGCGATTGATACTGCTCCTTAAATAGACGTCACCGACAGTAGAGTCAATTGCGTATGTATGTCCCGGCCCTGCAACACCTTCCCAAGACTTGCCGTTCAATCCGCGTTTGCTCCTGATGAAATGCGCCGGCGTCGTCTTGTTGATCGCCCAATCCAACTTTGATATTGATCTGATGACGTGAAGCACTTGGCCTTTGTTGGGATATTGCCCAGCCGGTGGAAGAATGCCTCTTATTCCATCCTCTGTTACTTTGTAATCAACGGAAAATTGCTTGATGATTTGCTGATATACGTCTTTAAAGGTTGGTTTTGGGTTAGGGATCCTGTTATAAGCGGTCAAGATCTTGGCTCGGCATTTATCTGTGACCCCCATCTGTGGGTTTTCGTCTTCAAATCCCAGCCGTTCACTCGTGGTTTTTCTCCCTGATTTTTTTCTTATTTCTGTCACTGGCCTCAGCACTCCAGGTGCCCCGCACCGGCCATAATTTGGAATTAAAGATTCTGCTTCGAAACCAAAATTGCACAGTAGGTGCCATAGCCGATACACAAGCATCCGCGAAACTCTGTGTACCGCAATGGTCTGACTCACCAATTTTCCGATACCACCATGCAGGTAGATCTTTTCTGATAGTCGTTGGTGATCGAGGAAAAACGCCATTACCTCCTTTCTTTTTGCAAAGATTTTTTCTTCTGACTTGGTCAATTTCGATCCGGATGCCGCCCACAACATCTTCCTGGTCTTGTGAATCGTCACCTGCTCAATTTTCCCAAGCTCTTGCAAATGCTCGAGTGTTTCCAGATCCACAAAACTACAAAATCTTTTGTGTTTTAAGTCGCTAGTTAGCGCCTCCTTATTCTTAAGTTTGGCAAGGACGACAGAGTTGTATGAACCATCATTTGCCACCACCCTGAAAACACCATTGAGATCTTCATCATCAATTCTGAAGGTGCAATTTAGATCTAAATTAAGCATGCAGATCTCCTGGAGATGAGTGGATTTAGCTCAAAAAACTCTTCCTGCGAGATCAGAACTACTTCTTCTGTTGGCCTCCAACCACGTCTAAGGTCAAGTGGTATTAATCCTTTCCAGACTGATTTCCAAAACATGATTTGTGCGCCATGCATACTGATTTCAAAATCCCGGCATATGGCTCTTAAGACTTGTGTGAGTGATTCCCCAGCATGTCTAGCGACTACCCTTTTACAGCGATTTACACTTTCGACACTTGGATCAAGGTACGAACAAACCCACGAAGCTGTGCGCCTCAAGCAATCTCCGACTTGTTTCAGATATTGCTCTGGTGTAATTAACAGCCAATGAACGTTCCTTCTCGCCCAGTACTCCTGCTCCAATTTCAACAATTCAATAGTCCTTCGCCCTATATTCCAATCCCATGCTTTCACAGAGATGGCCAGCAATGAATGCCTCCGTCTTTCAATCGACATGGTGATTAAAAAGTCTGTTGTCAGGCGCCACACCTCTTGATTTATCCCGCTTCTAATAACTGGATGGCGTACGCCTATTTCTCTCGAAATCTCCACCGTGCCTGGGTACGACCCCGAAGCACTAAATACGTCATATGCACAAAGTTCGTGATGAGAGCCTTCCCTGGACAGCGGGAATTGTTCGCGTATATCCATCACACCTGGCAGCATCGTCGCGAAATAAAAGGCCACCGCCTCACCATCTGATAGAAGGTGATGTTGCCGCCCAGTCAAGGCACAGTTGATTATGTGTGACCGCCCTCTGCTAGACGGGTCACCCCGTGTTACCTGATGCCACGGTTGGTAATCTTCGTGCTTTCCCTCTCCGCGCCCGATTTCCTCCCAACGTCTTAGAAGATTTGGGGTAAATCTCCGTGTTGTTCTCATACTCCACTCCAAAAAAAGGCCGAACAAATCCAGCAGCGCAAAAAAGCGCTGATATCTGACAAATTCGAACAAAGAGGGAATTGACGAACTAACAGTGAGCTCGTAGACTGGAAGTGTCGAATGTCAGTCTGGGATTCCCTCCCAGTTGAGGCGCAAAAGCCGGCAAGCTTTTGCGCCTTTTCATTTTATTGCGCGAGCATGTTTGGTTTTCCTTTATTGAGGATGAATCAGACTTGAGCTTCCGGGTCGTTCTTCATTCCCAAAGCGACGGCTATTCTGAAACTTTCGCCCCGTAAGCACTTTCTCTTCCCGGCAATGACTGCATACACCAAGGCCGCATTAAAACCACGCAATGTAGACCACTCCGCAACTGATAACCCATTTTTGCGAAACCAGGCTCTTAGCACCTGTGGAGTAGCTGTGGTATTCGTGGGCAACGTGAGGATAGCCTGTGCGATCTTCGTTTCTGGTTTCATGCAGTGTTGTGTGGTCCAAGCGAAAAATATCGTGTTAACCGATAAACTCGCGTCCTACACAAGATAGGGCGTTTTCACGGAAATGTCAATGTAACTGCTTGATTATTAAAGTATTATTAGATGCAATTGGATATATTTTTCCATTTTTAATTGAAGCCATATTTCGTTGATTTGGTAATACCCTCATTTTTAGGTTCATCGGACTTTTGTGTGGGTCAAGACAGCCGGGTATAGATTGAGCCCAC
>VFSW01016313.1_pt1 | contig 10142 bp, 7 predicted proteins | sample 5358111 | NCBI WGS metagenome assembly VFSW01 (sample SAMN11554181, study PRJNA540505) | mine drainage metagenome | isolation source: sediment from site ElyBrook_90M | place: USA: Ely Copper Mine, Vershire, VT | collected 2017
AGACCGCGATCAGTTTCTTGATGGGCCTGACCAGATCGTCGGGGGTTCCGATGGTGGAGGCCGCGGCCTCGCCGCCGGCGGTCTTCTCGACGGCGTCCTCGGGCGAAGTGAACGGCTGCAGGCCGGGCCGCTGCAGCGTGGCGACATTATACTCGTTGTGCCAGCGCATCAGTCCGGCGCCGGCCTCGCGCCGTGCCTGTTCGCGGCTCTCGGCGATGTGCCAGGACAGCAGCACGCGCCAGTCGGACCGGCTCACGGTAGTGCCGTGCTTCCTCGCGGCATCCTCGGCGAAGCCCCATTGTGTCGGCAGCGCCATCAGGCCCTGCGTCGACATCGAGCCGAGCGAAATGATTCCGATGCCGTATTTGCCGGCCAGCGTCATTCCCGAAGGCGAGATTTGGGAAGCCACCACGAATGGCATCTCCTCCTGCAAGGGCAGGATCTGCAGCGCGGCATCATTGATCGTGAACCAGTCGCTCTTCGCCGTCACCCGCTCGCCGTTGAATAACCGGCGGATGATCGCGATCGCCTCGTCCTGACGATCGCGCTGCGTCATCGGGTCGATGCCGAGCGTATGCGCGTCGGAGGCGAGCGCGCCGGGACCGGAGCCGAACATGGCGCGCCCTCCGGTCATGTGGTCGAGCTGCACCATGCGCTGGGCGACGTTGAAGGGGTGGTGATAGGGCAGCGAGATCACGCCGGTGCCGAGCTTGATGCGCTTGGTACGCTCGCCGGCGGCGGCCAGGAACATCTCGGGCGAGGCGATGGTTTCCCAGCCTGAGGAGTGATGCTCGCCGCACCAGAACTCATCGTAACCGAGCGCGTCGAGCTGCTCGACGAAATCGAGGTCGCGGCGGAATTGCAGCATCGGATGCTCACCGATCGGATGATGCGGCGCGAGAAAGGCTCCGAACTTCAGACGGGCCATGGGGTTTCACTCCGGGCAATTGTTCTTGTTTGCCTGGCGCCCAAATTATGGGGTGGCAAGCGCCAAGGGAAGAGCAAAGGGAAGAGCAAGTCACGCGCAAGGGCCGACCGCCGACCCGCAATGGCAGCCTACGCCGGACGCCGCCATGCGTGCAGCCGCCGGATCGCCGAGGGCGTCAGGCTGTAGGCCGCCACCGTGCTATCCGAAAATCCCGTCGCCGCCGTCGGTGTGCGCAGCAGTCTTGCCGCCACTACCGCCAGAGGAACCGCGCACCATGGGTCCGTCAGCAGCGGCACCAGTTCCTCGCACGAGCCGCGATATCGCCCGGCCCCGAAGGCGAGCAAAGCGAGTTCGCGCAAGATATCCCGTCGGCGGTGGCGCTGCCGCGCGGCATCCAGCAACCCCATGATGCCGAGTCGGGTCACGACACCCTCGCGGCCGTCGGGCTGAACCGGCGGAGCCTCGCCCAGCGATATTCGCAGCAGGGCGCCGGGCAAGTCGACGCCGCTCAGCCAGGCGTTCATCGGCTCGACCAGACGGGGATTGGCGTCGATGAAGTGCGGCGTTCCGGTTGCACCCTCCCGGATGTAATCGAACGACAACGCGCCGTGCCAGGCCAGCGCTTGACCTATCCGGTTCGCGATCTCGCGAACCTCGGCACTGACGACGCTGAGCTTGAGCACGTCGCCGCCGCCAGGGCCCTCCGCGACTTGCCGATAGATATGGCTGGCGACGAGGCGTCCACGATCGAACACCGCCTGCGTGCGCTCCAGTGAGCCCGTCACCGCGGCCTGCACCAGCAGGCCTGCCGCGAATGCCTTTGTCTGTTCGAGTTGCTGCAGCAGAGCATCGCGCCTGTGTGAATCGGCGATCCGCCAGACGCCGACACTCGCAGTGCCAAACGCGGCCTTGACGAAAAACGGATAGGGCCGCTCGGCAGCGAATTCGTCCGCCGAGCGAACAACCTCGGTTTTGGGCTGCGGCACTTTGAGCCGCGCCAGCAGATCGGCGAGAATGGCCTTGCTCTGGACCTGTTCGAATCCCTCGAAATCGGCGAGCGCGATCCCGAGCCCCGGCGGAAGCCGCTTGCGCGCGGCGGCGAACAGATAAGCCTGCTCATGCACCGGTATCAACGCGTCGATATGGCCGGCTTTGACGACTTCGAGGACGGTCGCGAGATAACCGTCCGGATCGGCGCCCGAGGCAGGCGCTGGATGGACACGGCTGACAAAACGCGAGAAGCGCCCGAGGCACATCGGATCGGCGGAAACCAGTTCGACGCGATGGCCGGCTAGCCCGAGTGCCGTGATGGCCTCGCGCGACGACAGACTGGAGCCTTCGCTGAGAAGGATTTTTGGTCGCGACGCTGTCATCCAGAATATCGCTCAGACGAGCACACTATCGCGCGCCGCGAGATGTGCATCAGTCAAAAATATTTTTGGGGAAAAATCGTCCGGGAAGCAGCATTGCTTTGCCTCGGCGCTGCTTGTTTCGTCGGCAACTTTTGCGAATTCGATCGTCGATCGATCGTCGCCGCTGCCTCATTTCTGTCGTCGATACGCCACGCACACCTAATTAATGAAGATCATCACGAATCCGAGCACCGACAGCACACGGTCTTTTTATTTTGCAGTGCAGCAACTATCTGGTCATGGATGGCATTATAGATCTTTCGATCTCTCGCCCAGGAGCTGCCGGTGTCCCTTGCCAAAAATGTCGAATTCCTGCGGAATCTTCCCAAATTCCACGGAATCAATGCCTTTGAAGGCTTCGGGCGTGGCATGCCGCAAGGCGTCCGCAGTCCTCTTGTCGAAATCAAGGGTTTCGGGACCAATCCGGGCGACCTGAGGATGTTCTCCTACGTGCCGGAGAGCGTGCAGCCGACGCCCGCTTTGGTCGTCGTTCTGCATGGATGCGGTCAGACCGCCGCGGGCTACGATTTGGGCGCCGGCTGGTCCACACTGGCGAAACACTATGGTTTCGCGCTGCTGATGCCCGAGCAGCAGGCCTCGAACAACGCCAACACCTGTTTCAACTGGTTCAACCCCGAAGACACCAGGCGCGAGCGCGGCGAAGCCTGCTCGATCAGGCAGATGATCGCGCGGATGGCGCGCGATCATCTGATCGACCCGCATCGTATTTTCGTCACCGGGCTATCGGCTGGCGGAGCCATGACCACGGTGATGCTCGCGACCTATCCAGAAGTATTTGCGGCCGGCGCCGTGATCGCCGGACTGCCCTACGGCGTTGCGACGAATGTGCGGGAGGCGTTGAATGGAATGTTTCAGTCGCCCGCTCGGCCGGCCCGCGAATTGGGAGACCTGGTGCGCAACGCTTCGACTCACAGTGGACCCTGGCCAAAAATTTCGGTGTGGCACGGCAGCGCCGATCGCACGGTCAATCCCGCGAACGCCAATGAGATCGTCAAGCAATGGCTCGACGTGCACGAACTGTCTTCGGCCCCGATGTCGGAAGGCACTGTGGACGGCTATCCCCGGCAGATCTGGTGGAATGCGGACGGCGAGACCCTCGTCGAATCCTACTCCATCACCGATATGGCTCACGGCACGCCGCTGGGAACGGCTGACAATGACGAGCGCTACGGCACCCAGGGCGCGTTCCTGATCGAGGCCGGAATTTCATCCTCGTACCACATCGCGAATTTCTTTGGCCTGACGGACTGGATTCGCCAACCCGACGAAACCGCAGAGAACGCGCCCGCAACGGCTTCGGCGCGCACCGCCAAGGACGGCCCGGTTCCTTCGCCTGTGCCCGTGCCGATGCCGGATCTTTCCAAGGTGCTGTGGCCGCTGACGACGCTCAAGCCGGCCGCCGAGCCGCCGCGCCGCCGCGGCATCGACGTCGGCGGCGTGATAACCCGCGCGCTCACGGCGGCAGGCCTGATGAAATAAGGCGGCGGCACAGGCGCGAGCGTCGCCCTGCTGACTGCGCCCCGGCACCGTTCCGTGCCGGCCATTTTGTTCCGCTCGCGCAAAAATAAAATTGGAACAAAATCCGCAGGGCGAGGATTTACCGAGATGGTGATGGACGGTTAAGTTCGGGCTGCCAATTTCCTTCCAGGATGACCCGGCGCCGATCGCCCCGAATGTTGCATATCGACAGACCGACTTCCGCGGATTTTCTCGCCGGCGGCGGCGAGATGGGCGCGTTGACGCGCGCCTATGACTGGTCGGCCACCGCGCTCGGGAAGCCCGAGAGCTGGCCGCAGAGCTTGCGGACCGCGCTGCGGATCCTGCTGAACACCAACCACCCGATGTTCATCTGGTGGGGTGAAGAGCTCATTCAATTCTACAACGACGCCTACCGCCAGACCCTGGGACCCGAACGCCACCCAGGCGCGCTCGGCCAGGGTGGACGGGAATGCTGGGCCGAGATCTGGCACATCGTCGGTCCCCAGATCGAACAGGTGATGAGCGGCGGGGGCGCGACGTGGCATGAAAACCAGCTCGTCCCCGTCACCCGCTATGGCAGGCGAGAGCAGGTCTACTGGACCTATGGCTACAGTCCGATTGACGAGGACGACGGCATCGGCGGCGTGCTCGTGGTGTGCCGCGACGTCACCCGGGAATATCTCGCCGCCGCCGCCTTGCGCGAACGCGAGGCCGAGCTGGCGCGCGTTCAGCAAATCGGCCGGATCGGCGGGCTTGAAGTTGATTTGGCCACCGGCTTCCGCAATCGCCGGTCACCGGAATATCTGCAGATTCATGGACTGCCGCCGGAAGCGGCCGACGAATCCCACGAGGACTGGGTCCGGCGCATCCACCCCGAGGATCGCGAAGCCACCGAAAGACGATTCCTCGACGCCGTCGCCGGCAACGTGCGCGAATACAGCGTGCGTTATCGCATCATTCGTCCCAACGACGGCGAGACCCGCTGGATCTCGGTCAAATCCACCATCGAACGCGATCAAACCGGCAAGGCCGTGCGGCTGGTCGGCGCGCACACCGATGTCACCGAGCAGGTCGCGGCGGAGCAGGCCCTGCGGCAGAGCGAGGAGCGTTACCGCAAGCTTTCGGACCAGCTCGCCGAGCTGAATGCGACGCTGGCGCAGCGCGTCGAGGAGAAGACGAGGGAGCGCGACCGGATCTGGAACGTGTCGCAGGATTTGCTCGTCGTCGCCGACCGCAGCGGCATCTGGCGAACGGTCAATCCGGCCTGGACCAGAACGCTGGGCTGGAGCGAAGCCGACCTGCTGAACCGCAGCTCCGATTGGCTGGAGCATCCCGACGACAACGGAATAACCGGCGCCCATTTCAGGGAGCTCGGTGCCCGCGAGACCACCGTCAAGTTCGAAAGCCGCTTTCGCCACCGGGACGGGTCGTACCGCTGGCTGTCGTGGACCGGAGTGTCCGACAGGGACAGCAACTACGCGGTGGCCCGCGACATCACCGCCGAGAAGGCCGCAACCGAACGGCTGAAAGCCACCGAGGAGGCATTGCGGCAGTCGCAGAAGATGGAAGCGGTCGGACAATTGACCGGCGGCATCGCGCACGACTTCAATAATCTGCTGACCGGTATCGTCGGCTCGCTGGATCTGCTGCAGACCCGTCTCAACCAGGGGCGGACGGACAACGTCACGCGCTATATCAGTGCGGCGATGACATCGGCCAACCGCGCCGCGGCCCTCACCCACCGCCTGCTGGCCTTTGCACGGCGGCAGCCGCTGGTCCCGAAAGCCATCGATGTCAATCAGCTCGTGGTGTCGTTGGAAGATTTGTTGAGCCGGACGATCGGCGAGGCCATCGACCTGCGGGTGGTTGCTTCGGACGAGCTGTGGTTCACGCTTTGCGACCCCAACCAGCTCGAAAGCGCACTGCTCAACCTCGCCATCAACGCGCGCGATGCCATGCCTGACGGCGGCGAGCTCGTCATCTCGACGTCGAACGTCGGCCTCGACGGGATAACCGCCGATACGCCCGCGCTTTCGCCCGGCGATTATGTTTGCATCGGCGTTACCGACACCGGGGCCGGCATGAGCGCCGAGGTGGCGGCACGCGCCTTCGATCCGTTCTTCACCACCAAGCCCATCGGCCAGGGCACCGGGCTTGGGCTCTCGATGATTTACGGATTTGCCAGGCAATCGAACGGCCATGTGACGATCGCCAGCAAGCCGGGACAGGGCACGTCGGTCAAACTTTACCTGCCGCGACATCATGGCGAACCCACCGCCGAGAATGCCCCCGGCGTCGACATGACCGAACCTGTTGCTACGGGCGAGACAGTGCTCGTGATCGAGGATGAGCCGGTCGTTCGCGGCGTCCTCCTCGAGATGCTGGGCGAGCAGGGCTATCGGACGCTGGAGGCCGTGGACGGGCCGTCGGGCCTGAAAATTCTGCGGTCCGGCGAGCCGATCGATCTTCTGATCACCGACGTCGGCCTGCCCGGTATCACCGGCCGCCACGTCGCTGACCAGGCGCGGGATTCCCGACCCGATCTGAAAATTCTCTTCATCACCGGCTACGCCGAAAGCGTCGCGCTGGCGGATGGGTTTCTGCAGCCGGGCATGGAAATGATCACCAAGCCGTTCGATCTCGACAACCTGGCCCGGCAAATTCGCGCCATGACGTCCAGCCAGGGCGCTATCGGGCCGGGCACGCCGCGATCGCTTACATCGCGCCGGTGAGAAACGGATTGGTCAACCGCTCCTGGCCTATGCTCGATCCAGGACCGTGGCCGCATATAAAGCCGACATCGTCGCCGAGCGGCAGCAGCTTGTCTTTGATAGACTTGATCAGCGTGCCGTGATCGCCGCCGGGAATGTCGCTGCGCCCGACCGAGCCGCTGAACAGCACGTCGCCGACATGCGCAAAGCGCATTTCCCGGTTGAAAAACACCACGCTGCCGGGCGAGTGGCCGGGGCAGTGCAGGATGTCGAAAGTCAAGTCGCCGACGCTGACCTGGTTGCCTTCCTCGAGCCAGCGGTCCGGCGCGAAATCGCGCATGCCGGTCATGCCGAAACGCTCGCCGCTCGTCACCACGTTGTCGAGCAGGAATTTGTCGGCGATATGCGGGCCTTCGATCGGCACCTTGAGTGCGTCCCGCAGTTCGGCTGCGCCCCCGACATGGTCGATATGGCCGTGGGTCAGCCAGATCTTCTCCACGGCGACACTGGCCTGCCTGATCGCGGCTTGAATTTTCGCGACGTCCCCGCCGGGATCGATCACCACGGCCCTTTTGCTGGCCGCGCACCATAACAGGGTGCAGTTCTGCTCAAACAGCGTCACCGGAACGATGAGCGCACCGGCCTTTGCCTGGGTTTCGGTTTCCTGGGTCATCTCAGCACAATGCCGATTTTTCGCATTCCGCCAAGTCAAAGATTCGCGCTTTTTCGATGGAACGCAGCGTATCGGTGACTATGGCTTGACCGCGCGGCCCTTGGATTTCCCGCGGCCCTGCGCGCCCAGGCGCTGCAGCACGACCATTTCCCGCATCCATTCCCGTGTCGGCTTGGCCGGAATGCCGCCCCAGACGGCGCCGGCGGGGACGTCCTCATAGACCGAGGATCGCGCCGCCAGCATCGCCCCTTTGCCGACGGTGACATGCGGGACGATGCCGGTGCGGGCTCCCAGTACGGCAAAATCCTCGATCGTCACGCTGCCGCTGAAGCCGGATTGAGCGACGATGATGCAATGGCGGCCGATCACGCAATTGTGCCCGATCTGGCAGAGGTTATCGATCTTGGTTCCTTCGCCGATCACGGTGTCGCGCATTCCACCCCGATCGATCCGGGTCCCCGAACCGATCTCGACGTCGTTGTCAATGATGACGCGGCCGATCTGCGGAATTTTGATGTGTCCTTCGGCGGAGGAAACATAACCGAAGCCGTCCTGGCCGATATGGCAACCGGGGTGGATCACTACGCCGTCACCGAGATGGGCGTGGGTGATCGTGCAATGCGCGCCAATGGCGCAATTTTTTCCGATCCGGACATGCTCCCCGATCACGGCGTGCGCGCCGATCAGTGTGCCCGTTCCAATCCTGGCCGACGGGCCGATGACCGCGAACGGGTCCACCGTCACGTCGCGCTCCAGTGCCGCGGAAGGATGAACGGCCGCGTTGGGGGAAACGCCGTCGCTGCCGAACACCGACGTCGGACGGAGCGCGCCGCGATAGATTTCACGCACAACCTTGACAAAGGCATCATAAGGCTCGCGCACGCTAAGCACAGCGACGCTGCCCGGCGCCTGGCTTGCGAACCGCGCGCTGGTCAGCACCGCGCCGGCCCCCGTCGCCGCAAGCGCATGGGCATATTTGGCATCCTTGACGAAGGTCAGGTCATTCGCGCCGGCACAGTCGACCGGACCGATCCCGGTCAGGCGACGGGACAAATCGGCTCCCGCAGATGGCTCCGCCCCGGTCAACGAAGCGATTTCCGCCACGCTCAGACCCGCCGAGCGCGAAAAAAAACTGAACTCGGTCACTGTCATTGCTCCCGGCTATGTCCAAGATAACCCGTTCGGGCGGTGTTCCCAAGGCAATTCGGGAGCGTCAGCGGCAGATTCGGCATGCGGGCCGGCCGCGAAGGCTGGTCCCCGAAATGCAAAACGGATTTCCTCTTTCGCCGCCGGCGCTCTATGTTTGGCGCGATGGAATCGCAAGCCCGCCAGGCCAGTCTCGTGCCCGCGCCGGACCGCCGTCAATCGGAGACGGCGGTTGCGATCGCGCGCGGCACTGCGCGCCTGTTGCGGTCGCTCGGATTTTCCTGCATCAGCGAATTGCCGTTGCCCTCGGGACGGCGCGCCGACCTCGTGGCGATCAACGAGCGCGGCGAGATCTGGATCGTCGAGATCAAATCATCGATCGAGGATTTGCGCGCCGACCAGAAATGGCCGGAATACAGGGCCCATTGCGACCGGCTATTCTTTGCCTTTACGCGGGATCTGCCGTGCGAGATCTTCCCTGGCGATACCGGCCTGATCGTTGCCGACGCCTATGGCGGCCATATGCATTGCGCGGCACCCGAGCACCGGCTGCCGGCGCCGACCCGCAAACTGATGACGGTGCGGTTTGCGATCGCCGCGGCGCAGCGGATCAATCGCCTGGTCGATCCGCAGGGGCATTGCGAATTCTAGCAAGCAGCTCGGCCTGAGGCGGCTCCCCTCGTTCATGCTCAAGGGCTGTCAGTGAACCTACGGGATTGGCGACCGGTCCGGCTCAAGGGGGCGGTGGCGGCGCATCGGAAAACCCGGCACGCCGACCGCAAGGCTTAACCAGGGATTAGTCCTGTTCTGCCAGGGATGATTGGGACAGCCCGGCATCCCAAGGGCCGAATGGAGGTTTCAAATGAGCAGCATCATGAGCATCCTGCAGTCTTCCTATTCGGCGAATTCCAGCGCGAGCCTGATCTCGCCGGGAGACAAATTCGCCCCCGTCGATCCAACCAAATATCAGGGCACCTGGACCGGCAAGGATTTTAAAAATCAGCCGATCACGATTTCGATCACCAAGATCAGCGGCTACCGCGCCAATGTGACGCTTCAGAATTCCAGCGGGCTGCAGTTTCAACGAGCGCTCATCACAACCAAGGGCAGGTTTAGAATTGGAGATTCGCAGTTCATCCTGACCGGAAAAGGCGTCGCGCAGATCGACACGATCGTGACCGATCCCACCACCGGCATCCAAACCAGCAACAAGGCCACTCTCACCCAGAAATGACCGGGGTATCACCTGACGTGCCGGCTCCCCGTCGTGGCTAAAGCACCGTCATGTTTGACACGATCATCTTGATGACCGGCGCGGCGGAGCGGCCGATCTTCGCTTCCGTTCTGTCCGCCCACAATCCCTGCTTGACGATCATCCCTGTGGAGACGCTGGCGGCGCTGAGCGCGCTGACGCCGGACAGGCTCGCTCGCGCGCGCCTGATTGCCTACGCCGCCAGCGTAGTCGTTCCGGCTGACGTGCTGGACCGGCTTGGCTACGGCGCCTACAATTTTCATCCGGGACCACCGACCTATCCCGGCTGGGCGCCGGCGCATTTCGCGCTTTACGGGCGCGCCACCGAATTCGGCGCGACCGTGCATATCATGGTCGCGCGGGTCGACGAAGGTCCGATTGTCGGCCTCGAGTTGTTTCCGATTCCACCGGACACCTCGGTGGCCAGCCTCGAAGGCATGGCCTACGCCCGTCTCGCCCTTTTGTTCTGGACCCTGGCAAAGCCGCTGGCGAGTTGCAGCGCGCGGTTACCCCACCTGCC
>VFSW01016314.1_pt1 | contig 10142 bp, 8 predicted proteins | sample 5358111 | NCBI WGS metagenome assembly VFSW01 (sample SAMN11554181, study PRJNA540505) | mine drainage metagenome | isolation source: sediment from site ElyBrook_90M | place: USA: Ely Copper Mine, Vershire, VT | collected 2017
AGCCAGGGGAGCAGGATGAAGGCTATTTCGCGTGCGCCGCGCAGGCGGCCGGTTACGATGGCGAACAGCGATAGCAGCACCAGCGCAAGCATTCCGAGCGTGGTCTTGATGGCGATGACCACGGGAAAGTACCACCAGACGCCGTGCGCAAGCTGGCGGCCGAGGATGAAGGTGGGATAGAACTCGGCCATGCGCTTCACGTCCACCAGGCCGATCAGATACGACTCGGGGAGCAGGTGAAAGCGGGCGAAGAACAATACCGGAGCGGCGCTAAAAGGGCTGAGCGGCTTTACGTACTCGGCCACGGTGACGAAGGGCGTGCCGGCGGGGCGCGCCGCGTAGCGAAAGCCATAAAACGCCCACAGCACGGCGACGCCGAGGACGACAATTGCGGCGAAGGCGCCGGTCAAGCGCAGGGCTACGCGCCCGCGTGCCTCTTTCGGAGCAGTCGCAATCTCCCAAACGATGAGCAGCACAAGCATGGGCGCGAGCAGGATGCCGGAGTGCTTGGTGGCCAGCAAAAGCCCGGCGACCACACCTGCGATGACGAGGCGCGCCGGGGTGGGCTGCTTCACGTAGCGATAAAAGGCGTAGATGCTGGCGAGGAAGAACAGCGTCACACCCATGTCGGTGGTGACCAGGGCGGAGTGGGCCAGCATATTGGGGTCGAAGGTGACCAGCAAGAGGGCAATGAGAGCGGCGTCCATGCCGAACCACTCGCGTGTGGCCGCAAAGACGACGAGCGAAAGGCCGATGGCGAGCAGACCGGCCATGAGCCTCATGCGGAAGACGAGGCGCTGGCTTGCGCCGTCGTTGCGCGCCAGCCAGTCGCGTCCGTCGAGGTAGGCTTCCTGTTTGAATTCGCGATGCTGGAGGGGCGGAATCCAAAGCTTTTCGCCGAGGATGGGAAGGGTAGCCAGGAGTTTGACCAGCGGCGGATGTTCGGGGTTCAGGCCATAGTCGCCGGCCTTCCACATCATGTAGCCGGCGAACATGTGGTCGTCTTCGTCAAAGGTGAGGGACTCGCGGTGAACCACGTAGGCCATTTGGGCCGCCTGTACAGCCAGAAGAACAACGACAATGGCCCATACCCAACGCTTCGCGAAAACCATTCGAACTCCAGAGTAGAGATATAGATTGCTTTATCAATCTCGACGAATTGTAAACGGCCTAACGTGCAGGGTGCAGTGACCATCCAATTATCAGACCTGTTGGCACCTCGGCAGGCACTTTGCCCGGATATCGCGCGGGCCGTAGACTGGACATGCTCTGGTATCTCCGCACTCCCCCATGTTGCGGAACGTGTTTTTCGTTCTCGTGCTGGCAACACTGGCCGCGACTGTCGCAGCTGCTCCTTTGGTGCGCCAGAAAACACATAAAGCTTCGCCGCCCGCGGTGCGAACGCATCGCAGCGCACATCCCACGCCGCGCCATCCCAGCTCGCACAATCCCGGGCACCGCGCCAAAGGGCCGTCGCATCCGCGCACGGCGCATCCCACGGATCACAATCGATCGGCGCATCCGACGCCGCGCCATCCCAAAAAGAAGCCGGCTGAGTTGCGGCGCAGGCCGCAGTTTGAGCCGCGTGCCGGTTCCGGTGCGCGTTCTGTTTTGCGCGCGGAGGCGGTCTCACTGCGGCGCGGCAGCATGATGGCGGGTTCGCCGCTGCGTGGATCGCTGGAGGCGCTGGAGCGGCAGAACCAAATTGCTGAGGCCGAAGGACTGGAGCGAATCCAGGATGAGGACGACCTCAACAATCGAATCGCGGAGAAGGCGCTGGTTCCGGTTCCGGTATCGGCAGAACTGGCAATCAACGAAGAGCTGCCGGAGGCCCACCGCTACTGCCGGCCGTGGACGGCGCTGTTTCTGCGCAACCTGGCGCGCACCCATGCTGCGCGCTTTCATCGGCCCATCGAGGTCAGTTCGGCGGTGCGGACTGTGGAATACCAGAAGCGGCTGATGCGGACCAACGGCAATGCCGCCGCGGCCGAGGGCGACATCGTGAGCCCACACCTGACTGGGGCGACCGTGGACATTGCGAAGCACGGCATGACGCACCAGGAGCTGGTGTGGATGCGCTCCTGGCTGCTGCCTCTGCAGCTTGCCGGGCAGATCGACGCGGTGGAGGAGTTTCACCAGGCCTGCTTCCACATCACGGTGTACAAGCTGTATACACCCTCGATCGAGGCGGCTCCGCTGCGCAAGGCGGGTCGGCAGGGTATCGCGGGCAGCCAGGCCGATGCCGGCGGTCAGTGAGAGAGCAGCGAGCGTTCCAGAAAAATTCATGGCTGTTGACCGGGGTTCGGGATACAATCGCGGGCAAAGCAATTCCGCCCCGATTTCGAACCGGCAAGGCACCGCGTCTGCTGCCGTCGTTTCACTGCTGACCGCGATCGGGAACGCGCGAGTGCGATTGTGAAGCATCGGAGAGGCGATTCAATGAGTGACGAGAGTGTTCAGCCGGCCGCCGAGACAGTGCCCGGCCTTTCGGAATGGCAGCGAGTGAGCAGTACGTTTACCGCTCCATCCAAGACTTTCACGGACATCAAGAACGGACATCGCGGCTGGTGGATGCCGTTTCTGATCGTGCTGCTCACCGGCGCCTTTCTGTTTGGCGCGATCACCAAGCAAGTGACGTGGAAGACGGTGTTCGACAATCAGCAGCGAGCGATGCCGGAGGCCGCCAAGCGCATGATGGAGAACATGACTCCCGAGCAGCGTGCGGCGCAGGAGGCGCGCGGCCCCATCACGCAGGAGATCACATGGGGGTTGTCTCCGCTGGGGCTGATGATGATGAACCTGCTTGGGGCACTGATACTGTGGCCGACCATCAACTTTGGGTTTGGCGGCAAAGCCAAGTTCGGTGCGGTGTTCGCGGTGACGATGTACTCGACACTGGTGCTATGGCCGGTGAAGCTGCTGCTGGGGGGCATCGCCCTCTTTGCGGGAGCGACGCCGGAGGCTTTCAACATCTCCAACGTGGCTGGAACGAACATCGGCTACTACATGTCGGAGCAGAGCGGGCCGCTGTTCGCGTTGGCTACGGCAATCGATCCGCTGGCGCTCTGGAATCTCGCATTGACGGGAATCGGGCTTGCGATTGTGGCTGGAGTGAAACGCAGCTCCGGGTACATCGCGGTGTTTACCTGGTGGGTGCTGTTCATCCTTGCGGCAGTGGGATTCAGCGCGGCGTTCTCTTAGGCTAAATTCTGCAACCGAAACGAGCGGCGCGCATGAAAAGTGTGCGCCGCTTTTGCATGGTGCGGAAGCCGATGGATGGTACGAGGAGCACGCAGTGGCGGCATCTCCCGTTGCGCCCGGGAGATGTATGCTGACGGTATGTCGAAGCGTCTCTTCCCGATGATCGCCGGCCTGCTGCTGCTGCTGGGCATGCTCGCGCCGCTGGGCGAGTTCTTCGATCATTGGGACAAGCCGATCCCGTCGCACGACACGGAGCTGAGCGTCGCAGCGCGTTTGGTCGGTCTGGGCTTCGTCGCGGCCATCTGCGGAGTTGTGCAGTGTAGCCTGACGCACGAACGGCCCGCTTCATGCGGCGACCGCGAGCCCGGGAAAGAGCCGGCGCATCGAACCATGGCTCTGGAACGTCCCGAGACGACCGGCCTTCCGCCGCCGCTTTTCCTGCGCATTTGATTCCCCTTTTGTGAACGCACGCTGGAACGATTTCCTGGCGCGCAGTTGTGCGCCCATGTCCCCAATCGTCGCTCGCATTTGCAAAAGAGGAATACCGATGTTTCGTTGGGATCGCTTTGGCTTCAATGGCGCACTTGCGTTTGTGGTATGCGCAGTCTTCTTCACCCCATGGTTGCGGTGCCAATCTTCGTATGAGGGAAGCCTGAACGGCAGGATTGCGGACAGCAGCGGAGCCGTAGTTGCGGGGGCACAGGTCGCCGTGTCTTCCGGCGACAACGGGACCAGTCGCACCAGTGCTTCTGTCGGGGACGGCAGTTTTGTGTTTGCGCATCTGCCGAGCGGGATTTACACGGTAACGATTCGCGCGGCTGGGTATGCCGCGTATCGCAACGCTTCGGTGGTGATCGCCGTGGGGCGCGCGGTGCATCTGGATGTGCAACTGGTTCCGGCGCAGGCGACGGAACAGGTGACGGTCCAGGCGCAGATCGATACGCTGGACACCACCCAACCGTCGCCGGTGACGAACATCGATCGCGATCGCATTGAAGAACTGCCGATCCCGAGCAGAAATTACCTGAACTTCACGCTGCTGGTTCCTTCGCTGGCGGCGGCCAACGCTGCACAGCAGCGGCAGGCGCCGGGAACGGGCGAAGGCGGATTCAGCGCGGGTGGACTGCGCCCAGGGAGCAACGCGCTTTTCCTCGATGGAGCGGAAGACAACGACGAGTTCACCGGTCTGAGTCGAACCGAGCTTTCGCCTGAAGCGATCAGCGACTTTCAGGTGATCGATCACGGGTATGAGGCGCAATCGGGCGGATCGGCCGGCGGTTCAGTGGATGTGGAGTCGCGTTCGGGCGCGAAGCTGCAGCATGGCGATGCGTTCCTGTTTGTGCAGAACGGCGCGCTGAACGGAACTCCGGCGCTGGAGGTTGTGCCGCGCAAGCCGGATGAAAATCTGCTGCGCGCCGGGTTCTCAACAGGCGGGCGTTTCGGACCGGCGAGCCTGTTCTACCACGTTGCCGGCGAGCAGGAAATGGCGCGCGGCGAAGAGGCGGGCGACTTCAGTCCGCAGCAGGCGGCGCAGATAGACGCGGCGCTGGCGCAGGCGGGTCCGTTGCGCGGCTTTCACGTGCAGCAAGGATTTTTCCCGACCATCGATCAGGAGACGGAGTTTTCCGTGCGCGCGGATCGCGCCCTTGGGCGCAACGATCTGATGCTGCGCTACGCGCTCACCAATCACCGCGCCGTCAACGACGCCTTCCACCGCGACGAACTGGCCGACCTGAGCGCGCGCGGCTCGGCGTTCTACGACGACAACAGCTTGAACGGGTCGTGGAGCACGACGATCTCGCCGCACCTGTTCAATCGGATCGATTTCGAAGCTGCTCAACGACGGGTGGCGCTGCGCACGGGATCGGTGAGCGGCCCCGGAGTGATCGTCGCGGGAGTCGCGGAGATTGGCACTCCCTACGAGGGCAACGGCAGGCGCTTCGAGACGCCCCGGGATGCGAGCGCTGGACTGATGCTGGAACGCGGCCGGCATCGGATCGGCGCGGGTGTCTCCACGGATCGCATTGCGCTGCGCGCCGCGCAGAGGGACGGCTTCGCGGGCCTGTACGTGTTTCCCGATCTCAACGCGCTGGCTACAGGGAATGCCGATTTCTACACGCAGGCATTCGGCGATCCGAACACCAACTTTACCGAACTGCGGTCCGCTGCGTACGTGCAGGATCACTGGACGGCGAAGCGATATCTTGCGGTGGACTTGGGTCTGCGCTACGAAGATAATCATCTGCCTTCGTCGCTGCCGAACAATGCGATGAACTTCAGTCCGCGCGTCGGATTTGCCTGGTCGCCGAACAAAGCGTGGGTGGTGCGAGGCGGATTCGGCACGTTCTTCGATCGCTATCTTATGGGGACGATCAATCGCATCGTAGAATTCGATGGCGTCCGTGCCGAGCAGCAGATTGCGGAAGGACCTGCTGCCACGGCGCTGTATCGGGCCGGCGCAACGTACACCGCGCCACTGAGCGGGATTGCTCCGAGTATCTGGCAGGCAGCGCCGGGGTGGAAGAATCCGTACGCGGAGACGGCGTCGCTTGGCGTGGAGCGGGCGCTGCCGGCACAGTGGTCCTTGAGCGCCGAGTATCGTCACGTGCAGGGCGTTCACATGGGGCGCACGGAGAACACGAATCTGCCGCCGCCTGTGGTGCTCACGGCAGGGAACGCGACGGTGCTGGGCATTCCGTCACCGTCGCCGCAGCAGGTGGGGCGGCTGGTGTTTCCGGAGGAGCGAATCGACAGCAGATACGATGCGGTGAATCGCTTCCAGACAGAGGCGAGCTCGAAGTACGACGGGATGACGCTGTCAGTGAATCGGCAGTTCACCGACGAGTTCGAACTGATGGCTGGATACACATTTTCGAAGACGATCGACGATGCAAGCTATGACACGGAACAGCCGCAGAACCCGTATGCGCCTGGTTCGGAGCGAGCGGCCTCGCTTGAGGATCAGCGGCATCGTTTTGTGCTGAGCGGGCTGTGGGTGCTGGGGCCAGACCTCGACGATCCCGCGGATGTGGCTAAGGCCTCGAAGCCGAATGCGGTGGAACGAGTGTTGTACGGGCTTGAGTTTGCGCCGATTCTGGAGGCGGGAAGCGGCTTTCCCGACGATCCGCTGACGGGGCTCGACAGCAACCGCGAGCATGTTTATCTGTTTGAGGCGCGCCCACTGGGGTACGCGCGCAACCAACTCCGCACGCCGGGCAACGTGGACCTGGATCTGCGTGTGCTCAAGATGGTGCCGGCATGGCGCGGACATCTCGACATTGTCGCTGAGTCATTCAACTTGTTGAACCGGCAGAATGTGAACCTGCTAAATCCTGCCTACGGTTCGCAGTTGGCTCCCGCACCGGGCTTTGCGCGGAGAATCGAAGAGACCGATCCGCGGCGAATTCAGTTTTCGCTGGACTATGAGTATTGAGGGAAGCGTGCCGGAGTGTAGAGATGCGCGTCATCGTTTTGGGAGACGATGGCGCGCGGATTTCTATTCAGCCCAGCGGCGCATGATGAGGGTGGCGTTGATGCCGCCAAAGCCGAAGGAGTTCGACAGGGCCACGTCGAAACTGCAAGGCACGGCCTTATTCGGCACATAATCCAGCCGGCACTCGGGATCGACGTTGTCGAGGTTGATCGTGGGCGGCAGCATCTGGTGCTGCAGCGCAAGTATGGATATGCCGGCTTCAAGTCCGCCTGCGCCGCCGAGCAGGTGGCCAGTCATGGATTTGGTGCCGCTGACCTTGAGCTTGTGGCTCAGCGCATGTTCGCCGAAGACCTTTTCGATGGCGAGCGACTCGTTGCCATCGCCGGCCTGCGTCGAAGTGGCATGAGCATTTACATAGCCCACTTCTTCCGGCGCAATGCCCGCGTCCTTGAGCGCCGCACGCATGCTGCGCTGCGCGCCCTGGCCTTCGGGGGCGATGCCCGTCATATGATACGCATCCGCGCTCATACCGTATCCGATGATCTCGGCCAGAATCTTTGCGCCGCGCTTCCTGGCGAACTCAAGCTCTTCCAGGATGAGAATGCCCGCGCCTTCGCCGATCACAAAGCCGTCGCGGTCTTTGTCGAAGGGGCGGCTGGCGCGCTGCGGATCGTCATTGCGCGTAGAGAGCGCGCGCATGGCCGCGAATCCGCCCACCGAAAGCGACGTGACCGCGGCTTCCGATCCGCCTGCAATCATCGCGTCGGCATCGCCGTGCAGAATCATGCGCACGGAGTCGCCGATGGAGTTGGCTGACGTTGCACACGCCGTCGCGGTGGCTGAGATGGGCCCCTGCGCGCCGTAACGGATGCTGATCTGTCCGGCTGCCATGTTCACAATGGTGGCGGGAATGAAGAAGGGCGAGATCTTGCGCGGGCCGCCCTGCATCAGGTTGGCATGTTCGCGTTCGATGATCTCGAAACCGCCGATGCCCGACCCGATGAAGACGCCAACGCGTTCGGCGATCTCCGGCGTGATCTGCAAACCGGATTGAGCCATCGCCTCCTGGGTGGCGGCAAAGGCAAAGTGAATGAAGCGCCCCATCTTCCGCGCTTCCTTTTTGTCCACGAAGTTCAGCGGGTCAAAGTTCTTGACCTCGCACGCAAACGTGACCGGGAAGCCGGTGGTGTCGAAGCCCTGGATGGGCGCGGCGCCACTGGCTCCGGTCACTAGTTGCTGCCAGACTTCGGGAGCGGTGTTGCCCACACCGCATACCAGCCCAAGGCCGGTAACGACAACTCTTCGATTCAAGGGCTACTTGCCTTTCGCGGTCTTCTGATTTTTCTCGATGTAGTCGATCGCGTCCTTCACGGTCTTGATCTTCTCGGCGTCCTCGTCGGGGATCTCCAAATCGAAGGCCTCCTCGAACTGCATTACGAGTTCAACCACGTCGAGCGAATCGGCGCCCAGGTCTTCCTGAAAGCTGGCGCCTGGCGTAACTTCGGCTTCATCCACCTGCAACTGCTCGACAATGATCTGTTTTACCTTCTCATCCACGGCCATGCGTGCTTCTCCTCTTGTGTTTCGTGACTTCGGAATCCGTTATCTTGGTTGAACCGTTCAGGCTCCGCCAGCCTACGATACCGGCTCGTGGCAGGGAAGCACAACCACGGCGAACGAAAAAATCGCGCGCGGCCCTGAAATTCAAGTCTAACGGGCAGATACGGGTGTGTAAAGGCTGAGCGCGGAGAGTGGGGATCAGGCAGGAAAAAGCGGGGAAATAGGGCGCGAAATGCACAGCGAAGAGGCGTATATTCGGCGAAGAAGGATGAGGGCATGATGCAGGGTCTGATCGCGGTGGTTGCCGCTATAGCGGGCATTCTGGTGGGATACTGGCTGCGCAACGCGGCGGCCAGGGGCGACAAAGCTCAACTGGCGCAGCGCAATGCGGAGCTGGCGGCGGAGGTGACCGGCCTGCGTGCGGAGCTGGCGCAGATTCGCGCGCTGGCGGAGGGGCGTGCGGGGTTCTAGTTCCTCTGCACTGAGCGGCAACGTCTCATTGACCGGCTCACTGTCGAGCGTGAGCAGGCCGCGATTGCGATGCGGGCGAAGATCGATGCGGAGCGGACCCTTACTGCGGAGGTCAGCCAGTTGAAGGCGGACCTTGCAAACGAGCGCCAGAACATGGCGGAGAAGATCGCACTGCTGGATACGGCGAAGAAGGCGCTCGCCGATCAGTTCCAGGCGCTGGCCGCCGACATCCTCGACCAGAAATCGAAGAGCTTTGCCGAAGCTAGCCAGAAAGACCTCGGCACGCTGCTCTCGCCGCTGCAGACCCAGATCAAGGAGTTCCGCGAGCGCGTCGAGAAGGTGCAGACGGACTCGACTGCCGGCGTAACGAAGCTGGAGACACTCATTGGCACGCTGGGCACGATGAACCAGCAGCTCACTGAAGAGGCGCGCAACTTGACGACCGCGCTGCGCGGTTCGTCGAAGGCGCAGGGCGACTGGGGCGAACTGATCGTGCGCAACCTGCTGGAGAAGGCGGGACTGCGCGAGGGCGAGCAGTTCCGCGTGCAGGAGACGTTCGACAGCGCGACCGGCGACGGCGACGAGCGGCAGCGGAAGGCGCGGCCGGATGTGATTGTGAACCTGCCCGGCGGACGCCACCTCGTCATCGACTCCAAGGTCTCGTTGAATGCCTACGCAGACAGCGTGAATGCGGCCACGGAAGAGGAGCGCAAGGCGGCGATGAAGCGGCATCTGGCCAGCGTGCGCGCGCACGTTGACGAGCTTGCGGTGCGCGGCTATCACAAGCTGAATGCGCTCGATTCGCCGGATTTTGTAGTGATGTTTGTGCCGATTGAGCCGGCGTTCTTGAGCGCCCTGCACGAGGACGAGGGGCTGTGGCGCTACGCGTACGACAAAGAAGTTCTGCTGGTGGGGCCAACGACGCTGCTGTTCGTCATTCGCATCGTGGACAACCTGTGGCAGCAGGAGTTGCAGGCGCGCAGCGTGCAGGACGTGATGGAGCGCGGCGCGGCGCTCTATGAGAAGTTTGTGAATTTTGTCGGCGACCTCGAAGCGATCGGCGCCAATCTGCGCAAGGCCGACCAGAGCTACTCCGGGGCGATGAAGAAGCTCAGCGAAGGCCCCGGCAACCTTGTGCGGCAGGTGGAGATGCTGAAGCAGTTGGGCGTGCGCACCAGCAAATCGCTGCCCAAGGGGCTGCTGGATAATGCGGGCGTTGACGAGCCGCTGGCGCTGGCTGCGGCAGGCGAGGAAACGGCGGGAGCGGAGTAGCCGGTTTCGCTTCGCTTGAGAGTTAGCCGACATGACGCGCGGAAGACCGTTGCGCTGATGGCGCCTGGTTCGGAATGACAGCGCGTTTGCGGTGTGTCCTGCTCTCACATCCTTGCACCAGAAAACTGGCGCAAGGAGGGGGCGCGGAGCGTTTATCTTGTGCTTACTTCGCCCGCTTCAGCGTCATCTCCATGGGCGGAAAGCC
>VFSW01016315.1_pt1 | contig 10141 bp, 6 predicted proteins | sample 5358111 | NCBI WGS metagenome assembly VFSW01 (sample SAMN11554181, study PRJNA540505) | mine drainage metagenome | isolation source: sediment from site ElyBrook_90M | place: USA: Ely Copper Mine, Vershire, VT | collected 2017
ATCCCTGTAGCCCGTCGGGCAGCAGGATTGATGTAAAAAAGGAAGCCGCAGTTGTGATGATCTGCGGCTTTCGCTTATATATGCGGGACTGTGGTTTCGCCTGCGCAATTAAAAGCACCTGCCTATACCTATCACCCAGCGCCATTGAAAGTAGTTCTCGTTGTAAGGGGGCTCGTTAAGGAACAGTGGCATATCGAACCTGATGGTAAGGGGTTTGCACTTCTGGAGGGGTCCCCAGCGCTGTATGGTAAGGGCTACGCCTACTCCGGCATCGGCGCGGAGACTGCTGAACTGAATGGTAGGGCTATTGGTCTGGCTGATGGAAATATAACCCGCATCGCCGAAGAGGTAGGTAGCTAAAGCAAAGTCGTTGCGGAACAGGGGCTTTTTAAGGTGGAGCAGGCGGTTAAAGTCCAGCTCTCCGTTGATGGCGGCGCCGGTATTGCCGTTGTAAGCATAAATTAAATTCTTATTGGCATCCAGTTCGGGAACCAGGTAGCCCGCGTAGCCGCGCAGGTTGAGCCCGCCGCCTTCCTGAAAATGATTTTCGGCGTTGCCATAGCCTGTCCACGCTGCCGGAACAATGCCCTGGGCTGACGCAAAGGTGTTGTCCTCCAACGCCAGCGGGTTAGCGCCGGCGGCATATAATTCCGATTCGTAAGGCACCAGCGTGCCCGTTCCATACTGCCCGAACAGGCGCAGGTGAAAGTCGAGGCGCTTGCCGAGCTGCTGTTTGTTGAGCCAGGTAAAGGTGGTTTGAGAGTAACTGTAGGAGGTGGTAAGCACCGAGGTGCAGAAGTGCAGGTCGACAGTGCCGCTGCCCGAAGGGGAATAGCGGTATTCATGAACTATGCCCGCTGTAATGGTGTTGTTCATAACCACTGTCTGCCACAGCCGCGGGTAAAGCAGGTAATTGGTATCCCAGGCATGAGGTATGTAAAGGGCTTCCAGCTTTACGTAAAATGTATTCTTACGGGAGTTGTCCTGTACCTGGAAATTTATCTTCCCCTCGTCGAGTCCGTTGGCGCTCTGCCCGTAAATGTCGACCGATGAGTTGCGGATAAAGTTGCCGGTAGGGGTTTGGTAATTGAGTGTAAAGGCAAGCGGTTCGTGCAGGTTGATGTTGGGCGTGGAGTGGGGCAGATTTTGAAAGAAGCCGGTGTTGAAGAGCAGCGTTGCATTGAGCTTGTGCATGGTTTGCATATAATCTCCGTTGACATGAAAACCCAGCTGCAACCCGTCGTAGCCGTTATACCAGAGCGAGGGCCCGACGAAGGCTTCGTAGTTGGTCCAGTCGGGTATGTTGTATATCTTGGAATCGAAATAGGTTTTAACGGGGAAGGGCTTGCTGTTATTCAGCATATTAATGTCGGCGAGCCTGCGCGAGGTATCAATGGTAACCGATTTTATACCGTTGGGAATGGTAACCGCAGCATCATATTCCGGTTGAATTTTACCCCAGCCTATCCAGCGCGGGAGTATGGTTGCGCCTGTCTTTTTTTCAAACCAGCCGTTGGGAATATAGTAGTTGAATACGCTGTCGGATTTGGAAACCACAGTAAAGTCAATGGGCATCTGCATTCCGCCTTTCCGCACAAAGCGTATGATGTACTTGTTCTTCCCTTTTGCCTTCTTAATGCGTTTGATGCCATAATCGAGATTCTTTGATGTGTTGAGCCACTCATCAAAGAACCATGTAAGGTCGGTATGCACAAAGGAGGTAACGGAATTGCGAAAGTCGTTCAGATAGGGATGGCAGAATTTCCACTGGTTGAAGTAATGCTGCATTGCCGCAAAGAACAGGGAATCGCCGAGCATGTATTGAAGGTTGTACAGCATGGTGGCAGTTTTAAAATAAACCTGCCCGTATCCGCCGCCGTGCCCCAGGGCGCTATGGTAATCGTCAGAAGAGGTGTTCAGCGTAACGTCATTGAAACCCGAAAGCTGGTTGTTCAGGTAGCCCAGATAGGTATATACCATGCGTATGGATGAGGGCTTTGAGAAGCGGCGTGCGTATTTGTTTAGTGGAGGATATTCGAGAAGGTTTTTGCCGTTCAGCTCTTTGTAAGTCCAGCATTCCACAAACTCCGTGAAGCCTTCATCAAGCGCGGCACGGTATGTTTCATTGTTGCCCACCATTCCGAAGAACCAGTTGTGGCTTATTTCATGGGTAAGCAGGGAGCGGTAATCGGGGTCGTAACCACCGTCGAGGGTAAGCATCGGGTACTCCATGCCGTCGCGCGCATCTGCAACAATCATCTTCGGATAGGCAAACATGCCAAAGAATTTGGAATTGCAGGCTATTACGGCTGCCGTGTACAGAGCCGAATTCTGCCATCCGGCCGCATGCATTTCTTCGGCAAACCCGTAGCATTTTATGCCGTGCCATTCTGCCCTGGCTATACGGTAGGTAGGGTCGGCGGTGAGTGCAAAATCATGCACATTCTCGGCATGGAACAACCATGTTTTGGTGGTACGGTTCCGGGGTATTACTATGGAAGGTGCGGAATTGTATCGCTTGTGGGCAAAATTTCTTATGTCCAGTTTGCGCATCAGGGTATCCGGCAGCATTTCATCCTCATTCAGCAGGTTGCCTGTTGCAGCCACCACATAGTTGTTCGGAAGGGTAAAAGCTACATCGTAGCAGCCATAATCGCCGTAGAACTCATGTGCAAGGTGCTGCTGCACATCCCACCCGAACTTGGTATCGTACACGCATATACGCGGGTAGAAATGCACACAGTCAAAATGTTTCAGCACCGTATCGCCCTTCTTATTCTGCCAGGCAACGAACATCTTCATGCGGTTGCGGTTGCCTCCCTGATCGAAGTAGGTTCTGAACATGATATGAAACGATACGTTCTGTCCCGGATATACAGGCTTGTTCAGGTAAACTTTCAGCACCGTGTTGTCGAGTTCTGTTTTAAGGGCGATGCCGTTCATGGTTATTGACTTTACCGCACATCCGCTGTCTTCGGCCTCATATTTGCCGAAAGCAGGGTAATAACCGTTATTTACTGATAAGGAAGTGTAATAGGAGTGTTTATTCTGGGCATTGGAGTAGAGATGAAAATACACATAAGACAGGGTATCGGGCGAATTGTTCCAATAGGTAAGCATCTCATCCCCGTCAATGATATTGAGGGAATCATTCAGCCTGGCTAAAATCTTATAATGCACATCCTGCTGCCAGTAACTTTTCGAAGGAGCCCTGTTCTGCCAGTAATAGGGGTTGGCAGGGCTTCGGTAGGTATCGGGCGGAAAGGGATAATCCTGACTATATATAAAGCCGTGAACGAAAAATAATACTGCAAAAAAGAGTAAGGGATTGCCTTTGATTTTCATTTACTTGTCCGGTTTGTGATATAATATGAAAAGCATGAGTATAAGACTGAACCTGTAGATGCAATATTACATAATTCCCGATACTTCATAAATTCTTCATAATTGAGTTCTACCTTTGATTTATAAATAACCAATTAATCTAACCAAGTCATGAAAAAGTTAAGTGTAATCCTCGCCTCTCTGGTACTTTTCGCCGGAGTTTCTTTTGCAAGTCCTAAACAAGACCAAAAGAAAGCTGATAAGAAAACCGAAAAGAAAGCCACCCCTAAGAAAGTTGAGAAGAAAGCTGACAAAAAGGCTGACAAGAAAGCTGACAAGGGTGACAAGAAAGCCGCAAAATAAACGGCCTTTCAGTTATACCAAGAAATCCCGCCTTGCAGCAATGCAGAGCGGGGTTTCCTGTTTTTACGACTCAAGGAAATCGGTTATTTTACTTTGTATTAAACCGCATGGCAGCAAGGCGGGCTTTTCAGTTACCGTTATTGTCAGTACATTGCCTGAAATAGAATAGTTTCCTTCTATTATTCCCACGATGGGAACTGCAAGCGTAATTTTTCCTGAATGTTCATCGCCGGTCAGCGTTCCGCCCTGTAGTTGCAGCTTGGCTCTTGTTTTGTCAATCAATTCGCGGGCGGTGCCCGTCATCTTTATCTCAAAAGGTTCACACATAATCTTGTGATTGGTTGTTAGATTTGCCCAGCTTGCCGGCTAAGCATTTGGCAGTATGGGAGTTTTTGCATTTTAAAATATCCTCCGGTATCCCCTGAAATACAAGGTTCCCGCCTTTGTCGCCCCCTTCAGGCCCCAGGTCAATAAGCCAGTCGGCGCACTTCATTACATCGGGGTGATGCTCAATAACCAGCAGGGTGTGCCCCCTGTCCACCAGCAGACGGAAGGCATTAAGCAGTTTTTTAATGTCGTGGAAGTGCAGCCCCGTAGTGGGTTCATCGAACACAAACAGGGTGTTGACACCTACAGCTCCCTTTGACAGAATGGATGCGAGTTTAACCCTTTGCGCCTCGCCTCCGCTTAGCGAGGAGGAGGATTGTCCGAGTTGCACATACCCCATACCTACATCCTGCAAGGGCTTAAGCTTGTCGGCAATCCTCCTGCGCAGCGTGCCTCTTTCCTCACGGCCGAAAAAATCCACAGCCTCATCCACGGTCATTTCGAGAATCTGTGAAATGTTTTTGCCATTATATTCCACTTCCAGTATGTCGCTTTTAAATCTTTTCCCCTTGCATTCATCGCATACAAGATGAACGTCGGCCATGAACTGCATTTCAATGGTAACTACTCCTTCGCCCTCGCAGACATCGCATCTGCCGCCCGCCACATTAAAGGAAAAGACGGAAGGGTTGTAGCCGCGCACCTGCGCCAGTTTTTGTTCCGAAAAGAGGGTCCGTATCTCGTCGAAGGCTTTAAGATAGGTTACAGGATTGGAGCGCGAACTCCTTCCTATGGGGCTTTGGTCAACCAGTTCCACTTCATTTATCAGATGGGTGGCTCCCGTAATCTTATCAAAGGAAGTGCCTGCGGCAGGCGACATTTGCCCTGTCATTCTCTTTAATGCCGGGTAAATGATGCCTTTTACAAGCGATGATTTTCCGGAACCGGATACCCCGCTCACTACAGTCAGCCTGCCCAAGGGGAACTTAACGTCTATGTCTTTCAGGTTATGCTCCCTTGCGCCTTTTATCTCAATAAAATTTGAAGGAAGGCTCATTCTTGCAGGAATTTCTATGCGTTCGGTGCCATTCAGGTACCTTGCGGTGAGGCATTCCTTTTCATCAAGCAATTTCGAGGGGCTGCCCTGAAAGACAAGTTCTCCCCCGTTGTTGCCCGCAAGCGGGCCAATGTCTATTATCTCATCTGCCGAGCGCATGATGTCTTCGTCATGCTCCACGAGTATTACGGTATTGCCCAGGTTTTTCAGTTGTTTTACAACCTGAATAAGCTGCATGGTATCGCGGTGGTGCAAGCCAATGCTCGGTTCATCCAGAATGTACAATGAGCCTACCAGGCTGCTGCCGAGCGAAGTGGCCAGATTCAGCCGTTGCGACTCACCTCCGGAGAGCGTATTGGATGCCCTGTTCAGGGTAAGGTAACCCAGCCCCACATCGGTAAGGAATTGCAGGCGGCTGTTTATTTCCTTAAGCAGGCGGCGCGAGGTATCGGTTTCGCTTTTATCAAGTTTTTCGGGTAGGGTTTTGAAAAAGGCAGAGGCTTCATTCAATTGCGAAAGCACAATGTCGAAAATGGACTTGCCTGCTATTTTTACAAAGCTGGCATCCTTTCTAAGGCGCGTGCCCCTGCATTCCGGGCATAGCGTTTTGCCGCGGAACCGCGACAGCATCACCCGGTATTGTATTTTATAACTTTCCTTTTCAATCTGTGCAAAAAAGTCATTCAGCCCCTGAAAGTGCTTATTGCCTTCCCATACAAGATTTTTTTCTTTTTCGGTGAGCTGATAATAGGAACGATGAACAGGGAAGTTGCATTTCCGCCCGCCTATGACCATCTGCTCTTTCCACCAGGACATTTTTTCGCCTTTCCAGCAGGCTATGGCATCGTCGTAAACAGATAAATTCTTGTCGGGTATTACCAGGTTTTCATCAATATCTATTACCGTGCCGAAGCCCTCGCATCGCTTGCAGGCGCCTACCGGGTTGTTGAAGCTGAAGAAATGCACGCTCGGCTCCTCAAACGTCATTCCATCCGCTTCAAGCCTGTCGCAGAAGGTATGCTTCTCCGCCTTTATTTTGGCTGACTTTCTGCCTTTTGCACCGACCTGCGTTGCATCTGTCAGAGGGAGGATTTCTACAAAACAGGTTCCGCCACCTTCATAAAAAGCCGTTTGAACAGAGTCGGCTACCCTTGATTTAAGGCTTTCATCCCATGCTTCAGGCACCTCAATGCGGTCAATAAGTATGCTGAAATCTTTATCCTGATAATGCTCAACACCTTTCTCCAGCAATTCATCAATCCGCAATATGCCGCCTTTATATTCAACCCTCGAAAACCCTTGCTGCAGCAGCAGTTGCAGGTGTTCCTTAAGCGTTCTGCCGGGTTTTAAATTCAGGGGGGCGGTAATGGCGGCGCGCAGGCCGGCCTTAAACGAAAAGATAAAACTTACCACATCGCTTACGGTTTGCCTTTTTACAATTTTACCCGAGACCGGCGAGTATATCTTCCCGATGCGTGCGAACAGGAGTTTAAGGTAATCGTAAATTTCTGACGAGGTGCCCACAGTGGAGCGCGAAGTACGGGTTACCACCTTCTGCTCTATGGCTATGGCGGGCGACAGGCCTTTAATATAATCCACATCCGGTTTGTCAATCTTTCCGAGGAACTGCCGTGCATAGGCGGAGAGCGATTCCACGTAACGCCTTTGTCCTTCGGCATAAATGGTATCGAATGCGAGCGAGCTTTTTCCCGAACCCGATACGCCTGTTATTACCACCAGCTTGTTGCGCGGTATGGCTACGTCCATGTTTTTAAGGTTATGGGTACGCGCTCCTTTTACCGCAATAAAGCGTTTCGGGTCCGCCTGCTCAATCGGGAAAGGCATTACAGGGTCAATATGGGCAGGTTTAGGCATGAAGGGTAAAAATTGAGGTTTGCAAAATTACGAATAAATAGGGGGAAGAGACCTTATTATACAGTCAGGATATATTCAGGCTTGTATATCCCCAATCCGGCTACCTTTGTTGTTGCTTTTTTTCACGATGCAATAAATAAACCGGTATCATGTCCATTATAAACATACTATATGCCACAGTTGCAAATAAGTGCCCGCGCTGCCATAAAGGACAGGTGTTTGTAAACAATAACCCTTACAATATCAAGAATGGGGTTAAAATGAACGAAAGGTGCCCACACTGCGGTTTAAAATATGAACGGGAAGTGGGTTATTTTTATGGGGCCATGTATATGTCCTATACCTTGCAGGTGGGGGTATTTGTCATCATGTTCGCTCTTAACACCTTATGGTGGCACTTGTCCAACCGGCTGCTCATATCCATTATCCTTATACCTGTCTTTGTATTGTTTCCGGTTACCTTCCGCTGGTCGCGGATACTCTGGATTTCTTTTTTTACGCCTTACGACAAGAGCTTCGCCAAAGAAGGCGAACAATAAATTGCAGGTGGCGGCTGCCCGCTTATGTATGTTTGTTGCAGTGTGAGGCCACTTACTTACCTTGTTGCGCTGCCAGCGCCCTTAATCCGTTCTGCGCTTCTGTATAGTCAGGTTTAAGCTGTACGGCTGTGGTCCAGGCCATGCGCGCCGAATCGAATTGTTTAATGGTATAAAATGCGCCGCCGAGGTTATACCACAGTTCGGGGTTCTTTGAGTCTTCGGTAATGGCGAGTTTCATATTTGCAATCGCATCGAGGGGTTTTCCTTCGCCTCCCAGCATTTTGGCTTTTTCGAGGTACGACCTGGCAAGCATGGGCATAAAGCGCAGCACGCTCGGGTGGTTGGGGTATAGCCGGTATTGGATAATATCCCAGTACCGTTTGGCAGAATCAAGCTGCCCCAGATGAAAGTAAGTAAGCCCAAGGTTTATGTAGGGATCGGGAAATGTAGGGTCCACTGCTATGGCCTTATACAGGCACACAAGTGATGAGTCGAGCAGGCCCTTGGCGCGTTTTGCGTTTGCCGGAACCACTGCCATGTTTATCATGCAGGCTGCGGCATTGCTGTTCACAAAAGCGCTGTTGGGGGCATTTTTAATATCGGTAAGGAACAGGGTGTCGTTGTTCTTCCAGTCGGTGTTACGCATAATTACTTCGGCCCCGCATAACAGGGTAAGAACCGAAGCCAGAGATATGATTACAACTTTTTTCACCTTCATCTCCATCTTCCTGATAAAATGAAAAATATAATAGGCAAGGATAACCACGAACCCCAGAGAGGAATGATACGCGAAGCGCTCGCCGAGCATGGCTCCCACGTTAATGGGGAAGTTGGAGACAAGGAACAGGTTGAAGAGGTAAAAGAAAACCGGAAAGGCTAATATGCTTTTTTTGCGCCAGGCGTTTATACCGTATATGAATATGGCGATATAGGCAAATATAGACAGCCATACGGACACATCGGTAAAATTGTGATAGGGTATTTGGGCATAAGAATAGTCGCTGCACAAAGGATACGGGAACAACAGGAGAACAATATACTTGCCGAGCGAATACCATTCGGTGGCAACTTTTTGTGCATGTGTGGCAAAATAATACGGGTCAACCCTAAGCTGGTTATTAATAAGAACAACATTTTTAGGAGGCGGGTGCGGAATGCCTACCGCCGAAAACCGTATGATGAGGTAAAGCAGCACCACGGCCATGTAAGGCAGGGTATGGCTTATGGTTTTGCCTTTAGCCGATCCGGGGTAAAGGTAAAAGAGCATGGGCAGCAGGGCCATCAGGGTAATGCCATACTCCTTGCTCAACAGGGCAAGGAAGTACAGGAGTAGCGACCCATACAGGTCCTTCTTTTTCTTCTCCTCCACATATTTCAGTCCGAAAATGAAAGTGCCCAAAATGAAGAGCAACGATAATAATTCATCCGAGCTTTTGATGTTCGCCACTACTTCCGTGTGAATGGGATGGATGGCAAAAAGCAGCGTGGCAATAAAGGCAATATCGTCGCCCGAGGGCAGGTATTTGAGCAGATAGTTCCTCAAGAAATAATACATCGCAAATATAGTGGCTAAAAAAAGTATAAGATTTACCGCATGCTGCAGGGCAGGAGAGTCGCCGAAGAAGCTATGCTCTATGGCGAACAGCACTATGGAAAGAGGCCTGTATCTGCCGCCCGACAGCTGCTGGCTTGCACCCATTTGCTGCAAATAGCTCCCAAATGCGTCATTGGTGAGGATGTCCTTTATTCCTGATATGCCCTTTTGCACATAGAGGTTGGTGGTGATTACCCCGCCGTCGTCAAGGGCATATTGGTTCTGCAGCGTGTTTACGTACAATAAAAACCCAATAAGCAGTAGTATGGTATATTTTACCTGCGGGGTAAAGCTGAATACTCCCGGCTGGGTAAGACCTATGGGGTTTGCAATAACCGCGCGCTGTACATTTGCCCTCGGGGGCGAAGGCCGCTCTGCTCTATACTTTTTCTTTGCCAAGTCTCTCTTTTTTGGGAAATTAAAGGTAAGTAAAAATGCTTACTGCGGTTTTTGTTTTTTAATTGACGATGCCATCTTGCAGATAAAAGCCGGGCTCATTACCCAAATTAAGAAGGGAAATCATTGCACACTTTTGCACACTGAACGCATATTTTTAATTGGTAGTTGGTAGTTGGTATTTGGTAATGAGCATTCTTATTTGTAATTGTTTTCTCCATGTCAGATAAGTTTATTGCACACTTTTGCACACTGAACGCATATTTTTAATTGGTAGTTGGTAGTTGGTATTTGGTAATGAGCATTCTTATTTGTAATTGTTTTCTCCATGTCAGATAAGTTTATTGCACACTTTTGCACAGTGAACACATTCTTGTGTGCCATTTCTACCTCACCCTGCCCTCTCCTTGTTAAAGGAGAGGGTGAGCAAATGCTCAAAGGGGGGATGTTGCACACTTTTGCACAGTGAAAGCATATTTTTAATTGGTAGTTGGTAGTTGGTATTTGGTAATGAGAATTCTTATTTGTAATCGTTTTCTCCATAACGGAAAGGTTCATTGCACACTTTTGCACAGTGAAAGGTAATTTTTGCACACTTTTACACACGAAACAGGGGTTTGGTGTGTAATTATTGCTCCATGCCCACTTTGAGGGGTATAATATAGC
>VFSW01016316.1_pt1 | contig 10141 bp, 7 predicted proteins | sample 5358111 | NCBI WGS metagenome assembly VFSW01 (sample SAMN11554181, study PRJNA540505) | mine drainage metagenome | isolation source: sediment from site ElyBrook_90M | place: USA: Ely Copper Mine, Vershire, VT | collected 2017
CGGCGCGACGCTTCATAATCTGCGTTCGATCGATGCACGCATCCCGCTCGAGCGACTGACGGTGGTCACCGGGGTGTCCGGCTCCGGCAAGTCCTCTCTGGCGCGCGACGTACTGCTCGAGAACCTGCGGCGCCTGGTCGGCTCGGGTCCGCGCGGCGGCCGCCGGCCGTCGCCCTCGGCTCTCGCCGGTTGCCGGGCCATTCAAGGTTGGGAGGCCGTCAGCCGGGTTCTGGAAGTGGACCGGACGCCCATCGGCAAGACTCCGCGCTCCTGCCCCGCTACCTACATCGGTTTCTGGGATTCGATCCGCCGGCTCTATGCCGAGACCACGGATGCGCGCATGCGTGGCTACGGCGCGAGCCGGTTCTCGTTCAATACCGCCGGCGGCCGCTGCGAGACCTGCGAGGGTCAGGGCATGCAGCGCATCGAGATGAGCTTCCTGCCCGACGTACAGGTACTATGCGACTCCTGCGGGGGCCGGCGCTTCAATGCCGAGACCCTCGCCATCGCGTTCAAAGGCAAGACCATCGGTGACGTGCTCGCGATGAGCGTGGACGATGCCCTCTCGTTCTTCGACGCTCAGCGCAGCGTGCGCCACCCCGTGAGCCTGCTCGCCGACGTCGGTCTCGGGTATTTGAGCCTGGGGCAACCGAGCCCGACGCTGTCGGGCGGCGAAAGCCAGCGCATCAAGCTCGTCACCGAACTCGCAAAGGTGCGCACCGACGCGCTCGGCATCGATATCGCGCGCCGCGAGGGCCAGCACACCCTGTACGTGCTCGACGAACCGACGGTCGGGCTGCATATGGCGGACGTCGAGAAACTCATCGGTGTGCTGCAACGACTGGTGGACGCCGGCAACACGGTGGTGGTGATCGAGCACAATCTCGACGTGATGGCCGGCGCCGACTGGATCGTCGATCTCGGGCCCGAGGGCGGTTCCGGTGGCGGCCGCGTGGTTGCGCAGGGTAATCCGCTCGCCATCGCCGCGCGCGCCGGCAAGAGCCACACCGCGCGGATCCTCGGCGAATTTCTCGCGCAGCGCAGCGTCGCATGACGCTCGGCGCCGAGCAGGTACTGCGCGTCGCCGCCTCGTCGCTCGCGACCCTGTCCGTGCTGCTCGCCGCCGCCTGGGGCCTGCTCGCCATCCTCTTCAAGGTCGGTGGCCGCGTCCACCGATCGCTCGCGCTCGCGCTCTGGAGCACCGCCGCGCTCGCGGCAGTCGCCCTGCTGTGGTACGGTCACCCGGCAGCCGGGCTCGCAGGCTTCGTGGCGGCCCACGCGCTCCTGCTCCGCTGGTGGCGCACGCTCGCCCCGTCGGCCCGCCGTCCCTGGGCGGACGACGTGGCGCGCCTCGCCACCGGCACCATCGACGGCAACCGCGTCACCCTGAACGATGTACGGGACTTCGACTGGCGCTCGCCCACCGATTACACGGCACATTGGCAGACTCGGCAATACGATCTCGACCGGCTGCACAGCGTCGACATGATCATGTCCTACTGGCGCGGACCCTCGATCGCGCACGTGCAATTCTCCTTCGGTTTCGACGCCGGCACGCAGGTGGTATTCTCCGTGGAAATCCGCCGCCAATGCGGCGAACAATACTCGGAGATCGGCGGCTTCTTCAAACAGTTCGAGCTCTGCATTCTCGCCGCGCAGGAGCGCGACTCGGTGCGCTTGCGCACCAACGTGCGGCGCGAGGAAGTGTACCTTTACCGTCTCGCGCTGACGGCCGCCGCGCGGCGCGCGCTGTTTCTCGCCTACGTCGAGGAAGCCAACCGTCTCGCGGTCGCGCCGCGCTTCTATCATACGGTGACGGTCAATTGCACGACGCTCGTGTATCAGATGATGACGCGCATCGTCGGATCTCTGCCGCTCGACTACCGCCTGCTGTTTTCCGGATATCTCCCGGAATACGTCTACCGCGTCGGCGGCCTGGATGCGCGCTGGTCGTTTCAGGAACTGCACGCGCGCGGCCGCATCACCGAGCAGGCCCGTGCGGCGGACCGCAGTCCGACTTTCTCCGCGGACATCCGCCGCGGCGTTCCCGGAATCGAGGCAGAACGGTGATTTGAGCGGCACCGGCACCCCGACACAGGCGCGGAACTTCGTCGCCCGGTGGGGCGTCTACCATCGATCGAACGATCAACGGAGGAGAATCAGCCATGCCAATTGACGAGGATGGGGGGCGCCGGCCGAACCGCCCTGCGGCCGGGCGCTGCGCCGCCGCCGGGCGGGGAATCGGAGTGGTCTGCGCCTTGGCCCCGAGCCCGCGCGCGCAGGCGAGCGATCTGCTCGGTTTGTACGTCGGAGGCGCGATCGGCGAGTCGCGGGTATCGGCGGACGGCGGCAGTTTCAACCCGACTTCGTTCGACTCCAATCATACCGCGTTCAAGGCCATGGTCGGCATACGGCCGATTCCGCTGGTGGGCGCCGAGCTCGAATATGTTGGGCTGGGCCGCCCCACCGGCACTCTGGGCGGCTACTCCGCAAACGTCGACCTGAAGGGCGCCGCAGGCTTCGCCATGCTGTACCTGCCGGTGCCGGTCGTCGATGTCTTCCTGAAGCTCGGGTTGGCCAGGCTCCAAAGCACGGTGAACTCCACATCCGCGCCGCAACCGGCCTGCGGGCCGTGCCAGCCCTCTCTGTTCAGCCTCGAGCGCACCGACACCCATGCCGCCGAGGGCGTCGGCGTGCAGTACAAATTCGGATCGTTCGCCGCCCGCGGCGAGTACGAACGATTCGACGCCGCCGGTTCGAATCCGAACCTCTGGTCGGTGGGACTGACCTACTCGTTCTAACGGCCGCCGGCCGCGCCGCGGAAGCCGTCGCGCCCTGATGCCCGTTGCGGTAGCATGCAACGGGCCATCGGGATGCCCTCGGACGGAAAGAACGAATGTCCAGCGAATCTGCGATTCGCCGTGAAGTCGGCGCCATCGCCCTCATGTTCACGGGTTTGGGCTCCATCATCGGCTCGGGCTGGCTGTTCGGCGCGTGGCGCGCGGCGCAGCTCGCCGGACCCGGCGCCGTGTACGCCTGGATCATCGGCGCCGTCGTCATACTGTTCGTCGCGTTGACCTACGCGGAACTCGGCGCGATGTTCCCCGAGTCCGGCGGCGCCGTCCGCTACGGCCACTATTCGCACGGCTCGCTGGTCGGCTTCGTCGCCGGCTGGGCGGCTTGGATCGCGATCGTCTCGGTGATCCCGGTGGAAGCCGAGGCGTCGGTGCAATACATGAGCTCCTGGCCCTGGGCGTGGACCCACGGCATGTACATGCACGCCGCCAACGGCCAAGGCGTGCTGTCGGTGACCGGTCTCATGCTCGCGGCGGTGCTGGTGGTGATCTATTTTCTGTTCAACTTCTGGAGCGTGAAAGTGTTCGCGAGCACGAACAGCGCGATCACCTTTTTCAAGCTGGTGGTGCCCGCCGGCACCGCGATCGCTCTCATGGCCACCGAATTCCACCGGGAGAATTTCTCCCTTGGGGTACACGGCGGTCCGAACGTGCTCGATCCCGCGGCCATCCTCACCGCCGTCGCCACCAGCGGCATCGTCTTCAGTTACAACGGCTTTCAAAGCCCGGTCAACCTCGCCGGCGAGGCGCGCAATCCCGGGCGCAGCATTCCCCTGGCGATCTTCGGCTCCATCGGACTCAGCACCTGCGTGTACATCCTGCTGCAGATCGCGTTCCTCGGCGCCGTGTCCCCCGACCGGCTGCAGATGGGCTGGGCGGGACTCGAATACAGCTCGCCGTTCGCTCAGCTTGCGATCGCGCTGAATCTCAACTGGCTGGCGTTGCTGTTGTACGCCGACGCGTTCGTCAGTCCGAGCGGCACCGGCACGACCTACACCGCGACCACCGCGCGGATGATCTACGCCATGCAACGCAACGGCACGGTTCCCGCGGTGTTCGGCCGGGTTCATCCGCGCTTCGGGATTCCCCGTCCGGCGATGTGGTTCAACCTCGCCGTCTCGTTCCTGTTCCTGTTCTTCTTCCGCGGCTGGGGCAAGCTCGCGGCGGTGATCTCGGTCGCAACCATCATCACCTACCTGATCGTTCCCGTCAGCGTCCTCGTGCTGCGCCGGACCGCGCCCTCCGTCCACCGGCCGCTGCGCGTGCCGGGACTCGCGATCCTCGCGCCGATCGCCTTCGTGCTGGCCACCCTGATGCTCTACTGGGCACGCTGGCCGTACACCGGCGAGATCATGCTGCTGCTGATCCTGCCGCTGCCCGTGTACCTTTACTTCCAGGCCAAGGCGGACTGGGCCGACTTCGGCCGGGCGATGCGCGGCGCGTGGTGGCTGCTCGCCTATCTCGGCACGGTGGTCGCGCTCTCCTGGGCCGGCAGCCGTCAATTCGCCGGGCACGGCTACATAGGCTACGGCTGGGACCAGCTGTGCGTGGCCGTCGCCGCACTGGCCTATTGCTACTGGGGTGTACGCGCCGGCTGGCGCACTCCGGCCGTCGAGGAAGTCGAGGGTGTGTCGCGCCGGGAGCATCGTGATGCGTGAAGGACATGGCATGCCATCGCGGCGAAGGGTGCTGTTCGCGCTGTCGTTCGCGCTGTCGTTCGCGTTGCCGCTCGCGCTCGCGGCGGTGGCCGGGCACGGCGCATCCGCCGCAAGTTCGGGAATCGACCTGCAGTACGTCGATCCGAGCGTCCGCGAACAGGACGATTTCTACGGGCACGGCAACGGCAAATGGCTCGCCGTTACGGCGATCCCGGCCGACAAGGCCTACTACGACATGTTCGAGTATCTTGCCGACCAGACCGAGCAACAGCTGCGCGGCATCGTCGACAATCTGCGCAAGTCCGTCGATCCGTCCGATCCCGATCAACGCAAGATCGCCGACCTGTACGCGAGCTTCATGGACGAGCCGGCCATCGAGCGCGCCGGAATCGCGCCGCTCGCCGCGGAATTCGCGCGCATCGACGCGCTCGCGTCCGGGGCCGATGTACCGGCGTTGATCGCGCACCTGCAGCGCATCGGAGTGCCGATGCCGTATACGCCGCAGGTCCACCAGGATGCCAAGGACTCTTCGAAGTACGTGTTCGATCTCGGCCAGGACGGGCTCGGGATGCCCGACCGCGACTATTACCTGAGCGACGAGGCCGAATTGAAGAGTACCCGCGATGCCTACGCGAAGCATGTGTCGAAGATGCTGGCGCTTGCCGGGGACGCGCACGCCCCGAGCGACGCCCGCGCCGTCCTTTCCCTCGAGACCGCGCTCGCCAGGATCCAGTGGAGCAAGGTGGAACTGCGCGATCCGGTGAAGGCTTACAACAAGTACCGGTTTGTGGAGCTTGCGCGACTGGCCCCGGGGTACGACTGGGAAGCCTATCTCGCCGCCGCCGGGGTCAAGGGCAGGATCGATTACGTGATCGTGGGTCAACCGACCTACCTGTCGGCAATGGTCGGACTGCTGCAAAAGACGCCGATCTCGGCGTGGCGCGCCTATTTCCGCTGGCAGGTGCTGAACGATACGGCCCCGTATCTCGGCAAAGCATTCGTCGACGAGCACTTCGCCTTCTACGGGACCACGCTCGAGGGCATCGAGCGCAACCGCGAACGCTGGAAGCGAGCTCTGCGCCTGATCGACTGGTCGATCGGCGAGGGGCTGGGCCGGCTGTACGTGTCGACGTATTTCCCGCCCGCGGCGAAGGCACGCATGGAGCGGCTGGTGGGCAACCTGCTCGCCGCCTACCGGACGGACATTCAAAACCTCGATTGGATGGGTCCGCAAACCCGCGGCCGCGCGCAGGAAAAGCTCGCGAAATTCCAGACCAAGATCGGCTACCCGTCCAAATGGCGTGACTACAGCGCGCTGCGGATCGCACCGAGCGACCTGGTCGGCAATGTGGAGCGCGCGCGCAGCTTCGAGTTCCAACGCAATATCGCCAAGCTCGGCGGACCGATCGACCGCACCGAGTGGGGCATGACGCCGCAGACCATCAATGCTTATTACAATCCCGAGCAGAACGAGATCGTGTTCCCGGCAGCCATCCTGCAGCCGCCGTTCTTCAACGCCGCCGCCGACGACGCGGTGAATTACGGCGCGATCGGCGCGGTGATAGGTCACGAGATCAGCCATGGGTTCGACGACGAGGGCAGCCAGTACGACGGCGACGGCAACCTGCTGGCGCCTCCCGGTTGGTTCACCCCGGAGGATCTGGAACGTTTCAAGGCGAAGGCGCACGCCCTGGTCGCCCAATACGCGGCCTATTCGCCCGTGCCCGGGTATCCGATCAACGGGGAACTCACCCTGGGCGAGAATATCGCCGACAACTCCGGACTCGCGATCGCCTACCAGGCCTACGTCATCTCGCTCGCCGGCGGACAGGCGCCCGTGATCGACGATCTGACTGGTGCCCAGCGACTTTTCTACGGCTTCGCTCAGGTCTGGCGCGGCAAGGAGCGGCAGCCGGCGCTGATCATGCAGCTGAAGACCGATCCCCACTCGCCCGATGCGATCCGCGGCCAGGTCCCGGAGATGAACCAGGCGCCGTTTTACGACGCTTTCGGGGTCAAACCCGGCGACAAGATGTACCTGCCGCCCGAGCGGCGCGTCAGCATGTGGTGAGCCACCGCGCCGCGCCGTCGCGACGAGCTCTCACGTTCCCGCGCGGCTAGGTTCTAAGGTAGCTCGCGCCGTTGACGTCGATGATGCTGCCGGTCATCGCCGCGGGCGCATCGAGCGCACAAAATACCGTCGCCCCGGCGATCTCCTCGACATGATTCACCCGTCCCATCGGGTGCTGCTCGAGAATGGCCCGGCCGGCGGGTCCTTCGAGGTGGCTCGCGGCCATATCGGTCGCCACCCAGCCGGGCGCGAGACAGTACACGTAGATCTCGCGCGGTGCCAACGCCTTCGCGAGAGACTGTGACAGCGCGTTCAGCCCCGCCTTGCTCGCGCCGTACGCCGGCGCATCGGGTTCGCCGCGAAACGCTCCGCGCGATGAGATGTTGACGATCCGGCCTCGACCGAACTGCGGATCGACCGGATCGCCGCGAACGGACATCGCATTGGCGGCCAGCCAGCAAAGATTGGCCGGCCCGAGCAGATTGGCGCCGATGGTCCGCTGCCAGGCGGTTTGCCACGCGGAATAGTCGGCCTCGAGCGGTGCATGTCCGAAGTATACGCCGGCATTGTTGACCAAAACGTCGATGCGCCCGAAATGCGCCTCGAGCCGCCGCCAAAGCCGCAATGTCGCCTCGGGATCCGCGAGGTCCGCATCGAATGACGCATGTCCCGAACCCGGCAGGCCCGCGAGCACCGCCGCCGCCGCCTCGCGCCGGTCGCGGTAATGAATCGCCACCTGCAGGCCGCGGGCCGCGAGTTGGGCGGCAATGGCCGCACCGATCCCGCGCGAGCCGCCGGTCACCAGGGCTACGCGACGGGGCGAAGCATCCCGCAGCGCCATCAGGCGCCCCTTTCCCGGGCGGTGGGGCGGCGCCGGCGGCCCGCCGCGGCGCCGGCTTCGCGGCTCATGTCCCCGCGCAGCTGCGCAGTCGCGCCGGTGGAGATCGCACCAAGCTTGGCTTCGATCGATGCCGCGCTCGGCCGGCTTCCCGGCTGATAGGACTCCAGGGCCGCCCGCATCGCCCGCAAATGGATCGGCGTCGTACCGCAACAGCCGCCGATGATCCGCGCCCCGGCATCGCGCGCGAGCCGGGCGTATTCGGCCATCAACTCCGGCGTGCCGTTGAAGCGGATGGCCCCGTCGATGAATTGCGGAATGCCGCAGTTTGCCTTCGCCACCAGCACCGCCGTCGGATCCGAGGCGGTCGCGAGGCCGACGATGGAGGCAACCACCTCCGCGGCACCGACGCCGCAATTGCTGCCGCAGGCGGCCAGATGATTGCGACTCGACAATCCGGCGAGATCCGCGGGAGCGATCCCCATCATCGTGCGCCCGTTGGTGTCGAAGCTCAGCGTCGCCACGACCGGCAGACCGGTGCGGCGCGCCCCAGCGACGGCCGCCTCGGTCTCCTCGACGGAGGACATGGTCTCGATCCACAGCAGGTCAGCGCCGCCGCGAGCGAGCGCGTCGGCCTGCTCGGCGAACGCCTCGCGCGCGTCCTCGGCGGTCAAAGCACCCAGCGGCTGCAGTATTTCCCCGGTCGGGCCCATGCTGCCGCCGACCAACACGGCGCGCTTCGAGCGATCGGCCTGCTCGCGGGCGATGCGCGCCGCGGCTTCGTTGAGTTCGGCGACCCGACCCTGAGCTCCATGCAGCTTCAGCCGCTGGCGCGTGCCGCCGAAGCTGTTGGTGAGAACGATATCCGCCCCGGACTCGATGAACTGCCCATGCAGATCGGCAATGCGTTCGGGGTGCTGCAAGTTCCAGAGTTCGGGCGCGTCGCCGGAGGTCAAGCCGCGCTCGAACAGATTGCTGCCCATCGCACCGTCGGCAAGCAGCCAGCCACGCTCGGCGAGCCGGGCGGTCAATCGATCAGTCATCTCGCAAGCCTAACATGCGGCGGCGATGGCGCCATCCCGGGCATCCCTCAGGGTCGTCCGCATGCCCAGGCCGCGATGCGCGCCTGCAGGAACCGCAGGCCATCGGTGAGCGCCGCCGGGCCGGGCTGCAATATGATCGGCGCCTTGATCTCATGCAGCCGGCCGTCGCGTACGGCCGGTATCGCCTCCCAACCTGGGCGCGCAGCCACCTTGTCGGCTCGGAATTTCTTGCCGCACCAGGAACCGAACACGATGTCCGGCGCTCGCCGGATCACCTCGGACGGATCCGCAAGAATGCGCTGTCGCGCGAGGGGCTCGCGCGACAGCTCCGGAAAGCAATCGACTCCACCGGCGATCTCGATCAGCTCCGCCACCCAGCGTATTCCCGAGATCAGGGGCTCATCCCATTCCTCGAAGTACACCTTTGGCCGCCTCGGCAGCGACGCGGCCTCCCGCCGAACGGTCGCCAGCCCCTCTTCCAAGCGCTGCACCAGCTGCGCGGCTTCCGCCTGCGCTCCCACCAATCCGCCAAGCGCGCGCACCATCGCCAGTATTCCCTGGACGCTGCGCTGGTTGAAAACGTGCACCGCCACGCCGCGACGGATCAGCTGCGCGGCGATGTCCGCCTGCAAATCGGAAAAGCCGAGCACCAGATCCGGGCGCAAGCAAAGTATCCGTTCGATCTTCGCCGAGGTGAACGCCGCCACCCGTGGTTTTTCGCGCCGCGCCCTCGGAGGCCGCACCGTGAAGCCGGAGATGCCGACGATGCGGCTCTCCTGACCGAGCAGATACAACGTCTCGGTGGTCTCTTCCGTCAGGCAGACGATTCGTTCGGCAAACATGCCAGGTACTCGATCGCGGGCGGGGTGTGGATACTGGCATTTCGGCCGCACCGGCCGCAATATTCGCATCGGTCCGCGGGCGCGGAGGACGCGGGGAAGCATGGACAGCGGCGATCCATCGGTCGGTTTCGAACTTCGGGACGGCGGTCGGATCGCGCTGCTGCGGATCTCGCACCCGCCGGCGAACGCCCTGGGGTTCGCCGTCCGCGCGGCGCTCCAGGATGCGCTTGAACGCGCACACGCTCATCCCTCGATCGAGGCCATAGTGCTCACCGGATCCGGTCGATGCTTCTCGGCGGGCGCCGACCTCGGCGAGTTCGATCGGCCGCCGAGGCAACCGCTGCTGCCGGATCTGATCGCGGCGCTCGACTCGAGCCCCAAGCCGTTGATCGCGGCGCTCAACGGCCACACGCTCGGCGGCGGCCTCGAACTCGCGCTCGGCTGCCACTGGCGATTGGCCGTCCCGCAGGCGCGGCTCGGACTGCCGGAGGTGCGGCTCGGCTTGCTGCCCGGCGCCGGCGGCACGCAAAGGCTGCCAAGACTCATCGGAATACCGCGGGCGGTCGAGATGATCCTGTCGGGAGAACCGGTAACCGCGCAGCGCGCGCTCACCGACGGTCTCGTCGACCAGGTCCCGCGCGACGATCTGCTCGTGGCGAGCATCGCGTTCGCGCGAGAAGTGCTGGCGCAGCGCCGACCGCTTCGACGGGTGCGCGATCTGCAGGACCGAATCGCCGCGGCGCGCGCCGCCCCGGCCCTGTTCGCCGCTGCGGCCGCCCCGCATCTGCGGCGCGCCCGCGGCGAGGCGGCCCCGGGACTGTGCGCTCAGGCGAT
>VFSW01016317.1_pt1 | contig 10140 bp, 14 predicted proteins | sample 5358111 | NCBI WGS metagenome assembly VFSW01 (sample SAMN11554181, study PRJNA540505) | mine drainage metagenome | isolation source: sediment from site ElyBrook_90M | place: USA: Ely Copper Mine, Vershire, VT | collected 2017
ATATTTTCCTGATTGCTTTTTACGACAATTGCGCTATCATTTCAAAAAATTTTCGATGGAGAAAACTTGGTAGATTAATAGTTCGGCGGGGAAGAGAGAGGCATGAAAGCTACGTGCTACATGTGCAATGCTGAGGCCACTGGAGGCGAGCATGTGCCACCAAAGTGCCTCTTTCCAGAGGAGAAGGATTTGCCTGGCACCCAGTTCCGCGAAAACCCTATCAAGGTGCCGTCATGCGATGCGCACAATTCGACCAAGTGCAAAGACGACGAGTATCTCCTGTTCGTCCTCATCAGTCACTTTGGTAACAACACTGTTGCGGCCAACCAAATCCTGACCAAGATTCTTCGCGCGCTCCGGCGGCGACCTCATCTCAAATCGATTTACACGAAGACGACAAAGGATGTTCTGCTTGAAGGAAAGACGTCACATTCCAGGAAGCGGCAACGGTCTTTGGAGATCCGCTGGCTGTTACGTTTAACGATCCAGACCATTCTACGGGCGAAGACCGGCAAATCACTTTTGGCTTGTCACTCCAGAAACGATTCCTCATTGTCTCCCATACAGAACGTGGGGGCCGAACAAGAATCATAAACGCGCGTCTGATGGATCGCAACGAAAGGAAAATCTATGAAGAAGGTTAAAGAATCCGACGAACTCCGCCCCCATTACAGGAGGGAAGATCTGGGTAAGGGTGTCCGTGGTAAGTATTTTGAGTCTTACCAAGAAGGCTCCAATTTAGTGCTCCTTAACCCCGATGTGGCCAAAGTATTTCCTACAGAAGCGGCTGTAAATAAGGCATTAAAGTCCCTTATAGACGTCGCACAGAAATCGACAGGCCTAACCACGCGCTCAACCGGACGCGCGAAAAAGCTGCGCACCGGTTAACTCTGCGTTATCCTCAAAATGAATATGCAATCTATGGTTGCACTATGTAACTGTATGATATATAATGCCTACATGTCGCAACATTATCGTTTGGAGGAACAACCATGGCCACAGCAGTAAGAATATCCGATAAGCTTGTAGATGACGCAAAAAGATTTGGACGGATTGACCACAGATCTTTAGCTGGTCAGATTGAGCATTGGGCGCGTATGGGTAAATGCGCGGAAGAGAATCCTGACCTGCCATATTCTCTTATAAAGGAAATCCTGATCGGGCTGGACGAGTTAGATGAGAACGAGAAGACCGAATATAAGTTTGGATAGTTTGCTATGAATATTTACCAGTCAAGGTCGCTTGAGAAAAAAGTAAAAAAGATGTCCAAGCCGGAAAAGGACGCATTGGATCGAGAAATCAGGAGAATAGTGGAAAATCCCAGCATTGGTGAAGAAAAGAAAGGTGACCTGAGAGGTGTGTTCGTACATAAGTTCAAACTTGAGACAGCCCAGTATTTGCTCGCCTATCGAAAGGTGGGCGGTGATTTAGAGCTCGTTATGATTGGACCTCACGAGAATTACTATCGAGACTTGAATCAGTATTTGAAGGACCGATAGTTCGGGTAAGGACAGGATAACTCAAGGTACTGTCGTATTTCACGAAGGATTTTTGGCAACCGGCATCAGTTGCTGCAGCCGCTGAGGCTCCTCTCCCAGCCACTGAGGATTCCGGGCCGTGCCGTCGAAGATGGACGAGGTCTTGAAGGGTTCGAAATCGCCGCGCGCCGCCGCCGCGGCAGTTTTCGACAGCAGGGTCCGTACTTCCGCATCGCTCAGCGGGCGAAACGTCCGCACGGCTTCGCAGGCCTGATCCAGAATCTCCATGCTGTCGATTCCCGTTATGACTACGGAAGTGGGCAGATTCAGCGCGTAATGCAGGCACTCGACCGGCGTCACGGTTTGAGACTTCAGCAGAATTCCGTTGGCCATGCTCTTCATTCCGAGGACCCCTATTTTCCGCCTGACCAGTTCGGGCAGCACCTCTTTTCCAAAACTTCGGAAATGGGCATCCATGACGTTGAGCGGCATCTGGGCCGTATCGAAGGCGAAGCCGTGATCCGCCGCCACCTGCAGCATGTACAGATGGACCCGGGGGTCCTTATGCCCCGTGAAGCCGATATAGCGGAGCTTCCCCGCCTTGCGGGCCTCCACGAGCGCGGCATTGGCCCCTTCGTCGTCGAAGATCCGGTGCGGGTCTTCGTAACGGAGCACCTCATGGTGCTGGACGAGATCGATCATGTCGACCTGGAGGCGGCTGAGCGATTCATCGAGCTGCCGCGCCGCTTCCCGTTTCGATCGGCCGTCGATCTTCGTCATGAGAAAGACCCTGTCCCGGTAGCCGTCGCGCAGCGCTTTGCCCATGCGGATTTCGCTTCTCCCCTCGTTGTAATCCCAGCAGTTGTCCAGGAAATTGATGCCACGGTCTACGGCGGTGCGGACGATGCGAATGCTCAACTGCTCGTCCACCCCGGGCAGTCCCAGATGCCAACCTCCGACCCCGATCGCCGAGACTTTCTCTCCTGTGCTGCCGAGCGTTCGGTAGAGCATCCCTTGCATAGCTGCGGTGTTCGACATGGTTTCACTCCTCCTCCGGTCTTAAACTCAGCGGTTCTATGCTGCCGCCTTTTATATAGATACGGCAATAGCAGGGCAATTGGCAATGATAGTTAACAGTACGTTCATCGGTATGGAAATCTTATCCATAAAAATCACCGCAGGTTTTTGCGGCCCCCGTCGTTTAATCAAGTATGAACCGGGATGAGAAGAGGTGATCGAGATGAGGTGCCATCGCGTCCAAAAGAAGCTTTCCGCGTACCAGGACGGGGAAGTGGGCGGGAAAGAGGAAGAGCGGATCGCCGCGCACCTGGAGGGATGTCCGGCTTGCCGGAGCGCCTATGCCGAACTGGGACAGGCTTGGCAGATGCTGGGGAAAATTCCGGAAATCGAAGCTTCTGACGGATTCGAACGGCGGCTTTCCGCGAGGATCGACGCCATTCCCGAACCCCATACATGGTGGCGCTTTCATTGGGGGCCCTGGGTTGAGCAGTGGCGTCTCGCCCCGGCGATGGCGGCTGTTCTCTTGCTCGTGGGGGCGGCGCTGGGGGGCTATCTGGGAAACGCCCTGGTGTCGGGTTTCTCATCCGCACCGGCTCAGGTGCAGGTTTCAAGTGTGAGCACGGACATTGTTTCCTTTAGTGCCTTTGCCGCCGCGCCGCCGGGTTCCCTGGGGGACGGTTACCTGCGGATGGCCCATTTTACGGTGGAGGATCGGAAATGAAGGGGAAGTTGCTCATCGTCGTTCTGACCCTGTCCTTGGCCGTCAACGCGTCCGCCGTCGCCACGATCGGATACCATTACTGGCGCAACACATGCTTCACGCCGTCGGAGCCCTGTCCTCTCAACCATGAAGACCATTATCCCTACCAGGAGCTCGGTCTTTCCCCCGAGCAACTGGCAAAAATGGCGTCGTTCTCCCAAGCATTTCACCGTCGCCTTGGCGGGTTGGAAGCGTTGATTGCAGCCAAAAGAAATCTCCTGATCGACCTGCTGGGGGAGAAGGAGATCGATCTGCCGCGGACGGAGGCGATCCGAAAGGAAATTGCCGGTTATCAGGATGAAATTCAAAAAGAGGTCATTGTGCATATCGCGGAATCGAAGAAGATCCTGAATCCCGATCAGCAAAAGCGTTTTATCGAGCTCCTGCGCGCGAGTTCGAACATGGGGCGATTGAATTCGCCATTTCCTACAAACTGAGGTTACCTATGAATCTACGTTACGTTTTTCAGGAGCTCACCCGCCAGAAACGAAGAACGGTTATGGCCGTGATCGGACTTTCCATCGGCATTGCGCTCCTCGTTATTCTCAATGCCCTGTCCCTGGCCTACCATGAGGCGGCCCGCGCCCCCCTGAAGGAGATCGGGGCCGACATCACCGTGCAGCGGCCCGGAAACGTCCCCGAGGATCTGGCCGGCGCGGTCTTTCCCTGCTCGGCCGTGACGATCCGCAGGGATGAAATCGATAGGATCAAAAAAGTCCCCGGCGTCCAGGGTACGGGCACGGCTGTGCTCCTCTGGGTATTCGAACCGAACCGGGCCTGGATCGTCCTGGGGATCGAGCAGGAAAATCCCATCGGACCGTCGATCCTCAAGAACTTTGTCGTAGAAGGGCGATACCTCGCAGCCGGGAAACCGGAGGCCATGGTCGAGGCGGCCTACGCCCGGCAATTCGGGATAAAGCCGGGAGATACCGTATCCATAGCGGGCCGGTCGCTTCCCGTCGTGGGCCTCGTGGATGCCTCCCACGCCGCGAAGATCGCCGTGGCCAATCTCTATCTTCCCCTGGCGGAGGCGCAGGCCATCGCGGCGGCCTCCAAGACGCTCCAATCGGTTTCCCCCTTTGCCCCGGGGGATGTAAACCTGCTGTTTATCCGGGCGGACCAGGAAAAGATCACCTCCGTGGCCTCCTCCATCAAGGGCATCATGGGGCAGAAAACCGCCGTCGCCACTCCGGACTCCTTCCTGAAGCTCCTGGGGAGTTTCTTCGCCGTGTCGGATAAATTCACCCTGGTTGCCTCGCTCATCGCCGTTCTCATCGCCGTTCTCATCGCCTTCAAGACGATGGCGGGAAACGTGGCGGAACGGGCGCGGGAGATCGGCGTCCTGAAGGCCGTAGGCTGGACCCACCGCAACGTGACCCTGCAGCTCCTCGCGGAGTCGGTCGTCCAGTGTTTCATCGCCGGGATCCTGGGGCTCCTGATCGCCTACGTGGCCGCCCTTGCGCTCGGTTTCATGACCGTGAGCATCCCCATTCCCTGGGAGATGAGCCCGACCCCGCACTTTCTTCCCGGCGGCGGCGCCGCTGTGTACAAAACCCTGCGGCTTCCCGTCAGCATTCCCGTAACCCTGGCCCTGTTTGCCGTCCTGCTCTCCGTCGTGATCGGCGGGCTGACCGGCGCGCTCCTGGGCCGGCATATTTCAAAAATTAAACCTTCGGAGGTATTAAGACATGAGTGAAGCGATTCTGGTCGGCGCTGATCTGACCAAAATTTTCGACAAGCTGACGGTCGTCAAGGGAGCGTCGATCGCGGTCCGGGAAGGGGAATTCGTCGCCCTGGTGGGCAAATCCGGCTGCGGCAAGACCACCCTCCTTTCAATTCTTTCCGGCCTGGAGCGCCCAACCTCTGGACGGGTGACGATCGCCGGGAAGGAAATTTCCGGCGCATCCGAGGACGAACTGGCCCTCTTCCGCCGCGAGAACGTGGGGTTCATCTTCCAGTCCTTCAACCTGATTCCGACCCTCTCCGCCTGGGAAAACACGGCCCTGCCCCTGTTTCCCGTCCCGATGACCGATGCGGAGCGGCGCCGGCGGGCGACGGAAATCCTCGAGAAGATGGAGCTGGGACACCGGGTGGAGCATCTGCCCGCGGCGCTCTCCGGCGGGGAGAAGCAGCGGGTGGCCATCGCGCGTGCCCTGATCAACAATCCAAAGATCGTTTTCGCCGACGAACCGACGGGGAACCTCGATACGGCCACGGGCGACGCAATCATGGCGATTGTCAACCGGCTGCACCGGGAGGCGGGGATGACCCTGCTCATGGTCACCCACGAACCGGAGCTGGCCAAAACTGCGGACCGCGTCGTCCGCATGCAGGATGGGGAGGTACTCTCATGAAAAAGTTTGTTTTGTGCGGCCTGATGGCCCTTTGCCTGTTTTTCATCCCGGCGGCAGCTCCGGCTGCCCCGCCGGTTTCCGTTGAAATCCTCTACATGAACCACGGCCCCCTGCTCTCGACGCTCAAGGGGGTCAAGGAGCTCTGCAACAGTTACGGAAATGCTGTCACCGTCTCCTGGCATGATTTCGAAAGCCCGGAAGGGGAGAAGTTCATGGCCAGCAAAGGGATCCATCAGCATCTGCCCCTGGTCATCTGGATTGCCGGCAAACCGACTCTCAAGGTCAACGGGAAAGAGATTGATTTCGTCGGCTTTCCCACCGGTTCCGGTCCCCCCTCCTTCCAGGGGAAGTGGACGCTGGCCGATCTGCGCGCAGCTCTTGATCAGGCTACCGGGAAGAAATAGATAAAATTACTGGAGGCAAACATGTATTACCGCTACGTCTTGAAGGAACTCAGCCACCACCGGCAACGGATGCTGGTCAACTGTCTGGGCATCGCTGTGGGGATCGCCCTGTTCGTCTCCATCAACGCCATCGCCGCCGCTTACCGGGAGGCCGTGAGCCTCCCCTTCAAGAACCTCGGGGCGGACCTCGTAGTCCAGCGGCCCGAAATGCGTGCCGTGGACTCGGGCCAGCCGGCCCAGTCGATGCGGGGCATCCGCCTGCCCATCTCCAGCCAGATCCTCGCGGCTGATGATCTCGCCAAACTCCGAGCCGTCCCCGGTGTGGACGCCCTCTCCACCGCGCTCCTCCTCTGGGAGTTCGACCGGGGCGGCTTTCGGACGATTATGGGGGTGGATCTGTCGCAACCGAGCCTGGGACCGGTCCGGGTGAAGGATTGGCTGGCCGAGGGTCGGTTTCCGGCCCGCGAGGGCGAAGTCGTCCTGGAGAAGCATTACGCCAAGTTCCATCACACCAAGTTGGGCGAGACGGTCACCATCGGCGCCCGTTCCTACAAGGTCGTGGGGACCCTGGAGATCAAGGAGGGGTCGCAAGTCGCCGCGGCAAATATCTACCTGCCGCTTACCGACGCCCAGGCCCTCTTGGAGAAGGGCTCTGGGAGCGTCAATACCGTGTATCTCCGCCTGAAGGACCCCTCCCTCCTGGACAGGGTCAAGGCGGAGATCCTCCGAAGTCTGCCGGGCGTTTCCATCGCCAGTTCCGATTCGTTTCTGGAGGTGATGGGCGGTGTCTCCCGGGTTTCCGACCAGTTTGCCCTGGTCGTCTCCCTGGTCGCCCTGGGCGGGGCGATCTTTCTGATCATCAAGACCATGCTCGCCAACCTCGTCGAGCGCGCCCGCGAGATCGGCATCTTGAAGGCGGTGGGGTGGACCGGCGCCGACGTCCGCAAGCAGATCATGGGGGAAGTCTTCGTGCAGGCCCTTCTGGGCGGTGTTGCAGGCATCGTGGCGGGCTACCTGATCTCGTACCTCCTGGGCTATCTCTCTATCCCCGTCTCGACCCCCTGGGAGATCAACCTCACGCCGGCCTTTGCCAAGGATGCAGCGTCCGCCGCCGCCCAGACGATCCGCCTGCCCGTCAGCCTGTCGGCGTCTCTGATCGCGGCCTCGCTTGCCTTGTCGCTTGCAGCAGGCGGCCTGGCCAGCTATTTCATGGCCCTGCGGATGGCGAAGATGAAACCGGCGGACATCCTGCGGCAGCTTTGATCTATCTGGTTCCAGAAGGCCGTTCTCATTTAACGTTAGTGAGTAAATCCGGAGCGACCGATGACATCATTACTATTCATATTCACCAGAGTTTTTAAGGTCGGGGCGACGGCTTACGGTGGTCCCGGAATGATTGCGCAGATCAAAGAAGCGGCGGTAAAAAGATACGGTTGGGTGACGGAAGAAATGTTCATGCGCGGGGTGGCCCTCTGTCAGTTGGTACCAGGGGCAACCATGGTGCAGATAGTAACCTACATCGGCTACCGGGTGAGGGGGATTCCGGGCGCCCTTACCGCGGCAGTGGCTTTTGTTCTCCCGGCCTTCATCGCCCTCCTGGCGTTGTCGGCTCTTTATTTCCGATTTCACAGCCTCTGGTTCATACTGGCGCTCTTCAAGGGGCTGGGGGCCATCGTGCTGGCCATTATCCTGAACGCATGCGTCACCTTCGGAAGAAACGTCCTCACGGATTGGAAAACCGTTGCGATTGCCCTCCTATCGTTCGTTGCCTTCTTCTTTCGCTGGAACCTCATGCTCATCTTCGTCCTGGCCGCGGTAGCGGGTCTCCTTCTGCGGCTCAAACATGCACCGGCCGGACCCGCTCCTTCCGAAGGAAACCGCTCAGAAGGGGCAAAAGGGAAGGAACATCTTCTTGTTGCAGCTGTCGCTGCCGTTGTCTGTCTGCTGCTTATTCTCTCCTATTTTGTGGATCAAAGGATTGCCGCTCTTTCTCTTAACCTCGCCAAGATCGGCGCTGTGGCTTTCGGCGGTATGTTTACCGGCATTCCTTTAATGCAATATGAGTTGGTAGACCGGCTTGGCTTGCTCAGCACCAAGGAATTCATAGATGGAATCGCCCTGGGGCAGGTGACGCCCGGCCCCATTTTGATCACCGCGACATTCGTGGGTTACAAGGTTGCTAATTTCTTAGGGGCGGCGATGGCAACACTGGGAATGTTTGCTCCTTCCTTTTTCATTCTCGTCCTCCTGATCCCCTATCATGATCGCCTGCAGGGCGTTGAAAAGGTCAAAATGATGGAACAGGGGGTCCTGAGCGCATTCATCGGCATGCTCGCCGTGGTCCTCTATAACCTCGGCAGGACATCCCTGATTGATATACCCAGCGTTCTTATGGCCCTGGGGGCTTTTCTCGCCCTTCATAAGAAGATCGGCCTGCCCTATATCCTGCTGGCTGGAGGTATACTATCCATGATTATTTGGGGCCGGCTCATGTAAAACTGGGAAGGAGGTAAGGTGTCATGAAAGAAATGCGTTATGGGTCTGACGCGAAGGTAAGCCTGCCACTATCAAAAAGCACGGCCTTTTTTACCGTGCTGGCGTTATTCGCCATAGTTCTTTTGGCAGGCTGTGCCTCTCCGACACATAGCGGACGCCAGGCGATGGTCCATGAAATGGGCCATCACGTAATGCCCTTTGAATTGAGCAAGACGCAACACATCTTTGAGATGACGGACAGTGGCGGCGTCCAGCAGGTAATCGTGAAAAATCCGAGCGACAAGGAGCAGATCAGACCAATCCAAGAACATTTGCAACGTCTGGCAACGGAATTCAAAGCGGGCGATTTTTCTACACCAGCCTCCCTTCACGGCGTCGATATGCCGGGTTTAAAAGAACTTGCCGCCGGCGCGGCGCGGATCAAGATAGAATATGCGGCCCTGCCGAACGGCGGACAGATCACTTTCACCACGGATGACCTGCATCTTGTCACGGCAATACACCGCTGGTTCGGCGCGCAACTGTCGGATCATGGGGCGGACGCCACTTATCGGTAGTATGTACACGCATGGACCGTTCATCATTGCTTCCGCTCTTGTTCGGAGGGGCGTGCGGCAAATCAGTGAAAATAATGATTCAAATAGAAATGGAGAACAGAACATGGATAAAACCAGGAAAACATTCCTCACCCTCTGCGCCTTCGCAGTCATCGCGACCTGCGCCCCTCTTCAGGCGGCCCCGCCTGAAGAATCCTTCCGGAAGAGTTTTCCGGACATCCCGCTGGAGAGCATAACCCCCGCAGACATCCCCGGCCGCGATGAGATCGTCGCCGGCGGCAGGATCGCCTATTACGCCCCAGGGCGGGAGTACCTGATCGTCGGGGAGATTATTACCAAGGACAGGGAAAACCTGACGCAAGCACGGGCTACCGAGATCCAAGGGAGGAAGTTCAACGATCTCCCTCTCGAAAAGGCAGTGAAGATTGGCAGCGGCATTCACAAGGTGATCGAAATCACCGATCCGGACTGCCCTTTTTGCCGCAAGGCCTCCGATTATTTTGCAACAAGAAACGATGTGACGCGGTACGTGTTTTTGTATCCTGTCCCCGCGCTCCATCCGAACGCTGAGGCAAAGGTCCGTTATATTCTGTGCGCGCAAGACCGGGTCAAAGCGTATGAGGAAGCGATGACCGGAAAACTCGATGACATGAAATTCGCACTTTGCGACGACGCCGCGGCGGCTGAATTGGTCAAGACCCACAAGGACATCGGCGACAAGATCGGGATCCCGGGTCTCGGCACACCCATGTTCGTGATCGATGGACAGTTTGTCAAAGGTGCCAATATACCCCAGATCGAAAAAATCCTCACCGCCAACAAGTGACGGGCGGTAAGGCAAGCTACAGGGAACGCGTTTGGAAGCATCCTCGTTTTGATCGCCCTGTTCTTCAGTGATTCCGTCGCTATTTTTTTTAAAATATTCCCCAACGCGATCCTGGGAGCAATCCTGTTCTTCGCCGGCTCCGAGCTGGCGATCGTCGTCAGGGACATCGGCGACAAAAAATCCGATTTTTACGTATGCTCATCGTCGCTGCTTTTGCCATGTGGAATATGGGTGCGGCCTTCCTT
>VFSW01016318.1_pt1 | contig 10140 bp, 6 predicted proteins | sample 5358111 | NCBI WGS metagenome assembly VFSW01 (sample SAMN11554181, study PRJNA540505) | mine drainage metagenome | isolation source: sediment from site ElyBrook_90M | place: USA: Ely Copper Mine, Vershire, VT | collected 2017
CGCTTCTTTCGCGCTGGTCGGCATGGGAATTTTCGGGCCTGCTGGAACCTTTTTATGCTCGACGGGAACCAGCAATTGCTGGCGCACTGGTTTAAGGAAGTCGTGCGCGGCTACCCACGCACGGGTTTGAAGCGCCGTTTGCGCTGGGACTTGGCGCGATGGCATTTCTCCGAATTTGGTCCGTCCGTCAATCGACAGCCGTAGCTTGAGTGAGCGGCACGACGTTCACCGGCGTTTCGGGTCGAACGGCAAACCACCTTTCAGCCTCGGCTTTCGTGGCGAGTCCCTTGTAATGGGCGTGAATCATCGCCGGCGAATTGCCGGCGAGCGCGGCAGTCAAGCTCTCGTTGGCATGAAGGGCAAAGTGGTAAGTACAGAAGCCGTGGCGCAACCCGTTCTTGCGCGACGGGATTTTGAGCGACTTCCGCAACTGGATGAAGGACCACGTGTGGGCATCCAGGGTCTGCTCAGTGACTTTGCCAGTCATGCCGCGGTAGGGAGCAAGCCACTGTTCCAGCGCCGGGCAGTTTTCCACCAGCCGCCGCTGGTGCGTTTTGCTTTTGGCCGACGCGACTTCGACGTGGCCCGGAATCCCGAACACGTCGCCCCAGTCCAACCGCAAGACTTCTTGCAGCCGCAGTCCCGCCAACGCCTGAAGCGCAATCACCGCACGCATCGGGCCTGTGGCGGCTTCCAGCAAGGCGCGCAGTTCCTTGGGCCGGTAGAAGTCCGCAGGGGGAGCCATCCAGTGGCTCACGTTGAAGCCCATCCGCCTCCAAGAGTCGGTGATGGGCCGGCAGATAGTCCCGGCGGGCGCACCAGCCGAGAAACATCCGCAGCGTGGCTCGGTGATGGTTGCGGCTCTTGGGCGACAGGTCGGCGCGGGCATTCAGGTACGCGTCCAGATGAGCTTTGGCGAGATCGGTAACTGCGTTTCCCGGAAAGGCAGCGGCGAATGCCTTCAACTGCCGTTCGGTGTCTTGCACATAAACCGGACTCAGCGCCGGGCGCTTGCCGGGCTGGGCGACGGCCTTGGACCTCCTCGCCTCGCAGAACTCGGTGACGGCCTCCGCCAACGGCTTACGTTGCACGATGTCCACTGTGTTGAGATAACCTCGCACGGCATCGGCGACGGTGCTGCCCGCTGGCAGGAGCTTGGCAGTCTCCAAGTAACCGGTGACGGCTTGGATGGCCGTCACGCTGCGGCCCGTTTGGCGACGGAAGGCATCCAGGACGTCGCGGATGGTGAGGGCATCGGCGGCTTCTTTGGAAGAAAGGGCGACCAACTGGCGTCCCTCGGCAAGTTCCCTGACCGCGGCTTCGGCGGCTTGCCGGGCGGCAGCGCAAGTGGAGAAGGACTTCACAATGCGCTTACCGGCGGCGCAGTAGGCGAGTCGGTAGTAGGGATACGCCTTCGACTTGCCGTAGATGACGGCTTCCTGTTTCCGATGTTTGACCCGCAGCGGGGACTTCATCTTCGGCCCGGAACCGACCGAATTTTGTGCGGAATCTGTGCGGGAATCACAGAAACCACAGTTTCCATTAGTGTTTTTGGTGCCCGCGACAGGACTTGAATCCGTTTCCGCTCTGCGCGTGTTTGCACGTATCTGCACGAATACCTGTATTTACAATGGTTCCTGGCATATCGCACTTTTGACGCGCACGCACTGAATCGCACGTATTTGCGGATTCTTTGTCAGTAATTGTCAGTGATCTTTGGGCCGAACGAGGTGAGTAGCAGCCCAAGGAACGTCGAAGATGCCAAACCACATACTCAAGACTCGTCACCTGCTTTGCCGAAGCAAAGCTGGTCTGGCATCTCGATGGCCGCTCCCAACTTCGGGGCGGTTCGCCCGATGACCGGGCCGAGGCACACGAGTGAGGCATCCAGGTTCCTGCATGAAGCACTACTCGGCGCTCCAGGCTGTCGCCCACGCCGCCCCGCCCCGTCCGAATTTTGATGCAACTTCCCGCCGGGTGAGTCATCCTCGCAATGGCTTCGGGATGTCTGACGCATCTACAACGCTTCCAATTGGTCGGCAGGTGTCCCTGCCGGGACACTTCGACACGCCGCTCGTCCTGGGAGCGGCGCACCCGCTCGCCAAGGGCTTCGAGTGCCGTGTCTGCCTCCTTGACGGCACTCTCGACGAGGTCGTCAGTGCCGAGGAGGAAGCCGCTGCTCCCGCTTGGGAAAGCAAGACGCCCCTGGCCAATGCCCCGCAACTCCGTTTGCTCGTCAACTCAGATCGCATTCGGCTCGCCTACACCCAAGACCCGCATTTGGCCGTCAGCCTCTCCGGCACCCGCGCCGGCAAGCGCAAGCCCACCTACGAACTCACGGTTGTGCTGCCCGTTGACGAACCATCGCCCGCCACCGCCGCCAAACCATGACTCCGGGTTCCATCGTCAAATGCCGCAATCGCGAATGGGTGCTCCTGCCGAGCGACCAGGAAAATCTGTTGCGCCTCCGGCCCTTGACCGGCGCGACCGACGAAGTCGTTGCCATCCACAAAGGTTTGACCGATCTGGTTGGCTATTCGTTCCCCGAAGAGCGTGTCAATTCGGCAAAATTCCCCCCGCCAACATCCGCTGACTTAGCCAACGTCGCGGGCGCGCACCTGCTCTGGCAGGCGACGCGGCTTACCTTGCGCGAAGGCGCAACGCCGCTCCGGTCGTTGGGTCGCGTGTCCATTCGTCCGCGCACTTACCAGTTTGTGCCGTTGCTGATGGCCTTGCGTCTTCCGACGGTTCGGATGCTCATCGCCGATGACGTTGGTGTCGGCAAGACCGTCGAGGGGCTGCTCATCGTGCGCGAGTTGCTGGATCGCGGCGAACTCAAAAACCTCTGCGTCCTTTGCCCGCCCTATCTGTGCGAGCAATGGCAAAAGGAACTCAGCGAGAAATTCAACCTCGACGCTGTCATCATCCGTTCCGGCACAGTCAGCCAGCTTGAACGGCGCATCCCCGCCGGCGCGGGTAGCATATTCAGCTATTACCCGATCCAGGTCGTCAGCATTGATTTCGTGAAGGGCGACCGAAAACGCGACAACTTCATTCAGCATTGCCCTGGCTTTGTGATCGTGGACGAGGCGCACGGCGCTGCTTCCGCCACCGGGGCAAACGCCAACCAACAACAACGCCATGCACTCCTGCAAGACCTTGCCGCCGAGCCGTCGCGCCACATGGTTTTGCTCACGGCCACGCCGCACAGCGGCGTCCCGGAGGCGTTCAGCTCGCTGCTTGCGCTGCTCCGGCCGGAATTTGCCGGTTACGAAATCACCGCGCTCACGGAATCCCAGCGCATCGAACTCGCCCGACACTTCGTCCGGCGCACGCGCAAAGACATCGAAAAAGACTGGGAAGCCGAACACTGTTTTCCCAAACGCGTGCCGTCCGACGAGCATTATCCCCTGTCTGATAAATACGGAAAACTGTTTCAGGACACCTACGAATTTTGCACCGAACTTGTTCGCGGCGGCCAGTCGCTCGGCAAGCGCCAGCAGCGCGTCCGCTATTGGGCCGCGCTCGCGTTGCTCCGCTGCGTCATGTCCAGTCCGGCGGCGGCCATTGCCGCCTTGGACCGCCGCGACGGTGCCTTGCCGGAGTCGGAAGAAGAAGCTGATTTCAGCCCGAACATTTTTGAATCGTCCAACGAACAGACCGACGACAGCCAGCCCACGCCGCCGGTTGAATCGGCGGAACAGACTTTGCCGGAAACCGACCGCCGCAAACTCCGCGACCTTTCCCGTCTCGCCGCATCCATCGCCCTGACGCCGGACGATACCAAACTCGCCGGTTGCGCCAAGCTGGTCGCCGGTCTGCTCCGCGAAGGCTTTTACCCCATCGTCTGGTGTCGCTACATCGCCACCGCCGATTACGTTGCCGAGGGATTGCAGCGCGCCTTGGGCCGCGAGTTTGCCGATGTCCGCGTCGCGTCCATCACCGGGATGTTGAGCGATGATGAACGCCGCGCCAAGGTCGCTGAACTCACGCAGGAAAAACGCCGTGTCCTCGTTGCCACCGATTGCTTGAGCGAAGGCATCAATTTGCAAAACGCTTTCAACGCCGCGCTACATTACGACCTGCCGTGGAATCCCAACCGGCTGGAGCAGCGCGAGGGTCGCGTGGATCGTTTCGGCCAGACGTTGTCCAAGACCGTCAAAACTATCCGGTTTTTCAGTCCCGACAATCCTGTGGACGGCGTCGTGATTCGCGTGCTGCTCAACAAGGCGCGCGAAATTCATCAGGCACTCGGCACGCATGTCCCCGTCCCGGAGGAAAGCGAGTCGGTGACGCAGGCCGTGCTGAAGGCGCTGTTTTTCCGTGGCCGCACGGTCGAGGAAGCCATACCACAGATGGAACTTGGCTTGGAAATTCCCGAAGTCGCCGCGTTGCACCGGAGTTGGGATCTCGATGTGGCGCGGGAACGGGAAAACCGCACCCGCTTTGCCCAGCGCGCCTTGAAGCCCGACGAAGTGCGCCAGGAACTTGAAGCCACCGACGCCGTTTTGGGCGACCCCGATGCCGTCCGGCTTTTTGTCTTGAGCGCGGCCCAGCGGCTTGGCGTGCAAGTCACCGAGGACCGCCGCCCGAACATATTCCGTGTCATCGTCAGCCCGGAGGCCCGCGCCAGTCTGCCCACGGCCATCACCGCCGCGCTGCCGGTCACCAAGACCGGCCACTGGTTTGTCAGTTTCCATTCGCCCACCCCGGAAGGCGCGGAATACCTGGGGCGCAATCACCGGTTTGTCGCCACGCTCGCGCAATTTCTCATGGAGGAAGCGCTCACCAAGGGCGCTGCCGCGCGCGCTTCGCGTTGCGGAGCAATGCGAACCCGCGCCGTTTCCCGGCTGACACATCTATATTTGCTGCGGTTGCGTTTTCTAATAGAGCAACCCGACCGCACTCCGGTTCTCGCCGAGGAAGTGCTGGTCGTCGGCCACACTGGCATGGCGGACAAACCCGCCTGGCTGGCCGGCGATGAAGTTCTCACGTTGCTTGAAAAAGCCCAGGCCGACGCCAATCTCTGCGACGCCGAAAAACGCGAACTGGTTTCCGCGGCGCTCGCCGGCTGGGATAAACTCGACTCCTCCATCAAGGAAAACATCACCGGTCGCGCCGAGGCGTTGACCGAAGCCCATCGCCGTATTCGGAAAGCAATTTCCGTGTCTATGAAAGTGCGCGGCCTCACCGTCAAACCGCAGTTGCCGCCCGACTTGCTCGGCTTGCTCGTTCTTCAACCCTTCGTTCATTCATAAATCAACAACAAGCAAGAAATATCAATATGCAAAAGAAAACACCGCAGTTTTTCAAACAAGGATTAGCGAAGCAAACGCCAGGAACGAACCGTGCCGTTTACTCGATTGCCGGTCAAAAAAGAGGCGACGCGCCCACGCTCGTGCTCGTAGAATGCTCCGAGGGCAGCGGCAATGTGCCACGCAATGCAACGTCATTTCAGGATCTCAAACTTAGTTTCCAAAATGAGATGGACGCAGTGGGACGTGTGGCTCAAACCGTGGTCGAAACTTTAAAGCGACTAAGCCCTGGGGAAGTGGAAATCGAATTTGGAATCGAACTGGGCGGATCTGCGGGAATTCCGATGATCACCAAACACGAAGCCAAAGCTAATTTCAAAGTTACTCTCAAGTGGAATAAACCAGAAGAAGGGAAAAAGTGAGAAGCAGACAAACATCGAAGAGGGCGGCTAATGACGGTCCCCTCATGCTGCGTGTTACGGACCAAGAAACCGCTCGTGTGGTGGCCGTGCATCGGCCTGACGGAGAGATCGTTGGTTCGGGATGCTTAGTGAACGACAAACATGTCCTCACTTGCCGTCATGTGGCTGCTGCGGCACTCGCTCCGGATACCAGGCTCAAAAACAATGAAGTCTTAGTTACACTGGCTGGGGTCGCCAGCCAACCAACGGTCAGGACTAAGGTGAAGCTGGTGGAAGCTGGCCATGAATCTGAAGATCTCGCACTGCTCGAAATCACAGATGGGCCGCAACTCGCAGTCCTACCGGTGGAGTTCGCCAGCCCTTTGCGCCACGGCGGCAAGAGATTTTCGGTGCTCGGTTTCCCACATAATGACCAGCAAGGCCGGAATGTGAATGGCACACTCCATGCCGTTGACAATAGAGGTCTAGTGCAGATGGATTGTGGTAGTCCGCTGCTTGTGGAAGGCGGCTTCAGCCGTCCCCCCGTCTGGTCCCCTGATTTGGGTGCATTTGTTGGCATTGTGGTTACTGCCCTTTATCCATCGGGTGTGGCTTGGTGCATCCCAAGCCGGGTGTTATGCCGCTTCTACAATGATTTGCTGGTGAGATTTCGCATTCCTCCTGGGGATCGCCCGATCATAAACGACTTCGACTCAGACGATCCCAATGCTCAACTCTTCGGCGCAATCTCTGACGATGGAGAGAGAAGGTTGACCGCAAGTGTTAAGAAGTCAGACGGGAACTGGTTTGTTGTTACCGCAATGTTTGAATGCCTCGCCAAATCAAGGCCGGCGCGAGGTGGCTATGTAACTTTCGTTACTTATCCAGACTTCAAAATGGCGAAGGAAGATAGATACGAAATCTTCGCTTTGATGAACAATGGCAGGGCGGAAGTTACGTTCGGGGCAGACGGCAATTTCACATTTGCGGCCATTGGTGATGGAGGAGATACGGCGCTGACACTAAACTTAGAACAAATTCCCCGGTCTTGATGTCCTCCTTCCCCTCCATCCGAATTGAAGGCGGCCTGCTCGGCCCGGAACTGCTTGACCAGGTCATTGCCGCCGACGTGCCCGGCCAGAAGCCCGCCGACTTCGGCCTTGAACCCAGGCGCAATCTCACCGACGAGATCGCCGCCGTGTTCGCCGATTCCCGCGCCTTGTGGGGCGTGTTTCAAAGCCGTCTCACCCGCCTGCCGGAAAACGACCTCGCCACCACCGTCACCCGCGACCAATGGGCGCTGCCGTTCCTCGCGCTGCTCGGTTATCAGGCGCGCTACAATTCAAAAGCCTTCGAGGTGGACGGCCAGTCGTTCGCCGTCTCGCATCGCGCCGGAGAAGCCGAAGACACGCCGCCCATTCACGTTGTCGGCGCCCGGCAGGAACTTGGCCGCGTGCCGCCCAGCGGACGCCCGCGCCTCGCACCGCACTCGCTCGTTCAGGAATATCTCAATCGCACCGAGCACGTTTGGGGCATTGTCACCAACGGCCTCACGCTCCGGTTGCTCCGCGATTCCACGCTCGTCCGCCGGCAGGCTTACATCGAATTTGATCTTCAGGCGATTTTTGAGGAACAACGCTTCCACGATTTCGCCGCGCTCTACCGGCTCATCCATCGTAGTCGCCTGCCACGCGGCATGGCCGACGCCAATGAATGTCTGCTGGAAAAATACTACGCGCAGACCATCGAGCAGGGCGGGCGCGTGCGCGAACACCTGCGCGACGGCGTTGAGGAGTGCCTCAAACTTTTGGGCAACGGCTTTCTCGCGCACAAGGATAACGAAGAACTCCGCCAGAAACTAAAATCCGGCCAGCTCACGCCCGCGCAGTTCTACCGCCAACTGTTCCGCATCGTTTACCGTTTTCTGTTCCTGCTCGTCTCGGAAGATCGCGGCCTCATCAGCCCGAATCAAATCTACCGCGACCACTACGGCATAGCGCGGTTGCGCCGGATGCTCGACGTCCAGGCCACATGGACAGATCACGCCGACCTCTGGTTGAGCCTGCGCACACTCTGGAAACTTTTCGGCGACGACAAGCTTGCAAAAATTCTCGAACTCGCGCCGCTCAACGGCGAACTGTTTGCTCCGCAGACGCTCGACGGTTGCATCTTGAGCAACCGCGACCTGCTCCACGCGTTTTGGCATCTCGCCTATTATCAGGAACGCCAGGGCGCACCCGCCCGCCGAGTCAATTACTCCGCGCTCGATGTCGAGGAACTCGGCTCGGTCTATGAAAGTCTGCTCGAATTTCATCCCGACGTGGCCACCGATGCCGCCGGGCTGTTGCACTTCGATCTCATCTTCGGCTCGGAACGCAAGACTACCGGCTCGTTCTACACGCCGCCGGAACTGGTGAACGAACTCATCGAAAGCGCGCTCATGCCCGTGGTTCGCCAGCGCCTTGCCGCCGCCGCCCTTCTGGACAAACGCGACGGCACGGGCACGAAGCACCAGCAGGCCGCGCTGCTCTCGCTCAAAATCATAGACATCGCTTGCGGCTCGGGTCACATGCTGCTCGCCGCCGCCCGGCGCGTCGGCAAGGAACTCGCCAAGCTCCGCACCGGCGAGGACGAACCCGCCCCGGAGCGCGTCCGCGAATCCATCCGCGATGTCATCAGCCATTGCATCTACGGCGTGGACCGCAACCCGCTCGCCGTGGACCTCTGCCGCGTCGCGCTCTGGCTGGAAAGCCACACCGCCGGCAAGCCGCTCACGTTTCTCGACCACCGCATCCGCTGCGGCGACTCGCTCGTCGGCGTGTTCGATCTTGGCGTGCTCAAGCAGGGCATCCCGGACAAGGCATTCGACCCGTGCGAAGGTGACGACAAACCCACCGCCCGCACCGCCGCCCGGCAGAACCGCGAGGAGCGACGTGGCGCTGGGCAGGACTTGTTTGCCCTTCGCGATTCCGGCGAAGCCGAGGCGCTCACTCGCCACAGCCGCGACGTGGACGCTATCCCCGACGACTCGCCGGAACTCATCCGCCGCAAGAAGGAACTGTTCGAGGCCAGCCACCGCGACCCGGCCTGGCAACGCCAGAAACAGGCGTGCGACCTTTGGACGGCGGCCTTCTTCCAAACCCTGGCGGCCGATTCCGTGGTCATCACGTCCGCCGCGCTCGCCGACCACCTCGGCGGCAGGCCGATTGACGCGCGGCTTCTCGGCAATGCCGCAACGCTCGCGCTCCGCCAGCCGTTCTTTCATTGGCCGCTGCAATTTCCCGAAGTGTTTGCGACTGGCGGTTTTGATGTCCTGTTGAGCAACCCGCCGTGGGAACGCATCAAATTACAAGAAACGGAGTTCTTTGCTACCCGTGATCGCCGTATCGCCACAGCTTCCAACAAAGCTGTTAGAGCAAAATTTATCAAGGAGACCATCGAGAAGAACCCAGCCCTACATTTGGAGTTCACCGCCGCTCTCCATGATGCCGATTGCGTCGGCAAATTCCTTCGGCAGAGCAAACGCTTTCCGCTGACCGCCGTTGGCGACATCAATACTTATGCGGTTTTTGCCGAAACTATTCGCCATCTGCTCACCGCAAACGGACGTGCCGGAATCATCTTGCCGACCGGCATTGCAACCGACGCGACGTGCCAGGAATTTTTCGCCGATACGAACCGGCGCGGCTCACTGGTCAGCCTGTTCGACTTCGAGAATCGCGAAGGACTTTTCCCGGCAGTGGATTCGCGCTTCAAATTTGTGACGATTACTCTGCGAGGCACAGTCACGAATCTTGCCGCTAGTGCGGGCAACGAACTCCGTGACGCGCCCGCCGTTTTAACCGCGCCCGCAGACTTCGCTTTCTTTCTCACCAAAACAGAGCAGCTTCGTGACCGCCGCCGCCGGTTCACGCTCAATGCCGAGGAACTCAACTTATTCAACCCGAACACGCGCACTTGTCCGGTATTCCGCACACGCACAGACGCCGAACTAACACGGAAGATTTATGACCATGTTCCTGTGCTGGTGAAGAAAGACGGAATAGAGACTGTAAATCCTTGGGAGATTAGTCTGACCACTTTGTTCCATTCTTCCGCAGACGCAGCCTTGTTCAAAACCGACACAGAACTCGAAGCCCAAGGATTGTCACTTCAACGCGGTGCATTTGTAGGCAACGGCAAAACCTATCTCCCTCTTTACGAGGGAAAGATGTTTATGACCTACGACCACCGTGCAGCAACAGTCACCACAAGCACCAGCGCTGTTGTCCGAAAACGGCAGTCAGAGCAAACAACCGACCAAGAACATGCAGACCCGTCTTTTCAAGTAAGACCGCAAAATTGGGTTGATAGCAGCGATATTCCCGCCGGCTACCGATGGCAATGGATTGTATGTTTCAAGAAAGTTACGTCGCCAACAAACGAACGAACTTTAGGGAACATCCAGAAACCCCTACTTATGCGGACTAATAACTTTCATAGGA
>VFSW01016319.1_pt1 | contig 10140 bp, 6 predicted proteins | sample 5358111 | NCBI WGS metagenome assembly VFSW01 (sample SAMN11554181, study PRJNA540505) | mine drainage metagenome | isolation source: sediment from site ElyBrook_90M | place: USA: Ely Copper Mine, Vershire, VT | collected 2017
CATAACCCGGTTTCACTCCAAACGAATCCGATCTTTCCCAGAATTAGCGCGTGTTGCTCAACAGCCCGGAATCCGATTGACGGAAGAAAGGCTTAGCGGCAACTCAGCCAGTGGGACAATTTTCTTCCAGTACTTGCGCACCGTCGCGTAATCTCCTGTCCAGCAGAGATATGCCCACATGCCAAACAGGAGTTCGCCGTTCTGGTCTATTTCCGTGAACTGGAACGGAAAAACCTGACTCGATTCTACAGTCCGGCCATCGTCCGTCACGAACTTTTCGAACATTCTTTCGAGCAGTGTCTTCGCCTCGGCGAAAAAGCCTGCCTGGAGAAATGCTGTCATAACCATGACATCATCCCTCACCCATTCCATTCCATACTCCCAGATTCCCGAATCTCGCTTGCCGTCCCTGGCTACGTGAGCTTTGAGGCCGGTCCTCGAAAGATTCCAAACGTTGTCGAGATTGGGTTTGCCGGTAGAAAGAGTATTTTTTTCTTTCCAATAATCTACGGCCCCGGCCCAGAAACTTTTTATCTCCTTTTTCTTGAGAAGTGATTCGCCGCCTTCCAGGTAGTACGCGAATGTCGCTTCGGTTTCCGCGCCGGGCGCGATAATACCCTGCTCCGCTCTTATCGTGTAACGGCCCAGAGTCTCTATGTTCTTTTCATAGCAATACATCCGCAGCGTCGTGAATCCTTCCGCGTTAGCCGTTCTGTCCTTGGCGTTCGTGTAGACATCATCGAACTGCGCGATGTTCGGATAGAGGGTAAGTCCTGCCGAGATCTTGTGGCTGACGGTATCGAGGTTTCTAACATGGAGGCGCCTGAATATTATCGGTCCTTCCGGCGGCACGAAGAAGTCCTCCTCCATTTCGCAGTTGTTCTCGCTCCATGTCACGCTGACAACCGGTACGCCGTCGTTGTATTTCCAGGCGATATTCCTGAGACTCTTTTTCGAAATTCCGTAATAAGTCCCGTCTATTCCCAGCCAGGCGGTCGTATTCTCGAATCCACGACCGGCGCTGTACAGAAAAGTGGTCCACTTTTGAGAAAAGTGTTCGGCGCTCATGATCGTGAAGCCGAAGAAAGAGCCTTCTTCTGGTCCGGTGGAGTCTTTGCACAGCTGCACCACCCCCTGTATGTCGCCATTTCCGAGGAGGAAGTATTCCACACCGGGAAGGAATGAGATATAGTCCGCGTTCATGCGCTGATTGGACGGAGCTTTATTCGCCCAAGCTGAAGGCAACAATTTCGCGTTCTGCGGTGACCGCACCCACTCCTGGTTCACAGATTTGGTTGAAAAGATGTCAGGTAAAGACGGGTTCAACCGACCGAGTGCAATTGCACCAAGAGTCGATTTTACCATAAACTCACGTCGCTTCATATCCTACTCCGCCGTCGGTAGATTGATTTCAATTCTCAACTTAGATATACCTGAATACGGTATGCTCAGTACGCCATCTGGCATCTCCACTTTCTTTGAATTCACCATCGCCCAGCGCCCGGCAGATCCAGACTTCACATTCAACTCAAGCTGTGTGTCCCTTACCCTGATTCTCGCGTTCACATCCCGCATGCCTGGTGCAAGTCTCGGTCTGATGGTGAGATTTTCAAGCTCCGGCCTCACTCCCAGCATATGGTTGACTGTCAGCCGCACACATTCCATCCAGGCCCAGGCGATGATCCCGACACTGGGATGTCCTTCAGGGTAATATTCAAACCAGCCGCCTGATAGCTTTCCGCTGATCTCGTTCAGCCAATTGACCACCCTCATTCCCTTTTCGAAATTACCGGCTTCCCAGTATGCTTCCGTGATAAGAAGGGATGCTATCGGCCATGGACCGGGTGGCTCCGGCTCGCTAGAACTGTTGTAGCGCTCGTATCCGCCTATTGTCCATCTCTGGTTCCAGAGTGACTCGACCCACTCCAGCGTCTTGAGGGATAAATCACTTTTCGGGTCGATCATCTCAAAAATTATCGGGAACACTTCGCTCGCGTCAGGCTCAACCAAAGGCTCCTTCTCAGTCGCTATAGGAGTGCCTTCAGGCATCGCCGCTCTGTCGGGCGGTATGAAAGCCCTCTGCCATTCTCCGTCGAGAGTTCGGCGCTTGATGAGATGACCATCCTCAATCAGCCTGAACTTCCTGTCGTGAAGAAACGCTTTCTTAATGGCACTCGCCGCGTCGAGCCACCGCTTCGCTTCCGCCGCATGACCGAGCCTGGACGCGACCTGAGAGATATGCTCGAGTCCAAGGACCACCCAAAACTGATAGGCAAGTTCGAACCCCGGCTTGACTCCGAATGAACTTGAACGTTCCCAAAATTCTCTGGCGTTACTCAGAAGTCCCGATTTCTTGTCCCAGAAATACGGTCTCAACGGAAGCTCGGCAAGGGCCTTTAGCTTCTGCCAATGCTTCCTGACCGTGGAATAATCACCCGTCCAGGCGACATATGTCCAGACGCCGTACAAGATCATCCCGTTCTGATTTATTTCCGTGAACTGGAAATCGAAGACCTGGCTGGACTCCACCGTTCGTCCGTCATTCACCACAAGCTTGTCAAGCGTACGGAGCAACAGAGTCTTTGCTTCATCATAGAAGCCGGCCATGAGAGCTGCCATCAACGCGAATATGTCATCCCCGGCCCACTCCATTCCGTACTCCCACATACCACCGTCACGTTTCCCATTTCGCGCTACGTGGGCTCTCATTCCTGTTCTCGCTATCTTCCAGATATCATCGAGGTTCGCGTTCCCCGTCGAGACTCTGGTCTTTTCCTCCCAATATGCGGAGGTTGCTGACCAGAGAGAGACAAAGTCTTTCTTCTTTAACGGTTTTTTGTTCCCACCGAGTCGATAACCGTATGTGGCGCTCATTTCCGCCCCGGGCGCCAGTGCACCCGCATCCACTCTGACATCATACCTGCCGACTGCCTTGGCGTTCTTCTCGAGACTGAGTAACTGGAGCCTGGCAAAACCTTCCGCGTTCGCGGTGGCCGTTTTCGCGTCAGTATATATGTCGTCAAACAACGCTATGTTAGGATAGAGCGTCAGCCCTGTTTCCACGCTGTGCGGCGAAGAGTCCGGATTCTTCACCTTTCCACGCCTGAACAACATTGCTCCGCTTCTCGGAACGAAGAATTCCTCCACTACTTCACAGACGCCCGCGGCCCATTTCATGCTCACCAACGGCACTGCGTCAACATGTTCCCAATTGATCGCAATGAAATTATCCCCGTTCACGCCGTAGGGCTTCCCATCCACTCCGACCAACATTCCCGTACTTCCAAAACCAACGGATGGGCGATACAAAAGTGTGCCCCACTTCTGACTGAGCCTCTCAGGATCTATCAGAGTAAGACCGAAGAAGGAACTATCGCCGGCAAGTTTGTGGTCCTTACAATACTGGATCATGCCCTGAATGTCGCCGTTTCCGATCAGGAAGTATTCGACACCCGGCAGATAAGTGATGTAGTCAAGGTTCATCTTCTGATTGGATGGAGCCTCGACTGCCCAATCAGCAGCGAACGATTCAACTTCCTGCCGGAGAGCTCTATTCTCACCGGCCTCCAATACTCGCGGATGAGCCCGAGAGAGAGATCTGCCGAATTGGGTCACACCGACCGCACTCAAAGCGGACTTGGCCATGAACTCGCGACGCTTCATAAAATGCTGTCCGTGTTTCGAAGAGACAAGATCAATTGCGGTATTCTACCTCGACTACCAGGTGTCCTCCAACTTTAAGATCGGCATCGACATAACGGCTCTCCTCAACCGCGGTATTGACAAAACGTACGCTTCTCCGATTCACTTTCACAGATCGCGCGCTAGCCCCTTCCGGTAGAAGGAGGTGCAAGCGCACGTTTGACTTTCCGGCCATCTGCATCTCGATCTTTTTCCGTGACCGTTCATGCATGTAAGAATACTCGAAGAAGCTTCCTGAAGCTTCGTAAGTGCATCGAATCTCCGCGCTATCCGATCCGGCGGCTTCCCAGCGCGGGCTGAGCCTGAGGTCTCTGAAAAGCTTACCCCTGTCGACCACTCCAGCCAACCCTTCGACGAGGGCGTACAGCATCGCTGACGAGCCCCAGGTATCGCCCGGAGATGCGTCGGGGCTGGTGCTCGTTTCGACCGTCGCGTGAGTCCCGTCGGGGAAATACCAGAGGAACGACTCCCCGTTCTCGGTTAGCTTCGCGTATCGGAGGAGCGTGTGGACGCCATATTTCTCGAATCCATGCTCGAAGGCGGCTCTTGCAAGTTCTCCTCCGACGAGCGGCATGATTCCGCCATTGCTGTATGCGCCTTCAATAATCTTGTCATCGCCGAAAATTCCCGCGGGGAATGCCGGATCTATGCTGAACCATTCCGTGAACGCTTTGCTCCGGGCGGCCCTCGCCTTGTATTCGTTCAAGATTGAAACCGCGATCTCATGTGTCGGCAGCCCACGGTTGATATCCATCGGATTGCTGAGGCTTAGTTGCTCATCTTCATTCACCCCGTCAATCTTGACTGGCACGAGCGGTACATGGTGCGTGTAGAAGCGCCCGTTGAAGCAGACTTTGTTTGCCCGGGCTCTCAACTTGGATGCGACGACCTTCCAGTACCGGGCTCTCTTAGGATTCCTTGTGTGGGCATGCATCGAGCTCATAAGCAGAAATGCCTCGTAATACCCGGAGTTGTCGCCATGCATGATTCCCCAGAACGTCTTATCGTCGATCTGGAAATTCAACCATTCGTGACGACCCGCGGTGTAGTCGAAATCCCAGGTGTCTATGGTGTAGGAACGTTTTACGAGTCCCGTTTTCTTGTCCCACCGCCATGGATCCGTAAGGATGTATGCAAGAGCCCGCTCCATCACGGGGAGCATTTTCTTCAACCAGACGTCGTCGCCGGTGGCCTGCCAAACCTGGAAGACGGCCTTCACGAACCTGAACTCCACGTCGGCCTCGTTCGGGACACGGACGAACTTTGCCCAGTTCTCTTTCTCACACGGTACTTTCTCCGGGGTCATCGTGAAGTAGTCGTACAACCACCCTTTGACGGTCTGGGTGTCCGCGAAGATTTCCACGACACTCTTGAGATCCTTCTCCCAGTATTTGTACGCCCGCATGGAGTCGGCGACGCCGCGTATCCAAATGCTCGGGGCGTCCGGATCCCGGTAACCGTGAGTTTCCTTCCCCATCACGTTGTAGTCCACCGTGTTCAAGGCAAAGAACCCTTTGATGCGCGGGAACAGAGCATCTAGCCCGGCATTGCCGGTCTTTATGAACATTTCACTCATTATTTCCTTTTCGTCTCCCGGTCGCTTCGTTGAATGAATAATTACACGCCAAGTTCCTTACGAACTATCTTCGTACCATCGACTAACGCCTTCAGTTTTCCAAACGCCCGGTCGCGCGGCATGAACTTCATTCCGCAATCGGTAGTCGTCCAAATTTTCTCCTTCGGGATTACCTTGAGCGCGCGACGAATCCTGTCGGCTACAACCTCCGCGGTCTCGACCTTCTCGTCCTTCACATCCACAACTCCGATGGCTACTTCCATATTTGTTTTATAATCCTTGAACAATTGCAGCGGCTCCATATCGCTGACGGCGAATTCAAGACTCAGTTGTGACGCGTTCACCTTCAATATCTCCGGGAAGAGATCGGCATACGTACCGGTGAACAGTTTCTTCAATTTGTAATTACCATAACATACATGGAGGGCGATTTTGGCTTTCACGCCATCGACCATTTTATTGAACGCTTCGACAAGCCACGGCATGTCTTCAGGATAACCGACCCAAACCGGCTCGTCTACCTGGATGAACTCACAGCCGGCATCGACCACCTCTTTCAGCTCCTCGTTGAGAACTCCAGCCAGGTCGAAAATCAGTTCCTTCTCATCTTTGTAGTATTCGTTTGTCGCCCGTTTCGCGAGCATCTGAGGACCGGTGATCGTCACTTTCGGATGCGCGGCGGCGTATTTCTTGAGGAAAGAGAAATGCTTCGCCATTCCTATACTTCCCGAGCGGCGTATTTTATCCACGATTACCGGATCGGGCATTTGAATGCTGGGATCCAGGTTCCCGATCGCCTTCATCTTTCCAGTGTTGTCAAACCCGTGGATTCTCTTCGAAAAGAAATAGACCATAGTTTCCCGCCTCAATTCGCCATCCGTTATGACGTCGAGACCGGCAGTCTCCTGGTCCTTTATGCACGACTTGACCGCGTTATCGTAAGCCTCTTCGAGCTGTGCCTCTGTCAGGCGCTTTTCTTTTCCGGCTTCTTGAGCTACCTCAAGCCAATGCGGCAGTGAGTAGCTCCCGACAAGTGTCGTCGGCAACATTGGGAACTTCATCTCGTTCTCTCTCCTCTATTATTTCTATTTGAAATCGCCCCGGCCTGACGACCGGAGTTTAGAATGCGGCTTGCCGCCGCTGGCTGGCAACTGCCTGCAACGTCATTGAAGTGTAGGCGGATAATGGCTGGGCATATGCCACATGAAGTTAGGATCGATATACGGAACATCGTCTCTGTGTTCCTCCATTAACGCGATCTTCTTCTTCAACAGTTTACCGAAATTCTCACCATAGATATGCAAGTTCTCACCTATCGTGGACACCGCCATGAATTCGACGGGACTGTGCTCCCAGAGGTCCAGAAGCCCCTTCGTGTTCTCAATCTCCATGTCCACCATCGCTTTGACCTTTGAGCGATACACTGATTTCTCCGCGGGAGTTTTAGCTTCAAGATATCCATGCACGCTTTCAATCCAAGCCACCACGTCGCGGAGTGTCAATGCGTAATGTTTGTATGTCCTTAGTCGTATAAGAACGTCTTCAAATACACGCGCTTGTTCGCTCCCCTTCGTGACGGAGGCCAACTGAGCCTTAGTCATCTCTATGGCGCGCCCGATCTGAGGCAGAACATCGCGGTCGAATTGTTCTCTCTTGTCGGCCGCCTGCTGCACCGTCAGGAAATTCCAGAGCATATCGTTGTTCATGTCTATGCGCGTCGGATTGTTGAACGTCGTGAGCATGAATTTCTCGTAATAAGCACGCTGACTGTCGGGAATGGCTTCGATGTTCGGCACAAAAGGGCGTGTGGATACATTGTACCATGGGTAAGAGAACGTGGAGTAGGGCACGCCGTCGGGAAAACCCGTAACGGATGAGTCGGCCGTCGTCCAGATGTGTATGAGATCGGAAGCGTAATTACGTCCCACCCATTTGTCCGCGATGCTTGATAATATATCGTTCAAACTGAGGTTCGGATTCATCTGAAACTCACGTACCACCTCTGCGTTGACATCATAGGGATCGAGAGATCCTGGTGTGGTTTCAGATAAGGCATACTGGTAGTGGTCGTGGTACGCCTGCGCGAGCTGGGAATAGACCATATTCGGGAAGATCTCCCCGAGTGAGTTGTCATTGGTCGCGTTGATCGTCATTTGGGTCTGGGCACCGTACTTCTCCCATACTTTCTGCATCTTCTCGTTGAAAGCAATCTGGTCCTTCGACTGTCCCGACCAGTCTCCGACATCGATGCCGTTGCCGAGGCCGGGGATGATATATTTCAGCTCCAGCGGAGTGAATGAACCCAAATCGACAATCAGGCGGAACTTCGGATTGAATTTCCTCGCCTCGTTCAGTATGAGATGGTAGTATGTGAGGACGTTCTCTCCGGCTTTTCTCGCCACGTAGTCATCGTCCTTCCATTCGCGAACGAGATACGGGCCGCCATTTCGGCCGGCGTAGAGCCTGTTTACGAATTCAAACCCGGAGCCGCTGTCGTTTGACCAGATCTCAATGAAACTGAGGTCCGGAACGGCTTTCATCATCTTATCGACTAACTCGCGGTAGTGTTCCTGCACGGCGGGGTGAGCGATCGTTAGCGTGTACCACGGGAGGTAGCTCTCTCTGGGGTGGTCGACACGCGCTCCTCGGAGGAATCCGTATTTCTGCCAGAAATCGTCCGGCATCGTCCTGGGCGAACAAATTTCAAGGCCTGGCTTCAAACCGTACTTCCTGGCGAGACGCGCGTTGCGCTTGAGGAAATTGAGATTTGCCTGGAGATAATATGCCGGGTAATAGCCTCTAAGAAGATTGCTCGTGACAAACTGGTCGAGATCGGGCGTGTAGTCATAGAATCCCGAATACTTCTCGCCGGGAGGGCCCTGCTCAAATGGATGCGGTACTCCAAGACCGTTGATCGTAATATGAGTGAACCCTTCGCTTGCGACCTGCTTGATGTATGCGGCAGGATCGAAACCGCGCGCGTACCGCCGGGTGCCGACCAGATAGTCACTGTAGTCCCTCAGCCACGTGAAGGCAGGCGTCAGAAGCTTCCCTTTCACAAACTCGTCGAGATTCTTCCCGCCCCAGCCTTTCACCTGGGTATACATCGCGTACAGGAGCTGTTCCTTGGAGACCACAAGCTCGCCCGACCCGTCGGAGCCAATCTTGAAATACATCCAACCGGTATCGTCGGCCTTTGCCGGCTTTCCATCGGGAAGTTGCGCGAAGTTTTCGTCGGCGATCGCAACTTTTAATAGTCCTGTTTCGTCTGACGGTGCCCCCTTCTCGAACCCGACAACCTTAGCCTGCGGCGCCAACTCGTCCTTGATCGCGTTCGCAACCGTGAGATCGACTTCCTTCCCATTCGCCGGATAGGCGACGACCTTCACATTCTTCATCGCCTCGATCAGAGTCGACGCGCGAAGTGGACCCGCCTGCATAATGAAACAGAGGGAGACTACAGGCAATATATAACCTTTTAAAATACGCTTGATCATAGATGACTCCTGTGCTTTATCAGTCTCTTAATAGGATGAGATCTTGCAAAGGGCGCGGGCACTTCTCAAGTGTCAAACTTAATCCTGTCGCTCGGATTATATGCCATAACTCTCGGGCAAGAAGAGATGTCCATACGGCTCCTTCATCGAATCGAGCAGGTCCCCCTCTTCCTTTGGAAGTCCGCCGAGTTCCCGGTCGATCCGATCGAGCCATGACAGCTCCCTGGAACTGAGGTCTAGTTTATCATTCTTAGTCGCGTCGCGAATGATTGACACGGCCTCGTTCGCCGCGGCAATAGTCATCCGGTAGTGCGTCTTCTCCTTGACAATTGCGGTCGCAATTCTCATAGTGGATTCAGGAGAGAGGACAAGTGCCTGCGGACTGAGGTGAACATCGGACTCCACGAGGAGGTCTTGATACCCCCGCTCCGTTCCGGCTTCAAGTGCCTTGTTGAAAATCCGGCAATCGTATGCCAGTAGCTCCATGTATGCCTCGGGTGCTGAGCCTGAGAGAAGACGGACGTTCTGCACAGATTCGTTGCTCCAGAGGTCGCACATTGAGGCGGCAACATTCCCGACCGGGCTGAAATGAGCGCAGCTGGCGGACTTGCCTTCCATCGAGATCGGCGCGCCAGTTATCGCTTTGATGACCGGTCCTTCGTACGCGCAGTCCTTAGACGGCCCGTAGGCCCCGCGCTCGTACGCTACCAGGCTCCTTACAATACTTGCGGCCCGGACCACCGCGGCGAAAACCTCCGGCAGCATACCCTGCGAAGAGAGCTGCATCGCAGTATTCGCAAAACCACAAGCGGAGTCACCACCGGGAACAACATTGTGTCGTGAACAGACCGCCACAATGTAATCCCACAAGAACTCCATATCCTTCGGCGCGAGCACACCCAAGGAAAATATCATCCCCCTAACATCTCCGCGGAGCATCGCTTCATCGTTCACTTCCTTCGCACCGACCGATTCAATCGAAAGGATGTCCGCCCCGGCAGCCGCGCATTGTTCAAATGACTCTTCGAGCATATCCCAATATTTTCCGGACCGGAGCACCGGCGGCCTCTCGGCGTCGCGTATGTCGGTCGGTGTCACACGCAGAGCAGACGGCAGCCCGTACTCTTCATGCGCGCGCTTAAGCGCAAGGTGAAGAATCTCCGTAATTTTTGCGCCCCAGGCTGGATTCTCCGTCATCGGGGGGAGTAATTCGAACTCGACCATCAATCCGGGAAGACGCAAGCGCTTCGCCGAACGAACAATCATCTCACCAATCTCTTCTTACTTTTAGATAATTGAGACCCATGTCTTCTAATCTATTAAAATCGTCGGCAGCGTAAAGTTGATATCAGGGTAGACTTCACC
>VFSW01016320.1_pt1 | contig 10140 bp, 4 predicted proteins | sample 5358111 | NCBI WGS metagenome assembly VFSW01 (sample SAMN11554181, study PRJNA540505) | mine drainage metagenome | isolation source: sediment from site ElyBrook_90M | place: USA: Ely Copper Mine, Vershire, VT | collected 2017
TTGCTGCGGCAAACCTGCGATTCAAACAGGCGGGTGAAAAAATTTTTACGGCCAGGGATTTTCCGCCGGCCGAAAGCAGCGCTCCGGTCCGATACAGGATTCACCTTAAAACAGGTGATCCGTGGGCGGAGGACGATGCGGCCGGCGGCTATGCTCCGCCTATTGGGCCGCCGCGGATATTGCTGGTAAGCCGCAGCGGCGACTCGGCATCTGCGTGGCGCGGGACAACTGCGGGCACGAGACCGGAATTCAATTCGCTTTCCGGCATCACCCGGATTCTTCCACGGGCCTTTCCGGATCAGGTTGCGACTCTGGCCGAATATCAGGTGATTGTGCTGGACAATATTGCGCGCAGCGATCTGCCGGCAGGCATCGCGCGGGTCATTTTACAGTATGTCACCAAAACTGGTGGCGGCCTGCTGATTGCGGGCGGCTCGCGTGCGTTTGGTCCGGGTGGATATGCAATGCCAACCGAGTCGGGAAGGGTGTGGCCACTGGAAAAGCTTTCGCCGCTGGCATCGGCACCACCGCGGCGATCCGCCAGGGATGTTGTTTTTCTGCTGGATTCCAGTGGTTCGATGGGCCAGCGGATTGCGGGCCACAGCGGCGAAACAAGATTTAATCTGGCGGCGGGCAGTGTGGAGGCGGCGATTCATCTGCTTAAGCCAAAAGACAAGGTTTCGATTATGAGTTTTTCCGGCAACGCACATTTACTTGCTTCCGGGAAACTGCAGGCCATCGGTTTGGGAATTCCTGCGAGCCTGGCGGAGGTGATTCCTTCTGGTCCGACGAATCCGGATGCGGCACTCCCCTTGCTTGGCGGGCTGCTGAAGAAAAACGGCCTGCTGATTCTGCTTACGGATGGGCATATACCGGTTATTGCAACGCGAAAATGGGCGGATCTGGTTAAAAAGAAGCGTGCACAATTTGTGGTTGTGGCGGGCTACAAACGCGGATCGGCGGCTTTTGGAGCACTTTTGCGCCAGACCGGCGCACGAGCGGCGGCCACAAAGAACCCGGCGGACTGGGCATGGCTGATCAAACAGACTGTAGGGAAATATCTTGCGGGCGATGCCAGAAACAGCCCAATGCTTTGGCGTGGCAGGGCACCGGCGGTTTCGGGAACCACAACCCACTGGATTCGCACATGGCTTAAACGCGGAGCAGCGCAGACTGCGGCGGGTCGTAATCTGGCACATCTGGGTGGCCTGGGGGTGCCGCTGGCGGCGGAATGGCGGCGCGGACTGGGGAAGGTTGGCGCGATCGCTTTTACCGATCATTCCGCGGAATTTGCGGGCTTTACCGGCTGGATGATTCATCACCTGGCGGCGCAACCGGGCGATCGCAGATTTTCCATCCGCACCAGACGTCTTGACGGCCACTGGCAAGTTTCCATAAGCGGCCGAAGCGGAAAGACCTTTATCAACGATGCTCGAATCCAGCTGCGACTTATTTCCCGACCGGGCGGCGATTCCGGCGGCGAATTACAACCATACATCTATCCATTTATACAAACTGCACCTGGAGAATACCGGCTTACACTGCCGGCACGCATCCGGCTGCTTGATGGCGTGGTGATTGGGCTGATCCCGTCAGCCAAGGCGGCAAAATCCGGGCGGGAAAGCGGGTTGGCTAAAATAATCGGGCGCATTGCCCCGGCCAGCGTTCCGCCGCCCTGTCTGCCGGCGACTGGCCATTGGCGGGCGTGCCCGTGGTCGAATGTGGCTCAACGGCCGATAAATGCTGATGCGGCGGCGAAAAAATGGCAGCCACGGCTGAAAAACGCCGCATGGCATTTTACCCAAATACTGCTGATCGGGGCGATTGGTTTGATTCTGCTGGCGTTGTATTTCGCCAGAGCGTCATCAGAATTCGTGATAAACAATTGAGGCTGTAAAAACGAAAAAAACCGGCGGGACTGGAGAGCGGTGTCCCGCCGGGTCAGCGGATACTAGTCACTGTTGGGCCATCCCGGCAGACAATTCATCGGCCCGAAACGCCGTGAATCTTAAAAATTATCGGAATTATCTTACCGCCCGATAATACAGCCTCGGCGGACGCAATTTATGCTATTGCGGGAGGTGCAACACGGGCTGCGGATTTTCCTGGCGGCGACTGAAATACGCAGGTAGAGGCGTAAACGCAGAACTGAAACAGTTTTGCGAACGGCGAAAAGCGGGTTATTCCGATTCGTCGGGACGACCGCGGTTGGGACGCTGGCAGGAAAACCCTTGACCCGCCAAAAAAAATGGCAGACCCGGTGCAATAGTAAATTTCTTACCGGCGAAAAACCGCCAGGGCGACATGTTGAGGGCGCGGCGGGAAGGAAAAACTTGCCTTTCCACCGGCCACTGAGGCGGTTACCGGCGGACCGAAGCTGGCCAACAGCCCGGCGCAGCTGGTTATATGCAACCGGCTGCGGATGGGCGCCGCGGCGGATATTGGTATCAAAAATGCGATCTACAATTTTCCAATAATAAACCGGCTTGCCAGCGGGATTGAGCGTATAAATGTCCGTTGCGCTCCATTTTGGAAATGGAACGACCGGACTGGAGGTTAGCAGATTATGGCAGCGGAAAAAATATTTTGCTATCCCATGTCGGCCAGTTGGCCAATCAAGCGACGGTCATATTTCATATAAGTGTAATCTGCTTCGTCGTAGCCAAAGAATCGCCAGATTGGATTCCATGGCGCAATGGTCTGATTGGCACGGACTGTTATGGAAGCATTCTGGTTCGCGGGCACTGGGTGTATGGTGGCCCCAAGACCATTCTGCGGCGATACCAGAAATAAAAGCGCTGCAAAATGTCGATAGTGCCAGAATGGGGATCGGCAGGCCGGACGGACGACGTTTGGAAAAAAGGAAACGTATAGGCAACATCCAGAACCGCATTGAAAATGCCGGAATTGGATGATAATCGAATGAAAGCTTCTTGTCCCGGGCAGTGCGAACCGAATTTATTGGCCGGGGGCGGAGGTCAATTCGTAAAAAGATTACCATTTGCATGAAAGGATGCATTGCGGACGGATACTATATTTCAACTCCCGACTGGCTGGACGCGAGCCAAAGCACCGGCAACAGCGAGTTTCCCGAAAAAGGATGCTGTCGGCCTGGGGTTCATTCGAGGTTCGCAGCACCGGGACCAGATGGGTAATAAGGGGCTGGTGGACGAGGCATCGGCGATCCGCGTTTTCCCATCACCTTGACCCGCCGTTACCTGCGTAAGTAAGATTCAGGAACTGGTTCTTGCGGAACCGGTGGGAACAGGGAGGGGTAATTCATGGAAAGGCCCAACATCGGCGGGCTTTCGTCCGTATGTCGCTGATATATCAGCCGAACTCTTTTGGGTGAGTCTTTTTCAGGTGGTGTAGTTTGTCGCAAGTTGTCCAACGTCGATTACAGATTTTTGCCCTGCTGTTGACTGTTTCTGCGGCCGGAGTCGGGCTATTGGCATTGTTGATGCCGCGCGCGGTTCATGCGGAAACCGGATCGAACAGTTATGCGCAACAAGCCCGACAACTTATAGAGCAACAGAAACTCTCAGCCTTAACCACCATGGGAGCACCGGCCGGATCGACTGCGGGAGATCAGCAGGTTGCCGCGTGGGTCAAGCAATATCTGTCGGTTATGAACAAGCAGGCAAAACTGACGCGGTCGGAACTCAACAAACAGATTACCCTGGCCCGCAAGAATTTGAAGGCTGGGAAAAAAATGCTGGCGTTTGAACATATGCTGGCGGCCTATGCGATGTCCACAAACAAGCCGACGTTCAAGAAACAGGCGTGGGTTCAACAATTGACAAGCCTTATGGCGGCGCGAGCCAGGCGCTATGACCAAGCCGGGCGCTGGCTGGAATCTCTGGAAATTTATAACGAATTGAATTCTATCTACAAAATTTCGCGGCGGTTTCATGCCCAGCTGCACCGCGTGATTCGCCGCACCACGCTGGTGGCCAAATATGCTCCGAAGGCGTTTTACGCCATGCAGAAGGCGACAAGTAAGCGACTGCTTGAAAAAATGGGAAAGCCGGCGGCCAAAAACGCGAAAACGGCAACAAAGGGCGAAAAGACTGGAAACTTGAATAACCATCAAAAAGCCAGCCATAGTAAAAAACCGGGTGCCCATGCAGCGCCGGCCATTGCGCCAGTTTCCCCCACTTTTCAGGTACCACACACCTTTCACAAATGGCAGAACAGCGTTGCGGGCGTGCATCAGGACATGATGCTTCAGGCGCTGGAAGAAGCCCGGCATGAATATGTCACGCCAGTCAGCTACAACCACATGCTTACAGGCGGGCTGCGTGCGTTACTGCTGATGGATGACACTCCGGTGCTTGCGGAAAGCTTTCCGAAGATCGGTGACGCGGCCCGCCGCCGAGCGTTCCGGGACGCCCTGAATCAGGAAATGACGCGTGCCAAATCAGCCACCGCGATAGATGCCGACGGCATGATTCACATGTGGGAACGGATTTTGACAGCCGATACGCAAAGCGTACAGATTCCGACCACTGTGGTAACGCGGGAATTCGCGGATGGGTGCTTCCAGAAGCTGGACAAGTTCAGTGAGATATTCTGGCCCAGCGAAGTTCAGGAATTCGACAAGCTGATCAACGGCGTATTCGGCGGGGTGGGCATACAGATTGAAGCCCACAGCGGATATTTACGGGTCATAAGTCCGCTAAGCGGCACGCCAGCCTACAAGGCGGGCATTCTGCCCGGCGACCTGATAGAAACAGTGGACGGCAAAAGCATTTTCGGCGTATCGCTGAACAAGGCCATTCAGGAAATTATGGGCAAACCCGGCACGATGGTCACCCTCGGAATTCACCGGGGAACGGCGCGAACCCTTCTGTTATTTCCGCTGAAGCGGGCCAATATCCGGGTACATTCGATTAAGGGATATGCCCGTGGGAAATCCGGACAATGGCATTATATGATTGCCCCGCACAGCCGCATCGGCTATATCCGCATGACGCAGTTTCAGCAGGACACGGCGGGCGAAATTGCCAATGCGCTGACCCATCTGATGCGGCATCATGTGCGCGGCCTGATTATTGACCTGCGGTTTAATCCGGGCGGACTTCTGGAAACCGCCATTAACATTTGCAACATGTTCCTGCCGGGTGGAACCATTCTTTCCACCAAAGGCAATGCCAATCCGCGGCAGGTCTGGTCGGCCACGGGGAATCCGCTGGTACCGCTGAACATTCCGGTCATTATTCTGGTGAATCAGGACAGTGCCAGTGCCTCAGAAATTTTCTGCGGTGCGATGAAAGACCACCACCGGGCCATGATTCTGGGCCACCGCAGCTACGGCAAAGGGTGCGTGCAGAATATCTTCCCGCTGGGACAAAACAGCACAGCGCAGATGAAACTGACCATGGCTTATTATTACCTGCCAAATGGCGAATGTATTCAACGCCAGCCGTTCGCCCGAACATGGGGCGTGGAACCGGCGGTGACGGTGCCATTTGCACCGCGGCAGCTAAACGAGTTGCAGATTCTTCAGATGAATAATGATATTCTTCTGAAAAAGCCGGTCAAAGGCAAAGCCGCGGCTGTGGCAAAAAAAATCTGGCGCGTGCCGGAAGAAGCATTTGACACGCAGTTGGATACCGCAATCATGCTGCTGCGACTGCAAATACTGCAAACGCACGGCGTGGCCCGGGCGAGCAATTGAAAATTTTGCCGAACCACAAGACCCATTACCGCGCGGAGTCTGGAATGACGAAACGAAGAATTATAGCCGACAGCATCAGCACCGTTGCCGCATTGGGCGCGTCGGGCGTTTCAATGTATGTCAGTGTGCGTTATCTGGCACCGCCCAAAGGACTTACGGACTGGACCATTCAGCTAACCGGCGCGGCGACTGCGGGAATTTTCGCGTTTTTTCTGGTTTGGGGACATTTTCAGGAAATTCCACGTCCACCGCGGGATGACGCAACTCTGAATGAGGCTGCAACACCAGCAAATTCGTCGTCGCCTGGCAAGGCGTGACCTGGCGGGCAGCGGATTTTGCACGAGGCTATAGTGCGGCAGGGTAGACTACGCGTTGACAGATGCACACCCGCGGCTCGATTCAGTCGCCGCGCATACGATGGCGGCCGGGACGCCCGCTCCCCACATCAGAACAGGTGATCAGGTGAGAGGCGATAGGTTTGGCTGACATTCTGGCGCGGTGGTCATCCGGGCTTTATGGCGGCGATGGAATAGGTGTCGCGGTTTTCGGCCAGATATTTGCGTTCAAAATTGGTGCCGACCACCAGCCCGTCCGGTGTTTGAACGGGGGAATCAAACGCGACAGGAACCAGGCCCGAAAACCCCGCAAAAACCTGCTGAATATGCTCAAAATAGCCAGCGTGATCGGTGACGATGCGGAATTTTCCGCCGGGGACAAGTATACGCGCCGCCTCGGCCATGAAGCCGGGCTGAATGAGCCTCCGCTTATGATGGCGGGCTTTGGGCCAAGGATCGGGAAAATAGACATGCAGGGCGGAAATGGAATCTGCCGGAACATGACAGCGTATCCACCAGACAGCGTCGGCTCGCACCATGCGGCAATTCAGCAGTCCGTGGCGGCGCAGCCGGTCGGCGGCGAAATCGGCATAGGCTTTGGCCCATTCGATGCCAATGAAATTTGTCTGCGGAGATTTTTGGGCAACGGAAACCAGAAAAGTTCCTTTGCCGGAGCCGATCTCCAATTCCACCGGGTGGCTGTCGCCGAAAATATCGGGCCAGTGGAGGGAGCCAATGTCGTCTGCAATATCCAATAACACGGGTTCAACCACCAGATTCGGACGCAGCGCCACAACATACCTCTTAACAAATTAAAGCACTCATGTTCAACCAGGCGGCCATCATAACACAGGCGTCGCGGCTTCGCCGAGCAAGCAGTTCGGCGAAAGTTAAACGGTAGAGTTTTAAGCAGGCCCGCAAACAAAATTTTGCGGTTTCGGTCGCCAAGCATTTAAGAAGACTGGCGCGTAAACGTCCTGTTATTTGGACAAGAAGTGAACCGTTGGAAATTCAATCCTCTATAACCCGGTCAAGGTACTTTGGGCGGTAGGACAATATCGGGTGGCGGAACGGGTGTATATCCGGATAGGGCAATTTGGTTAAATTTGATTGAAAATGGCCGCTCCGGCGGAATTCCCGGAAAATAACCGGGTGAATGTTGACTGAAAAATGGGTCGGCATTAGTATCTTCAAAACTTTGTGCAATCTTTCACAACCAGCCTGCGGGGCGGTTGGAAAGTTTTGTGGTTGGTGTATTAACGATTTGGGATAGCGGCCACAGCAATGAGCGACAAACCATTTTTCGTGTTTCCCCGGTGGTCAGATACGGCCACGAAGGTAATACTGGCATGTGGGGTTCTGGTGCCGGTGTACCTGGTGATACTGCTTGGTTATGGGGCAAATGCGCGAACTTTGAACGTTAATTATCAGCCGGTTCAGCCGGTTGCCTACAGTCATGCCTTTCATGCCGGAAAATTAGGCATTAACTGCCAGTACTGCCATACGGATGTAAAACGTGCGGCGTTTGCCGCGCTGCCACCCACTCAAACCTGCATGAACTGCCACGCCGCGATTGCCCCGCACAGTGCGGCTCTAGCCTGGATACGCAAAAGCTATAAAACCGGTATGCCGGTGCCGTGGAAGAAAGTCAATGACCTGCCGGACTATGTTTACTTCAATCATGCGGCGCATGTGAATGCGGGTATAAGCTGCCTGGTTTGTCATGGCCAGGTGAATGAAATGACCCGTGTTTATCAGGCCAAGCCATTGAATATGGCCTGGTGTTTGCAGTGCCATCGGAATCCAGCCCCCTACCTGCGACCACGGAATGAAGTAACCAACATGACCTGGAGTCCGACTGACAAAACCAAACTGGCTGCGGACCTGGGCCTTACGGTGGCCACGTTGCCCAAGAATCTGGGCAAGTATCTTGTGAAGCGGTATCACGTTCCCAACAGCAAGCTTTTAACGGATTGCGAGTTATGTCATCACTGAGCGATCAGAATTTGACCGGTAAGGAATATTGGCGCAGCCTGGACGAACTGGCTGACACGCCGGAATTTCAGCAGTTCGTGCAGCGCGAATTTCCGAACCGGGCGTCGGAATGGTTCAAGGGCGACCGCCGGCGATTTTTAAAGATTATGGGTGCATCGTTTGCGCTGGCCGGCCTGGCGGGCTGCCGTCGATGGCCTGCCGAAACGCTGGCTCCATACGCGCATCGACCGGCAAACCGCGATCCGGGCACGCCGGTGTATTATGCGACGGGCATGGACCTTGGCGGAATTGGTCAGGGCATGCTGGTCACCAGTGTGGATGGCCGGCCCATTAAGGTAGATGGCAATCCGACGCATCCGTTAAACGGCGGTGCCAGCGACATTTACGGCCAGGCCAGCGTGCTGGGCGTATACGATCCGGACCGCAGCCGCACCGTGATGCGGAAGGGTAAGACAGGGCTTACGGAAAGCGGATGGAGTGACTTTGCCGCCGCATGGAAACAAATTGGCGGGGAGTTAAAGAAGAATCAGGGCGAGGGCCTGGCGATTCTGACGGGGGCATCGTCTTCGCCAAGCGTGGAAGACATGCTGAAACGGGCGGCGAAGGAATTTCCGGCGGCCCGTTTCTTTGAATATGAAGCCATTTCTTACGACAATGCGCGTGCAGGCACGACGATTGCCTTTGGTGAATCGATGCGTGTGGTTCCGCAGCTTGCCAAGGCGAAGGTAATTGTTTCGCTGGATTTTGATTTTGTCGCTGGGGATCCACTTTCGGTCAAATTGTCACGGGATTTTTCCGCAGGGCGGCGTTTAACCGATCCGGCCACGGGCGAACCGGCTACAGAAATGAACCGGCTGTATGTCATAGAATCCACATTTTCGGCAACCGGTTCGCTGGCGGAAAATACATTGCATCGGATTCCGGTGGCGGCCCAGGATGTTGCCATTGCGGCACTGGCGATTGCGACCGGGCTGAAAAAGAACGGGCTTAATATTCCCGACATGCCATCGCCGGGCGGTGCGCGGCCCGAGCCGATGCGGCAGGAAGTCATTGACGCAATTGTGGCCGATCTTCTGGCCCATAAAGGCGAATGTGTGGTGGTGGCCGGCAGTCAGCAGTCGGTAGCGGTGCACACACTGGCCGCCGTAATGAATAGCGCCTTGGGCAACACTGGAAAAACAGTGGAATATTACAAGGCGCCTAATGCCAGCCGATCAACGGACGGACAGTCCATTACCGACCTGACCGCAGCGATGCGGAACAAAGAAATCAGCACACTGGTAATGCTGGATGTAAACCCGGTATACAACGCGCCGGCAGACCTGGATTTTGCATCGGCACTGGCCGCCGTTCCGGAAAGCATACAACTTGGTAATTATGTGGATGAAACCGCACGTTTGTGCACATGGCACCTGCCGGCAGCCCATTATCTGGAAAGCTGGGGCGACATCCGCACGTTTGATGGAACGGTCAGCATTGTTCAGCCGATGATTGAGCCGATTTTTGGTGGCAAGAGTGTCATTGAAACGCTCGCAATGCTGCTGACAGACGGGTCAAAAACCGCCGTATTATCAGGTTACGAGATTGTTCAGCGAACGCTTGGGCTGAAAGCCGGCGAATGGAAATGGAAAAAGGCCCTGTTTGACGGCTATATTGAAAATACCGGCTGGTCCGCAGTGACGCCAACTTTGAATGCAAGTATTTCCAAAGACTTAACACGGGTAATGGACGCCCGGCCACGGGCTAAATTAAGCGCGGGGAACATTGAAGTTGTGTTCCGCCCGGACAGTAAAATATATGACGGACGCTTTGCCAACAACGGCTGGCTGCAGGAACTGCCGGACCCAATGACGCGGCTGACGTGGGACAACGCGGCGGTGATCAGTCCAAAACTGGCCAAAGCCATTGGATTAAGCTTCCATAAAACACAAATGCTGGCGATTACGGTTGGTGGCAAAACACTGAAAATGCCGGCGTATATCATGCCGGGACAGCCGGAGTTTTCCATTTCACTTCCGCTGGGTTACGGGCGGACGGGTGTTGGAGCAGTGGCGGATGGCGCCGGGTTTAACGTGTATACGCTGCGAACCGTTGCCGCGATGAATTTCCAATCAGGTGCAACAGTCAAAC
>VFSW01016321.1_pt1 | contig 10139 bp, 11 predicted proteins | sample 5358111 | NCBI WGS metagenome assembly VFSW01 (sample SAMN11554181, study PRJNA540505) | mine drainage metagenome | isolation source: sediment from site ElyBrook_90M | place: USA: Ely Copper Mine, Vershire, VT | collected 2017
GTTACGGATGATGGTCCGAGTCCTCGGACTCCGCCAACCCCCGGAGTAATGCTAGTGGGATCACCCTCGACCCTGCGGATGGTTACGCGTACGTCGCGAATTCTGCCGATTTCTCCGCGCACCCCCCTTCGGAAAGTGGGTCCATTTCAATACTGAAGCCGCCCTGCACGAAAATCAAGACGATCTTCCTACCTCCAAACGCTTCGCCGGGTCCGGGGGCGTATGACCCTGAGACCCAGGAGGTTTACGAGGTTGACCAGAGCCTGAACCAGATCTATGTACTCCGTGGCTTGAACCTCGTCGCTACTATCCACGACCCGACTTTTGAGCAACCGGGGGGGATCGCGTACGACGAATTCACCCGCGCCATCATCGTAGTGAACTACGGCTACACGTTGACCACACAGAGTCACGTCGATGTGATCTCTGGCCTGAAGGTGGTTCGCACGTTTCACACAGCGTGCTCCGACCCTAACGCGGTCATCGTCACTCCGACCGACCGAATCTTCGTCGGCGCTTGGTTCATCTGCGTCTACGATGCCTCGAACTATCGTTGGATCGCCGATCGGAATCCAGCAATTGACGGTGCTGATGCCTTTGCTTGGGACAGTGGTCAGCGGCTACTCTACGTGGCGGGAGGGGACGGATTCCTCTTGGCCATGAACACGAGTACACTGCGGTACGTGCGAACCATCGACGTACCGATCATCCAAGATGGGCTTGTTTCTGGACTCACGTACTCCCCGGTCTCAAACGACGTCTACGTTTTGGGGCTCAGCGACCTGTGGATCGTAGACGCCAACGGGGTCTTCCACGCACTTTACATCCACTCAGGTGCAGGGGGATCCGGTAACGCGATTGCCGTTTCGTTGAACGCTCTGGGATACATCTCGCAGAACCGAGACGTCTACGTTTGTGGCACGGTTACGAATACGATTTACGTTGTGTCGTAAAGGGTCCGATTCCCACGCCGGTTTCGGCTCCGGAATCCCGCCGACCGGCAAGACTAATCGAGTCGACCGGTGACAGAGTCTCGTGGTTGCGCGTCCTCGATGGCCGCGTTCCCATCGGCTCTGGCTCGGATCCCGACGATAACGCCCAACAGAAGGACCCAGAGGATTACTAGAATCAGTCCGTAGACCAGGCTCAGGTTCAGAAACCACGACAGCATGGTCAGGACCGTTAGCATCACCGCGAGCCCGAGAAGCCATGGGCGAGCTTCCCTGAAATCCATAAGGTCCCGTCTGTTACGCTTTTCTTCGAACGAGGAAGATCTAGCGTGTAGCGGCTTCCGGAACCCTTAGGGGTCCGTGTAACCAGAGGGGTTCGGGCCTCCACAGTGGGGTGAAGGAGAGACGGGGCCTTCTTCGAGATCTTTGCATGTTTCAATGCACGAGGAGGGGATCCTGGCGTTGGAGGCCCATCAACCGGGGTCCAGCGCCATGAGGCTCACGTTCCCGAGGCGGCGCGAAACGCACCAATGGAGGCGGGGGTTCACGGCGGCCCTCGCCTTACTCGCGATCGGGATCGTCCTCCTTTCTGTGACCGCGGGAGCGTTATGAGTGCTGGGTTCCGTTCCCGCTCTGGGCGGTCGTTCCCCCGGATTGACTGGTGCTAGTATCTCGGTGGCCTCCGAACCGAAGCTTCTCGCCGACTGCTCGGCCGAAGCCAGAAACAACGCACTGCTGTCGCTCAGTTTGTGGCTCACGGCCGACGCTTCCTGTGCCTATCGGGGGATCGCTCTTAGGTCGACCGGAGAACCTTCTCGTTGTTCGCTTCCTCCGCCGCCGTGTTCTAATGGCCGTTCGAAATGAGTAGATTGTGAACTGACAAGCGTTTATCGTTCACCCGGTTCGGCTCGGGGGATTGTTCGCCCAATGCGGAACGTCGTGATCTCGGGAGGCGGTACTGGAATAGGTCGGGCCGTCGCGCGACAGTTTGCCGAATCGGGTGACCACGTCGTGATCCTGGGTCGCCGAGAGGCGGTACTGAAGCGCACGGCGGAGGAGCTGAATCGGATGTTACGCCCAGATGTTCCACGGGTCGTGCCCTTGTACGGCGACGCGTCCGACCCGGGAATCATTGGCCGGTTGACCGCCGTACTCGACTCCGTTGGCGAAGGAGTTGTTGACGTCCTGGTGAACAATGCCGGTGGTGTGGTTCGGGGTCCGGACTCGTCCCTCGATGAGATCGTGACAAACTGGATCGACACATTCCGGAGCAATGTCCTTACCGGGGTTGTCCTCGTCGAAGGTCTGGGCGCCCGGCTGCGACGTCCGGGGGGTCGCATTCTTAATCTCAGCTCGGTCGCGGCCTTCCGCGGCGGAGGGGGTGCCTACTCGGCCGCCAAGTCGGCGGTCGTCGGATGGACCTTCGATTTGGCGACCCGCCTAGGACCTGAGGGAATCACCGCGAATGTGGTCGTTCCCGGGTACATCGAGGACACCGAGTTCTTCGGGGACCGAATGACCACCGAGCGACGCTCACGACTGATCGGCCAGACCTTGGACGGCCGAGCCGGGCGACCGGAGGATGTGGCGGCGGTGGTATACTTCCTGGCGTCGTCGGGGGCCTCCCACGTTACCGGGCAAGTCATACACGTGAACGGAGGCGCGGTCTTCGGACGGTAGTCGGCCATCTGTGAGATACGCCTGTAGGGGTGCGGCCAAACTCCTGGTTACGCTGACGGCCTCTCTCGAGTGCGCGCCTCCGGGACGGTGTTGATGAGCTGCGGCAGCCCGGATCGCGAAAGGGATACCGTCGTCGGCTCCAAGAACGACCCGGCAAGAACGGCACGTTTAAGGTGCTCGACCACATTCGGAGCAAGGCACCCTGTGTCCGACGAAGGCCAAGCGGTCGGGCGCGCGGTTCCGCCCGCCCTGCCACCCGGTGCTAGCTGGTCCCAGGGTGCGGGGCGAACATGCGAAGAAAGCGAACCGGGACGCGGAGAAACACTCGGGAACTGGTGGTAGGAGCTGCCCTGTTCCTTGCGGTGGCGGCCTTCTTGGTGCCGCTCACGGCGGGGTCCGCGGCAGCGCGGAGCGTTGGAACGACCGGGTGGGATCCGGTGTGCGTTCCCGCAGGCACTACTGGACTGACGGCGAAAGTCGTCGCCCACTCACATCAGTGGATTAGCGGATACATCAATGCGCAGGGCTGCGATGTCGGAGTATATGTTGGCCCCGGTGTGACGAACGTTCACATCGTTGGCGCCACGGTGAAGAACGCCAATGACCACGGGATCTTTGTCCAAGACACGACGGAAGTGAAGATTCTTCGGGACATCGTCGTGCACAACGGACTCGCCCCTCACACGTGCGGATCTCCTCCCTGCATTGCCGAAGACAAGGCCATTCAGCTTACCGGGACGACGGGGGTCATCGTGCGCGACAATCTCGTCCTGGACAACCTGGCCGACGGTGGAATCGGAGTCTCCGACGACGGAGCGTTCGACCCTGCGGCACTCGCGGCCGGCACCGTGCATCCCGCGATCGGGAACGTGATCGTGGACAACAGGATCGTGAATGACACGGGCGGGTGCGGAATCGTTCTGGCTGCCTACGACGCGGGAGCCGGGGTGGGTGCCAATGTCGTACGGGACAATCTTGTGATCGGAAGCGCTCCGGGAACGGGCCCATTCGTTGGGGGGATCGTGGTGGCGGCGGACACCCCCGGCACGTGGGTCTGGGACAACGCGGTCGTGGGGAACCAGATCTACAGGAGCATCATCCCAGGGATCGTGGTTCACAGCAACGCCCCCGGGGACCGGGTCTGGAATAACACCTTTGCTCACAACATGATCGGCAACAACGGGTTCGAAGGGCCCCCGAATGACCCGACAGTGCCGACGGGTATCGAGGTGGTTGCGGAAGTGGCCCCCGGTGAGCCCAATGCCCCGATCCTCACGAACACCACATTGCAGGATGATTCGGTCAACCACGATGCCATCGGCATCTGGCTGTGCGACGAGACGAACACCATGATTATCGACCTCGACGGGAGCGCGCCCGTCTCGGTGGAGACCTGCTGAATTGGCTACCGGGAATCCTGGACACCCGCTGGCAGGGCCCCACGGTATCCTGCCGGCCAACCCATTCCAGGGTCAGACGAAACGGCTACCGAGAGCGACCCGCAGGATGTCGATCGCAGGTATCTCGTCGCCAACGTCGTCTGGACCGTTCCGTTCGGCCGCCGCAGCGAAAATTTTGGCGGCCCACGCCACCACGAGGAGGGCGACCGACTCGTTGGCCGCCGTCTCGGGTTGACGGGCACTGGCCGTCGTGCGGAGCCGAGAGACCCAGAGGGCGATCAACACAATCGCCACCCCCGAAACCACAAAGTCGTCCAGAGCGTAGAGCGGGTCGTTCGGGAGTTCTTTCGCCGCGGTCGCCCCGAACACCCAGGCGATCACGACAAGGAAGGGGATGATCGCCCCCCGTCGCCGCCATGGGCTCAGGTCGGGTTTCGACGCGTCGGGTTGGGCCGCCGACCCGGTCGCACAACCGCGAGGCGGAAGGGGGGTGATAGACCTTGTATAGACGCTGGATGCTCCTCAGAGACTCAGTTCGAGCCGAGGGTGGTTGGCACCGGAACGGTCTGACCGAGTTGCCTTGGGACGACGTCCACGGCAGTAGGTCCAGCGCGGGAGGTTCCCGGCCAATCTACCCTAGCTGCCGAACGGCCTCCGGCTATTCTCACCGGGTGAGCCTATCCGCGGCTCCTCGTACCGATCGCGGCGCTGGCCGTGGCCCTCCTGCTGAACCGGTTCGTCACGCTCGACTTCGTTCGTGTCACGTCGGGCGCCGTCGGGACCGGTACTGACATCTTCATGCCAGTCGTCATCGGGCCCATCTTGGGACGTATTCCGGCGCCGCTCGGGCCGACTTGGTCGAACGGCTCGTCCCCACGATGCTTTTCTTGATGCCGACGCCCGCTTCCGTGACCATCACGGCCGGCATCTACCTCGCCGTCATCGAGGGCATCTTCAACCTGAACTACCTTGGGATCCGGCTCGCTGGCCTCTCTGTCATCATCCTGGCCGGTCCGGGTTTCGGGATCCTCCTACCGAACCAGCCCCGGATCTTGCGCGAGCCCCGGAAGGACCGGCCAGATATCGCCAAGATCGGCCGTCTCGGACTCCTCAACGCCCGACTCGCGGGGGCCCAGGCGGTGTTCCGAGTGGCTCTGATCTTCTTGATGGCGAATCTTGCCGTCGGCCTCGTGAATCTGTGACGAACCACCCATCCTGTTTCGGGGGGCCACGTGCTGGAACCTGTGCCGGGCGGCGCCGGCGAAGGTGGAGTGCGGGCCTCCTGGGGTTGGGCTCCAAACCAGTGGGTTTCCGCACGGGACGGTAGAGGGCGGCGCGATCCGCGCCCTCGAAACCGCCGAGGCCGCGACGCCGTTCGCCGGTCTGCCCCACCCGTCGATCGGTCTCGCCCCGCTGGAGCCGGTGGTCAGCGGCCCTCACCGACGGACCCAGCGAGGCCCTCGGGAGGCTTGGAGGCGGCGTTCTCGGTTCCGCGATAGTGTCGCTGGAACGCCGCCATCGCCCCGAGCGAGAGGAGTGCGGTCGCGGCCGAGAAGAGGAAGACGGTCGCCGCACCGCCGAGTTCGTAGGCGAGTGCTCCCGCTGAGGGGCCGAGGCTCCAGAACCCCGAATTGATGAGCGAAAAAAGACCGAGGTACTCGGCGCGTCGATTCGGTGGGGCGATGCGAGAGACCCAGACCAGCATCGCCGGCGAGAGGAGCACGAAGCCGAGCTGGCGTACGGACTGCGCTCCGAGCAGGAAGTACCAATTCGGCGCAAAGAGGAACGCGAGGCACGCGGCCGTGGTGATGACGCTCCCCAAGACGAGGCTCCCCCATTCGCCGCGGCGGTCGACCTGACGGCCGGCGGTGACCCCGATCAGGGCCGTGGTGACGAGACCGGCCACAGCGATCAACCCGACGTCGAAGTAATTCGCCCCCAGCCGCAGGGCCCAGATTCCGAGGAAGGCGCCGACCGCCCCGGTGCCGAGGGTACGGATTGACACCGCCGACGAGAAGAGGACCACCGGCAGCACGCCCCGGGGCGGGTTCCGTCGCCGTTCGACCGGACCGCCCTCTTCTCGGATCACGACCAGTACGAAGAGCGACCCGCCGACCATGATGGCCGCGGCGAAGTAGAACAGGAACCCAAACCCGAGACGGCTCACGAGGCTCGCGACCACGAGGAAGCCGAGAATCGAGCCCACGGCGGAGGCGGCCGTCAGTGTTCCATAGGAGCCTCCCCGATCCCCCGTCCGGTTCGTGTCTGCCACGAAGGCGTTGAGTGCAGGGGAACCGATTCCGAGGACGATCGTTCCTAGGACGAACAGGGTTCCGCTCGCCAGGTAGCCCGGCACGAACGGAACGGCCAGGTAGAACGGGAGCGCCCCTAACTCCGCGCCCAAAAGGAACGGTTTCCGGCGGCCGGCGTGGTCGGACCAGCGGCCGGCGAGCGGTGCGATCAGGCTACTGCCGAAGTACGCGGCGGAGGTGAAGACGAGCGCGACCGAAACCGGGGCGCCGCGGACGTCTACGAGGAAGAGCGGAAGGAAGACAATGAAGACCCCTGTGCGGTTGCTCGAGAGGAGTTGGTACAGGGCAAGACTGAGGATCGTGCGATTGGCCACGAGAATCGACACGACGCAAGCGCGTTAACGGTTCGGGTTAACAAACCGAACGAGCCCGAGCGGCGGCCACAGCTTGGGAGGCTTCCGGCCGCAGGGGCGAGGTGGCCGGGGCTCAAACGCACCCCCCCAACTTGGGTCCCGGTTCCCGGTGGTCTTGCCCGTGCCTCCCGCGCGCTCCCTCTGTGGCGATGACCGCGACAAGCGTGCCGCGCGACTTCGACTCCGCCGAGGCCGTGGACTCGTTCCCGGACCGGGACGTGCGACGCGGGGCGGACGCGAGACCGACACGATGTGCACGTGCCGGCCGGGCCCTGCTCGCCACAGCCTTCCCAATGAGCGTAGGTTCCGCTCGTGGGGCGGTGCCCGAGCCCTTACGGTGGGGCGCGCGGTCGTATTCGTGGATAGACCACGACCTGACCTTCGATGCGGCGCCACACGCGAGGGTCCTTCCAAGGGTTTCCACGATAAATCTCCCGGTACATGCCCGCCCGAGCGATTCTCCCCTGCTGGCGGAGCTGGCTGAGTCGGGCCCGGACCAGCCCCCAAAGCTCGCTCAGGTCGGTGCCGTCTGGGTTGAAAGTGCTTCGAAGGACCGTAGCTTTCGGCAGGGTTCGAAGCCGAATCCTACCCTCCGCGCGAGCCGGTCCCTCTACTTCGAGACAGACCTCCCAGACGCGCCGCCCCGGTTCAAGGAGGATCCAGCGGCCGACCCTGAGATGATGGCTCCGGGCCCACCGCTCCAGTCGCTCAAACTCGGAGCGAATCCGAGAGTCTCGATGCGGGCCGGACCAGCGAACGCACACCACCCGAATACCGGGGATCCTCCCAACCGAGAATCTCGGGCGCACGTACGTCCGATCGCTCATGCCCAGATAAATGCAATCCATCAACGCGGGAGACCCGTCGGGGCACGCGTCGAAGGGCCCGCCACTCGAGTCAAACGGAGGGACGGATCGATGCTGTTGCCCGCCAGCGGTCCCGCTGGGGTCTACGTTCTGCGCGCGCGCGCGATGAGAATAGGATGGGAGAAATTGGAAGCGTCCTGGAGGGATCGGTGTGCCTTCCGAGACCGCGGGGTTCTGGCCGGCCCGAGAGACGCGCTTACCGTGAGGTCTGGATCCACGGTCAATCTGGACGAAGACATCGGGTCCTTTTCGCTCACCTACCGTGCGTCCTCTAGCAGGTGCAGAGGGCTAGCTAACAACGACGAGGAAGTTTCCACAAACGTAGATGTCGTGGTTCATAGAATCGTAAGCCAGCGCAGATAGTGAACCCAGACTCGAGCCTGAAGTTGTCGCCGGATTCTGTATGAATACGTGACCGAGCCGGCCCTCAGGGGTCAGATACCACAGGTCCCATCCGGATGATGCGTCAAAGTAGACGTCGTGGTCAGCAGGAGAGTAGGTAACTCCTCCGACACCGTCTAGCAGAATGCCCGTCGTGTGAAGAAACTTGTAGGTGAAAGCGCCGGTCTTGACGGAATCAGCGTTGAGGAAGACCAATGAATCGTTCTCTGGTTTCGGAGGGAACGCACCTGCCGTGATACCGACCACGACCGTATTGTTCAACGGGTCCCACGTCGACGTGCAACTTGAGGCATAGCAATCCAGCGGCGTCGAAAAAGTACCTAAGTAAGTCAGAGTTCTCGCGTTGAAGACATCTATAGTGCGTCCGGCCGAGAAGATTAGTCCGTCCGCTACGAGTATCGAGAGCGGTTGGTTTCCATCATCAAATGCATTCAACACTACGGTATGACTCAAAGAACCATCGCTCTGATTCAAGTACAACAGGTCAACTCCGCCGCCAGGGCCACCAAGTGCACCGAAGTTTGTAACTAACATTGCCTGAAGTTCGGGGTCCCAAGCGATTGAATCCGGATTGTTAGCGGGGTAGCCGCCGAAGCCCCCTACCGTCCCGATCAGTCTCTCGCCATGCAGAACATAGGCCACGTCGTTGAAACTGTCGACCGCCACTATATCCTTCAACAGCGGATCATACGCGATCGATCCAGGGTAGATGGTTGCCAAGTACAACAGTGGGACCTTCTCGACTAGTGTGCACGGCGACTTGATGATGAAGAGATAGGGGTGGGCGAACGCCAGCACTGAAAACATTGCGACATAGAGAAGACTATCAGCGGGATCATACGCGACTGCCAACTTTACCTCGCCCTGAGAAGCGGCAGGGGGCAAACAACTGGTGATGCGGTGAGGACCATTGCCCGGATTGACCGTCAACTCGGTCCGGGGCATGGACGTGGCAAGCTGCACCCCATGTCGACTAACGCTGGGACTAGAAGCCCCCGACAATGCTGAAGAAAGTACCAATAAGAGAACCGGGGCGACGACCCCGACCAGAACTCGCAGCTGGCTCGTTCGAGCCCCCATCGTACCGCTGAGGCATACACCAAGAGAGAACAGAGGTTTAGCCTAATCGGACCAACCGACGAAATGGGGCCGTTTGTGGAGCATGAGGGTTGTCGTAGGACGCTCGCCTGTGTTCTAAAGTCTCCTCGACCGTTTTCCACACTGGGGTTTTCGGACCGGGGGGAGACCCCTACCTTCTGATATCTTCCCGCGAGGATTCCGGCATGCTGAGCGACCCCCGACCGGTTGAGTCCCTCCGCCCGCTCCTCGCGAATCCGTTGGACGAGTTCCCGAATGGGCTTTCGAGGTCGGCCTATAGGACGCTCGCTCCGAGTTTGACGGAGTCCCGCGGCGATCCCGGCCCTTCTCGAGGCCGTGCGCTCGCGGATGAGCTCGCCCTCGAACGACGCGACCGAGGCGAGGCCGTCGTGTGCGAGCTTCCCCGGGCTCGCAGCGGAATCGAATCCCTGTTCGGTGCGCATGCCCCGGACGTCGGACTTGTCGCCCAGTTTAAGAACGGGAGGACATCGGGGACGCTCGTGCCCAGGCGGTCGAGCCCGTCGTGGAGACGGCATCGAGGTCGCCCGCGACGTTCGCCTCTCGGAGCCGGTCGAACGCGGTGCGGGCCGCCTCGCTCTCCGGGGGGCTCGCGGGCGTTACGGGGGGACCCCCGGCGTTACGGGGCCATCGTGTGCGATGCCGGGCCGTCCGCAGCGTTCGAAAGAGAGGGGTCCGAGGGGGACCCGCCCCGCCGGACCGGAATCGGACACCTCGGTTTCGGTTCCTTCGGCGGAGGACCGGACGGGCGTATCCGAGCCCCGAGAGGCAAGCCAATCGAACGACTGTCGGGCGGTGGCGCGCTCGGGTCCTAGCGCGGAAACGGTGCAACACCGGGCGGGTGGCCCTCCGGGAGGAGGGCCGATTCTCGGACGGGAAGTGGGCCCAGTCGGACCCACCGGCTAAGACGGTTGTAATTGGGGCCTTAGTCTCGGTCCCTTGAACCGGTCCTATCGAGACGAGACGCCTACTTCTTCAGCTCGGTCATCAAACGATCGAACCCCTTGCGCCCGGACAGACGCGACCGATGCCCCACCGGAAGCGTTGTTTCCGGGATGCC
>VFSW01016322.1_pt1 | contig 10139 bp, 9 predicted proteins | sample 5358111 | NCBI WGS metagenome assembly VFSW01 (sample SAMN11554181, study PRJNA540505) | mine drainage metagenome | isolation source: sediment from site ElyBrook_90M | place: USA: Ely Copper Mine, Vershire, VT | collected 2017
TGCTGAACCCGCTCGTTCACCAAGCCTTCAACTACGCAATCGACCGCAACGCCATCGTGAAGAATGCGTTCAACGGCGACGCCAAGCCCGGAATGTCGATCATCCCTATCGCCGACAAGGCCTTCTACAACGCGTCGGTCAAGCCTGCGCCGTTCAGCATCGCCAAGGCGAACGCGTTAATGAATAAGGCGGGATACAAGATGGGCTCCAACGGCGTGCGAATCGCCAACGGACACCCGATGTCGTACACGGTGGTCCTGGCGACTGACGAAGAGGCTTCACGTCTTCGCGCTTTTGACATCATCCAGTCCGACTTCAAGCAGATCGGTGTTCAGCTCAAGGTCAGCATCACCGACGACGCCACGGCGGCGTCACTCGAGTTGACACCGAGTCAGAAGTTCGACCTGGGCATGTGGGGCTGGACGCCTTCGGGGCCGGACCCGACGTTCCTCTTGAACACGTACACCTGTGCACAGTTCGGCGGATGGCAGGAGACGGGTTACTGCAACAAGACCTACGACAAACTCTTCGCACAGCAATCTGTGACCATGGACGCCGCGAAGCGTCGCGCCATCGTGTTCCAGATGCAGAAGATGCTGGCGACGGCTATGCCGGAGTTCATCTACGCCTACGAGAACGTCAACGACGTGTGGAACAAGGCTTGGTCGGGTTTCGCTGAGACTCCGGGCGGTCTGTTCTCGCCACTGACCATCAACGGCATCACGTACGCACACCACGCATAGAGACCACCACGACCGCGCTTTCGGCAACGCACGATTAGAAGACTGAAACAACTGTGAATACACGATCACTCGATTACATCGTCAAGAGAATCGGCTTTTCTCTCATGACGGTGTTCGTCGTACTCACGTTCAATTTCGTCCTGTTCCGTGCGTTGCCGGGAAGCGCGGTCGCGGACCTCTCGCGAGTGCCGAACTCGACACCGGCGCTTCGTCTGGCGCTCGCTCGACAGTTCGGCCTGGCTGATTCAAAGTGGCAGCAGTACTTGATCTACTTGAAGCAGTTATTGCACGGAAATCTCGGGGTCTCCTACATCAACGGGCTACCCGTGTGGCATAACCTGAGCACGGATCTCTCGAACACCATTCCGATGGTGGGACTCGGGACCTTGCTCGCAATCGTCTTTGGCATCTGGTCCGGTGTCACCGCCGCGTGGCGTTGGCACCGACCAGCCGACTATCTACTGACCAACACCTCCATCGCGTTCTACTCGTTCCCCACCCAATGGTTGGGTCTGATGCTGGTCATGCTTTTCGGTCGCTACCTGCCGACCACGGGCATGAACGACCCGTTCGCGGTGGGCGGAAGCGTTTGGTCGCACGCATTCGACACCTTCAAACACATGATCTTGCCCGCCGTTGCGGTGGCGCTCACCCTCTACGGCCAGTTCACGCTGGTGGTGCGATCGGCGGTTCTCGAGGTTCTGGGGGAGGACTTCGTACTTACCGCTCGCGCGAAGGGCATCCCCGCTCGTACGATCCTTCGCCGTTACGTGTTGCGCAACGCGCTGCTACCGATCGTTACCCTGATCGCACTCTCCATTGGCTACGTGGTCGGTGGTGCTCTGCTCGTCGAAACGGTGTTCACCTGGCCCGGCATCGGTCTCGCGGTGTATCAATCGGTGCTCTCGCGCGATTATCCGATGCTACAGGGGGCCTTTCTCATCTTGACCCTTTCGGTCGTGATGCTCAACCTCGTCGCCGACCTCTTGAGCCTGAAGCTCGACCCGAGAGTGGCTGAATAATGGAGTCTCTCGACGTGATCAACGACACACCACGCACGGAACGTCCAGTCCTTCGTTGGCTGAACAAAGTTCTCCATCACCGGCGCGCCGGTCTGGTCGGTGGCGCCATCCTTCTGATCTTCGTCGCACTCGCCTTGGGCGCGCACTGGTTCGCCCCCTACAGCACCACGAACGCGAGTGGCGGGGTCTTCGCGCCGCCGTCGATCCACCACTGGCTTGGTACGAGCGATGGTGGCATCGACATGGTGAGCTTGTTGATCCAAGGTGGTCGCATCTCGATGCTGGTCGGATTCTCCGCGGCCCTGGTAGCCGCGATACCGGGTGCGCTCGTGGGCATCCTGTCGGGGTACTTCGGTGGTTGGGTCGACACGATCCTCATGCGGATCACGGACTTCTTCCTCGTCATCCCCGTCATCCCGGTGATGATCGTCATCGCTGCGGTCTGGGGTCCGAGCCTTTTCCACCTCATCATCGCCATCGGAGTCCTGTTGTGGACCTCGACGGCGCGAGTCCTTCGCGCCCAGGTTAAGACCTTGCGCGAACGCACCTTCGTACGTCGCACGGTCAATCTCGGCGCGAGTCGCACTCGTGTGCTGTACCGGCACATCCTGCCCCACGTCGCGCCACTGCTCATCGCCCAGACGGTCATCACCATGGCGCTCGCAATCTTCTACGAGACCGCGTTGGCGTTTATTGGTCTGGGTGATCCGACGGCGGTCTCGTGGGGGACGATCATCGAGGACGCATTCCTGCGCACCGCGATCAGCACCGGTGCGTGGTGGGCTATCGTCCCGCCGGGTGTTTGTGTCGCACTCGTCGTCATCAGCGCCTATCTGGTGGGCCAGTCCATTGAAGAAGCGCTCAATCCACGACTACGCGTCGCGAACCTCTCGCCACGATCGTGGAAGATTCGACCCCTGGTCGGACGAGGGAGGAATGCACTGTGATCTCCGTTCCGCTCTTCAGCGTGCGCGACCTGCACGTGTGGTTCGAGTTGCCAGACGGCCGTGAGTTGCACGCCGTGAACGGTGTCAGCTTTGATCTGCAAGCCGGTGAGGTACTTGGACTCGTGGGTGAGTCGGGCTGTGGCAAGACGACGACCATCCTGGCGACGATGGGCCTGCTGCCCTCATCGGCCGAAGTCGCCGGTGAGATCCGCATCAACGGCGAAGAGATTCTCTCCGGTGGTGAGAACTCGGTACGCCCGCATCGTTGGACCGACATCGCCATGGTCTTCCAGGGTGCGATGAATTGCTTCAGCCCCGTGCGAACGGTGGGCTCGCAGATCGTTGAGCCAATGAAACTGCACGGCATCGCCAAGGGCGCCGAGGCGCGCCGTCGCGCCGGCGAGCTCTTGGAGATGGTGGGAATCCCGGCGGCGTCGGCGGACCGCTTCCCCCATGAATTCTCGGGGGGCATGCGTCAACGCGCTGCCATTGCCATGGCGCTGGCGTGCGAACCCAAGATTCTGCTCGCCGATGAGCCGACCACCGGCCTCGACGTCATGGTCCAAGCGCAGATTCTCGAGCTCCTGGGCAGTCTCGCCGAGAAGCTGGGCCTTGCGGTCATACTCGTCACTCACGACCTGCCGGTCGTGGCCGAGGCGTGCTCGCGCGCCGCGGTGATGTACGCCGGGCGTATCGCCGAGTTGGGTAGCGTTGACGACCTCTATCACGACTCGCATCATCCTTACACCCGACTCTTGTTCGCCGCGACGCCCGACCTGCTCGGCGACGAGCGCGTCGCCTCCATCCCCGGCGCCCCTCCTCGACTCGATCGAGAGATCGTGGGCTGTCCGTTCCGTGATCGGTGCGACTCGGCCATTGAACTGTGCGCGACCGAGGAGCCGGCGCTGCACCTGGTCGGCACGTCCCACGTCGCTGCGTGTCACCTGAATGATCTGACCGTAGGTGCGAGGTGATTAACAGTCCCCGTGAAGAGCTCGAGACACGAAGGAGCGACACGAACGAGATCATCGAGAACGGTCCCTCGATCAAGGTGACTCATGACTTGACCGCTCGACCCGCGCTGCTGGAGCTAGCCGAACTCACGCCGCACTACCCAATCACCCGGGGACTCGTCGGACGCCTGATGCGACAAGAGGTGAAGACGGTGCACGCCGTCGACGGCGTGTCGCTTCGCGTCGAAGCCGGAGAGTTCGTCGCACTGGTCGGCGAATCGGGCTGCGGCAAAACCAGTACCGTGATGACGATCCTCGGAGCGACCAAGGCGACAAGTGGCAGCGTGCGCGTCAATGGTGAAGAGATCCTTGGACGGTCGTCGCGCGCGATGTTGCCGGTCTATCGCCAGTTGCAGATGATCTATCAGGATCCCTACGGTTCACTCGACCCTCGTTTTCGTGTCAGCGACACCGTCGAAGAGCCCCTGCTCGTCCATGGCGTGGGTAGTTCGAAGCAAGAACGCCGTCAGATGGTGCTCGCAGCCCTCGAGAGTGCCGGTCTCTCGCCCGCCGACCTCTATATCGACCGGTTCCCGCACGAACTCTCCGGTGGTCAGCGCCAGCGCGTCGCCATTGCGACGGCACTCATCCTGGAACCGAAACTGCTGCTCGCCGACGAACCGGTCTCGATGCTCGACGTCTCGGTTCGTGCGTCGGTGCTGAATTTGCTGGACGATTTGCGGCGCACGCGCGAGATGGCGATCGTGATGGTGACCCATGACCTCTCTACTGCTGGCCATTTCGCCGATCGCATCGTGGTGATGTATCTGGGTCGAATCGTGGAAGAGGGGCCGGCGAAGGAAGTCCTGTCGAACCCCCAGCATCCCTACACCAAGGCGCTGATCTCGGTCGTGCCCAAGCCGGACCCCCGGGACCGGTCCAAGCCTCTGACATTGTCTGGCGAGACGCCCAACCCCGTCGACATCCCCGAGGGGTGCCGGTTCCATCCGCGTTGCCCGATCGCTCGTGACGAGTGCAAGCAGGCTGACCCTCGACTGCGCCTGCCCGTGAGCGTACGCGTCGAAAGTCACCGGGTCGCGTGCCACCTCGCGTGATCCTCTCGTCGAAAATGGGCGCGAACGTCGCAACGTCATGAACGCCACGGACTACGCCAGTCATGATGGGATCGGTATTGCCGCGTTGATCAGTTCGGGCCAGGTGAGTCGCGAGGAGGTCCTCGACGTTGCCTACGAGGCCTTGGCGAGCGTGAACCCGTCGCTCAATGCGGCCGTTGAGTTGTACGAACGTGCTTCGTTGGACCTCGACGCGTCATCGGGTCCCTTCGCTGGAGTCCCGTCGCTTCGTAAGGACATCCACAGCGAAGCGGGCCGACGTATCGAGTACGGAAGTCGTCTGAGCGAGGGACTCATCGCGCGGGAAACTGACGCAGTGCTCGAACGCATGAAGGGCGCCGGCGTCGTGTTCCTCGGTCGCAGTGCTACCTCGGAATTCGCCCTCTACGGGACGACCGAGACGGTATTGCACGGCCCGACCCGAAATCCCTGGGACCTCTCGAAGTCTGCTGGCGGCTCGAGTGGGGGAGCCGCCGCCGCAGTTGCCTCGGGGGCGGTGCCCGTCGCTGACGCGAGTGATGCGGGTGGTTCCATCAGGATCCCCGGCTCATGTTGCGGACTTGTCGGGCTGAAATCTTCCAGGAAGACCATTCGTCGAGCGAGGTCGCAAGGCGACCTCAACGAGAACGTACATTCGATACTCGCGAGGTCAGTGCGCGATATCAGCGCCATGTCCGTGACTCTGGGCGATACGGACGACCGCGACGTGGACCTCGCCACGCTGGCCCCTCGTCTGCGGGTTGCGCTCTCGGCGGAGCCGTGGGCACCGCGTACCACGCTCGATTCCGAGATCATTCGAGCGGTCGAACAGGTGGCTCACGAGATAGGAGAGCTCGGCAGTGACATCGAGATCGCACGACCGCAGTTCGACGTCGAGGAGTTCTGGGACGCGCTGGTTGTGCGTCTCACCGCTGGGGTGCATGAGGAATGTCGCTCCCTGGCCCGCTTGTGCGGGCGATCACCGTCACCCGAGTTCATGGAACCGGTGAGCTGGATGTACTTCGAGGCCGGGGCCCGGGTGAAATCTCCCGACATGACCCGTGCGTTCCTCGAGCGCGACCGTACGGTGCAGCGCGTGAACGACTTCTTCACGCATTACGACGTACTGATCACACCGACACTGCAGGTGCTGGTCCCGGACCTCGGCACGGCGGGCGGCTACGACGAGGTGTCGAACCCGCTCGAGCACGTGCTACTGGGCGAAACGGTGGCGCCCAATCTCGCACTCTTCAACATGACGGGTCATCCGGCGATAACGGTGCCGACGGGGATGAGCGAGAGTGGCGTACCAATCGGTGTGCAACTGGTCGCGCGTCACGGAATGGATTCGTTGCTTCTGGCGCTCGCGACCGAACTTGAGGTCCGCCACCCCTGGAGCCATCGACGACCGAGCATCCACGTCTCGAGGATGTTGTGATGAGCTCGCTACAGTCACGAGAATACGAGAAGGAGAAAAACCCATGGATATCATGACCGTTCGAGGTCCCATAAAGGCGCAGGACCTCGGTCTCACCCTCACGCACGAGCACTTACTTGCCAACGCCCTACTCGAGTACCGCAGCGGTGGATTCATGATGGACGTGGATGTGGCCTGTGAGGAATTGTCGCACTTTGCCGCCGCGGGAGGGGGGACGCTCGTCGACCTCACCACCGATGAGCTCGGTCGAAGTCCACTGGCCCTTAGGGAGATCTCGGAGCGAACGGGTGTGCACGTCGTCATGGGCTCGGGGCACTATCGAGAGCCGTACTTCGACAAGGACTGGTTCGATCGAACCTCTACTGACGAGATCGCCGAGCTCATCGTTCGCGACGCAACCGTCGGCGTCGGTGACACCGGTGTTCGTTCCGGCATCATCGGAGAGATAGGCGCGGACAAGTGGTACCTGACCGCTGCGGAGGAGCGCTCGCTGCGTGCAGCCGCACGCGCCCAGATCAAGACCGGCCTCACCTTGTCGACCCACGCGTGTCGCTGGCCGGTGGGCACGAAGCAGATTGAGATCCTCGAGCACGAGGGTGTCGCGCTGGACCGGGTGGTGATTGGTCACGTCGACACGGTGCCCACACCGGGCTACGCCCTCGAAATCGCCCGGCGTGGCTGCTGGGTGGAGTTCGATGGTTTCGGCACCGACTACGCCCACGACATGGAGTTCGCGCTTCGCACGATGCGCTCACTCGCCGATGCGGGGCACTTCGGACGATTGCTGATTTCTCAAGACGTCTTCTTGCGCCAGCACCTGCACGCCTTCGGGGGTAACGGGTACGACTTCGTGCCGCGCGAACTACCCGCGATGTTGCGCCGCCACGGCTTCACCGATTCGGAGATCACCACCCTGCTGGTGGACAACCCCCGTCGAGCCTTGAGCGGCGCGGCGTGAGCGGACCGACGGCGTCATCCTCGATGAACCAGTGTGCGTGTGCGAGCCACGCTCTTGACGCATCGAGGGGCGACCTGTTAGGTTTTAGTTGTTTAACGGGCGTTCATTAAGTTATGCCTGGAATCGCGCACCGCTACCACGAGATGAATGGAAAGGAAGCCCTGATGAAAACAGGTACAGCTCTATTTTCACCGTGTGAGGTCGGCCGCCCCGGCCCGACGGCGCACGAGGCAGCGAAGGGGTTGGCATCATGAAGGCCTGGAACGCAGACCCGGTTGTGATCACTGTGGCGCCCACGGGATCCGACGTTTTTCGTGAGAACAATCCCAACATTCCCTACACCACCGCCGAAATCGCGGCCTCGAGCATCGAGGCCTTCGAAGCGGGCGCGTCGGTGGTGCACCTGCACGTGCGCGAGGACGACGGCACTCCGTGCGGACGAGCGGATCTCTTCGCGGACGTCGTGGCGCGCATTCGTGCCGACAGCGGACTGATCACGATGGTCACCACCGGTGGATCAGCGGATATGAGCATCGAGGACCGCGTCGGTGGACTCGGCGCCAGCCCCGACATCGTGGGCGTCGAGTCGGGTTCGATGAACTTCGGTAACGACACGTTCATCACTCCGCCCGAAGCAGCGAACGGCATCATCGAGCGCGCAATCGCCATTGGAGCGAACCTTGAAGTTGAAGCCTTCGAGGTCGGCCACGTCATCCAGGCAGTGCGCTGGTTGGACGAAGGACGCATCTCGGGGCCGCTGCACATCAACCTCGTCTTCGGCGTTCCCGGGGGCATCGACGCTTCGCCGGCGGCGCTCGACGCGATGATGCGTCCGTTGCCACCCGAGACGTTCTGGACGGTGACCTGCATTGGTCGTCACCAATCGCGCATGCTCGGCCTGGCGTTGTTGCACGGCGCACCGGGCATCCGCACGGGTCTCGAGGACGCGGTCTACCTGCGACGTGGCGTGCTCGCCCCGTCGAACGCTGCACTCGTCGAGTCCGCCGTTGAACTGACCCAGGCGCTCGGACGCGAGGTCGCGACTCCCGAACAGGCCAGGACCCTCCTCGGCATCAACTGAGACACTCTTTGTTCATCACCCTCCCAGCGACGAGCCACTCGTCGGAAAGTTAAGACCAATGCACGATTCATCAGAAATTCCTCTCGAAGCCTACGGAGCGGCTCGCGTCATCGAGCCTCAGGGTTCCTTACCCCAAGGCGCCCTTCGCCTCGACTCTTCACTCGCGCTGCAGCCCTACGAGATCGAAATCGAGGTCGACACCTTATGTCTCGACTCGACGAGCTTTCGTCAACTCGTAGAGTCGAACGAGCGTGACGAGAGTCGTGTCGCCCAGGCGATCATGGACATCGTGTCGAATCGCGGGAAGATGGACAATCCCGTCACGGGCTCGGGGGGCATCCTCACCGGAACCGTGCGCGCCGTGGGTGCCGATTACCGCAACCCACCGGCGGTCGGCGAACGCATCGTGCCACTATCGTCGTTGACGTTGACGCCACTGCGCCTCGATTCGGTGCTGGAGGTCAACCTCAATTCGGCGCACGTGCCGGTGAAGGGGACCGCGTTCCTTCCGTGGCCCGTTCCTTGGACGCCCTACCCTGACGATTTGCCGATCGACGCGACTCTCGCGGCGCTCGACGTCGGTAACGCTCCCGTGCAGACTCGTGAACTGATTGGACCCGACACCCGCACTGTCCTCGTCCTCGGCGGCGGTCACGCCGGACTCTTGTCTCTCGCCGCGGCCAAGGAGACCCTGGCACCAGGCGGACGGACGATACTCATTGACTCCTCAGCGGCGATCTGTGAGCGTGCCCTGCGCCTGGGACTGTGCGACGTGGCGCTCTCGGTCGACCTTCGTGACGCGGTCGGTGCCCTGACGAAGATCCAGGAGCTGGGCATCCCTCGCGCGGACGTGACCGTCGTCGTCGTGAACGCGAAGGAGTGTGAAGCCGCATCCATTCTGCTCACTGCAGACAATGGCACGGTGCTGTTCTTCTCTATGGCGACATCGTTCGCGAAGGCCGCCCTGGGTTCCGAAGGGGTCTCATCGAACGCGCGCATGATCATTGGTTCGGGTTACGCGCACGACCGAGGTGTCTACGCGCTGGACCTGATCCAACGCAACGAGGACCTTCGAGACGCTTTTGTCGTAGGAAGCCACGCGTAATGGGGTCCGGACAGCTCGAGACGCGCCGCGAAGCGCAGCACCAGTACGGAGTCATCAATGACTGATGCATTGTCGACACCCAATCCACGTTTCGCCGTTCGTTGGCGTGACTTGGACCAGCTGGGACACGTCAACTCCGTGGTCTTTCTCACCTACCTGGAAGAGGGCCGCACGTCGTGGCTAGGTGCACTGCTCGGTCCGCAGTTCGAGACCAATCAATACGTCATCGCTCGGGTGGAGTTGGACTATCTCGCGGAGATCCCCTCGGGGACCGAGTTGGTCGAGACGCAACACGAGATCGCCGCCGTCGGTCGCTCGAGTGTGACACTTGATGAGAAACTCAGCATCGTCGGCGGTGGGGTGGTCGCCCAAGGACGAGTCGTGCTGGTGATGTGGGAGCCTGATCACCATCGATCGCGCCAATTGTCGCATCACGAGCTCGCGGCACTCAACGGTCAACTCGTTCGCTGACGCGCGAGCGTCACAGCAACGTTGACGCAACACGATTCGACATGCGGGCCGAGTGATCCGCAATGTCTCGCAATCGTCATACTCGCTGGTGACGGCGCTGGTGTCGAAGATTTAGAAACCACTTAGAAGACAATTCATTCGGGTTCGCGCTGATCCGAAGCATAGAATTACTTATCGTGTTCACTCAAACGGCGAAGATCGTCGCGGCAATCGCCCTAAGTGCGTCGAGCGTCATCGTCTCGGTAAACCTCGCGACGGCGACCTCCACGGTCCCCTCAACTTCGTACGGTTACGACATCAGCTTTCCTC
>VFSW01016323.1_pt1 | contig 10138 bp, 5 predicted proteins | sample 5358111 | NCBI WGS metagenome assembly VFSW01 (sample SAMN11554181, study PRJNA540505) | mine drainage metagenome | isolation source: sediment from site ElyBrook_90M | place: USA: Ely Copper Mine, Vershire, VT | collected 2017
GCAGCCGGTCGCTGCCGTCGTCGTTCTTGACGAATTCGTACACGCCTGCGGGGCAAAAACGCTGCTCCGGCCCGGCGTACAGCGCGAGGTTCACCTTCACCGGCACGCTGGCATCCTTGAGCGTCAGGTGGCAGAGCTGGTTTTCTTCATGATTGACGTTGGAGATGAACACCGACGATAGCTTGTCGAAGGTGAGCTTGCCGTCGGGCTTGGGGTAGGCTATCTGCGGGCAGTCCGCGGCTTTTTTGAGCGCGCTGTGGTCGTCGTGATTGTGCATCGTCCACGGCGCCTTGCCGCGGAACACGAACGTGTCGATCGCCGAATACGCGAGGCCGCCCCAGAATCCCCAGTGAAACGAGGGGCGGATGTTGCGCACCCGGTACAACTCGTCCCAGATCCAGGTCGCGCGCACCTTTTGCGCATAGCTTTTCACCTCCTGCGTGCCTTCCTGCGCCAGCGCGTCGTACACCGCCTCGGCCGCGGTCATGCCAGATTTCATCGCGGTATGGATGCCCTTGATCTTGGGCACGTTGAGGAAACCCGCGGTATCGCCGACGAGCATGCCGCCGGGAAAGGTGAGTTTGGGCAGGGACTGGAATCCGCCCTCGGTAATCGCGCGCGCGCCATAGGCAATGCGCCGGCCTTCCTCGAAGAAGCCGCGAATCGCCGGGTGCGTCTTGAAGCGCTGGAATTCGTCGAACGGGCTGATCCAGGGATTCTCGTAATCCAGGCCGATGACGAATCCGACCGCCACCTGGTTGTTCTCCAGGTGGTAGAGAAAGGAGCCGCCGTAAGTGCGCCGATCCACGGGCCAGCCGGTGGTGTGCACGATCAGTCCCGCCTGGTGGCGCTCCGGTTTGACCTCCCACAGCTCCTTGATGCCGATGCCGTAAGCCTGCGGATCGGCGTGCTCGCGCAAGTTGAATTTCTGCATCAGGCCCTTGGTGAGCGAGCCGCGGCAGCCTTCGGCGAATATCGTCTGCTTGGCGTGCAACTCCATGCCGGGCTGGTAGTTCTCGGTGTGCGCTCCGTCCTTGCCTATGCCGAGGTCGCCGGTGGCTACGCCCTTGACCGAACCGTCCTCGCGGTAGAGTACTTCGGCCGCGGCGAAGCCGGGGTAGATTTCTACGCCCAGGCCCTCGGCCTGCTGTCCCAGCCAGCGGCACAGATTGCCCAGGCTGATGATGTAATTGCCGTGATTGTTCATCTGCGGCGGCGTCGGCAGCCTGATCGCCCGCCTTTCGGTGAGGAACAGGAAGCGATCCTCGCCGGCCGGCGTATTGAGCGGCGCGCCCAGCGCTTTCCAGTCCGGAAACAGCTCGTTCAGCGCGCGCGGCTCGAGCACCGCGCCGGAGAGGATGTGGGCGCCGATCTCGGAGCCTTTTTCGATCAGGCAGACATTGATCTCGCGGCCCTTCTCGGCGGCGAGCTGCTTCAGGCGTATGGCGCAGGCCAGCCCCGAGGGCCCGCCGCCGACGATGACCACATCGTATTCCATCGCTTCGCGTTGCATGTCGCCCCCTCTTGTTGGCCGCGTCCGCTGCAATATGCACATGCGACCGTATTTATTCGCGCGCAGGAGAATTATAATGCGAGTCTCCATTCCGCGACACCAATGCCATGATCGCAATCAAGCGCAAGCTCGTGCATACCGAAGTCATGCCCATCCGCTGGGGCGACATGGATGCGATGGGGCACGTCAACAACACCGTCTATTTCCGCTACATGGAGCAGGCGCGCATTTCCTGGTTCGAAACCATAGGCGCGCGTTCCGCCGTCAAGGGGCAGGGGCCGGTGATCGTCAATGCCAGTTGCACGTTCATCAAGCAGCTGGTGTACCCGGGCGACGTCGAGATCAAGACTTACGTCGGCGCGATGGGCCGCAGCAGCCTCGAGACTTTTCTGGAGCTGCGGCCGAGCTACGATCCGGAAAAAATTTACTCCGAGGGCGCGGCCAAGGTGGTCTGGGTGGACTACCAGAAGGAAAAATCGGTGCCGCTGCCCGAAGCCATTCGCCAACTCATCGGACACTGAAACATGTCATTCGACGACCGAAAGTCCCGATCCCGCTTCCTCGGTCCCGCTAGACGGGAGACCGGAAAGTCCCCGTCGGACACACCGCTGTGGCAGCCGAGCCAGGCGCGCATCGCCGGCGCCAACGTGACCGCGTTCGCGCGCGCGGCGATCCGCGAATGGGGGCTGAAATTCAATAGCTATCCAGAGTTTTATCAGTGGTCGGTCGACGCGCCCGAACAGTTCTGGGTTTCGCTGTGGCAATACGCCGCGGTGAAGGCGCGCACGCGCGGTGAGCGCGTGCTGGTGCACGGCGAGCGCATGCCGGGCGCACGCTGGTTTCCCGATGCGCGCCTCAACTTCGCCGAGAACCTGCTGCGGCGGCGCGACCGGGCGGATGCGATCGTGTTCTGGGGCGAGGACAAGAACCAGCAGCGCCTATCGCACGCCCAACTCTACGCCGGCGTGTCGCGCCTGGCGCAGGCGCTGCGCGCCGCCGGCGTGCAGGCCGGCGACCGCGTCGCCGGCTACCTGCCGAACCTGCCGCAGACGGTGATGGCTATGCTCGCCAGCGCCAGCATCGGCGCCATCTGGTCGTCCTGCTCCCCCGACTTCGGCGTGCAGGGCGTGCTCGACCGCTTCGGCCAGATCGAACCCAAGGTCCTGTTCGCGGCCGATGGCTATTGGTACAACGGCAAGGCCATAGACTCGATCGCCAAAGTGGCGGAGATCGCGCAGCGCCTGCCCACGCTGGCGCGGGTGGTCGTGATTTCCTACCGGGGCGGCGACGCCGACCTGTCGGGCGTGCCGAACGCGATGCGCATGAGCGATTTCATCGCGCCTTACGCCGCGCGCGACATCGAGTTCGCGCAATTGCCGTTCGATTTTCCGCTCTACATCATGTATTCCTCGGGCACCACCGGCGTGCCCAAGTGCATCGTGCACGGCGCCGGCGGCACGCTGCTGCAGCACCTGAAGGAACACCAGCTGCACGCCGACGTCAAGCCGGGCGACCGCCTGTTCTACTTCACCACCTGCGGCTGGATGATGTGGAACTGGCTCGCCTCGGGCCTGGCATCGGGGGCGACGCTGCTGCTGTACGATGGCTCGCCCTTCATCCGGCGCGGCGCGGTCCTGTTCGATTTCGCCGAGGCCGAGGGCATGACCCATCTAGGCACTTCGGCCAAGTTCATCGACGCCATCTGCAAGATCAATCTCAGACCGCGCGCGACACATAATCTGACGAAGCTGCGCGCGATCCTGTCCACCGGTTCGCCGCTGGCGCCGGAGAGCTTCGATTATGTCTACCGCGATATCAAGGCCGACGTCTGCCTGTCTTCGATTTCCGGCGGCACCGACATCATTTCGTGTTTCGTTCTGGGCAACCCGGTGCTGCCGGTGTATCGCGGCGAAATCCAGTGCCGCGGCCTGGGGATGAAGGTCGAGGTGTACGACGAAGACGGCAAGCCGGTGTACGGTAAGAAAGGCGAACTCGTCTGCACCCGGCCGTTCCCGTCGATGCCGATCGGATTCTGGAACGACCCCGACGGCGAACGCTACCACGACGCGTATTTCGCCAAATACACCAACGTCTGGTGTCATGGCGATTATGTCGAACTCACCGCGCGCGGCGGCATGATCATCTATGGGCGCTCCGATGCGGTGCTCAATCCGGGGGGCGTGCGCATCGGCACCGCAGAGATCTACCGCCAGGTGGAGCAGCTGGACGAGGTGCTGGAGTCGCTGGTGATCGGACAGGAGTGGAACAAGGACGTGCGCGTGGTGCTGTTCGTCAAGCTGCGCGAGGGTCTACGGCTTGACGATGCGCTGATCGATAAGATCAAGAACCGGATCCGCGCCAATACCACGCCGCGCCATGTACCCGCCAAGGTGCTGCAGGTGGAAGACATCCCGCGCACCAAGAGCGGCAAGATAGTCGAGCTGGCAGTGCGCAACGTCGTGCACGGCGAGGCCGTGAAAAACGCCGAGGCGCTGGCCAACCCGGAAGCGCTGGCGCATTACGCGAACCGGGTCGAGCTGCAGAGCTGACTATCTACGGCGTCTTGAGTACCGACGCCACCTCAGGTAGCTTTTGCCTTCGACCTTGCGCGGACGGCGTCCCGCCCGCGCGGATCGCCATTTCGCACGGACGATGATCCCGACCGCACGCAATCGGCGATCGTGTATTAAACCCGATGTCCTGTTTGGTGCTAACCGTAACCGTGATTTCCGCACGGATGCGTGTTTCATCCGTACGGAAATCACGGTTGGCGCGCGCAGCGCGCAGGTTTTGAGCAATTTGAGGCTGCCGCCTTGTGCGGTGTCTAGGACCGCGGCGCGAGGTCCGGTTCGCCGCAATGGCGCAGAATTTCGGCGCGGGCGGCGTCGCGCAGGGCGACCGCGGCGTTCCAGTCGTCCCCCCGGGCCAGGAGCGGCGCGGCGATGGTGACGACGATTGCGCCGCGGCGCGCGAACCAGCTGCCGTCGCGCAGCACCGAGCGCGCGCCGCGGATGGTGACTGGCAGCAGGGGCACTGCGTTTTGCGCCGCGACGACGAAGGCGCCCATGCGAAACGGCAGCAGACCCGCGCTGCGGGTGAAGGTGCCTTCGGCGAAAAAAATGGGCGTGCGCCCGGCCTTCACCGATTCGGCCAGGCGCGAGGCGTCCTCCACGCTTTGCTTCACATCCGTGCGCTCGACGAAGTCGGTGCCGATCGCGCGCAGAAACAGCCGCGGTACCAGCGAGCGGCTCAGCTCGCGCTTTGCCGCAAAGCTGTAGCCGCGTTCGCGCAAAGCGGCGAGAAGGATCAGGCCGTCGAGGTAGCTTGCGTGGTTCGCTGCCATCACGAATGGCCCGGACGCCGGAATGTGCTCCCGCCCGTGCACTTGCAGCGGCAGTCGACACAGGTGCAGGAACGCATTGGCCATGACGCGGCTGAAGCGCCAGCCCCAGGCGGGATTGCGCAATAGCGCGGCGGCAGTAAGAGTCGGAATCGCGAGCGCGAGGAAAACAAGCCAGACCCAAACGGAATACGCGAGGCCCGAGAGCGCGCGCAGTTGCCGCCGCAGCTCGGGCATCAAGCTCGCCCGCGCGAGGCGCGCGAACTGCAGCCATCGCGGCGGCGGCTGCGCGCCGCCGCCGCTCTCGTAATACTCGCGGCTGGCTGCGCGCCGAATCTTTCCGCTGGAAGTCTTCAGCACCGTGTGCGGCGGGGCGAGCACGATGTCGTCGGCCGGCAGGCCGATCAGATCGAGCGCGCGATCGTTGATGCTGCGCCGCAGGCCTTGGAGCGCATCGGCCGCGGTTTCACGCGTTTCCGCGAGCACGACGACGCGCTCGGTGCCGCTCGCGGGATCGATGCTGCCGAACACCGCGACGCAGCCTTTGCGTATTCCGGGCAGCGCGCCCACGGCCTGTTCCAACTCGTAGGGGTAGAGATTGCGCCCGCCGCGGATGATGACATCCTTGGCGCGGCCGCTGAGGTAGAGTTCGCCGTCGGCGAGATAGGCGAGATCACCCGTGTCCAGCCAGACGCCATCGAACAGTTTTCTGGTCTGTTCGGGATTGCGGAAATAACCGCTGGTCGCGGACGGCCCCGTGAATTGCAGCCGGCCCTCCTGGCGGTCCGCCAGTTCCACGCCGGCAGCGTCGACGACGCGCAGCTGATGCGCCGTGATCACGCGACCGCAACCGGGAAGTTCCAGTGCGTCAATATCCCCGGGCGCTGCAGGTCGCGCCACGCCTTGGTTCTGGAAGGCGGCGCGTTCGATGCGATCGATGCGATAGTGCGTGTCGGGCGCAGGGAAGGCGAGACCGACCGAGGCCTCGGCCAGCCCGTAGACCGGCTGCAGCGCGTTTGGGTTGAGGCCATAGCGGGCAAAGCGCCGGTCGAAGGCCGTGAGCGTAGTCGGGCTCACCGGCTCGGCGCCATTGAAGGCGTAGCGCCAGCAGGACAGGTCCAGCCCCTCGAGTTCCGTTTCTTCGATGCGCTTCAGGCAAAGTTCGTAGCAAAAATTGGGACCGCCCGAAAGCGTGCCGCGGTGGCGGTGGATCGCCCACAGCCAGCGGCTGGGGTGGGACAGGAACGCGAGCGGCGACATCAGCACCGTGGGGAAGCCGTGGTAGAGCGCGGCGAACCAGGCGCCGATCAGGCCCATGTCGTGATACAGCGGCAGCCAGCTCACGAACACGTCGTTGGAACTCGCCTGCACCGCCTCGCCCATGGCGCGGATATTGGCGACGAGGTTGGCGTGCGTGAGCACCACGCCCTTGGGATTGCCGGTGCTGCCGGAAGTGTATTGCAGGAAGGCGATGTCGCCGGGGTTTGCGGGCACGGGCAGGAAGCCGGCATCGCCTCCGGCCAGGTCGTCGGGCATGAGCACGCGCTGCAGCGATTCCACCTGGGAGCGCAGCAGCAGCGCGACGGTTTTCGCCTCCGGGATGGTGACGAGCATGGCTGCACGGCAGTTGCCGAGGATGCCCACATGACGCCGCAGGTGCTCCTCTATCTGCGCCGGCCGCGCGGGCGGATACAGCGGTACCGGAATGCCCCCTGCCATCAGAACGCCGAAGAAGCTGAACAGGTAATCGCGGCCGGTGGGCAGCATGATAGCCACGGCCTGCCCCGCCTGCAGTCCGTGTCCGGCAAGGCGACTCGCGCAAGCCGCGGCGCCGCGGCGAATGGCGGCATAGGAGAGTTCCTCTTCGCCGTCTTCGCCGTAGAGATGCACCTGCAGCCGGTCCGGGTGCCTCGCGGCATGCCAGGTGAGCGCATCGAGCAGCGTTTCCGCCGCGCATGCGGCCACACCGGGCTCGGCCTGCACCAGGCTGCGCACGCCCTTTTCCGGCTCGGTACGGCGCACGCCCAGGCTGGCGTGGACCAGGCGCAGCAGATCGCGCGGCGTTTCGGCTGTGTACAGTGCGCGTTCGGGCAGGCTCACGCCGAAGGCGCGCTCGATCCTGAGCACCAGTTCCACGCGTGCCAGGCTGTCAAGACCGAGATCGCGTTCGAGCGAACTGTCCAGCGCGGCGCGCGGCGACCGGCCGTGGCCCGTGTCGCGCACCAACTGTTCGACCACGGCGATCAGAGCGGCGGCGCTCGCCGTGGCTTCGGTTTCGGTCTGATTCATCAGGCGGGATCGGGTTGACCGGATACCATGATAGCCGCTATCGATGCGGGCTCGCCATGCGGGATTCGATCCGGCTCGACGCGCATCGGCGCCCGCGCTGGCCGCCGGCATTGCATGCCGCCGGAATTACATTGAGTAGCTCCCATTTTTGCTGTAACATCACTTATCCCATCTCTCGATTCTGAGATGACCAAATATGTCTTCGTTACCGGCGGTGTAGTTTCCTCTCTTGGGAAGGGGATAGCCGCCGCCTCCCTCGCCGCAATCCTCGAATCCCGCGGCATCAAAGTCACCAACATCAAGCTGGATCCGTACATCAACGTCGATCCGGGGACAATGAGTCCGTTTCAGCACGGCGAGGTGTTCGTCACCGAAGACGGCGCCGAAACCGATCTCGATCTGGGGCACTACGAGCGCTTCAGTTCGACGCGGATGCGCAAGAGCAACAATTTCACCACCGGCCAGATCTACGAGTCGGTGATCAAGAAGGAGCGCCGCGGCGAATATCTGGGCCGCACGGTGCAGGTGATCCCGCATATCACCGACGAGATCAAGGCTTTCATCGCCCGCGGCGCGCAGGGCGCGGAGGTCGCGATCGTCGAAATCGGCGGCACGGTGGGCGACATCGAATCCCTGCCTTTCCTCGAGGCCATCCGGCAGATGGGTCTGGAACTGGGGCGGGACAATGTCTGCTACGTGCACCTGACCCTGGTGCCCTACATCGCCTCGGCCGGCGAGATCAAGACCAAGCCGACCCAGCACTCGGTGAAGGAGCTGCGCGAGATCGGCATCCAGGCCGATGCGCTGCTGTGCCGCTCCGACCGTCCCATACCGGACGAAGAGCGCAAAAAGATCGCGCTGTTCACCAATGTCACCGCCAATGCGGTGATTTCGGTATGGGATGCCGATTCGATCTATAAGATACCCTACATGCTGCACCAGCAGATGCTGGACGAGATCGTCTGCCACAAGCTGCATTTGCTGGCCCGGCCGGCTGACCTGAAGGCGTGGAAGCGCCTGGTCGAGGCGCTGGAGCATCCGCTGCACCAGATCACCATCGCCATGGTGGGCAAGTACGTCGATCTCACCGATTCCTATAAATCGCTCAACGAAGCGCTGATGCACGCCGGCATACACACGCGCTCCAAGGTGAAGATCCAGTACGTCGATTCGGAGGCGATAGAGAGCGAGGGCACGGGCTGCCTCGCCGGTGTGGACGCCATCCTGGTACCGGGCGGCTTCGGCGCGCGCGGCGTTGAGGGCAAGATCAGGGCGATCGAGTATGCACGCGAGAACAAAGTGCCCTATCTCGGCATCTGCCTCGGCATGCAACTGGCGGTGATCGAGTACGCGCGCCACAAGGCGGGCCTCACCGGGGCCAACAGCACTGAATTCGATGCGGATACGCCGCAGCCGGTGGTCGCGCTGATCACCGAATGGCTGGATCGCGAAGGCAAGGTGGAGCACCGCGATGCGAGTTCCGACCTGGGCGGCACCATGCGCCTGGGCGCGCAACCCGCGGATATCGTTCCCGGGACCCAGGTGCAGCGCATCTATCAAAGCGACGTGGTCAACGAGCGCCACCGGCATCGCTACGAGGTCAACAACTATTATCTGCCGCGGCTCGAGGCCGCCGGTCTGAAGGTGGCGGCGCGCACCAAGGTCGAAGCGCTGTGCGAACTGATCGAGTTGCCCACCGAGGGCCCGAATGCGCACCCCTGGTTCATCGGTTGCCAGTTCCACCCCGAGTTCAGTTCCGCGCCGCGCACCGGACATCCGCTGTTCAAGGCCTTTGTAGAAGCCGCGCTTGCGTACCAGGCGCGGAAGGCCGGCATCGGCCAAGGGACGCAAGCGGCTACGGTCGCCGCGGCATGAAGCTGTGCGGCTTCGAGGTCGGCCTTGAGCGGCCGCTATTCCTGATTGCCGGCCCCTGCGTGATCGAATCCAGGCAGCTTGCCCTGGATACCGCCGGCACGCTCAAGGAAATTTGTGCTGAAGTGGGCATGCCCTTCATCTATAAATCCTCCTACGACAAGGCCAACCGGAGCTCGGGCAAGTCGTTTCGCGGTCCGGGAGCGGACGAAGGCTTGAAGATACTCGCCGAGGTAAAACGCCAAATCGGCGTGCCGGTACTGACCGATGTGCACGAGATCGGCCAGATCAAGGCGACCGCGGCGGTGGTGGACGTATTGCAGACGCCTGCTTTCTTGTGCCGTCAGACCGATTTCATCAATGCCGTGGCCAGCGCCGGCAAACCGGTGAACATCAAGAAGGGGCAGTTCCTCGCTCCTGGGGACATGAAGAACGTCGTCGCCAAGGCGCGGCAGGCAAGCGGAGCGGACAATATCCTGGTGTGCGAGCGCGGGGTGAGCTTCGGCTATAACAATCTGGTATCGGACATGCGCTCGCTCGCCATCATGCGCGACACCGGTTGCCCGGTGGTGTTCGACGCCACCCATTCGGTGCAGCTGCCCGGGGGGCAGGGGACGGTGAGCGGCGGACAGCGCGAATTCGTGCCGGTGCTGGCGCGCGCTGCCGTGGCGAGCGGGGTATCCGGACTGTTCATGGAAACCCATCCCGATCCGGACCAGGCCCTGTCCGACGGTCCCAACGCCTGGCCGCTGGCGAAAATGCGGCAATTGCTGATGACGCTGAAGGAATTGGATGGCGTGGTCAAGCGTAGCGGTTTTGTGGAACAATCGCTTTGACAGGATTTGAATTTCCGGCGGCAAAATTTAACGTCTGAATTTGGCACAAGGACAAGAACATGAGCTCAATAGTCGACGTGGTGGCGAGGGAGATACTGGATTCGCGCGGCAATCCGACCGTGGAAGCCGATGTGCTGCTGGAATCGGGCGTGATGGGGCGCGCCGCAGTGCCCTCGGGCGCCTCGACCGGCACGCGCGAGGCGATCGAACTGCGCGACGGCGACAAACTGCGTTATCAGGGCAAGGGCGTGCTGCACGCGGTGGAGCATGTCAATACCGAGATTTCCG
>VFSW01016324.1_pt1 | contig 10138 bp, 13 predicted proteins | sample 5358111 | NCBI WGS metagenome assembly VFSW01 (sample SAMN11554181, study PRJNA540505) | mine drainage metagenome | isolation source: sediment from site ElyBrook_90M | place: USA: Ely Copper Mine, Vershire, VT | collected 2017
AGACGGAACTGGAAAACGATGTGCCGTCGGTGAACTCAATGAGTGTTTCGCAGCCATCCACGTCGTCCTCGTATATCTTGAGCACCTTGATTGTTTTGCCTGCGACTTCCGCGCATTCCACATAATCTCTCGGCACGTTTACCTCCTGGGACGAACAGATGCCAATCAGAGTGGCCCCTATTAGGGGATTAGTCAAGCGTTGACCACACTTGAAGGGTGAAGAAAGGGAAAAAGTCCGAGACGCGTGTTTCCCGTAAGGGAAGGACCGCGCCCCATCAGGCTCTGTATGACAGATTTCTTGAAAAATTGATCTCGGCCCGTGAAGAAACCGGCCTGACCCAGCGCGAAGTCTCCGCACTCATGGGCAGGGCGCACTCTTTCCTCTCCAAATGCGAGACCGGCGAGCGCAGTATCGAAGTCTTTGAACTCATCCAACTTGCTCAAATCTACAAAAAGCCTCCGCAATTCTTCCTCATTCCCGATTAGCTATTGTCGCGGAAAAGCCGTGAAGTCGGTCTTGGATGTGTTTGTGGAAAACGCGGTATTGTAAGGGCAGAGGTGGCTCATGCGTGTCACAATCGAATTGCCCGACCCCCTTTATCGCAAAGGTAAGCAGTTGGCACGCGCTCAAGGTATTTCGATTAAAGAGTTCATCATTCGTGCTTTCGAGCGCGAGCTGAGAGCCGAGCCGGATACCCCTTCCCATCCCAAAAGGGTGATTCTGCCGCTGATATGGTCGAAAGAACCAGGCACTTTGAACCTCAGAAATCTCGACTTTGATGATTTTCTTGCCTGATGGGTGTAAGGGCATCGCCATCTTTATATGGTTGATACGCACATTGGGGATTTCGAACCGTTTGCGGCTTGAGCAAACTGCCCGTATAATAGCGGCAGATTGCCGGGGGCATCATGACCCAAGTTGCTGAAATTCGCGCCAAGCGGGAACCGGCGATGTTTTATCGCCGCATTGAGATTAAGCTCGGAGTCACGCCGCTGCGTTCTGACCGCGATCTTGCCCGTTTGGTAGACGAACGTCTTTCCCTAGCTTCGGTTGAATCGCTTTCCAACCATGGGATGAGCGATGAAGAAATCTACGACTTCATTGTTCCGCGCCGGACTCTGGCTCATCGCAAAACCCGTCTGGAGTCTCTGACGCACGATGAATCCGATCGTGCCGTTCGTATCGCTCGCATCACATCACTGGCCGAAGAGGTTTTCGGTGATGACGCCAAGGCAGGCCGCTGGTTGCGCAAGCCGAAGACTCGTTTTGAAGGACGCAGCCCGCTGGAGATGCTGCGTACGGAAGCTGGAGCGCGACTGGTAGAAGAGATGCTTTTGCAACTCGATTACGGATTTGCCGCGTGAGTGTCCTGCTGTGATCCTGTGGCGAGTCAGCAATTACCAGACGTTGGACGGAGTGGGGGGCCTGTATGTGTCCGGGCGTTGGCATACAAAGGGTCAGCCCGTCGTCTATTGCACCCTGAACCCCGCCACGGCTCTGCTCGAAACGCTCGTCCATATCGAGATCGACTCTGAAGATCGCCCCGAGCATTTCCAGGTATTGAGGATTGAAGGGCCGGATTCGCTCTCTATCGAGAAAGTTGATGCCAGTTCACTGTCTCCGAACTGGGCCGAGGACATTAGCATCAGTCAAACCGTTGGAGACCGTTGGCTTTCTGAGAGGCACTCCCTGTTACTGCAGGTCCCAAGCGTCCTAGTGCCGGAAACGTGGAATGTCCTGGTGAACCCGCAACATCCCGAAGCCAGCCTGCTGAAAATTGCAATGACCTATGAGCATGCTTTCGATGCTCGCTTGATGTAAGCGCAACGACGCCGGGCGGAAATGTCAAACTCGCACCTCGGAATTAACCACAACTTACATTGAATGAGTTGTTTGCATGTACCATTGGCAAACGTGCGCCCTAGAAACTCTCGATAGGAAGATCCGGATCTCTATAGCCTTGTTGTAGATAACAGAAAATAAAGGGCATTTTGCCCCTACTTCACGCTCCCGTTCAGTTCCTGCTATTGCCCGATGCGACTTCGCCTGAGCCGCTTGTACTTGGTTTTGGCGCGAATTGCAGCAATCGGGGTGCTCGTGGACGACGCGAGGACCTGTTGGCAGCCACTGAGGTCTCCCTATGCGGGCGAATAGATTGTCGTTAGCCGTTCCGACGGATTTCACTGTAGCTTCGCCATCTCCATGCGATCATTGAACTAGAGTGATCTTCCGTCGAGAGTAAAGTAGGTACGGGATGAGCAGTGGAATTGGAATCGATATGAACCTACAGGCTGAACGGTTGGCGGTTGGGATGACGCAAGCTGAACTCGGCGCGCGCGTCGGCGTCTCACAGGCTACGATTTCAATGTGGGAGAACCTTAAGGCCCAACCTGATGAAGTCCAACTGGAGGCGTTGAGAACTGTTTTTCGGGGAGGCGCAGTGCCAAGTCGGACGGCGAATCCTGACGAAGAGCCAGAAGGCCTAGAAGCGATTCACTCCGCCGGATGGGGTGAATATCCTCTGGATGCGGTCTTCGTGCGAACAGATCAGCGCAACGTCGGCGACGTTGTAAAGAGGATTCGCGCAAATCGGTATGATCTTAATCCCGACTTCCAGCGTGAATTTGTTTGGAAAGAGGAAAAGCAATCCCGATTGATCGAGTCATGTCTGATGAGAATTCCCCTGCCTGTCCTGTATGTTGCTGAGGCTACAGACGGCCGAATTGTAGTGGTAGACGGTCTGCAGCGCCTTTCCACTTTCCGTCGTTATCTAGATAACGAATTTGGCCTATCGTTTGCCAAGGCTGAGGAGGACCCCGCACACCCCCTTGAAGGAAAATTCTTCAAAGATCTGGAGCTAAAGCTACAGGAGCGCGTCGAAGATACGCCCCTAACGCTTTATATTCTCGACTCAAAGGCACCGGAACGGGCAAAGCTAGACATATTTGAACGCGTGAACAGCGGTGAGCCTCTGACCCGCCAGCAGATGCGCAATTGCCTATACAACGGCAATGCAACTCGTTTTCTCAAGACATGCGCCCTCAGCCCTGCCTTCTTAAGTGCGACGGGAGGCTCTCTAAGGGCCAAAACTATGCGTGATCGCGAGGCTGTCAACCGTTTCTGCGCTTTCGCAATTGTGGGATTGGAGCGCTACAGTTCCGGTGAGCTGGATGGTTTTCTTGCGGAGGCACTGGAGTCAATGAACAAGATGACCCCAGAGGAGTTGGGGCTACTTGAGGCAAGATTCCTGTTGGGGATGAGGGTCAATGAGGCGCTGTTTAAGCGACATGCTTTCCGAAAGTCACTTCGCACCGGTAGCGATGCTAATCGGTCCCCCCTTAACATCGCCCTTTTCGACGTTTGCTCGGTAGTGCTCTCTTCGTTGAGTGAAGAGACCGTCCAAGCACACAGCGAGGCGATCAAGGAATCAATCGCCGCTCTTCTGACCGACGTTGATTTTGACAACTCGATCACATACGCAACCAATGACAAGAGGCGGGTTCGGACGCGATTTGAGAAAATGGTGGCCGCAATAGCCGAGGCGACAAAATGATCCGCGCACTGCGAATAGAGCGTTTCAAGTGTTTCGACACTCTCACGCTCCCCCTTTCTCCGCTGACATTATTTACAGGTTTTAACGCTGCAGGAAAGTCGACGGCCCTCCAAACTTTGCTCCTTCTCGCCCAGACTCTGAGGTCGAAACGTGGATCAGCAGATCTTAGGCTAAAAGGTTCCCTCGCTAATCTCGGCACTCCTGGCGACATTATCAATAGAACGTGCGGAGGGAACGAAATTGCGCTCGGATTAAAAACAGATGAGGCCGAACTAATATGGCGATTCAATGTAACGGATGATTCTCGGCGAGCGCTGAAAGCAACCCGGCTGGAGTTCGTCGTTGACGATGCAACAAACTCAACTACCGATGCTCTTGATGGCATACGACCCCGTGGGGCACATCAGCCATGCGAGAAGACAATAGCGGCTCTCGAGGGTCTGGTTTTTTTAAGCGCATCACGTCAAGTCGATATGGATCTTTTTCCGATCCCAGAAGACTCCGAGGACTCCATCGCTGACGTTGGCCCTATTGGACAGTTCGCAGCCTGGTGGTTCTACCAAGAAGGGGACAATCCGGTTTCCCCCCTCCGCAGCCTCAATAAAGTTCAGGAATCGACCACACTTCGGCGTCAGGTAAATGCTTGGGCCGCGGATCTATTCCCCGGGGTGGAGTTCAATGCACTGCCAATTTCGGGGACAAGCCAGATGCGTTTGGAGATGAAGTCCGACTCAACCTCCGATTGGACGCGCCCGGCGAACATCGGATATGGGATTACCTACGCCTTTCCGACGTTAGTTGCAGGACTTACGGCACCAGTGGGGAGCACCGTCATCATCGATTCCCCTGAAGCGCATCTACATCCACGAGGACAAGCTCGGATGGGAGCTTTTTTGGCGCAAATGGCGGCGGCAGGAGTGCAGATCCTCATTGAAACCCATTCGGACCATGTGATGGATGGTGTGAGAATCGCGATTCGAGAGGGTATCCTCAGGCCTGAGAATGCCACGTTTCACTACTTCACTCGCAATGGAAACACCACATCGATAACGACTCCCGAGATCGACCCTGATGGGCGTCTGAGTGCATGGCCTGAAGGGTTCTTCGACCAACATCGGCGCAACATGGCGCGTTTAGTAAAGCCCAAGGCTCACTGACGATGAGCGACTACGTCCTGAATGCCGCGTCTGTCGCTAAGCCGTATCCTGAACTTGCCGCAGCCCGCGCTGATCTTGCAGCTTTGTTGCGCGGGCTTGCCCTGTTGGACTCGGACTGTGATGTCCTTCCTTCCTTGCGTCTGAATGTCGACCCGTGGTTGCATCCCTTGGTGTGCGAGGAAGGTAAGGCCCCAATAACCCTCGGTGAATTGGCGCACAGCTTCTACGGCACTGTCGACCACGATTTGGCTGAATTCTTCGACTCCTTGAACCGTTCAGTTCCGGCGGATTATGCTCTAGACAACTTGTCGATCGAAGCCATTCTTCGGCTTGCGCCTGACAATCCAGCGCCTGGATATGAGCATACTTTCAGAGGCGTTCTTACTGCCGGTATAGATGCGCTTATATGCGCGGCGATGAACTTCATTTTGGTCGGAATGCTTCGAGACAATTCTTGGGGATTTGACCGCATGGGTTTTGTCTCGGCGGGTAAGACGTATCTTTTTGATCATGTCGCGGAACCATCGCACGCTGAGGAGATTCGCGGGCGCCGCTTAGCAGCGTTACGGAGCGAACTCTCGCCGCGTTCCTTCTGGTCGCTGAGAGATAGGGTTTTTCCCAATCTACTCTTCGGATTGGACGTGCAGGGCCAAGTCAACAAATTGAATACCACTATCGTGCCCCTCATGTTTAAACGTCTAGCGGAATTGGATGCGAGAGCTCGGGCATGGCGCGAGTCGGCTGACGATAAGTTCCCTGACGGCGTAACCGAGATCAAGCGGGAAACTCCGAGGACCATGGCGCGTTACGGAAATGATCGGAGGTTTTGCGCAAATGATGGTGTGACAAAGACGTTCGAGGATCACATGTGGATTGATAGGGGTCATAGGATCCACCTGCTCATGGATGCTGGGGAAAAGAGGGTCGAAATCGGGTACGTTGGCCGCCACTTGCCTACGATGGAGTATCCGACCTGAGTCGTTCAACCGCTTGAGGCAAAGTTCAGGCCATCGCGGGCAGATTGAGAATCGCGAGTCCTGCCGCCGACACAATGGAACACAACGATCCATATTGGGTTTCCAATTCCCTTTGCACGCGGGGTTTTCCGACGACGACTCCAGGCTCGTAGTGGTTGATCGTGGAGGGTCTTCACAGCTCAACGGGGTATATAGCCTCGCCCGAGCACCGGATTGCAACTCGCTATTCTCCGAATGTCTAGGCGGTAACAACAGGCGGATTCGATTTCGTCGTCACGCATTAAATGCGTGCAAGTCGGTAAGCAACGACGGCGCCGTATACTTCAGTGATCGTAACGAATTCTCGGGTCGCAGAGTATCGTCCAAGTACTCGGTCTACACTTACCAGTTTAAGTGCTCCAAACGCGCTCCCAATAAGCTCCCGATAACCTGTCCGGAGCGTACTTTTCCGTACTTCCGCGTCGCCATCTGTTCCAAAGAAATCAGTTAGATACACGAGTGCGCGGCCACTCATAACCCAAAGGTCGCTGGTTCAAATCCAGCCCCCGCAACCAATTAGCCGACAGGCCAACCCCAGATAACCCCAAATAGCAGCGGTCGCCAAATCGCTAGGGATTCTGGGGATTTTAGTTGCAGGTTTTCCTTCATGGCTATGCGCTCCTCAGTGCTTTTCTGACGACCTTGCTGTTCGCCTCCCGTTTGGCGCCCATCAAAGCATTCCCGTAGACATTCATCGTGGTCGAGACCTGCGCGTGGCGCATCAGCTTCTGCTGCACACCGACAGGTGCTCCGGTGTCGTCCAGCCACGAACGGTAGGTGTGCCGGAAGGTGTGCCACCCCACGCTCGCGTACTTCCCGGCAGTTTCCCACCGCTCCTCGTGGAGCGGGAGCCGCTTGCCGTTCGGTGTCGGGCTGTCCGCCAGGCACCAGACGCCCGGAGCCGCACCGCACTTCGGACACGCCACCAGGCAGCATCCAGCCGGACGAATATAGTCCTGCTGGACAGGAGCCGTGTGGTAATGCCGTCCTGTGGACGAGCTGGGAAACACCAGCTCCGACCCCACCAATGGGTTTTTTCCATCGGTCGGTGCCTTTCGCGCCTGTTCGTCCGACTCCCGCTTCCAATCCAGAAGAATGGTTGCGAAATCCGGATCGAGCGGCAGTTCGTCCTCCGAGTATTCGGTCTTGACCGTTTTGACGCGGCCATGAACGACTGCCCGAACGACCTTCATGCTCAGGTTCTCGAAGTCGATGTCCTGCCATTCGAGCGCCAGAACCTCTTCGGCCCGAAGGCCAGTAAACTGTGCCACCACCACCATCGTCCGGTAGGGTTGCGGTAGCAGTTCGAGGATTTGGTAGAACTGCTCGACCGTCAGCACGATCGGCCTTTTCTGCCGCTTGCTGATGCCCTTGATCTCGACCAGTTCCATGGGATTCCGCTGCCACTCGACAATCTCCCACAGCATGGCCTTCTCATAAAGACGGTGCATGACCGCCTTGAAATGGCCCTTGGTCTTGGGCGCGGCATTCATATTCTTCAGCCAGTCCTGCACCTGAACAGGCTTCATCCGCGTGACGCGGGTCGTGCCCCACCTTTCCCGCACACGCTTGATGACGCTCAGATACGAGACAACCGTCGAATAGCTCAGTTCGCCATCCTCCTCGCATCGATCACCGGGGCGGCGCTGCTTGATTTCGAGCAGTTTCTCCTCCTCGATGAAGCGATCCAGAATGGCCGCGAACGTAGGCTCCAGAATAGCCAGAGTCGGGTTCTCCGAGTTGAGTTTGAGCACAAAAGCCTCCAGATGCCGCTCGACCGCGACCTGCGTGGGGAACTTTTCGATGCTCAGAAACATGGACTTTCTCGTATTGGTTGTGGGGTCCTGGTAACGGTATTCCCAGGACCATTGATTGTTGGCCCGCGCAACCTTGCGCAGGGTGCCTCGTTGAAATCGTTGCCGCGTAAACTTCAAGGATGTTGCTCCTCTCCAGTTAGCGCAGCATGGCTGGTTGTAGTGGAGTTTAACTCGCTTTCGAGCCACGTATTCAGCGAACTCAACCGAAATCGCCACCGCTTGCCGACCTTCAGGGCGGGCACTTTTCGGTTGCGCGCCATGCCCTCCAGTGTTTTCCAGTGCATGCCCAGGATGGCCGCCGCCTCACGCAGATCGAGCAATGGCTCGAACGATGGGGAGGCTATCCCTCCACTCGATTTTTCAACTGGCTGCATATTCAAGAACCTCGCTGACTACCTGTCGCTCTTCTGACTTCCTCAAAGTAGGCGAGGCAGAGCGGCGAGGCCATTGCATAATTCGTCAGGGGTGTGCAGGTTCTGCACATCGCCCCGTTGAGCGATTTGTGACAATACCCGTGGCCGATTCGTGTTCAGGTCACTCTAAGCATGTGGTCTCCGCTGAATCGAGCACGCGCTCGGGGTTTTACCGGCGTCCCATCACCCCAGCGCACAAACGCCATGCGCCGGGGACCCCGATTCTGCGGCACGGCGGGCCTCTGCTTTTCCGGTTCCTCACCAAACAAAGTTTTCGCAGCGTGCGCGAAAACTTTCTTCGGGCCCCTCCCGAAAAGCGTCCCTTGGCCTTGGAAGCCTGACCCACTCGCGTCGCTTCGCGCAGGTGTGCCCCGACTCATCGGGAGACCACACAAAACGGAGTGACATCATGAACACGAATACGATCCAGCAGCAGCTTCCAGTCAACGCAATCCTTCATGGCGACTGCATCGACGTCATGCGTAATCTGCCAGCTAACGCGGTAGATTTCATTCTCACCGACCCGCCATACCTGGTGAATTATCGCGACCGCGATGGCCGTACCATCCACAATGACAGCAATTCCGACTGGCTCAAGCCGGCGATGGCGCAGGCATATCGAATCCTCAAGCAGAACCGCCTGATGCTCTGCTTCTATGGCTGGACTAAAGTAGACGAGTTCTTCGCGGCATGGAAAGACGCGGGATTCCATCCTGTAGGCCACATTGTGTTCCGCAAAGAGTACAGCTCGAAGAGCCGCTTCCTCAGCTATCGCCACGAACAGGCGTATCTCTTGGCAAAGGGTCGCCCGCCGCTGCCGAAGCAACCGATAGCAGATGTGATCGACATGCCGTACAGCGGCAACAAGATGCATCCGACACAGAAGCCCATAGCAGCCCTGGCGCAACTGATTCGCAGTTTCACCCTACCGAATGAGCTGGTGCTTGATTGCTTCGCGGGTAGTGGCAGCACCTGTGCAGCAGCGATGCTGACAAGCCGCAAATACATCGGCATAGAGATGGACAGGGTCTACTACGAAGTTGCGTATCATAGATTGCAGAGAGTTCGAGAGAGGATCGCTGCAAAGCGGTCCCTCCCCTTCATTCCCATTTCGGTCGCAATGCCGACATCTAGGGATTGATCCGGTGTTGATCGCTGCGCGCTGACGGAGATAATGGGCTTAGTGACGCCGCAGAGGCTCTGCATCGCGTAAACGGTTGTCTCATGTCTTTCGAGGATGCGTTATTGTTCTCCACCGGCGCGTTCATCACACTCTTCCATTTTGGAAACACGAATTGAAATCAGCATTCGAGACTATGCCAGCCCGGCGTATGCGGGTGGTCAAAGACATGTCGATGTCCGGGAACCAGATCACCATTTGGAAAATGGCTGACGGGGATCAGTCAACTCTTATGAACCACTTCGAACGAGTATCCGTCGGGATCGAGTACATCGGCCGCGTAATATCCCGAATAGTATTCTAGTCGGGCCCGCGGCGAAATGTTGTCAGTTGCACCGGCAGCCATTGCTGCTTGATAAAACTCATCGACTTGAGCGTTGTTAACCGCATCGAAGCCCCAATGGATCGAACCTGGATCGGGCTTTCCTTGCTTGAGCCAGAAGCAAGCTCTCTTTCCGTCTCCGAAACCCCAGAGGTCCGGATGGCCATTCTCACCCTTGTAGGGCAGGAAGAACCGGATCTTAATGGGCTTCAGAGCCGCTTCGTAAAATGCTAAAGAACGCTCAACATTGCTAACAGTCAAGATGATGTGGTTGATCATCGTTTTCTCCTTCATATTACGAGTGATTCGATGGTCTTTTCGCCATCTGGAATTGCACGGCCGGAAAGGGCGGGTATATTCATACCCTGGGCGCGCACCGTCTGCACGTCGGTGATTCCGATGAAGCTCAGAATCAAGCGAAGGTAAGGTTCCTCTGTGTCCCACGCTTTCCAGGGGCCCTCCGTAAAGACGCCACCAGAGGCAAGCACCAGGATTGCCTTCTTTTCACGGGCCAGCCCCTCGGCTCCCCCCGCTGTATAGCGGAACGTCTTTCCGGGACGAACAATGTGATCGATCCACGCTTTCAGGGAAGACGGCAGTCCAAAATTCCACATCGGAGAAGCAATAACCAGAAGATCCGACGACAGTACTTCCTCTGTAACTTGGTCTGAAAGTCGAA
>VFSW01016325.1_pt1 | contig 10138 bp, 5 predicted proteins | sample 5358111 | NCBI WGS metagenome assembly VFSW01 (sample SAMN11554181, study PRJNA540505) | mine drainage metagenome | isolation source: sediment from site ElyBrook_90M | place: USA: Ely Copper Mine, Vershire, VT | collected 2017
TCTCGGCCGAGGAATCTTTGAGGTGTTTCCCGATAATCCAGAAGATCCAGAAGCCTCAGGTGTCCATAACTTACGGTCCTCCCTGGAGCGAGTGTTGCAATACAAGCTTGCGGACACGATGGCGGTACAAAAGTATGATATCCGCAAGCCCGATACCGAAGGAGGCGGGTTTGAGGAAAGGTACTGGAGCCCTCTCAACTCGCCCGTTTTGGGGCCGGACGGAGAAGTCAAATATATCATCCACAGTGTCGCCGACATGACCGAGATCGTCCGACTGCAGCAGCGGGGGTTCGACCAACAAAATCTGGTGGAGGAACTGAGGACTGAAGAGAGATTCCGAAAAGCGTTTAACGCGAACCCGGAACCCATTACCATCGTTACCGTTTCCGATGGCCGCTACATCGACGTGAATGAGAGCTTCCTTCGAGTTACCGGATATCGACGCGAGGAGGTCATCGGACGCACATCCCTCGAACTGGGCTTTTGGAATCGGCCGGAAGATCGCGCCAAGCTTATCGAAACTCTCGACAAACAAGGCTCGATACGCGATTTGGAGATTTCGTTTCGTACAAAATCTGGTGAACAGCGCACCGGACTGGATTCCGCAGAGATCATCGAGGTGGCCGGGCAGAAATGCATGTTCGCTATTTTCAAGGACATCACGGAACACAAAATTCTAGAGAAACAACTTCGCCAAGTGGCGAAGATGGAGGCCATCGGTCAGCTCTCCGGCGGAATCGCACACGACTTCAATAATTTGCTGGGCGTGATCATTGGCTACAGCGAGATTTTGCAAGATCAACTCCCCCCCAATAATTCCCTGCGCAAGGATTGCGAACAGATCAAGAAGGCTGGAGAACGGGCCGCGTCCCTGACTCGCCAACTCCTAGCTTTCAGCCGCCAACAGGTTCTCGAACCGAGAATCATGGATCTCAATGCAACTGTCCTTGAGATGGAAAAGATGCTTCGACGCCTGATTCGTGAGGACATCGATTTGAGGACTGCCCTGGACTCGTCGTTGGGAAGCGTAAAGGCAGATTGTGGGCAGATCGAACAGGTCATCATGAACTTGGTCGTGAATGCACGGGATGCCATGCCGCAGGGTGGCAGACTAACCATCGAGACCGCCAATGTTGAATTGGACGAGGACCACGATGGTCGACATCCACAGCAGCGGCCGGGGCCATATGTGCTCTTGTCGGTCTCTGACACTGGAATAGGGATGGACGCGGAAACCCAGTCCCGAATTTTCGATCCCTTCTTCACTACCAAGGAACTCGGTAAAGGTACCGGGCTGGGTCTTTCCACTGTTTATGGAGTTGTCAGGCAGAGCGGTGGTCATATTTGGGTTTACAGCGAGTTAAGACACGGCACAACATTCAAAATCTACTTGCCGAGGGTCGATAAAGTGGCCAGCGCGGAGAAGCGGAGCGTTGGCGTAACCAGGGCCTTGCGTGGAGCAGAGACTATATTGCTGGTTGAGGACGAGGAGCCGCTCCGCGTCTTGACGCGCCGTTTCCTAATAGAGAGCGGCTACACCGTGCTCGATGCGGAACACCCCGACAATGCCATTCAGATCGCTCAACAGCATAGTGGACCTATTCATTTGTTGCTGACAGATGTTGTTATGCCCGGAATGAACGGAAGCACGTTGGTCGAGAGGTTGGCGCAAATCAGGCCGCAACTGAGGATTATTTACATGTCGGGTTACTCCGGATTTACACATCGCGAGATCTTCGATTCCGAAGCGAACTTTCTGCCGAAGCCCTTTACACGAGAGTCGCTGCTCCGCAAGCTACATGATGTATTGGCGTTGGACGCGACAGTGAAGGCGAATTAGCGGATGTCTATGATTTACTTTTTGATGCATTAATTGAAGTGGATCGAATCGTTTCTGGACGGGAGTTTTGCTCCCGCGAAAAAAGGGGCGGTGGAGTCGGAAAAACCAAGCGGGGCAAGGGGACGAAGTGGAATCGTGTTCGGCCCTCAACACAGGATGGCCGAGCCTTGCGGTGCTACAGGTGGCGATGGATTGTCGAACGTACCAACGCCTGGCTCGGAAACTCTCGACGCTTGGTCGTGCGCTATGATTGCTCGCTAAATATCTATGGCGCGCTCTTTCATATCGCCTGCTTCATGATCGTCTTATGGAGGGTTGTGCATTAGGCCTTACTTATCATGGCAAAACTTTTTATGCGCTATTACTTGTTCCACAAACCGCCGTCCCGGGGAGCCCTCTATTGCAGGGCGGCTTGAGTCAGCTTGACCGCGCACCCGCCGATGGCGCTCAGGTTTGTATTGTTCGTGCAGGTTGCGGATGCCTGCTGAGAAGCAAAATAAATGCTGCCCGCCTGCCCGGCGGAGCTGTCGTTATCCACAATCATCCCGCTAGGGCCCAGACCTTCTGTAACAACCCCGATTGTTCCCGGGAACCCGGCCGTGATGTTCATCGAACCCATGTTCGTTTGGCCGCTCTGATTAGCACCCGCGAAGAGCCAGTCAGTGGCTGTGGTCGTGTTATAAAATTCAAGGAGCGGAGCCCATTGGGCGCCTGGCCCACCACCAAGATTAAAACTATGCGCCGGTGTCCCCGAGGTCATCACTCCGCCCGTGCCCAACGTGACGCCATAAACAAAGATGGACCCGGTCGTCGACGAGCCTGCATTGCAAGGCTGGCTAACCGTGCCGGTGACCCCTGCCACGTAAATCAGGGCGCCAGCCGACGTTGGGCTTGTATAGTAGGCGTTGCTAAATTCGGGATCATGGTTGTTGCATTGATTACCAGCTCCGATTTGCGCCACTACGAACGAACTCAAGTCGGCCTTGGCCTGCACCAAAGCTCCGTAAGCGCCGCCATTCGCTGACCCGCTCACCGCATAGACGAATCCGTTCACGCCATCCACCATCGGAGGGTCCACAATTCCGCCGTACGTCTTGCTACCCGTGCCATCTCCCACAGTCACCGAGGCGGGAGATAACGCCAGCCCGCTGGAGTTGAACCCGTAAAGTTTTCCGTCCGCGCACCCCACAAATAGATTGCCGTTAACAAAGTCAAGCACCGCGCCGGTCAACTCCGAGCTTGCCGTGCCCGCGCACGATCCAGGGCCAACCGTGACCACGCCGCTCGAGCCCCAACTCGTATCAATGCTGGGAGCGGGCTTGCTCGATCCCGAGCAGGCCGGATCGACCGTGCAGAAAACGTTCTTGATGCGGTAGAGCATGCCGGCATCGTTGCCGACGTAAGCCACATCTCTGCCGTAGTCGACGAATGGAGAAGAGAGCGTGTCGGTGCAGGTGGTTGCCGATCCCAGCGAGAGATCGGTGGCAGTTCCACTCCCAGGAATGGGCACAGCAGCAACAAACGTGTTGATCGTCGCGGGGAGCAAGACATTTTGCAAGTTGGCTACACTCTGGCCATCGCCGCCTTTCCAGGCGAGCACGTGAAAATGCGCCGGTTGCCCCGCGGCGGATTCGACGAAGGCTACTTTGGTCCCATCGAGCGACAGAACGGGAGAAGTCGGGACCGCCCCGCCAATGCTGGTGACGTTATACGACCAGTATACTGTTGCTGCGACTCCCGTATCCGTTGTGCCAGGCGTCCGGTTGCAAATCCCTGTGCCCCCCGCCGTCCCGCTGTAAAGATTGTTGAACGCCACCAAGTTGGGCTGCGTGGCGCTGCCCTGTACCGCGATCGGGTACACAACGAAATCATTCGCGCAGCTCGGCACCGTGTTTGCGTCAAAACTAAACTTGGCGGGATACATATTGAGCGGTGTTCCGCCATTGCCTAAGCTGATGCTCCAGTCGCGACCAACATCGGATCCGTTGTTCCGCTTACGCCGAAAACGATCGGGTAGAGGTTCCCGCTCGCGCCACCTGTCACGCATTGGCAGTCGCCTACGCCAATTAAATCGCGCCCGGGGGTCTTGCTGCACTGCGAGCATTTCGGTCATCCCACCGAAATGAGGATAGACCAAGTGTCGCATGCTCCAGTCGTTGACCATGGGCTCTGGCTGGATGGTATCTTCCGCACTTGGGCCTGGCGAGTATTGGACAAAACCTAGTACAACTAAAGTGAGCAAGATCAGAACTATTCGAGAAGGATGCAAGATGCGCATGCCATATCTTCTAGCACGATCACATGGAGCTTGCCAATTCCCCATTTGCTCCAATTAATTTTTCCGGCGGTGGTCGAGTTCGAGGCATCCTTCTTGTGATGCGCCGCCGTGCTTTTCGGAATCGTCGATCGTTTCAAGGTTTACATAGGAAACGAAGCGACCGTTTCCGAAATTCATTTGACGTTGCAAGCGCGTGCGCCGTAGCGTGTGGGTAGGACCGGGGAGGCCATGCACATGCGCATTTTGGTTTCGGGCTCGACGGGATTCCTGGGAACGGCGGTGGTCGAAACGCTGGAGGGGCAAGGCCACACGGTTGCACGGCTGGTGCGGCCTGGCACGGCGCGGAAGGACATAGCTGGGGTTCAAGATCAAGTTCAGGCGCAAGCCGTCGCGTGGGACCCCATTGCGAGCCAATTCGACGCGACCGGGGCCGAGGGCGCGGACGCGCTCATTCATCTGGCGGGGGCGTCCATTGCCGAGGGACGATGGAACGCCTCGCGCAAGGAACTGCTGCGGACTAGCCGGATCGGCGCCACGCGGCATTTGATCGGAGCGCTGGCAAAATTGCAGCGGCCGCCGCGTGTGATTGTGGCGGCGTCGGCCATCGGTTACTACGGCAATCGCGGCGAGGAAACTCTCACGGAGGCAAGCGCGCCGGGAAAGGATTTTCTTGCCGGGCTGTGCCGCGAATGGGAATCGGAAACGGCGCGCGGAGCCGAGTTCGGCGCGCGCGTGGTGAACCTGCGGTTTGGAATCATCCTGGCGGCGCACGGAGGCGCGCTGCCGCGGATGGCGTTGCCGTTCAAGCTGGGCGCGGGCGGGCGGCTAGGCGATGGCCGCCAGTGGATGTCTTGGCTGACCCTGCAGGAAACTGTCAGCATCATTCAATTTGCCCTTACGACCTCGGGCCTTAGCGGACCTGTCAATGCCGTTACTCCAAATCCTGTTCGAAACAACGAATTCACGAGCGTCCTGGCGAAAACACTGCGCCGGCCGGCGCTGCTTCCCGCGCCTGCGTTCGCGCTGCGGCTGGCGCTCGGAGAAATGGCGGAGGCTTTGCTTCTCATCAGCCAAAAGGTGATGCCATCCAAGCTTGCCGATTCGGGATATCGATTCTTGCAGCCCAGCCTCGCGAGCGCGTTCGCGGGAGTGTTCCGAAAATAAGGTTTCGAGGAGGCTTCCCATTCGAAAGGAAATTCCACGGGGGCAGGATAATATTTTCGATTTTTCATGAATGGAATTGACATCGAATGTGACTCTGGTATTCTTCAGCGTAGAGGAATTGCGCCAGGACTGCCTGATCTAGCCGCATCATCCCCCGAACCGGAATCGATCGACCCACGGAATGAAAAAGCGCGAGATTGGAACCCACGGGGAGAGTTTTTTTGTAGCACAGGCTTCAGCCTGTGGGTTTTCTGCCCGCGCAAAATCAAAACCCACAGGCTGAAGCCTGTGCTACTTAACCCGCCTCCGTTCATTCGCGAGAAAATACGGATTACAGGTCCAATTGCGATAAGAGAGCGTCGAGATTCGATTCATCGACCAGGAGATCGGGAGTCTTTGTGGAAAACCCTTCCACCTCGTCAAAAGCCTGAAACAGACGCATCTTGGCGACGGCGTATTCTTCCGTTCCGGTAAATTGCCGGCCGGTGCGCGCGGACCATTTTTCCAGGGCGTCCTTGGCAACAAAAATCCGCACCGGGAAAACATGCTTGCGGTCGACGGAGGCCATGTACACGTACTCGATCCCCGCTGCCGTGCCACGCTTTGATTTCTCCACTTCGTAAAAATAATATTGGTACACGTAGCCCGTCGCCGCGGAATAACTTTTGACCCGGTGCGCGGTTTCAGGGCGAGGCATATAAGGATTATTCAAGCCAAGGACAGCCATGTCAACTCAGGATCTGCCGGTGGCTCGTGGGCCCAATTCAGAATGCATTGAAACCGCAACCTGCCCCAGATTGAATCACGCTTCCCGATTGTTTTTCCCAACTCGGTACGAAATCAGCATCCGCCAGGTATGACAAAAGCTGCGCGGATACTCCTTCGGGTCCTTGAATCCCGGAAATCGAACATCAGCAACACACTGACGGCGTGAGCTTTGTACGAATTCCTTCGCGTTTCAAAGTTGAGCGACAACCTTCGCAGGGAGCGGATTTTTCTCAATGCACCAGGCTGGCACACTGCGTGCAAATGCCGCTGCAATGGAACGAAGCACGAAACTTCGCGGACGCTGCTATCGGACTCGCACCCCGTTTCACTGGTGTCCCGCGTTGCTTCTCGTCGCGTCATTCCTGGGCTGTGTCGGACCCGTAGGATCAGGTCCGTCACAGCCCCCTCCCTCGAGCCCATCGAGTATTGCCGTGACTGTCGTGCCGTCTACCGCGTTCGTCCTTCTGGGCGACCCGCAGCCTTTCGCTGCGACGGTCAGCAATTCGGCGAACACGGCCGTGAGCTGGAGCGTGAATGGAATTTCCGGCGGGAATGCCACGGTCGGGACGATCGACGCGAACGGCGTCTACACGGCTCCGGCGAATCTTCCGGCGTCCGTTTCCGTGTCCGTGCAGGCCACGAGCGCGGCGGACAATTCCAAGAATTCGACGGCGCTCGTAACGATTATGAGCGGCATTTCCGTTTCAGTCTCTCCTCAAACGATGCTGGTCGAGCTGGGCGCCTCACGGCCATTCACGGCCACGGTGAATTCAGCCGGCAATCCCGATCGGAGGGTCAACTGGGTAATTTCCGGCAGCGGATGCCCTGGAGCCGCGTGTGGAACCGTGGATTCCTCTGGAATGTATACGGCGCCGCAAGTTCTTACCGCGCCGCCGAGTGTTTCGCTGACCGCCATCAGCGTGGCCGACCCATCCAAGAGCGGCACCGGGACGATTACCGTCACGAGCTTATTTTCCCTGGCCGTGGCCGGACCGTCGTCGGTCAGCGCAGGCAAAACAGCCACTTACGCGGCGACGCTCACGCCAGCCGCCAACTCAAGTCCAAGCCGCGTGATTTCCTGGAGCGTTTCAGGGGCGGGCTGCACGGGCGCGGCGTGCGGGACGATTTCCTCGATCGGCGTGTATACCGCGCCTTCGATTCCGCCGTCCCCTGCAACCATACAAATCATTGCCACACCTCAAGCCGATCCATCGAAGGCAACCTCCGTTTCCGTTTCAATTCTGGCGGTGATCGGCGTTTCGATTTCGCCCTCCGCGGCGGCGGTGCCGCTCGGCGCCGCCCGAGCGTTCCAAGCTACCGTAACTGGAGCGCCGAACGCGAGCGTCACCTGGGACGTCAACGGAGTAGTCGGTGGCAACCAGACAGTCGGATTGATCCTGAATTCGCCGGCTGCCCCTGACAACACTACGTATACAGCCCCGCAAACTCTGCCGGCGGGCGGTTCGGTGACCGTGCACGCGAGCAGCAATACCAATCCAAACGTTTCCGCAAGCGCCACTATCACCTTCACGACTGCCATCAACGTGACCCTAACGCCTGCGAGCGCGACGCTCGCCGTCAGCCAGCGCCAAACTTTCACTGTACAGGTCAACAACACGCCCAATCAAAACGTGACGTGGCTGGTCAACGGAATCTCAGGAGGAAATTTAGCGACCGGCCAGATTTGCGCGGTGGGGTCAAATCCATGCCAGCCGGTTTCGATCAGCAACGGCGGAAGCGTCGACTATATCGCGCCCGCTGGATTGCCATCTCCCAATCCGGTCACCCTCACGGCAACGAGCCAGGCGGGCGGCACCGAGAGCGCTATGGCAAGCGTCACGGTTCTAAGCCACATTGGCGTCACTGTTCAGCCGGGAAGCGCGGCGATCGGAATCACAGGAAAGCTGCAATTCGCCGCCAGCGTTACAGGCACGGAAAATCCACAGGTAACCTGGTCGATCACCGGCGCGGGGTGCGGCGGTCCAGCGATCTGCGGATCCATCGATTCCACTGGGCTGTACACAGCGCCTGCGGCCGCGCCCTCGCCCGCCCTGATCGATGTTGTCGCCACTAGTTCCGTGGACACAAGCCAATCGGGAATGGCAACCGTCACGATTATCGGCGGCCCAGATATATTTTCTCTCTCTCCAACGAGCGCATACGCAGGCTCGGCGGGCGGCTTTACCCTGCTGGCCTCGGGCAGCAACTTTTTTCCATCCGATCCGGGGCCCGGTTCCACGATTACGGTGGCCGGCACTCCGCGAGCTACGTTCTGCGCATCGAGTACCCAGTGCACAACGTCGCTCACGGCTGCCGACTTGCAATCTGCCGGAAACCTTCCGGTGCAACTGCAAGATCCCGCCGGAACACTCTCCAATACGCTGGCGTTCGTCGTGCTGGCGCCGGGCTCGGGGACGGGGACGATCCCTCTGACGCCGAGCGCGCCCACGAGCGCGGGAAATGACATCGTCGTGGTGGAACTCAGCACCAACGGCGGATCGGGCGCCTCGGGAAACGTCAGTTTGAATATCGCCGCCATCGGTCCTTACTCCGTGGCGACATCGTCCTGTGTGCTCGCCGGGAGTCCGGTAATCGTTCAGCGGCCCTCCACGGGAACGGCAACGGCGGACCTGTGCGTCTTTTCCGTGAGCGGACTCGATCCATCATTCACCTATAAGATCACCGGACCGCCGACGCCGGACATCACCGTTATCAATCGCGAGCCATTGGGCCTGGGAATCCTGCACTTGACCCTGCAAGTCCCCGCTACAGCAGCCCCCGGCCCGCGAACTCTGTTTGTTGAAAATCCGGAAAGCGACAAGGCCGCCGGAACCGGCGCCTTCGAGGTACGTTAATGCGAACGAAAATCCAAATCGTCCTTTCGCTTCTGCCTGCGCTGCTATTCTTGCCGGCCGTTCGCGCCACCACCCTGGCCCGGCTCAGCCACGATCAGCTGGCCGCGGGGTCCGACGCCGTGGCGCGCGTTCGATTTGCCCGCGCCGAATCGCGCTGGGAAAACGGATCGATCTGGACGGTAACGACGTTCGATGTCGTGGAGACCTTGAAGGGCCAATTGCCCGCGGAAATTGAGGTCCGCCTGCCGGGCGGGCGCGTCGGGCATCTGACCGCCACGGTGGACGGCACGCCCAAATTCAATCCGGGAAACGAAGCCATCGTGTTTCTGCAACGGTCCCCCGCGGGAGGATTCACTGTGGCGGGCTGGGTCGAGGGAAGCTTCCGAATTTCGCGCGATCCGCGAACCGGCAAGGAAACCGTGACGCAGGATTCCAGCGCCTTCGCCGTATTCGACGCGGCGACACGCACGTTTCGCACCGAGGGCATCCGGCGGATGCCGATCGAGGTGTTTCGCGCGCGAATTGCCGCAGCGGTCGCGCGCAACGAGGAGAAAACCAGATGAGCGCAGATCGCCGCCGTCAATTCCGCAACACGATATCCGTTGCCGTTGCCTGCCTGTTCCTGTTGCAAATTACCGCCGCGTACACCGGGGCATACGATCTGGGAACTGTGGTGGCCGACATGCGGCAAGCCGCGTCGGCGTCGGGCGGAACTTCCTGCCCGCAACACACGCGCTTCGACATTTCCACGCCCGGCTCGATTAACCGGCAGTGGAGCACATCGCTCGGCACGAGCCCCGTCACGATTCTCACGGCAACCCAGACCGCGCCGGGACGGGTCAACGAAATTCAGGCTGTCATTCAAGCATCGCTATCGGTGTGGACGAACGTTTCCGGCGCCTTGCTTGTACCGTCAACGCTCGGCATGCTACAGCAAACATCGACGGCGGCGGCGTGCACGTCATCCGATGGACTCAATACTATTTGCTTCAATCAGGATGACCCGGGATTCGCCCTCGGCGTTCTGGCGTTCACGCGCGTCGTTTCGGCGGACACGGTGGGTGAACGGCTTTCTTCGACCACCGCGCCTTCTACATTCGTCGGCGAGATTCTGGATGCGGACGTTCTGTTGCTGCCCGGAAATGCCAGCACGACGTTCGCGACTCCCGCAGCGCTCCCGTCGAACCCGAACGCCTACGACCTCGAATCCATCGTGACGCACGAGCTCGGCCA
>VFSW01016326.1_pt1 | contig 10137 bp, 7 predicted proteins | sample 5358111 | NCBI WGS metagenome assembly VFSW01 (sample SAMN11554181, study PRJNA540505) | mine drainage metagenome | isolation source: sediment from site ElyBrook_90M | place: USA: Ely Copper Mine, Vershire, VT | collected 2017
GCCGCATCGAGGGCCACGTCGTCGCCGAGCGCGCCGGCCACTTCATGCACACCGCGCTCGTCTCCCGCCTGCTCAAAGACCGCTCCGCATGGGAACTCGCCAACGTCCCCGTCGAGCATCCTTCCGAAGAAGCCCAGGCTCCCCCGGAAGCCGCGCACCACGCCGCCCGGCTCCCTCGGCCCGCCTTGCTCGGCGCCTGAACGCGCAACCTCCAAATCAACACAACCAATCGACCATGGCTGGACTGAACTTCGATTTCCATCATCGATCTACTTGGCATAGCGCAAACTCTCTCCCATGAGAGGGCTATCGCACTTACGCATCGCAAATGCTTGATTTGTGAAGCTCAGCAGAAGAACCTGCTGTGGCCATGTTCGAGTGATCGACTTCACCAAAGGGGAACACTCGCGGCCACTCGCCCGGAACCCAGAAGATCCTTCTGCTTTTCCGTGTGGTCGCTCTCAGCCAGGTGAGCCCACAGGGATATCTTCCGCTCCTTGGTCAGACCTGTACCTCCTTTGCTCGCAACTCCAGAGTGCGTCCCGCCGCGGGGAAAGAACATCTACTCCGGCTTCATCAGCGTCGCGATCAGTGAATCCCTGCGTTGATTAGCGCTGTCATCCGAGTAGTGCAATATTCGCATCCAGACAAAGACTGCTCCCACGGCCAACAACAAAAATATGGGCACGGTCAGCCACCGGTTCTTCAAAGACCAGCAGAGCCAAAAGACCAACACCCCGACTCCGAGTACTCCTGACTGAATTAATACGGCAGGCAACGTATTCGCCTGTGCTCCCGCCGGCCGCGTGATTCGGCCGGGATTAATTCGGTACGGCATTGTGAGTGAAAAAACGTTTCCCGCGGCCAAATTGCAGGGCAACGCAAAAACAAGCCACGCGCCGGTAGCCGCCAGCACCGCAAAGGGCGGAACTCCCAGCCGAAGGCAGCTCAGAACGCCCGCAGCGAATCCTACTAGGACGAACAGGACGGAGTGGAGCAAATTCTTTGCCAACAGAACAGTCCTGATCGGCGTAGGGGAAAGGAACAACAACTGAATCCCGGCTCCTTCAGCACCCAGATTGTTGTAGAACAATCCCGTAAATCCAAGGAGTGCGTAAGTCACGCTTAAAGGAAACGCATACGGAAACGAATTCACGTCAGTGGACGGGCCGCGATGAAATACGCCTGCAATGACAAGTACGAATAGCAAAGGTACACTCACTGCCCAAAGCAATGGCACCGTACGCAGAAGACTCCGCAACTCCTTCTCGACAATTGCGGAAAATGGACGAGAACCGCCCAATGTCCACCCGCGCCCGCGCCTGATGGCCTTGTCTCGGCTCGGTGCCCAACTCAAGTTTTGTCCTCGATACTGGGCCTTGAGACGGCCTGCCAGCGCGCCTCCCGCGAGGACCGCCCAGAGACCAAGCATATTCAGTGACGCAAAACCCGCCACAGGTCTTTGCTCTATGGCCCGCTGTATCGTCCGCGCCCCCAGTCCAGGCGGCAGCCATTGCTGCACCAGGTTCGCAGTCTTCAGCAGCGGCGCATGCTTGTCTAGTACCTCGCGCAAGGGCGCTATTTCTTCCTTATGATTCTTCGAGCCCTCATAGCGCTTTTCGTTCAATACTGAATTGAAGACCAGTAAGCTCACGATCAGAACCATGATTACTGCGCCCAGAATCTCCCGGGTCTCTCGCTGTGCCAGCCAGCGGTCAATCCAAACAAAGACAGCGCGCACCAACAGAATGTTGAAGACCGCGAACACCGATAGTCCGAGCAGCGCCCACAAATACAATTCCGGCCGCGCCAAGACAATTCCAAGCCAAACACCCAAACAGAAAAGGACACCTACAATGGTGGAGGCTTCCATCAAGCCCGAGATCAAATCAAGAAGTAAGTACGACGCGAAACGCACAGGGAAACGCAATAGAGTTCCCAGGTCGGACTGCTCCTGAAACGATGCTACAGCTATGGGAAACATCAACCAGAGAATGCTTATAGCCCAAAACAGGATTGCCAAGTACTGCCATGATGACCGTGATGCTAGCGAGTAGGCGGCGGCACAAAGGCCAGCTCCCAAACCCAGCCCATACAGGGAATAGAGTAGCCACGCAATCCCAGTGGCACCCAGATCAAGCAGGCCGTGAATTGAGCGGAGGCCATTCCTAAACATCTGCCAACGCATTCGAGCCAAAGCCGCATACTGCGTCCGGGCTTCCCAGCCGAGCATTCCCCCGCCCGCCCCGTTCACGCCAACTCTGGTTACGCCAGCCATGAAAGTTCCTGCTTCGACTCGTGGTGACCGTCCGCTCCCAAAATTGCCAGAAAAATCTCCTCCAACGTGAACCGTTGCCCCTGCTCGACACCGGGCAGTGCGCTGGCCACGCCAGCCCTCAACTCGTCGAGCGACCCTATTGCCACCAGTCGCCCTTTCGAAATGATTGCCACGTGACTGCACAGCCGCTCCACAATTTCCAACACGTGAGTGGTGAGAAAAATAGTCGCCCCGCGGTTGATCATCCCTGTCAGCATATTCTTTAGCATCCCCGCCGCAATCGCATCGATGCCCTCAAACGGCTCATCGAGAAATAGCACCTTCGGCCCATGAATTACAGCGGCTGCCATTGCCAGCTTCTTCTGCATTCCGTGCGAGAAGTCCGTCACAAGTTTCCGGTGTTCGCCGGCCAGTTGCATGAATTCAAGTAGTTCTTCCGTTCGCTGATTGGTCGTCGCCGCATCCAGACCGTACATGCGGCCCACAAAGTGCAGATACTCGGGTGCAGTCAGCCGTCCCAGTAATGCCATCCCCTCTGGCACAACGCCGATCTGCCGTTTCAATTCTCGGGTCTCGGGGCCAAACCGCTGGCCCAGAATTTCAATGGTCCCTGCGCTCGGCTCCAATAGCCCGGTTAGCATCTTGATTGTGGTAGATTTCCCAGCGCCATTTGGCCCGAGAAAGCCAAAGAACTGCCCTGGAGCCACGCTGAGGGTGACATCCTCCACAGCAGCAAGTGCACCGAAAAATCGCGTGATCCTGTTGGTGTGAATTGCTGGAGTTTCCATCGCTGCCAGACTAGCAGAGTGGCTCCGGCTATTGCGTAACGCTCTGGTTCATCGCAGTCAAGTGCGCGAGAATGAAGTGGCGTAATGGGCGCCCGAGTTTCGTTGAAGTGTGTAGTGCCAAAATCGCATTATGGGCGAGTCACCGCCGACGCTTCTCTTTGCCCATGTTTACCAGTTGGAAGACCTTGGGAGCCTTGGACTGCGGCCCCACTGATTCGTTGAACACTGGACGACTTTCAGAACCTACTACGATGGGCTGGACGAGTGACTCGCCATATTTGCATCGACTGGCCATTCAGGCTGGGAAAGCTTGCCGGATCCTGGATGACCTTCGGGGACTGAATTGCACCGTGGCATCGAGTCGCTTTATCGTTGCACTCAATGGTCGACAGAAACTGCACGCTACGGCTTCATTAGAATGGTTTCTACATGCCGACACCCGTCGTCAAGAACAACGAAGCTATTCCCACCACTCTGGCGAGCCCCGGCGCATTGAGATTCTGGCTGGCAGTTTGCTTAGTTGGCGCCACGACGGGTCTGGCAGCCGCGGCCCTGACCCGACTGCTTGAGTTGGTTCAGCACATTGCATGGCGTGGATCCGGCACGAACATACTTGCCGCTGCGCGTGGTGCCAGTGCTTCGAGACACATCGTTGTTCTCCTCGCCGCAGCCACCCTGATCGGCCTTGGGCAAGTTGTTCTCAAACAACTCTCCAGTGGCAACGGCATCGATACGACGGCGGCGATTTGGTTCTATGCCGGCCGCATGCCGGCCTTGCGAACACTGGGCAGCGCTGTGTTGTCCATCTTTGCGGTGGCGATGGGCGCGTCCATGGGACGCGAAGGCGCGCCCAAGCAAGCCGGAGCTGTTTTTGCAAATGTCTTCTCCGATACCGGAAAACTCTCCGATGAACAGCGACAGTTGCTTGTAGCCTGTGGCGCGGGAGCGGGCATGGGAGCGGCCTATGGCGTTCCACTCGGAGGCACGCTCTTCGCGTTGGAGGTGATGCGCGGCAAGCTGGCCTTACGCTTCGTACTGCCAGCGCTGCTTGCTTCGCTGATCGCCACCGGGGTCTCCTGGGTGGCTCTGCCCAATGCGCCGACCTACCTCATCTGCTCCTTCCCGCTTTCGGCCTCCGTGATCGTGTGGGCGATTGCAACAGCTCCGGTCTTCGCGTTCGCTTCCATCCTCTACGTGCGGCTCGTCCGCTGGGCTGACAAGGGTAAGCCGCGCGGATTGGAGCGATTCATGGCTCCTGGAATCGTCCTCGGGCTGTTGGGAGCGGTCTCTTTGCACTATCCGGAGTTACTCGGCAACGGCAAGGACCTCTCCCAGCTGCTTTTCACTGACCAGGTTGGACTGCGGCTGCTGCTGGCTCTACTACTGCTGAAGCCGCTGGCCACTATCCTTTGCATGCGCAGCGGCGTACCTGGCGGCTTGTTCACGCCCTCTCTCACATTTGGAGCTCTCCTCGGTGCTGCGGTAGGTCACGCGTGGAGCGCGATGTGGCCGGGCGTGCCTCTTGGGTTCTTCGCGTTGCTGGGCGCTGGCGCTGTTCTGTCCGCAACCACGCAGGGGCCGATCTCGGCCGTTGTCCTGATCCTGGAGCTTACCGGTAGGGACAGGTCCTTCGTTGTTCCGCTGATTTTAATCGCTACGCTCTCGGCACTGATCTCCCGTTCCGTTGAGCCCCGTTCGATCTACGATGCGCGCCTGAGCGACGAGCAGATCGCGTCCAGACAAGCTATGCGCGAGCAGGAATCCGACCAGATCGGCGTTCCACAATCGTTATCCGTTGGGGGAAAGCCGCGAAGTTGAGCTGCCTTGCTGGAGCGAACCGCGTTCGTGATTACTCATGCAAGTCCGATGACGTACATAGTCTGTGAGCAGCCTCCGAGGTAATTCTCTATATCAGCCTCACAGCTCAGTCCAGCCTTTCGCAATACCTCGTGCTCCTCGAGACTTACGTTCACTCAAGGGTCACCCTTGAGTGATACACATCACGCAGCGAAGGTACGGGCCGTACTAAAACCTTGGAACGACCCCAAATCAGGGGAGTGGCGAAAACAATAGCGATGTCATCCCTCGCTGAGTTTGGGTGCCGAAAAGCTTGAGTTGAGCAATCGAGTCGACCGCTTTCAGCGGACGCATTCGGCCAGCGCGCTCATCAAGCGGCCGCGGCAAACCAGCCGCTTCCTTACCCGTCAATCTCTGGCAATCCCCGGCGACGTCCTCTGTCCAGAAAGCTCTGACCCAGCCTCGACGCATCCCAATCGCTCAAAATCCGGAGCTAGGAGCGGACGGCTGACAGCGAAAAGCTGCCTTCACAGGAACAAAATGCACATCGGCGTTGCCGCCGGCACGCTCTTGCCCTCATCGGCCAGCCGGCCCGTCTCCGGATCGCGCGCAAACACGCTCAGCAGATTCGAGTCCTGGTTCGCCACCAGCATCCACCGCTCCGTCGGGTCCAGCGTAAAGTTCCGCGGAATCTTCCCGCCGCAGTTCGAGCGCACCATCGGCGTCAGTGCGCCCGTCTCCGGGTTCGCCTTGAAGCTGTAGAGGAAGTTGTTGTCGCGGTTCGCAAAGTAGACAAACCGCCCATCCTGCGAAATCGCCGTGTCGCACGCGCGGCTGACGCCGTGAAAGTCATCCGGCAGCAGGTCCACCGTCGCCATCCGCGTAAAGCTGCCGTCCATCTTGTTCCACTCCAGCACATACACCGTCGACGCCAGCTCGTTCACGCAATACGTGGTATGCCCGTTGGGATGGAAGTGCAGCGTCCGCGGCCCCGCGCCCGGCTCAGCCTCGAAGGCTCCCGCCGCTGTCAGTCGCGCCGTCGCAGCATCCAGCCGATAGATGTGGATCCTGTCCCCGCCAAGATCGTTCACATACGCAAACCGGTTGTCCGGTGAGTACGAACAGAAGTGCGCATGCGCCGCCTCCTGCCGGTCCGGGTTCGGCCCGTGCACCGTGTAGTGCTCCGTCCAGACCGCCTCGCTCAGCTTCCCGCCGCTCACCTGGAAGGCTGCCGCGCTGCCGCCGCCGTAGTCGGCCGACATCAACACGCCCCCCGTGTGATCCAGCGCCACGTGGCACGTCCCCTTCGCCGCCGAGTTCTGCGCGCTCAGCGCCTCCAGCCCCGAGCCCTTCACGCGAAAGCTTGCCACCTCGCCCGTCGGCTTACCGTTAAACTGGTCCACCTCGCAGGCCGCAAACAGATGCTTCTTGTCCTTGGAAAAGGTGATCCAGTCCACCGTCGAAATCTTCGCCGCCACGCCCGTCGGCGTCAGCGTGCCCGTCGCCCCATCCCAGTCGTAGGCGAGGATTCCATTCTCCGTCCCCGAGGCGACAAACACCCGCTGGAGGCTCGGCTTGGCCTGCCCGCGCAGGGCAGTAGTGGAAACAGTGGCGGCAGCAGCAGTCTTCATAAAGGTCCGGCGAGTCGTGTGTCTCATGCACCTGCGATTGTCGCCGATGCCACCGCACCCGCGCCACCCGCGCCGCCTCCAACCCGAAACCGTCAGATCATCTCCAGCGCCGTAATCTTCCGTCCCACCTCATAGGCCAGGCTCTCCGCATTCGTAAAGAACAGCTTTCTCTCCCGCGCCGGAAGCTCCTCCCGCAGTTCCGCAAAATCGCCGCACGCGCAGGCAGGAAACGCCGCATACCCCACCGCATCCGCCATCCGGCAGGCCAGCCGCACCAGCGCCGTCATGCCCCAGCCCTCGTCCTGCTCCGGTGTGGCATGATGCTCTCCCACAATCGCCTCAAACTCCTCCGGCAGCTTCCAGTCCTTCACCAGGTCCCGCCCCACCTCGCAGTGATCCTTGCCAAACAGCTCCCGCTCGCGCTCCAGAATGCTCGTCGCCGAACCTCGATGCGTGCACAGCAACGCCGCGTACTCCTTCGGCCGTACCGCCGCAAGACCCATCCGCCCCACGTCGTGCAGCACTCCACACGTATACGCCGCGTCCCGGTCCACGAAGCCTGCCGACGCCAATTGCTCGGCGATCGCCGCACTCGCCAGATTGTGCCGCCAGACCGCCCGCATCGAAGGATTTCCAAGCGAATGGCCCATAAATCCCCGCACGCCCACCGTCAGGCAAAGTCCCTGCAGATGCCCCGCCCCCATCACCGCAATCGCCTGCTGAATGCTGTGAATCGGAAACCGCGGCGCATATGCTAGCGAGTTCACAATCGCCAGCACTTCGCCGGCAAATGCCGGATCTGATGAGATGAGGTCGCTCAGATCTTGCAACTGCACGTTTTCGCGATGCAGCAGTTGCAGCACCCGCAGAGCGACCTGCGAAAATGGCGGCAGCCGCAGATGCTCCCATGCCACCGCGCCTTGTTCCTGCGTTTGCATCTTTCCTCCTGCTCACTCTCACACGCGCGCCGCTTCCAAAGGCGAACGTTCCACTACCGTCTGACGGCTGCGCGGCCCAAACCGTCGTAGTTGATTTGTCGGCGGAGATTTGTATTTCTCTAGTAGCGCCTATCAGCCCACGGGACATGCCGCCGCTCAGTGCCGGTGTCGCAGCCGTCCCAGTCGCGGCACCGCAATCAGCGTCAGGGCAAATAGAAAGATGGACCCCGCGATAAATACCATCCGCCCTTCGCGCAGGTCTTCATAGAAGAGCTTCGCGGCCATGAAAATCACCGCGGCATACGCAATCCTCGTCGCCTCCAGCCTCTGCCAGCGCGCCCCGGCATATGCCAGCGCCAGCGCCACCGCGCACAGCGCCACCGTTCGCGCCAACGCTGCATGGGCATCGCTCGGCGCCACTCCGCGCGCCACCGCGCCCAGCAGCCCCTGCACCAGGAGCACCAAAGCTCCGCACGCCGCCACCGCAGCAGGCGCCAGGTGCAGAATCTGCCCGCGCCATGCCTCGCCCGGCCGCTCCCGGATCGTCACATAACTCGCCACAGCCCCCAGAGTCACCACCAGGAGGCTTATCGGCGGCCACTCCGGCGCCGACTCGGCAAAGGCGCGCACCAGTAGAGAGGGCATCCCCGCGGCCAGTGCGCCTGCCAGCAGAAACACCACGCCGTGAAAGTCGAGGGTGGTGCACTCCATCCGAACCCCGAGCACCACCACCGTCATGGCAGCTGCCGCCAGTCCCATAGCAGCCCACGTCACCGGCAGACTCCACAACATCCCCGCCAGCAGCAGCCCGCCGCTCCACGCCGAATACACCCTGAGGTTTCTCAGCTCCTCGGCACGCCGGAACAGCCGGAACGATGCCCCGTAGCACAACAGGCTCAGGACCAGGCAGCCCGCTCCCAGCAGGGGTCCCCCCATCTGCGGCACAAACGTCAGCACGCTCACCGCCGCCAGCAGGAACGCAATCATCGCCTGTAGCACCTGCCAAACGTGCATCCTGCGCCGTTCCCACATCGCCGTCCAGCCCACCGTCGCAGCGTCCATCGCAAACAGCACAAGGCCCGGCAGCAGCAGCGCCCACCGGCTCGCGGTCGGATATTCAGGATGCATCGTCTCCGGCGCGCTATAGATAAACAGGAGTAACCCGATTCCGGAATCGACGGCGAGCGCCACCACAATCCGGTTCCAACCATACTGGCCGTGCAGAATGCGCACCTTGCTCAACAGAGCCATTACCAGCAGCGCCACTGCGAATGGCAGCAGCGCATGCGTGCCCGCCGCCAGCGCCACGGCCACCACAGACAATCCGGCAAACAGCACATCCCCCGCAGCCGAACGTGCATGCCGCCATGCGATCGCACCCGCAGCCACCGCAAACAGGCTCACCACCGTCGCGCTCACGCTTGCGGAGAGCGTATCGAAGCGCTCCATCAGCTCCCACAGCATCGGCCCCAGAATCAGGACCGCCGTCACGGCGTACAGCCCGCCTGCCATCGCGCTGCGCCGCTCGGCTCGTGCCGCCCACACCACCCACAAAAACGTGTACGCAAGCGCCAGCCCCGCCACCGGCAACGGTGGCAGCGCGCCCGACTCCACCACCGCGCGCAGCAGATACGCGCCGGCAATCCCCAGCAGCGCGCGCCCCAGCACAGGCAGCACGCCAACCGCCTCTTCCATTGATGGGTTGGCTCCCGCCTCGGCCAGCGCCACTCTCAATGCTGCGGCCTCTTCCGCCTCGGCCTCCTCAGGATGTTCCAGAGCGTGAACTCGCTTCTCGAGCGCCTCAACGCGCGCCGTCAGATGCCCAAGATTCTCCGAATCCTCGCCCATGCCGTTCACCCAGTTCGCGGAGAGCTGCCCGGTTCCGATCGATCAATCCGTCATCGCCCCGTACGTTCTGCTCTCGCCTTCCCATGGCGGCAGCAGCTTCACCAGCACCCAGAGAAAGAGCAGCGGCAGCAGCGCCAGCGCAATCGCCGCCAGCAGCCCTTCCTTTGTCACCAGCGCCATCTTGTAGGTCGTGTACCCCAGAAAGCTCTTCGAGAAAAGCTGGCCCCCAATCACCACGTTCCAGCGCATCGCAAAGATGCCGATCAGCGTCAGCGCCCCCGTCACCGCGTAGATCCTCTTGCGCGCCATCTCAGGCAGCCTGGTCACTTGCGTGATGGCCAGCAGAACCAGAGGAAGCAGCGTGCCCAGGCCGATCTGCAGCACAATCTGCGAGAAGTACAGCTTCGTATGGACCATGAAGTCCAGTGTGCGAAACGACTCATCGGCCTCATAGATGCGGTGCACCAGATCCAGCATCTCCAGGCTGAAGTCAATGATGAACGTATAGAACAGATACATCGCAATCGTGTCCACGCAGCGCATGTCGATCTTCGTCCCGCGCAGCTTCGACGTGGCCATGTAGATCACCATCACGCACGCGATGCCAGACACCATCGCCGAGAAGATAAACACCACCGGCATCAGCGGCGACGACCACCATGGATTCGCCTTGATCGAACCGAAAATGAAGCCCACATACCCGTGCAGCAGAAACGCCGACGGGATTCCCACCAGCGTCACCACCCAGCCCACGCGCTCATCGATATGGAGAGACCGCTCGCTGATGTTATTCGAGCCCAGCGTCATGATCTTGTAGATCAGCCGAAGCAGCCCGCGCTCCCTCTGCGACCGCAGCA
>VFSW01016327.1_pt1 | contig 10137 bp, 8 predicted proteins | sample 5358111 | NCBI WGS metagenome assembly VFSW01 (sample SAMN11554181, study PRJNA540505) | mine drainage metagenome | isolation source: sediment from site ElyBrook_90M | place: USA: Ely Copper Mine, Vershire, VT | collected 2017
GAATGGGCACCGCCCGCGCCTGGGCCCGGTCGAAGAGCGCACGGCCGGCTCCGTAGGATCCGGGGAATCCCACGGCCGCCCCGTGGTCGTCCTCGACGAGGGCTATTCCGGCCTCCATCCCGAAGATCAAACCAATCGTTCCTTCGGGTGCCCCCTGCTCACGTGCCGCGCGGTTCATCACGGAGAACGTGGCGAATGAGGTGCGCGGGTGCGCGGGGTGAGCTTTGACCACGACGCTGCAGCCCGCCGCCAGCGCCGACGCGGTGTCGCCGCCGGGGACCGAGAAGGCGAGAGGGAAGTTGGACGCACCGAACACGCCGACCACGCCGAGGGGTTCGAGTTGACGGCGCAGGTCCGGTAGCGGTCCCATGGGCGAGTCGTAGGGGTGGTCGATACTGGCCTCGAGGAAGCCGCCGTCGCGCACCACGTCGGCGAAGAAGCGGAACTGGAAGCACGTGCGCTTGAGTTCGCCGCCGAGTCGCGCCTCACCCAATCCCGTCTCGTCGTTCGCGAGGGCGATGATCACGTCGGCGTCCGATTCGAGCGCTGCTCCGACGGCGTCGAGGAGAGCGGCCCGCCAGGAGAGCGGTCGCGTGGCGAGGTCCAGCGCGGCCTCTCGAGCGACGGCGCAGACCGCCGCCACCTCGGCAACGTCAGAATCGACGAAGGTCGTCGACTGTACCTCTCCGGTCGTGGGGTTATAGCTCTGGACGCTCACGTCACTCCTTGATCGATGGTCGAAAAACAGGTGTGCCGATCGCGCCGACGTCGATGCTGGTGATGGAGTGTCCGCACAGCGACACCAACGCCAGTCGGTCCAGACGCTCACCGTAGAAGGCCACGTTGGTCGGCGAGAGGATGAACTCCCCCGTCCAGTCGTCGACGATCAGATCGAGTCCGCCGCGGGGCGAAAATCGCCACAACTGATTGGGCTGGTAGCACGATATGTAGAGCGCGCCGTGGGCGTCAAAGGCCAATCCGTCGGGGACGCAGCGCTGCAGGCGGGTGACGAGCTCGACCTCGCCCCCGTCGAGGGGAACGCGCCAGACTCCCGGTAGTGCCGAGGCGACGTAGTAGAGGTACCCGTCGCGCACGCACAGTCCGTTGGCGTACTCGATCGCGGGCACGTCGAGGTGGCGATGCGTCCCGTCGGGACTGATGGCGACCAGGGCTCCGGTCGCCTCGAGGAAGGAACCAGAGTCCGAGACGTACAACGTGGCGTCCGCCGCGAAGGCCGCGTAGTTGGGGTAGTTGATGAAGGGTCCGTACTTCACGGGATCACTCACGTGGTCGTAGCGCCACACGCACTGGTGTCCCACGTCACAGAGGTACAGTACGCCCGCGGCGTCGAGGGCCACGCCGAGGAACACCGCGCCGGGAACTCGATGAGTGACGCTGAGAGTGCCGTCGAGCGCCACGCGGTAGATCTGACCGTCCTCTCCTCCGGCCCACAAGCACCCGCGGTCCGGGTCCCAACAGATTCCTTCGGCGTGATCGAGACCCCCCGCCAGGGTGCGTAGGTCGAGGGCGGCGTCGACGTACGCGTTCATTCGTGCACCCGCAGCGTTTCGCCCGAGGCGGCGTCGAAGAAGTGCAGGTTGCTCGGATTGAGCGTCAAGTCGAGGCGCTCGCCCGCCACCACGTGCGTGCGTGCGCCGAGTCGCGCCACCACTCTCTTGGAGTGACCACCCGGCGCGGACGCGTCGGCGTCGTCACTCACGATCGCGTCGGCATCGCCGAAGTTGAGATGAGCCAAGATCTCCGAACCTAGCGCTTCGCGCAGCGTTACGGTAGCGCTGAACCGACCGGGGGCGTCCGCGGTGGCAACCACCAGATCCTCGGGCCGCACGCCCAGGAGGAGTGGTCGTGTGAGGTACGCATCGAGGTGGTGCGACGCGCGATACGACGCGGGCACTTCCACGCTCTGGTCGCCGAAGCGCGCGCGCAGCGCACCGTCCGCCTCGACGAGCGTCGCGCTCAGCAGATTCATCGGGGGCGAGCCAATGAAGCCCGCCACGAAGGAGTTCGCCGGGTGGTCGTAGAGGTCCTCGGGGGTCGCGACCTGCTGGAGGACTCCGCCGCGCATCACCGCCACCCGGTCGCCCATGGTCATCGCCTCGGTCTGGTCGTGGGTGACGTAAATGGTGGCGACCCCGAGCAGGCGCTGGATGCGCGAGATCTCCGAGCGCATCTCGACGCGCAACTGGGCGTCGAGGTTCGAGAGCGGCTCGTCCATCAAGAACGCCCGGGGTTCACGCACGATGGCCCGGCCCATGGCGACACGTTGACGCTGCCCGCCCGAGAGCGCCTTGGGACGCCGATCGAGATACTCAGTGAGTCGAAGGATCTGGGCCGCCTCCTCGACGCGCCGCCTGATCTCGGCCTTGGGGACATTGCGGATCTTGAGGGCGAAGCCCATGTTCTGACCCACCGTCATCTGCGGGTAGAGCGCGTAGTTCTGAAAGACCATGGCGATGTCGCGGTCCTTGGGTAACACGTTGTTCACGACCTGGCCGCCGATCGCGATGGTGCCGTCGGTGACCTCCTCGAGACCCGCGATCATGCGCAGGGCCGTCGTCTTGCCACAACCCGAGGGTCCCACCAGGACCATGAACTCCCCGTCGGCCACGTGCAGCGAGAGGTTCTCGACCGCGGTGTTGCCACCGGGGTACACCTTCGCCACGCGATCAAAAACTATTTCAGCCACGGCTTGTTCCTCTCACGAACCCACTGGTCATCGATCTATTCCCATCGTCAGTCCGCGCACCAAGAAACGCTGGAAGACCAGATACACGATCATCGCCGGTGCCGCCGACACCAGCGAGCCCGCCATCAGCAGCGGGATCGACGTCGTGTGCCCGGCCGCGAGCGCGGCCAGCCCGACCGTGATCGTGCGCTCGCCAGGATTCTGCAGAAACAGCAGGCCCACGAGTAAGTCGTCCCAGATCTGGATGAACTGCAGCACGGTCACGGTCGCGATGGCCGGCAGGGCCATGGGCATGGCGAGTCGCCACAGCACCCCCCAGTACCCCAGGCCGTCGACGATGCCCGCTTCGATGAGTTCGTCGGGGATGCGCCGAAAGTACGTGGTGAACAAGAAGATGGAAAAGGGCGTGCCCAGGGCCGCGTACACCACGACCGCCCCGAGGTAGTTGTTGGTGAGCCCGGTCTTGGCGATGTTGACGAATTCGGGGATCAAGATCGCCTGCAGGGGCACCATCATGGCACTCACGATGGCGAGAAAGATCACGTTGCCCCCGCGGAACTGCAATTTGGCAAAGGAGAATCCGGCCATCACCCCGATCACCAGAATGATCAAAATCGACAGGCTGCACACCACGGTCGAATTCCAAAGCTCCTGCCAGATCGGCAACGTCGCGTTGATCTGCTGCCAAGTCTGCGTAGACGAGCCCGAACCAATGAGGTACTGCGCGTTGGTCTTGAAACTGATCAGGATCATCACCGCGAAGGGGTAGAGCATGATGACGGCCATGATCGCCATGGCCACGAAGATCAGCGTGCGACCGAGACGGCGGCGGGCGAGCGATCTCGTCGGCGTGGGGGTGAGCGCCGCGGTCACCTCCGGGGCAGGCGAGGAGGATGGACTCAATACGGTGCTCACTAGTCCTTCGCTCCGATCAGGCGTAGTTGCACGATGCCCACCAGGGCGGTGATGACAAAGAGGATGATCCCGTAGAGAGCCGCGGTGCCGAACATGCTCTGGTTGAAGCCCGTCTGGTAGACCAAGAACTCCATGGTGGTGGTGGAGTAACCCGGGCCGCCGCCGGTCATTACGAAGATGAGTGAGAATAACGCGGAGAACGCCGAGATGACCGTCATCACGAAGGCCAGCTGGATGAAGCGGCTGAGGTGCGGCAACGTGATGTGGCGAAAGATGCGCCACGCGCCCGCCCCGTCGATGCGCGCCGCCTCTTCGAGGGAGGGGTCCAGCGTGGCTAGGCCGGTCAGGAACAACATGGTGTTCGTGCCGATCATCGAGAAGATGAAGGTGATACCGAGCGCGATCAAGGCCTGGTTCTCCTGGCCCAGCATGTTGGTGTGCACGCCCGAGAAACCAATGACGGCCAACAGCGAATTGAGGGTGCCCGAATACGCGAAGAAGTGCTCGGCCACGAGACCAATGACGACCCACGAGATGGCGGTGGGCAAGAAGTAGATGGAGCGGAATATCTTCCATCCCGCGACCCTCTGGTGCAGCATGACCGCCGCCAGCAACGGGATACCCAGGGCGAAGGGCACCGAGAGAAGGAGCTCGGCATTGTTCTTCAGTGCGGTCCACATGGTGGGATTGTGAAAGGCCTGCACCCAGGTCGAGGGACCGACCCACTGGGTGGTGAGTCCATCCCAGTTGGTGAAGGAGTAGTAGACGGCCTGGCCAATGGGGTAGGCAATGAGCAGTCCCACGAGCGCGAGCGCGGGGAGGATCAGCAACACGCCCACGCGACGGCGTCGCTTCGTGAGCAGCGACGCACGCGTCGAGCGACGCGCGTTCGCCGAGGCGGTGAGTGGCGCGCTGAGACTCATGGGCACAACTTTCGAAGTGGGGAGACCTGGCCGGCGCGGGGGCCCCGCGCCGGCCAGTTGGTCGCCAAAGTGTTATCCGGCGTACTGCGCGCCGCGCTGGGACGCGGGTAGTGCATTGAGGGTCTGGGACATCTTGGTCAGCGCCGCCATCGGCGTCGTTTGACCCGCCAGAACCGTCGGCAATTCCGCGGATCCCGCGTTCACGACGTTGACCTGGGTCACGTTGTCGAGCATCGGGTAGACCGACATGTGCTGCTTCGTGACGAAGTTCAGCATCTGCTGGTTGACAGGGTTGCTCGTCGTCGTGCCTGCGATGTCCGGGATCAGACCGGCGGCGTTGATGATCTGCGCCGCCTTGGCCGTGGTCATGAAGGTGAGGAACTTCATGTCGTCGGCCTTGTGCGAGGAGTAGCTCATCGCGCTGATGCCGTCACCGGGGAACTGCACGACACCGTGGATGGGCTTGACCGAGAAGGGTGGCACGAATGCCGCCACGTTGGAGCCCATGATCTTGGTGTACTGCAGGGTGTCCCAGGTGCCGTCCATCAACATGGCGGCCTTGCCGGTCTCGAAGTCCTGGATGTTGTTGGTCTTGGTGGTGACGTCGGGATTGGTGCAGCCCATTGACTTGAGCTTGGCCCAATTGGCCAGCGCGGTCACGTTGGCCGGCGCGGTCCACTTGACCGATCCGTTGTAGAGGCCCTTCCACTGGTTCACCGAGTAGTTGCCAATCATCATGTAGCTCATGTCGTACCAGGGGTAGAACTCCGCGCCGAGGCCCTGTCCGCCGTTGCCGTACGTGAAGGGCGTGACGCCGATCTTCTTGAGCGACGTGCACGCGGCGAAGAGTTGCGTCCAGTCCGTGGGCACCGATTTGATGCCGGCCTTGGCGAAGAGCTTCTTGTTGTAGAACCCGATGTAGAACTGGGTCTCGAGCGGCATTACCAGAGGGTTGGCCGAGCCCGTGAGTTGCGGCGACATCCAGTTGAGTCCCTCCATCTTGGCCAGGTCGGCCGCGGGCACGCCGCCGATACCGCCCAAGTTGTCGAGGAAACTCGAGTACTGCAACGAATAGAGGCCCGTCCACATGACGGCCATATCGGGTCCGTTCTTCGTGATGGCGTGCGACTGCAGCAATTGGAAGTAGTTCGACGCCGGCTCCGAGACGACATTGATCTTGATGCTGGGGTTCTGGGCCGTGAAGGCGGAAGCGAGATTCTTGAGTGCGACCGCGTTCTGCTCCGTACCGTAATTCTCCCAAATGGTCAAGGTCGTGGTGGAACTACCCCACGACGGTGTCGACACCAGCACCGATCCGCTCAAGACGGTCGCCGCCACAATCGCCGCGACACCTCTCTTTCTCATCATCTTCATGTCTGCTCCCCTGCTCTACACGCCCGACCGCCACCTTGACGGTCGACTCCCTTCACCAATGCCCCGCTCTCGCAACGCATTGGTCAAGACCTTCCGACCACGGGCTCGATGAGCCGTGGTGCCTGTCCCGGCGTACCCGCCAGGAAATCGAAATCACAGCCCTCGGGCGCCTGCATCACGTGGGCGTTATAGAACGAAATGTAGCCCCGCACGGCAGGCGCGGGCGGCGCGAGTTCATTGCGGCGACGTGACAATTCCGCGTCGTCCACCTCGAGGTGCACGGTACCCTCGTCGGCATCGACCGCGATCACGTCGCCGTTCCTCACCAATGCGATCGGCCCACCCACCGCAGCCTCGGGCGCGACGTGTAAGAACACGGTGCCGAAACTGGTGCCGCTCATGCGCGCGTCGGTCAGACGCACCATGTCGGTGATGCCGCGAGCCACGACGCTCGCCGGCAGCGAGACCATGCCCCACTCGGGCATGCCCGGCCCCCCGATGGGACCCGCACCGGCGAGCACCAGCACGCTCGCAGGGTCGCCGTCCTCGGTGCGCAGGGCGAAGGCCTCCGCCTCGGCCGCTGAACCCAACACGATGGCCGGACCCCGGTGGCGAAGTAGTGAGGGCGTCGCGGCTGAACGCTTGATGACCGCGCCGTCGGGGGCGACGTTGCCGTAGACCACGCGTAGCGCCCCCGCAGCGTCAAGCGGGTCCTCGAGCGATCGAATGACCTGACCCGGTGACGGTGCGCGCTGCGCCACGTCCGCGAGGCTCTCCCCCGTGGCCGTGAGCGCGCCGCCCTCGAGAGCGTCGCCGAGCGAGCGCCATAGGCTCGGCGTCGCCCCGGCCCGGTCAAAATCCTCCATGAGACCCCGCCCCGATGGTTCGATGTCGACCAGGACGGGCACTCGGCGACCCGCCTCGTCGAAATCCTTAAGTCCCAGTTCCACCCCGAGTCGTCGGGCCATGGCCGTCAAGTGAATGACCGCATTCGTGGATCCACCGATCGCGCTCAGGACGCGAGCGGCATTGACGAATCCGCGACGCCCGATTGATGAGGGTCGCACGTCCTCGCGCACCATCTGGACCATGCGCTGACCCGCACGTCGGGCGTTCTCGAGGTGGCGCGGATCACCGGCGGGGACCGAGGTCGAGCCCGGCCAGGCCAGGCCGAGCGTCTCACACAGGATCCCCATGGTCGACGCCGTGCCCATGGTGTTGCACGTGCCACGTCCCAAGGTCAGCGCCGTTTCGAAATCGTCCCACTCCTCGTCGGACAACTTGCCCGCACGCCTCTCGTCCCACGCGCGCCACAGGTCCGTGCCGGTGCCGATACGTTGGCCCCGGAACGTCGCCGAGGGGCGCGGACCCGACATCACCAATAAGGTCGGTAGATCGGTACTGAAGGCGCCCATGAGTCCCGCCGGTACGGACTTGTCGCAGGCCGCCATCACAATCACTCCGTCGATGGGCTGGGAGCGTAGGGACTCCTCGACCTCCATCGCCACCAGATTTCGATACAACATCGCCGCGGGCTTCATGATGTCCTCACCGAGGCTCATCACTGGGAATTCCACGGCCACTCCCCCGGCCGACTCGATCCCTTCTCGCAGAGCCGGCACCAGGTCGCGCAGGGGCTGATTGCACGGGTTGAGATCGCTCGAGGAGTTGGCCAGTCCGATCACCGGCGTGTCGTCCGATGCGCGCGCGTTGCCACTCATGGCCAGCGCCACGCGCGCGTCCAACGCCACGTCACTCTCGCCCGAGAACCAGGCCCGCGAACGAAGGGTCATCGGACCGGGACCCCGATCCCCTTGGCGCCGGGTAGCGACATCGTCACGTCCTCTCCGCTACGCGCCAGCCATTCGAGGGAGATCGCCGCGCGCCGCACCTTCTCACGCACGTTCTGCACGACGTCGGACATGACCTGGTGACCAGCGGGATAGACGGCGCGCGCGTTGCGCAGTCCGTACTTGGCGTAGAGCGGAGCGGCCACCACAACTATTTCGGCCAGCTCGTGGCCGCGCACGATGCCGCCGAGGGCGTCGGGCGCCTCCATGTACAGGTCGATGGGCGTGGGATCGAGGGCGCGTATCTCCGCGATCTCCTCGAGCGTCACGTCCGAAGGAACATTGATGGTGGTCATGCCGAGTTGGGCCAATTGGCGGAAACTCACCGGGTTCGAGGGCGCCAGAACGGCCGACGCCTTGAAGACGATGTCGCTGGGCAGATCGCCGAGGTAGATCATTCTCGAGAGGATCTCCATGAGACCCGGGTCCGCGATCAAGAAGCCGCGAATGCCGCAGTTCACCGCGCGCAACACGTCCTCGACGGAGTAACGCAATTGGTGCAGTCCGCGCAAGTGGCCCGACAAGGCTCGCCCGTCGCTCGACCGGACCGTTCCTCCAACGCCGAACTCCTCGCGCGGTCCGATGAAGAGATTGACTTCGATACCACGGTCGGCGCCCATCGCACTCATCTCGCGCAGTTCGGCCTCACTCAGCAGCATCGAACCGCTACCTTGGGAGACACGGTGCACCACTAGGCCGTGTTGGTCGGCCTCGGTGATCACGGCGGCCATCGCGGCCGGGTTCTCCACCGAGGGAATCTCCACGCGCAACTGCGCGCCATCGGGAAAACGCGCGGTGCTGCGCGTGACCGACGCCACGTGCTGTCCCAGCGTGGCGTCGAGGGCCTTGTTGGCGAGGGGCGTCCCCACTCCCTGGACCATGTCTGCGTCGTTCATAGTGCCTTCTTCTCTCTCGCCCGAATTACGACCGTGCCTGAATCATCGTCGCTGAGCCGTGACCAGCGTGGGGTCGACGTGAGGCAGGCGAGCCCATCCGCACCCACGACGAACGTGTCTTCGATCTTGGCACCACCCGCCAAGCTGGGATTGAACGCCGTCGCGCACCCCATGGGAATCGCCTGGTTCCACCACGGGCTCTCGTGCGACTCTGGCGAGAGTTCGAACTCTCGCTGGGCGTAGCCAATGGGGCCGCCCTGGAAGTGCTCGCGCCAGGCGTCGGGCTGGCCCACCGCGCGATAGCCTTCGGCCAGTGCACTGTACACATCTCCCCAGGTAGCCCCCACCTTGGTCGCGTCACGGACGTGGGCGCTGACGACTTCGCACTTTTCCATCAACTCGCGCCGCGGGACGTCGTCGACGCTCGCGAGTCGGGTGAGCGCCACGTGCAGACCCAGCGATCGAGCCACCACTACTACCATCACGGACTCGCGGGGCACGTCGCCGCGCATGATGGGATGGCGAAAGCGGGCGAGGCGATCGTCGCCACCCACGATGAGACAGACCGCGTCGGCGCCGAAGGACTCCAGATGACCCGTCACACTCGCGGCGATCTCGTAGTCGCTCATCTCCCCCGGCTCCCAGCGTCCGATGGCACCCTCGACCGCGTCGGTGGCGACGCGCGCGAGAGCACCGAGCACGTCGATCTCGGCTCCGCAGAGTGCCAAGCGCGCCGCGGTGAACTCGAGAGTGGCGTCCACGCCGAGACCATCCACATCCGTCGCGCAGTCCTCACCTACGAGTTCCAAGCAACGACGCCGATGCGCGTCGGGCTCGTACCAATCAGCGGCCACCAGTGAGAGGTCCAGCTCCTCGAGAGGAAAGTCATGAGCAATCCGCTCCACTTCGACCGAACTGGTCACCAGCGTCATCTCACCGTCGCGGTACACGACCCAGATCGGATCGGTGGGTGCCACTCGATCGATGGGAGTAGAAATCGCCCCCGTGGCCCACGCCCCGGCCGCGCCCGCAGGAAGTACCAGGGACCGACCCTCGAAGCGCTCGGGGACCGACGCCAGCCGCGCGCGGGCGTGCATCACCCGGCGACCTCGCACCTCACCAGTGTTCGGAATCACAGAACTCCGTTCGTCAGTTCAAAACGACATCTAAGCAGTGATACCCCTCAGAGTCAATGACTGCGGCCAGATTTAACAAAAGATTGTTACTATGTTCGCTGATGCCGAACAAATTGCCTTCTCAGGACTATCCCGTAAAGAGCGTGGGCCGCGCCCTCGAGATTCTCGAGACCGTGGCGGACGCCGGTGAGGGAGGGCTTTCGCTCACCGAACTCGCCCACGCGGTCAAGATGGCCAAGAGTTCGACCAGTTCGGCCGCGCGTACCCTCGCCCACTTCGGCATGTTGCACATCGAACAACCCGGTCCGCGATACCACTTGGGTTTCGCACTGCTGC
>VFSW01016328.1_pt1 | contig 10137 bp, 8 predicted proteins | sample 5358111 | NCBI WGS metagenome assembly VFSW01 (sample SAMN11554181, study PRJNA540505) | mine drainage metagenome | isolation source: sediment from site ElyBrook_90M | place: USA: Ely Copper Mine, Vershire, VT | collected 2017
ATGTGATCAGCGATCGTAGTGTGAACGAGACGCGGTTCCAGTACGAGCGGCAGAATGAGAACCACTATCCGGATTCGACGGCGCGCACGGTGACAGTGATGGGCGACTTCACCGGCGGCGGTTTCGGGGGGCAGATCAGCCGCGACCATACGACGCGGTTGGAGTTCCAGAACATGACCACGATGAGTTACGGCGCGCACGCCATCAAGTTCGGCACGCGGCTGCGCGACTACCGCGACGCCAACTTCACCAACTCGAACTACAACGGGACGTTTCGATTCAGCAACTACAACAGCTATCTGCAGATGGAAAACGGGCTGGCAAAGGGCGAGAGCTTCGCCAGCCTTGTCAAGCAGGGTTACGGGCCCATTGAGGCGAGCTACACCTTCGGGCCGGAATCGGCGGTAGCCAACGTATTCGACGCCGCGCTGTTTGTGCAGGACGACTGGAAGGTGAACCAACGGTTCACACTTTCGGGCGGCATGCGCTGGGAATCGCAGAACCACATTTACGACCACAGCGACTGGGCGCCGCGCGCGTCGCTGGCATACGCGCTGGACGGCGGCAAAGGTAAACAGGCGAAGACCGTGCTGCGCGCCGGCTACGGCATCTTCTACGACCGCTTCCAAGTGAACAATCTGCTCACCATCCAGCACCTGAACGTGCAGAACAAGATCGTACTGGTGAATCCAGAATGTTCGGGGACGGGAAATTCGGTGGAGAGCATCGATTTGAACACGTGCGAGACCACGGGAACGCAAACTAGCTCGAGCTCGATTCCGGTGCGCTATCAGGTCTATCCGCGGTATCACTCGCCCTACACGGGGCAGGCGGGCGTCGGACTGGAGCGGCAGTTGACCAAAACGGCCAACTTAACGATGACCTTTCTGCACTCATTCGGCGCGCACCAATTGGTGACGATCAACGCCAACCAGCTCGATTCGCAAGGGAACTTCCCGGTCGATCCCGCGGGGGGATTCATCTACCAGTTTTATCCCGAGGCCGTATACAAGCAGAACCAGTTGATCACGAGCGTGAACGCGCAGCTGACCAAGCGGTTCAGTGTTGTCGGCTTCTATACTTTGGGATTCGCCAATAGCGATGGGGGTGCCGGCAGCAACGCTTCCAATGCGTACAACATCAGTCAGGATTACGGCCCTGCGACATTTGTATCGCGGAACCAGGTCTTCGCCATGGGCAACTACCTGGGCCCGTGGGGAATCCGGTTCAATCCCTTTCTGATCGCGCAGTCGGGCAAGCCGTTCAACATCGTGCTGCCTTCCGACTCGCTGAACAACTTCTTCAACCAGCGGCCGACCTACGCGAGCGCGGCCACTTTGCCAGGCGATACGGTGAGCACTCCGTATGGTCTTATGGACATCAATCCGCAGCCGGGCGAGACGCTGGTTCCGGCGAATCTGGGAGTGGGTCCTGCAGCGGTGGCGCTTAATCTGCGCGTGAGTCGCGGGTTTGCCTTTGGACCGGAGAAGAGCGGTCCGTCCGGGCCGCAGGGCGGTGGATTCGGCGGCGGTGGCGGCGGACCGCGTCGCGGCGGACCTCCGGGAGGCGGACTGGGGCCCGGCGGACTGGGCGGCGGACCTGGAGCGATGCGCGGCATGTTCGGCCCCGGAGCCGTGAGCCGCAAGTACAACCTGACCTTCAGCGCGCAGGCACTGAACCTGTTCAACGACATCGATTACGGCGGCCCGGATGGAACCATTGGCACGCCGTACTTCAACCGCTCGACAACACTTGCGGGGGGTATCTTCAGTACCGGCTCGGCGGCACGGCGCATCTTCCTGCAGGCGACCTTTTCGTTCTGAAGTCGACGCGGAGCGAGCGACCGGAGGTTCTCCTTCTGCCGCACTGCTTTGCACGGCTCAGGAATGCGCTGCGCGTGCGGCCAGGACACGGTAGTACAGCGCTTCCCATTGCGCTGCGGACTTCTCGATGGAGAATTCTTTCAAGATGCGCTGGCGCGCGCTGCAGTCCTCCTTCCGACGGGGATCGGGCGACGCATGCATCAGGCGCAGCATGGCCGCGGCGAGCGCCTGCGGACTGCCTGCCGGCACAACCAGGGCGCACTCGCTGGCGAGTTCGCGCACTCCGCCCACATCGGTCGAGGCGATAGCCTTATCCATTGCCATGGCTTCGCCGAGAGCAAGCGGCATGCCCTCCCATGCCGAAGCGAGAACGAATCCGTCAGCCAGGTCGAGCAGTGCGGGGACATCGCGGCGAAGGCCGAGCCAGTGGACGAAGGCGCCGATGCCAAGATGCCCGGCAAAGGTGCGGAGCAGCGCGACGTAATCGGTGTTCCCTTCCCCGGCAATCCAAAGCCGCGCATCCGACGAGGCGGCGTGGATAAGCGTGAAGGCTCGCAACAGATTGGGGTAGTCCTTGGCAGGAACCAGGCGGCCGGTTGCAAGCCAGATGAATTCGCCGGCGAGGCCAGCTTGTGCGCGCATGCTGGTGCGCCGCAATGGGTCGGGCGCGAACTCGGCACAGTCAATGCCGATGGGAATCACGGAGCACTTGGAACGAGTCGCAGCATGGTCGCGGATGGCCTGCTCCGCGGTAGCGCGGCAGACGGCTACGGTGCAATCGCTCAGCGAATCGCTCAGCCTGAGCGCGAGCATGCGCAGCGGGCCGCCCTCATGGACGTTATGGATGGTGGAGATGAGATGAGCACTCGGGAGGAAGATGCGCATCGCCCTCGCCAACAGATTCCCATGAAAGTTATTGCTGTGTATCACGTCGGGACGGAACGAGCGTAGGATGCGAACGCCGCCTATTGTCGCGCGCGGAAGATCGAGGGGGCCATCGATATCGAGGTGATGGACGGGCAACGGTGCGGAGACCTGGCCAGCAGCCGCTGTACGCAGGATGACAAACTCGACGACGTGGCCGCGCGCGATCATGTGCCGGGCAATCGCGACCATCAGCCGCTCTGCGCCGCCGGTTGCGAGCGTGTTGAGGATATACGCGATGCGCATGGTTTCGCCGCCCCAGGGAAGTGAGTGCGACGATCATAGCCTGGGAATCGCGTTTCATTTTGTGACGGATGACCGTCTGGCTCAGGCCGCGGAATGCGGACGTGGCGGCCGGGCTACCGCTGCGCGGCGCCTGAAGAGCCAGTCCATTGCAAGCGCGCCGGGCCCGAGAATCAGGATGAGAAGCGCGGCGAACCAATAGTTATACGCATCCGCTCCCTGGAACTTGTCGGGATTCGAAAGCAGGCTCAGAAAGGCCTCGCGCTCCGCGGTCCAGAAGGCCACCGTCATGTTCAGAAAGAGCACGAGGGAGACGAGGCGCGTGCCAAGGCCGAGGGCGAGGAGGATTCCGCCGCAATATTCGATCAGAGAGACGAAGATGGCGGTCATGTGCGGCGCGGGAAGGCCGAGGGTGGTGAAGTAAGCGGTGACTCTGTCCAGGTGATGCAGTTTGCCCCAACCATCCTGGGCGAACTGCCATCCCCAGTAGAGGCGGATCGCGAGCAGCAGCGGGCTCTGGAGATAGCTGAGGATGAACGTGGCGCGTGCGTAGGTGTTGCGCAGGAAACTGACGAACGCTTGCATGCCTTGCCTCTAGCTCTGGATGAGCGATTCGAGATCGGTGGCGCAGATCCAGCCGAGCTCGGCCCAGGTGCTGAACCAGCGGCGAACGAGCGCGGCGCGGCGATGTGCGGGAAGCTCGCTGGCGGCGAAGCCGGCTTCGAGCGCTGCGCCCAGAGGAACACCTTCACGGAGGGCGCTGAGGGTAAGAAACTCTTCGCGGGCGAGCCGGCGGTAGTAGACAGAGAACTCCACGCGGTGCGCGGCAACCCATGTGGGGCGGCGGCGCAAGCGCGGCAGCCGCGCGGGAGCGCTCTCCGCTTCCTGATGCTTCACGCCGGCTTCGCTGGCCTGGTGCTTGTCGCGATCGTGAAGGGACAGAACCAGGATATGCGCGGGATAGTTGAGGGCCATGAGCTGCACATGAGGCTGAAGTGCGAGTCGCGACGAGACGTCGAGAGTGGCGACCTGATCGAGGGTGAGCGGAGCACGCTCGCCGCTGTCGAAGGCCTCAACAAAGGCCCACTCGATGCGTCCAACATCGACGGCAAGGACGGGTCGGCGGGCGGCGAACCGCGGATTGGCGGCGAGCCATTCCACGAGATGGGAGCCAAGGTTGCGCAACGTGAACGAACAGCTGGGGTGTACGGCGAGATACGCGACGCTGAGGGTCTCAAACGCGCGCGTTCCTACGACGGCGCGGAGCGCGGGAAAATCCTCTGAAAGAGCACCCAGGACGCGGTACCAGTACTGTCGGTTGTAGATTTCGAGACGTTCGAAGGCAGTCAGGCGGCTGTTGGGCGCAACAAACGACGCGGCTACGTCCGCCATCGCCCGGCCGTCTGGAGTGTGCGCGCGCATGCCCTCGTCCGCGGTGAGCGGCATCATGACGGCGGCGGCCATCTCGCGCTGCAGGTCATCGAGCCGCGTAGGATTCGCTGCCATCATGTTGCTCCCTTCCCTACGCCGGCCAGCAGGTTCTCATCCGCGCGCAAATAGCGATCAGCCTTCTTAGCCTCTGCGTGAACTTCGTCGAAGCTGGGAATGTGGTCGTCCCACTCGAGCAGCGTCGGGGTGGGGCCACAGCGCTCGATGGCGCGCGCATAGAGCGCCCACACCGGATCGATAACTGGGTGATCGTGGGTGTCGAGAATATATTTCTCGTATTTTGAATGGCCGGCAATGTGAATCTGCGCTACGCGCTCGGCTGGCACAGCGTTTACGTAGTCCATGGGGTTGAACTCGTGATTCATGGCCGAGACGTATATGTTGTTCACGTCGAGCAGGATGCCGCAGTCGGCGCGCTCCACCACCTCGGCGAGAAATTCCCACTCCGTCATCTGCGAATCGGTGAAGGCGGCATAGGAGCTGACGTTTTCGACAGCTACGGGGATTTCGAGAAAGTCCTGTACCTCGTGCACGCGCTGCGCCGTTCGATGTACGGCCTCCCATGTATAAGGCAATGGAAGCAGGTCGTGCGTGTACGTACCGTTCACCGAGCCCCAGCAAAGATGATCGCTGAGCCATGGGCTGTTGGTTCGGCGCACCAGTTGCTTGAGCCGGCGCAGATGTTCGGGATCGGGCGCGGTAACGGAGCCGAAGTACATCGAGACGCCGTGCTGTACGACGCGATACTGGCCCAGGATGCGGTCGAGGTTGGCCAGTGCGCGTCCGCCATCGACCATAAAGTTCTCCGAGATGATTTCGAACCAGTCAACCAAAGGCTTGCGCGAAAAGATGTGCTGATAGTGCGGAATGCGCAGACCGATACCTACGCCGTGATTTGAGTACGCGTTGAAGCGGTTGGGCATGGGAGGGCCAGTTCACACATCGTAGTTCACAGTTCGTCGCTCGCAGTTCTTTGCCCGGAGCTCAGATTCCTCATCGAAAACGGAGAGAGGTCCCGGGGCCGTCTCTGAATCAACCAAACGGAGCCGCTCCCGAGATCGGTTTCAGGCTAAGAACTGCGAGCCGAGAACTGTGAACAGTTATTGAGTTAGGCCAGCTTGGGCATCTTGGAGCCATCGGTGGCGCAGCCGCCCTTACCCTTGCAGCTGTTCTTGCCTTTGCATCCGTTGTCGCTGCTCTTACAACCGCCCTGGCCCTTGCAATCGTTCTTGCCCTTACAGGAGTGCTTGGCGGGCTTATCGGCGGAGTAGCGCAGACCGGCCTTGACTGCCTTCACAGAGGGACCGTTGGCAGACGTTTGGTTGTTGGACTGGGCCGCAACGGTGGTGCCGCCAATCAGGCCGGACAGAGCAGCGGTTAGCAGCAGTGCATTCAGATTTTTCATGATCGACCTCGCTGGGTGGTTGGGGCGGACCGGGTCCGCAGGTGGGATGCAATGCAGGAGTTGCACAGGGGAACATCCTGCCCTTAAACCTGTCTTCCGCACATGAGAGTGCGGACCTGTGCGAAAGGTTACAAGGTAGGGGCCACCAAAAGAAATGAAAATCTTTCAGCCGGCCCTTTCCCTTGGTGTACGGGACACGGGGACAACTGGATTGGAACCAGCCAGTGTTAATTTGAAATGGCGGAAGAAAAGCAACCCCGGGGAACCCGCATCGCACGGGGCAGCAGCCACAGGGCCGCGCTTCGCGGTCTTGAGTCACGCACTGCGATGCCCACCGTTGCGACTGAATGAAAGCATAGAGATGGGAACTTTGGCTACCTGTCCGGGCGCCTAGTACTGCCAGGTGACCGCATCGTTGGCGGTCCCGCTAGTGGGCACCGTGTACTGATGGTTGGCCCCATTCTCCCAGATCACGTTCCCGCTGGCCTGGATGTCAATGAACTTGAACTGCACCGTCTGGCCCGCGGGCAGCGAGATGTTCAGGAACCAGTTGGGGTAATTGGGATCGACCATGGGGCCGAGGGCGGTCTGGAAGGTCTTTCCCCAGGTGCCCAGCTCCACCGTATTGCCGGTGACGAAGATGTAGTCGCCCTCGTTAGTCGGGTGCGCGTTATTTACCGTAAAGGTAACGGGGATGAGCTTCGCCGTGAGCACGGTAAAGGCAATGGCGTTGGCCGCCGTACCGCTTGAGTTCTTCAGTTGCACGTTGTACGAACCGTTGGTCACGCTGGGAACCGTGAAAGTGACCGACGTGTTCGACCATGATCTGATGGTTGCGGCGGTCGCGCCAAACAGCACCGAACCCTGTGACGAGCCGAAGCCATCGCCGGCAAGGGCGACGGTCATGCCCGGCTGTCCCACGTGCGGGCCAATGGAGCCGACCTCCGGCGACGCTGCGTTCACCTGGTACTGCCACACGCTCACGCTGGCGGGCGCAATGGTGTAGTTGTTGGCCGGATTGTTCCCTATGCTCCCCGAATTAACCGTGAGGGTGTTGCCGCTCTGGAGGCCGGCTAGATAGTCGGAGTAGGTTCCCGGCGGCAGCGCGGTGTTCAGGCCGGAAATGTTGTAAGGGGTGGTGTCGTTCTTGTTGATGGCCACCAGCACCACGTCATTGAAGAACTGGCGCTCGTAGATGTAGACATCGCTATTCATCCAGCGCTGCTTCCAGGTTCCGTAGCCGACGGCGTCGTTGGCGGCGCGCAGGCCGGCCAGCTTTGTGATGAGCTTGTAGGCCATGGTGCCGGTGTTGAAGCTGGACATCCACACCCGGTTGTAGGGATCGTTGCCGCCGTTCGAGTTATTGAAGAGGTACTGCTCGTCGCCATAGAAAATGATGGGGATTCCGCGGCCTGTGAGGAGGAAGGCCATAGCCTCCTGGAGGCGGTTCTGGTTGTCGTTGATGGAGAGCAGGCGTGATTCATCCTGCGAATCGAAGAACGTGACAAGGTCGTTGGGGAATTTGAAGTTGGCGTTCTCCGAGTTGATTGTCGAGTCGATCTCGCTGAAGTTGTTGTTGCTGCCGAAGACGTCGCGGATGGCCGTGTTCAGCGGAAAGTCCAGCAGGTTGATGCCACTGTTATTGGCGAACTTATAGGAGTCCGCGTAGAGCGGATCGCTGGCGTTGGTCTGCATCCACTCACCACAAAGGAATGAAGGCGCATTGTTGAACACGGAGTTGGCAAAGGAGTACTCCCATCCCCACGTCACGTGTTTCACGGCATCCAGGCGGAGCGCGTCCACGTGGTGCGACTGCAACTGCGCCGCCGCGTTTTTCAGGTACGCGTCGATGGTGGCGTTCTCCTGGTTCAGGTCCGTCAGGTCTTCGAGCGTGTAGTACTGGAGCTGGGAGCGATCGGTGAAGTTGGAAATGTTGGGGTTGTGGTGGAAGTAGCCACTGGGATCGTTGTTGGCGGCGGCCATAAACGTGCCGTTGTTATAAAGAAATCCCATCTCGCCGCAGTTGTCGGGATTGGAGTGGTTGTTGGCCTCGTCCACGATGATCTTCATATTGTTGGAGTGGAGTGCGCCGACCAAGCTGTCGAATGCCGCGAACGAGTTCGAGTTGTCCCCGAAGTGCTCCTCGATGGTCATGAAGTCGCGATTCCAGTAGCCGTGGTACGGCGCGGATATGCCGGACCTAGTACAGTTCAGGTTTTCATTGTTCACTACCGGCGAAACCCAGATGGCTGTGGCGCCCATGCCCATGATGTAGGAGAGCTTTTGCTGGATGCCGGCAAGGTCACCGCCCCAGTAGGCCTGCCATTGCGTGTGCGTGGAGTCAAACAGGCCGGGGCTCTCGGCGGGGTTGTCGTTGGTTGTGTCGCCGTCATAAAAGCGGTCTGTGACCACCTGGTAGATGACCTGCTTCTTGAAATCCTGGCTATGGAGGGATACGACTGCGACGGCGCACAGGAGAGTGCACCCGAGGGCGCGGGGGATGCGCTGCATGGATCGTCTCCTTCAGTGAGCTGAAGTGTTTGTGTCGGTCGTGTGGTCCAGAATCAGTGATCGCGGCCTCGCCCCGGGCCGCTCATTCAGCGGAATAGAGAAACCCGCAGCTCAACCGGGGAAGACATTGCTCCTGTCGAGATACGGCTGTCAAGCGATAACGGGTTACGAAGGTCGCGTGGCTCCTGGTAATGGAACCAGCACGCTCGCCCTTAAAACGACACAGAGGGCAGCCACGCCCCGGCGGGCTCGGTGTAGAGTCCCATCGTCATCAGCGTCATAGGTTGGATAACGCGCAGCCCGTTGGCCAGACACCAGCGCAGCAGAGCCGCATTTCGCGACGGCACCAGGATTCCCGGTCCGCCGAACGACTCGACCGATGCGATCAGAGCCTGCAGGTCCAGGTTGGTCTCCGCTGTTGCATGCCCGAAGTACGCCAGGTCCGTGGCATAGCCCGTAATGCGTCCGCCGCGCTCCACTATGCGGGCGCTTCCCTGCTCGATGGCGAGCGCCAACTCCATGCCCCGGTCGAACCCATGCACGCGCCTCGCCAGTTCATTGCATGCATCCCGATCGGCCGCGGCTGCCGGCTTCACCTCGCATCCTGCGATGCCCCGCTGGCGCGCCTGCCCCTGCAAGCACAAAAGCGGCTCACGCACGTCGAAGCCAAGCGAGGCATAGAGCGATAGGGACCTGGTATGAAACGCCGCTTGCACCAGGCGGGTGCCCACGGCGCCGCGCTCACGCGCACGCTCCATCACCGCTTGCATCAACGTGCGCCCCACCCCGGCGTTTTGCGTCTCGGGATCCACGGTGATCGGCCCCACTCCATGGATGATCGACCGTTCGTCAAGCACGTTGCTACCCACGATACCCAAGTCGCTTTCTGCCACCACGCAGTAAAACATCTGCGGATTGGAGAACATCCACGAGAGCACTCCGATCGCCGCTTCCGGGGCGGGAAAGTCGCAGGGAAAGCCATGTGCCGCGTTGATTTTTGAAAATGCACCAAAGCAGATTCGGCCGCAAGCTTCGCCATCCTCCGGCCGCGCGGAGCGGATGCTTATAGCCGGTCGAACGCTGGAAACTCCCATTCAGACTCCTCCTGAAACGGTGCTGGAAGTCTATCAGCGACGGGGGGTTGCGCGTTCGGTAAGGTGTGGCGACCCGGGGCCTCAACCGCCGGACAGCGCATGTTCCTTATTTGGCCGCTCGTGCAAACTCTTGCAGAAACCAAACCGCAATTAGAAGACGGTCGCCTCCATCCCTTCATTACTGGCTATAGACAGCGCTCAATTGCGGAATTGTGCCCTGTCCGAGGAAGTTCTTCAGGTTCAGGTAGACCGTGATGGCGGTTCATACACAGCGACCTCGGCCTCGTTGCCAAGCATCTCCATCAGCATCAAATACATAGCACGTTCGCACGGCCGGCTCAGGTCGCGAAACAATTGCATCTCGCCCTCAACTATGCGGCGAATGCTTTCCGCCTCAAAGCTCGAAACGAGATGCGGATTCCCCAGCGAAGCTCTTGCATTGCTGGCTTTGCGGCGGCCGTTCTTGATTTCAAAAGCCATACCTTGCACTTTAGAGCTCCCCTGCATGCAAACTTGACCAGGCGGGAAGATTTGCAAAGTTTATGGAATCCTGCGAAAAAGATGGTACATTGCGGTATATCTGCACGAGGAGACCCCATGGCCGGCGATATCCAACTTACATGCAGCGATTGCGGGCAGGACTTTACCTTCACCGCTGCTGATCAGGCGTTCTTCCAGGAACGCGGTT
>VFSW01016329.1_pt1 | contig 10136 bp, 9 predicted proteins | sample 5358111 | NCBI WGS metagenome assembly VFSW01 (sample SAMN11554181, study PRJNA540505) | mine drainage metagenome | isolation source: sediment from site ElyBrook_90M | place: USA: Ely Copper Mine, Vershire, VT | collected 2017
GAAGAGTCAACGCGTCGCGTCGCACCTGCGCAGTTACTCAAAGGGCCGTCACGTCTCCGAGCCCGCCCACTTGCCCGATTCGCATCGCCGCTACCTCGAGTGGACCCCGGGACGGATCGTCAATTGGGCAAGCAAGAACGGACCCTCGACGGCTCTCTTCGTCGAAGGGTTGATGGCGAGCCGACCCACCCTGAACAGGGGTCCGCTCGGCCCTGGGCGTGATGCGTCTTGCCAAGAAGTATTCACCCGAACGTCTCGGGGGTGCCTGCGAGCGAGCACTTAACCTCAATCCACCGTCGTGCTCTCGTAGTTGGTGAATTTCGGCCATCATGAGACTGCTAATCATCGCGATCGCGGCACTTTCGGTGATTACCTGACGCGCGGACGTGCCGAGCGTCGAGGGCGCCATCACCCGATGCGATAACACCGACGAGGTCGAACCCGAACGCAGTACGTCGGCGTCATCGATGCAGGTCCCGCCAATCACCAAAGAGTGCACCAGGGTTGCGACGCGCCTCCCGGGGAACGGCGCGAGGGAGATCCTCTCGTCGCAGAGCTCCTCAAGACCCAGCTTCTCGCTCAAGAGTCCCACTAACGCGAGGCCCGCGTTGGCGACGGCGTGGTCGTCGACGAACATCACCGACAGGTCCCGTGGCGTGTGCAAAGATTGCATCGACAAGGTGTCCTTCTCTTTGGTTGAATTTGTAGTGTGGTAACTCAAATTCTACCTGATGGGGACACCTTTTTCGCGTATGGTCAGCCCTTCAGACCAGCGTTTTCACGCTGGATCCAGGTTTAGATGTGCGCGGGAGTTCATTTGTTAGCAGTAAGTGGCAACTGCCACTCCGATTAGAGATCCAACGGCGACGGTACCAAAGGCAACAATCTCAAGAACCACGCCAACCCCTTCAGGTAGGGTAACAATCCCAAGTGCCTCAAGAGCGGTAAGGCCCGTCCCCAGGGCCCCAACGCCTCCTCCAATATATGCTCCAGGGGTAATTACTTCCTCAGCAGCGTTTGTGCAAGATTGCTCCGCGTTCGCCAGGTCACTTTGGGCCTTCTCGATAGCGTGAAAGCAAGGTATCGCACAACAACCCTTTTGCCTGAGAGTCTCGCCGACCCACGGTGAGCCTCACCCTAGAGCCCGGTGAATGGATTATCAACCATGACGTCACTTAGCCAGAATCCACCTTCGATCTCTCGTAGTCGGTACATATTGATCACCGTGAGTTCGGTGACCTTTTACGGACACCGCACTTTCGGTGCTCTTACCGGACCTTATTCATCGGTCCAGCTGACTGTGGTCCGATAGCGACCTCCGACACCACGAGGCGTGCGCGTCCACCAGCGCCGCTCCGCACTCGTCGCACGCTGTCGCACGAGGTCCGGTGGAACGCTTGAGTGCGCGGGCTTCGACGAAGCGGCGCTGGTGGCCCTTCTTCACGTCAACTCCTCACTGGCCGAGGCCGTTCAACGACGGGGCCTACCCCCGATTGAGGGGCCCGAACGCCAGCGTTTCCTTGACGCAGCCCGAATTGACTTCCAAGATTTCGCCATGCTCGGTGACGCCACAGCCACATTGGAAGATGGCATCCTACGACTCGAAATTGATTTGCGGGCGAGCGACTCCTAGAACTCGAGCGAGGGGTGTCGGGGGTCACTACCGGACAGAGCACACCACTCCTACTCTTTGTGTCCCCGCACGATCTTGCCCCGACTCGGGTCCGGTCAGAACTTCTCACTTTGAGGAGCGCCAGCCCCCACCGCAGATGTCAATCGTCACTCTGAACGGTCTTTCCCACTGGTCACGGTCCTTCACGACAGTGGCCCGGCGGAAGAGAGTTCTCGCCTCCGCCACGTGTAGCGGACCGATTCTCCGGACACCGCCGAGAACGTCGGGTCGGACGAACGCACGGAGAACGGGAACCTTCGGACCGTCGACCGGGACCATCTTCTTTCAGCGCGTGAACTGTTGTTGATGAAGGTCGCCGAGGTCGACCGTCGATTTCTCGCGCCCACGCGTCTCGCCTTCTTGAGCACTAGTGGGACGAGGATCCTTCCACGACATTCGACGACGTGACAGTGGCGCCAACCGCGAACTGGCCAATTATCGTCACACCGTCGCTGAGATAGACCGGGATAGCGGCGCTAGCAGTGGGGGCGACGAAGTTTCCTTGAGCATCCCTGGGATAGCTTTCCACCTGCTGCAGAGTGGGAGGTGGGCCTAGAAGGTCACTCTTTCTGACGTAACCCGTGAGTCCATTGCTTGCTCGCACCTCAATCAAGTCGGGCATTTGGGAGGGGCTGTGAGACTTAAGTGCCGAGCCGTACGTCTCTCCTCTCCCATTGACGTGAAAAGCGAGTACGGACGACTGCTGGGTCATCGCCGTTCGTGGGGAACTGACGTGAGCGGTGGTGAATCCTACGGCAACGCTTGAGACACCAACCATCACGAGAGCACCCCACGCCACGATTCTTTTCATCTTGGCCCTCCTACGAGTTTTCGTTCGGACTTGGCCAACTTGGGTAGGTGTCATAATTCACACCGTTCCACGCTCGGCTAGCCCCTTGGCTGTAATAAATAGGCCCTGCACCGCAGCCCGGTGACACTCCAACGCTAAAGCCGATGAGCGGAGTACCGTTGTAGGTCCAGTTTCCTGCCCTGCACAAAACGCCACTAGATTCGAACATCATTGGCTTGACACCCATGTACCCCGCCGGCACCTGGGCATAAAAATTCTGGGTTGCCACCAGGATTGTTGCATCCGCTGGGAACCCGGACGTCGTGTCTATTGTGTTCTGATTGAAGTACTTGTAGCCATCGGAATAGTTGTAATTACTTCCCTGAGCTCCTCCCTGCGCAAAAGAACGACCTGAGGAAATTCCGACCGCCACTATCACGGTAATCGTGGCAGAAAGCAGTAGTTTCCGGCGTCCTGGCAAATTTGCCTCCACCCGTGGTATTGGGTACTAGAGATGACGATAGCCTTCGAAGAGTCGGGGGTCAAGGCTCACAACTCTTCGACTCCCCGTGGTTCTCCCCACTTCACTGGACCACTGGGACAGACGGGCGACGATTGCAGCAGGTCTCGAGAGACGCACTCGACAGGGGTTCTCGAGACTCGACCTCGGACGAAGAACTGCCTCCCCCATCTCGAACCGATCTATTGGGACTACCAGCGTCGCCGCGAAGACGAGGAGACGACTCTGGAACCGCGAAGAACCCTCACGACACAACGGGACGTGGACCTAGGAGGCCGCCACCATCCTCGCGCGCGCTTCGTCAATTAGAGCACCGGCGGCGTGGAGATCTGCTTCGGCGGAGAGTCGGCGGGCGGGTGACGTTGTGGCGGCGTAACACCCGTTGACCGCCCGCAGGAGAGACTCGTAGGCTCCCGAGAGGAGCGTCGAGGTCTGCGAGTCCGGCGTGGGGAGTGCCGCGGCGGCGGCGTTCGAGTCGAGGTAGAGCACGGCGCAGACGAGGTGGAGATTGCCGGGCGTCGCGCGGGGATCGAGGAGTTGGGTCTGGACCTTGTGGGCGTCCCCCACCAACGTGGTGAGATTCGCGAGAACGCTGCTCTGGGTCATCCAATTCTTGAGTGCGCTCGCCGGGCTCTGCGTGCCACACGCGGCGAGCGTGAGAGAACTAGCGACCAGGAGAGAGGCGAGTCGAACGAACCTCACCGCACGACGACGAGGTGCAGGTCCCGGCGCCCCCGACGAACGAGGAGGTATCGACCGTGGAGGACATCCCCGAGTCCCACGCGGTCCTCGCTGCCCACTCTCTCGTTATTGACGTAACACCCGCCCTGTTCGACGAAACGACGAGCCTCACCCCTAGACCCGGCCAACTCGCAGCGCACGAGGAGATCGACCGGATCGAGGCCGTCTCGCAACTCCTCGAGGGATATATCAGACGAGGGAGCGTCAGCCGTGACCTGGAGGAGCAGCGCCTCATCGAGGTCCCGGATGGAGGGAGCAAAGAGGGCCTCACTGGCCCGTTCCGCACCAGCCAGCGCGTCGGCGCCGTGTACGAGTTCCACCACGGCTCGGGCCAGGGCCCGTTGTCCGGCGCGTTCCTGCGGTGACTCCAGGGTTCGCTGGTCGAGCTCGAGAATCTCTTCGTGCTCGAGGAAGGTGTAGAAGCGCAGCAAGGTAGGCACCATCACGTCGTCGACGTTCACGAGGAACTGATAGAGGGCGAAGGGCGAGGTGCGCTCGGCGTCGAGCCAGACCCGCTCGTTTCCCCCATCGGACTTCCCGAACTTTCGCCCGTCGGGGCGTAGGAGGAGGGGCGAGGTGAGACCGGCGGCCGAGCGACCGGCGGCCTTGCGCACGAGCTCGGTGCCGAAGGTGATATTGCCCCACTGGTCCGATCCGCCGAGTTGCAGGGTGCAGTCGTGGTCGAGGTGAAGACGGAGAAAGTCGTAGGCCTGCAGCAACGTGTAAGAGAACTCCGTAAAGGAGAGCCCGACGTCTTCTCGCTCGAGACGCGACTTCACCGCTTCTTTCGCGATCATCTGATTCACGGTGAAGTGCTTGCCCACGTCGCGCAGAAAGTCAGTGAGTGGAATAGTCGTGAGCCAGTCCGCATTGTTCAAGAGCAACGCCTGGGTCGAACCCGCCGCGGGTGAGAAGTCGAGGAAACGCGCCAGTTGGGCTCGAATACCCTCGAGATTCTCGTCGATCTGCTCTCGGGTCAGGAGAGGTCGCTCGGAGTCCTTAAAACTGGGGTCACCAATGAGACCGGTGCCCCCACCGGCGAGGGCGATTGGTCGGTTTCCGGCCAGTTGAAGTCGGCGTAGGTTGCAGATCTGCAGCAGGTGACCGAGGTGGAGGGAGGAGGCCGTCGGATCGAAACCGATGTAGGCCGTCACGCCCCCGGCCGAAAGTCTCTCGAGTACGAGGGGGTCGGTTGCCTGGTGTACAAGGCCCCGAAACTCCCAGTCAGCGCGCAGTTCCATGGGCGCAGTCTACGAGTGTCCCCCGGGAGCACTCGTTCTCTCGAACATCCCGGCACAGACGCGAGCGACTACCACCCCGACTATGAATTGAATCTCCCCCGAGCACCTGGTCAAACCGGCGGGGCTCCTGGCGCCTGGCACTCATCTACGCCATCTCCTTCCATGGATCTCCACCTGGGGTGAAGTGACATCACCTCTCCCGACGTCAGGTCTCTACCTGGGTGCTCCGGCGTCACCCCCGAAGCGCCTACGGGGAGGGATTCAGCGCGACCGGCCGGAACACTCCTCGAGGGGAACCTCTCGATCTTTCCTTTTTCACACCTAGGGCGTAATCGAGTGGGATCATCACGATCGCTCGTTCCCACCGCGGAGGTGCTTCTAGTTCCGGCGGGGCCCTTCATCTCTCTCAGAGCTGAACTTTCGACACCAACGCTTTGAAATGATGAAAAGTGCAAATCGGGACCTCGAGATGGTCCTGGGACGTCGTCGGTCCAGAGCTGACCTGCTCGAAGGCGATATTCGCCTTCGACACCCGTATCTGCGCAAACCCTTTATTTTCCGTATTTCGACGGCCATGCGGTCGCCTGCTACTCCATCCTGAGAGAACCTGAGAAGCAGCCTCCACCCAAAGTACGAAGTGAACCACTAAGTTATTGACTTAGTGTAACTAAGGCACAACCGAACAAAAGTGCAATCATTGCATAAAGGAGCAAAATAATGTCGGAACAGAAAGGTCGGGGTTCGTCGGCTCGCCGTCGATTCGTCCCCGCGACCGTGGTCTCGGGGCTCGCCGTCGCGGCGCTCTCACTCACCACCCTCTCGGGCTCGTCGGCCGGATTCGCCGCCAGCATCACGAACAGTAACAACACCGCGGCCTCCGGTGTCCTCGTCATGCAAGAGACCAACTCCGCGGGCACGACGACCTGCACCTCCACCGACGGCGGGACGGTGTCGACCAACTCCTCGACCTGCACCACGATCAATAAGTTCGGTGGGAGCACCACGATGGTCCCCGGACAGTCAGTGGTGACGACGGTGAACATCAAGAACATCGGTACCGTACCGGCCAACACCTTCACGTTGACCCCGGGATCGATCTGCACCCAGTCGAACAACGGAGCCCTCAACGGGACCGCGACGGACTTCTGCGCCAAGCTCGACATCGTGGTCACCAGTGGAGCCACCACGGTGTTTAACGGAACGGCGGCCACCTTGGCCGGAGCGACCCCGATTGCCCTCTCGGCGCCCGTGGCTCCGGGGACCTCGGTGCCCTTCACCTTCACGACCACGCTCAGTTCCACGGCGGGTAACACCTACCAGGGCCTCGCCGCGTCGCTGCCGTTGACCTGGACCTTTAACAGTTAGTAGACGATGACGGCGCGTCATTTCCGGTCTTCGGACCTCAACATACGCGCCGTCATCGGTCGAATCGCGATGGTGGCGGCCATCACGGTGATTGTGGTGACTCTGGCCGGTACGGCACTGTTTCTTCTCCGTGGTGGTCGCCTCTTCGTGATTCAGAGCCCCTCGATGGGCTCAACCGCCCCGATCGGCTCTCTCGTCGCCACGACTCCGGTCCCCTGGTCCTCTCTGCACGTGGGCGACGTCATCACCTTCCACCCCCCAACTGATCTAGTCCAGACCTACACCCACCGCATCGTGTCGATTTCCGCCCGGGGTATCGAGACCCGCGGCGATGTCAATAGTGCGACAGACGGCTGGCTGATCCACCCGGCCAACCTCGTGGGCCGGGCGTCCCTCATTCTTCCCGCAATGGGGTGGGTCGTCGAGATGATGCCCTGGTTGTTGGTCGGCTCCGCCCTCGTCTGGTGGATCGCCGGGTGGATCGAACAGCGCCAGTGGCGTGACGCCGCCCGACACCTCGGTATCGCCTCAGTGGCGCTCATCCTCGTCCGCGTCTTTCACCCGCTCTTTCGCGTCATCGTGCTCGGTTTCGGGTCGAGCGCTCACGGAGACCAGGTCCACATCGTGAGCGAAGGACTCCTTCCCATCCGAGCGGTCGCCTCCGGTGGAGCCCACTCCGTTCTCTCTTATGGACAGAGTCGAGTCGTTTCGGTGGTACCGATGGGGTCCCATCACCTCTTTACTCTCTCCGAACAGGTCTTCCTCCCCGTAACCTGGCTCATCACGATCCTCGCTATCTCCTTCTCCCCCTTCCTCTGGCGACTGCTCGTACGCCCGCTCCATCTTCATCACCCCGCGGTCTCGTGATGAATCCATTTCTTCCTCGTTGGCTGCTCGGCGGCGCCCTTCTCGTGGCCACCGCCCTCCTCGATCTCGTCGTATCTCCGACCTGGGGTGGATTTAGCGCGTCGATTACCAACACGAATGATCTCGCGGGCTCGGCCCAGCAGTTCACCTGTGCCGGAGCTCAGTCCAGCAACGAGAACCTGCTGGGACAGTGGTACCTCAACGAGCCGTCCGGGTCGACGACCGCCGTCGACCACTCCCCCAACGCGAACACCGGCACCTACCAGGGGTCCATGACCTCGGACACGACGAACACCCTGGCCTGCCCGCGCGACACCGGTGGCGCGTACGTCCTCGACGGCTCCACCAGTTACGTGTCCACCCCGACCACGTTGGCCGGCCCCAACGTGTTCTCTCTCGAGACGTGGTTCAAGACCACCACGACGTCCGGCGGGATGCTCGTGGGCTTCGGCAACTCACCGACCGGCTTGTCGGGCGAGTACGACCGGCACATCTACATGACCAACTCCGGTCAGATCGTCTTCGGGGTCTACCCCAACGCCGTCGTCACCATCCAGAGCCCCCGGGCGTACAACGACGGAGTGTGGCACCAGGTGGTCGCCACGCTCTCCAGCGCGGGGATGGCCCTCTACATCGACGGCTCGCTCGTGGCGAGTGACCCGAACACCACCACGGGCCAGGGTTACAACGGTTACTGGCGGCTCGGTTTTGACAACCTGAACGGTTGGACCAACCAGCCCGCGAGCGACTACTTCAGTGGCGAGATGCGTTTCGCTGGCGTCTACTCGATCGCCCTCACCCCGACCCAGGTGGCGACCGACTACACGGCCGGAGAGCCCCAAGCCGCGCCCCCGGTCCAGTCGACCTGCGCAGCGGCCCAGGCCGCCAACGGGCACCTCGTGTACGAGTACGCGCTCAACGAGCCGTCCGGGTCGACGACCGCCGTCGACCACTCCCCCAACGCGAACACCGGCACCTACCAGGGGTCCATGACCTCGGACACGACGAACACCCTGGCCTGCCCGCGCGACACCGGTGGCGCGTACGTCCTCGACGGCTCCACCAGTTACGTGTCCACCCCGACCACGTTGGCCGGCCCCAACGTGTTCTCTCTCGAGACGTGGTTCAAGACCACCACGACGTCCGGCGGGATGCTCGTGGGCTTCGGCAACTCACCGACCGGCTTGTCGGGCGAGTACGACCGGCACATCTACATGACCAACTCCGGTCAGATCGTCTTCGGGGTCTACCCCAACGCCGTCGTCACCATCCAGAGCCCCCGGGCGTACAACGACGGAGTGTGGCACCAGGTGGTCGCCACGCTCTCCAGCGCGGGGATGGCCCTCTACATCGACGGCTCGCTCGTGGCGAGTGACCCGAACACCACCACGGGCCAGGGTTACAACGGTTACTGGCGGCTCGGTTTTGACAACCTGAACGGTTGGACCAACCAGCCCGCGAGCGACTACTTCAGTGGCGAGATGCGCTTCGCCGCCGTCTACTCGGTCTCCCTGAGTGCCACCCAGGTCGCCAACGACTACGCGGCCAGCCTCTAGCCACCCCTCAAGATTCTCGCCTCGACGGAGTTCTCGTCGAGGTTCCCCAACGCTTCGTAGACCCGGGAGTACGCGACGTGGAGAGCCTCGGTCTTGGCTACGAGGAGGTCGATGACCTCTGACCACGGGGCACGGCAGTGGCACACTGCACCCATTCCCGCAGACGCGGCAGTAGGGCCGTTGGCTTTCGCTCACGAACATGCCAGGTTGCCCGGTGTCAGCCGCCCGTAGTTTCAGGAGGTCCCCACTATGCGCAGGAATTGCGACAGTCATGGTTCCGGAAAATGGTGGTTGGCTCGGCAACTCTGTTATCGCTAGGAATCGCTGCGGGCTATTCCCTGAGCGCAACGTCACTTTTGGGGCATCCGAACGCCCTCGTGGTGATTAATCCATTCAACGGGCGAGTCATCGCTTCGGGGCCAAATTTCTTCTCCGGTGCCACCCTTACGCTGAACCCAATAACTGGTCAGATCCTAAAAGTATCGGGTTGACTTTCGGTCGGTGCGCTCCCGATATCACAGCACCTGCAAACTGCATCGCTCGTCATTGACTGGCCGCGTACAGGCAAACGGACCGCGTACGGGTGAACGTGTAGGTCCGCCATCAACCTAAAAGCCCGGTTTGGCGCAGCGGCCATTGTTTCTAGGCGTCATCAATCGCCCCGTCTATTCATCCTCACTCCGCGTAACTGTTCTCCCCGACGGGTCGATACAACAGTCAGGGTTGAGAGGACTCCGCCGATTCGTGGTCCCGCCATGGACGAGACTCAAAGACTCTCTAGCCGGGCACCGTCAAAGAATCGTCGTCGAGGGGAAGTGAATCTGGAGCCAGGTGACCCAGATGTGCCAGAGTCCGGAGACCTCGGCCACCCCAATCAGAATCAGGAAGAGTCCGCCGATTCGCCCAATCAACTGCATATGACCCTTCAACCACCGAGAGGTAGTGGCCATCCACTCCGTCGCGAGAGCCGCCACCACGAAAGGCAGACCGAGACCGAGGCAGTAGATAAAAGCGAGAAAGGAGCCCCGAAAGGCCGTCGCTCCGGAGGTCGCCGCCAGTCCGAGAATGGTGGCGAGAGTGGGGCCGATGCAGGGGGTCCAGCCCAGTCCGAAGAGGACGCCGAGGGCACTCGCACCGAGGACACTGGCCGGGGGGAGAAAGTGAACCCGACGCTCTCGCTGTAGCCACTTTGAGGGCCAGAACCCGGCGAAGAACATGCCCATCACGACGGTGAGAACCCCGAAGACTTGATCGAGCAGCGTGAGGTGGGTGCGCAACAGTGAACCGAACTGTCCGAAGAGAGCCCCCGCCGAGACGAAGACGAGCGCGAAGCCAATAATGAAGGCGAAAGATCCGGCGAGTGCCCGCCCCCTCCCCCGGGCGC
>VFSW01016330.1_pt1 | contig 10136 bp, 5 predicted proteins | sample 5358111 | NCBI WGS metagenome assembly VFSW01 (sample SAMN11554181, study PRJNA540505) | mine drainage metagenome | isolation source: sediment from site ElyBrook_90M | place: USA: Ely Copper Mine, Vershire, VT | collected 2017
TTCCGATGTTGTCGCCGTCACCTCCCGGCCCGGGGCGCGGTGCTAAATATACCCCGTCCCCGTATGGCCACGGCTACAATCATTTTTGCAATGGCGTTCGCCTTGGCATCATGCAGCAAGCCTGCTCCGCCACCTCCGCCGCTGCCCACGCAGCTGGGGCCGGAGAACTATATTGTTGCCAGTGTCCAGCCCATCGAGAGCGGTCCCACGATCAGCGGGGCGCTCGTGCCGCGAGACGAAGCGGTAGTGAAAGCGCAAATTTCCGGCTCCGTGCTTCGCGCCACGGTGGATCAAGGCTCACCTGTCCGTGCAGGGGAAGTCATCGCCACAATCGATAATAGCGCGCTGACGGACGCGGTGACAAGCGCAAAAAATGCGGTAACGAACGCGGAAAGCGCCCTCGATTTGGCAAAGCGCGAGCAGGAACGCGAGCAAACACTGCTTAAAGCGGGCGCCATTTCCCAGCAGAGCGTCGATCAGGCTCGGAATAATACCGTCGCTGCGGAAGCGGGAGTTTCTCAGGCGAAGGCACTCCTCGCAAGCGCGGAAAAGCAACTTGGCTACGCAACGGTCCGCGCGCCGTTCTCCGGCGTTGTTAGCGAAAAGAGTGTTTCCATTGGGGATGTCGTGCAGCAGGGCACGGCGCTCTACACCATCGTCGACCCCTCGACGCTCGAACTACAGGGAATGATTCCAGCCGACGCACTTCAGATCGTGCATATCGGCCTGCCGATTCAATTCGATGTCACCGGCTATCCGGGACGAAAGTTTCAGGGCATGGTGACCCGTATCAATCCGACCGCAGATCCGATAACACGACAAGTTCGGATTTACGCAGACATCCCAAACAAAGGTCAGGCGCTCGTCGGCGGACTCTATGCGCAGGGTCGCGTGGCAAGCATTCGAACGACGGCACTGGCCTTACCGACAGATGCGGTCGATCATCGAACGATCACACCGGCCGTTATTTTGATGCATAATGGCATTGTCGAACGTGCGCCAGTTACGCTCGGAACGCTGGATGAAAAAAATGATCTTGTTGAAATTACTTCCGGCCTTCATGCCGGAGATACCGTCCTCCGTGGCGCCGCGATGGAGATCGAACTTGGAACGAAAGTGAAACCGATTTCCTCAGGGCCGGCGGATACGACTAAAAAATAGATGCGTCATTGCGAGGGGTTTCGCAGTAGTGACTTTTAGGTCACGATGGCGAACGAAGTTTCGCGATACGCCGTGACCTAACGGTCACGGCTAAATAACGAATAATGTTTATTTCCGATTTTGCGATCAAGCGGCCCGTCGTCACGGTAGTGACGATGATCGCGCTCGTGGTCTTTGGATTATTTGCGCTGGCAAGCCTTCAGATCGACGAATTCCCGGATATCACGAATCCAATCGTCGTCGTCGCGGTGCCATATCCCGGGGCGTCGCCGGAGCAGGTGGAACGCGAAGTGGTCGATCGGATGGAAGAGGCGTTCGGCTCGATCAGCGGACTCGACAAGATGACTTCGAAATCGCTCGATGGGTTCGGGATGATTACGATACAGTTCGTATTTTCGAAAAATCCGGATGAAGCGATGGCAGACGTGCGCGATGCGATCAGCACGATCCAGAACGATCTTCCGCTGGAGATGAAACCGCCGATCCTCGAAAAATTCGATCCCGACGAACTGCCCATCGTCTCGCTCATCCTTCGCTCGCCCGGCATGGCTCCGGCGGACCTGACTTCGCTTGCGGATCCCGGCATTAAAAAAGAACTTTCCTCGATCGAAGGGGTATCGCAAGTTTCTATTACCGGCGCAGTCGATCGCGAGATCGCGGTAAATGTTCGGCCCCGCGACCTGGAGGCCAATGGCGTAAGCGTTGCACAAGTGGTGCAGGCCCTTGAAGCCCAAAATCTTGCCGCGCCGGTTGGCGCGCTTGAGACCCCGCTGCTCGAACAATCCATTCGATTGCAGGGACGTATTGAGAATCCCAATGATTTTAATTACGTCCCCATCGCGACACGCAATGGGCAGGTGATCCGGTTGCAGGATGTGGCCTCCGTTGCCGACACCGCCAAGGAAGCGCGGACGCTCGCACTCTTCAATGGAGCGGAGTGCGTAGGTCTCGATATCACGAAAGCCAAAGGCGCGAGCACCGCGACCGTCGCTGATGCCGTCATAAAGGCGATTGACGGCATCAAGAAAAATTTGCCACCCGGCACGACGCTCGAAGTCGTGAAAAACGCTGGGGAGCGTGTCACGCACTCGGTCAACAATGTAAAGGAAGCATTGTTAGAGGGCGCGCTCCTCACGGTGCTCGTCGTTTTTCTGTTTCTCAATTCCTGGCGCTCGACGGTCATCACCGGATTGGCGCTGCCCGTCTCGGTGCTCGCGGCGTTCGTCGCCGTGCTTGCGGCGGGCTTTACGCTGAACACCATGTCGCTCCTGGGCCTCTCGCTTGCGATTGGGATTTTGATCGACGATGCCATCGTGGTCCGTGAAAACATTGTGCGCCACGTCGAAATGGGCGAAGACCATAAGACCGCCTCGCACAACGGCACGAACGAAATCGGCCTTGCCGTAACGGCTACGACGTTCTCCATTATTGCCGTTTTCGTTCCGGTCGCGTTTATGGCTGGTCTCGCCGGGCAGTGGTTCAAGCCGTTCGCGCTTACGGTAGCGTGCGCAGTGCTGGTTTCGCTTTTCGTCAGCTTTTCACTCGATCCGATGCTCTCGGCCTATTGGCCCGATCCGCACAACGTCACGCACAAGCGCCGCGTCTTTCTTCCCACGTCGCTCGGTGCCGCCTCGTTCTTGCTCGGACTTTTTGCATTGATACTGGGATTTATCGCGCCGTTGATCAGCTTTCTTCTGCTCGGGTTTGGCGTTCTCGGCCTCATTTTCCCGTGGCTCGATCAGTTCAATAATTGGTTCAACCGCACGGCCGATGGCTACAAAACCGTCATTGCGTGGGCGCTCGATCATCGCTGGTGGATGGTCGCGATCGCTATTGTTGCCTTTGTGGGCGCGATTTTCCTCCAGGCCAAATATGGCGGCTCGGGCTTCGTTCCCAACAGCGACCGTTCCGAGCTTACCATTTCGGTGGAAGCGCCGCCGGGCTCCAGCCTTCCCTATACACGCGCGAAAACGCAGGAAATTACCTCCATGCTGCGCGCGCATCGCGAGGTAGCCTACACGTACACCACGATCGGCAGCGAAACGACGATGCTCGGCACTTCTTCCGGTTCCGGCGATGTGACGGAGGCACAAATATATGTGAAACTGATACCAAAAGCAGATCGCAACCTGCTCCAATGGCAGCTTGCGGAAGTATTCCGAAAACAACTTGCAACCATCGGCGGCGTGGATGCATATGTTTTTTCGAGTGGCTTTGGGGGAGCGCAAAAAGAAGTGCAGCTTCAGGTGCAAGGCTCGAACGAAGCAAGCATGGAACAAGCGGCCAGCATGATCGAGGACGCGATTCGCAAGGTTCCCGGAACTGCCGATATCGGCCTTTCAACTAAGGGTCAGAAACCGGAACTCGAAGTTCGTCTTCGACGCGGATTGATTGGCTCCATGGGCCTCACGGTCGCACACGTCGCGCAATCGCTTTTGCCAGCCTTCGCGGGGCTAAAAACGGGCGATTGGGTTGATCCGACGGGCAAGACGCGAGATGTCACTGTTCGCCTCGCGCCTGAAGCGCGTGAATCGGCGGCGAATCTCGCGCAAATTCCGCTCGTTCTAACCCCATCCGCTTCCGGCACTGCTGCCGTAGTTCCACTCGGGCAGATCGCGGACATTACCGAGGGCCTCGGCCCGGCGGAGATCGACCATTTGAATCAGGATCGCGTGATTAATGTCGAATGCAACACGGAAGGCCTTTCGCTCGGCCAGGTGTCGCAAAATATTAATGCTGTCGTTGCTAAATTAAAGTTACCGCCCGGAATTCGCGTTTCGAACGGCGGGCAGGTCCAGCAGCAAGGGGAATTTTATCTCGCTATCTTCGAAGCGCTGGGACTGGCGATTATGCTCATGTATCTCATCTTGGTCGTACAGTTCGGCTCGTTCCTCGATCCGATTGCGATTCTGATTTCGCTGCCACTTTCGCTTATCGGCGTGGTGATCGCGTTGCTCATCACCGGCGACACGATGAACGTCATGGCACTTATCGGCATCATGCTGCTCATGGGCATTGTGGCGAAGAATGCGATTCTTCTCATCGACTTTGCCAAGTGGCAGCACGAAGCTGGAATGCCGCTACGCGAAGCGCTCATCGAAGCGGGCCGCGTTCGACTGCGACCCATTATGATGACGACGTTGGCGCTCATCGCCGGAATGATTCCCGTCGCTATCGGCGCCGGCGAAGGAGCGGATTTTCGTGCGCCGCTTGGCCGCGCCGTCATCGGCGGCGTAATTACCTCGACGATTCTCACGCTCGTCATCATCCCGACGATCTATGAGATTTTCTCCGAGTGGCGCTCGAAACTCGGACGGCGCTTCCGGAAGGCCGTCGTCCATGAGCCGACGAACGAGCCAATGGATCAAGTGGCGTAGCATCGGATTGTGAATTGCGAAATTGCATTCCGCAAATTCGCCGCTGAACTTTCTTTCCCTTCGGGGTGCTTTTTAGTCTCCTTATGAAACGACGCGTCTTTAGCGGCATCCAACCTTCGAACGTGATCCACATCGGTAATTATATCGGCGCGGTGAAGCGGTGGGTAGCATCACAAGATGATCCGGCGAAGGAAAATATCTTTTGCATCGTCGATCTCCATGCGCTCACCGTCCCGCAGGACCCTGCGGTGTTGCGTGAGCGGACGCTCGATCTCATGGCGCTTTTCCTGGCGGTGGGACTTGATCCCCAGAGGAGCATTCTCTTTGTGCAGAGCCACGTGAGCGTCCATGCCGAAGGCGCGTGGTTGCTGAACTGCATCACACCCATCGGATGGCTGAACAAGATGACGCAGTTCAAGGATAAATCTGCGAAGCAGGAGACCATCCTTGCCGGGCTGCTCGACTATCCTGTCCTGATGGCGGCCGATATTTTATTTTACGACACGCACGAAGTTCCTGTCGGGGAGGACCAAAAGCAGCACGTCGAACTTGCGCGCAACATCGCCGAGCGATTCAATTATCATTATGGCGAAACGTTTATCGTTCCAGAGTCGGTCATTGGCTCGTTCGGAGCGCGCATCATGGGATTAGACGATCCGACGGCGAAAATGTCCAAGAGCATGGGCAGCGTAAAAGGTCATGCCATCAATTTACTCGACGATCCAAAGGACATCGAGCGAACGATCCTGCGCGCAAAGACGGATTCGGGTTCGGAAATTCGATTCTCGAAAGATCCCGCGAACGCCGGTGTTAATAATCTGCTCACGATCTATCAATCGCTGACCGGGAAATCGACGGAAGCTGTCGAACTCCATTTCGCAAACGCGCGCGGATATGGCGATTTGAAGAAGGCCGTGGCCGAAGCCGTTATTGCGACGACCGAGCCGATCCGAGCGCGGCACCGAGAGATCATCTCCGACCGCGCGGAACTAGAACGCATGATGCATCTGGGCGCGGAAAAAGCGGAAGCGATTTCCGAACCGCGTTTGAACGACGTGAAACGGAAAATGGGATTGATTCTTAACTAATGCCCACACCCGATATTTCCTCCACGAGCGAGGATCGTCGCTACCTTTTTTTCGCCCTCGGCGGCTCGTTGGTGGCCCTCTCGCTTCAACTACTGCTCCCCCTCAGTTGCGACGACGAGATCTATCAGTCCATGGCGAAAGAACTCCTTGGCTTTCACTGGCTTCCCTATCTTGGTTCCTGGGATCAAAATTTTCCTGGGATCGTATATCTTCATGCTCTGTCCATCCTTCTCTTCGGAGATTCGGCTATGGGCTTCCGTCTCTTCGATCTTCTCGTACATCTGCTAATGAGCTGGATGTTGTATCGATTGCTGCGGCAATGGTTAACTCCGCGGATGTGCTTTCTTGGTGTCATGCTATACAACCTCCACTATCTTGCAGGGGCGTTTACGACTGTCGGCCAAAGAGATTCCTTTGCAGCGTTCTTCCTGCTCGGAGGAACATTACTGTTATACCAAAAGCGCAATGGAGCGAACGCACGAACTCCTTTCCAATCCCTTTCAGCTTTTACATCCGGCTTTTGCTTCGCGATGATGTTCGTACTGCGTGGAACGTATGCAACCTTCCCGCTCATCGCGCTGGTCTTTCTTTCGACCGCCCGCCCGCGGAACGTGTCTAAAATACTTGCCTTCAGCTATGGCGCTTGTATTCTGCTCCTTGCTGTATTTCTGCCCTATGTATTTATTCGTGATGGACTCAAACAAGTCTATCTAAGCATTGGTCGATTTAACCTTGAAATATATGGGCAGCTTCGCTATTCACTCGCACCGCTCCTCACCGAACTGCGCAATCAAAAGCTATTCCTTCTTTTGGGGTTGGCTGGGGTTTCGCTAATCTCGGTCCGCTCTTTGCGACTGCCGCCACGGATACGCCGCGTGATCGATCACCTTGCGCCTCTTCCGACTCGAGATCGAGCACTCCTCCTCTCCTATGCGCTGGCCGCAATACTTTCTATCGTTGTCATGGGCAAGTATTTTTCGGAACACTTTGAACCGTTGCTTCTGGTGATAATCCCATTCGGAGCCATTGCACTGGAATCCCTCTTCGCCCTATTCCCACGGCGTAGTTACAAAGTAATGATAGCGGTTTTGCTGCTGCTCTATTATAGCATTCGTGTTGCTCCCAACCAGGTTGTCCACAGCTATGTTGCTTCTCTGCTGCGTGGTGCTCCCCACCCTCTCAACATTGTCTATGATGCCTATAGCGATACTGGGTACCTTGTAAGTGCGGACCGGTCTATAGCCTCGTATATCGACCGGACCACACCGCCCGATGCGCGGATCGAATGTGTGAGCTGGAATGCTGGCGTTCGCTGGAGAACTTCGAGAGCTTGCGCGAGCCGCTATACTACATTTTATTCACTCGCTACCTCGGCTCCGGACGGAACCCATCCCAATTTTCAGAAGAAATGGCGACAGGAATACATTGATTCACTTCGGATTATTCGTCCCTCCTACCTAATCCTTAGCAGCGTTCGGGAGCACAAATTCGGATTATCGAATTCTCCCTTGAACTACCTACGCCAAATTCCCGGCTTCGACAGCGAGATTCTGCCCCATTACCGATTCGATACGATCATCGGAACCTATGTGCTGCTAAAAAGGCAGGAATGATTCAATCGTTTGCCAAGTGTTTCTCTAAAAATCCTTCCATTGCCTCGTACATCTCGAAGCGGTTTTCTTCATTGTGGAAGCCGTGCCCCTCGTTTTCCTTAACTAAGTATGGGACGTCGATTCCGCGCTTGCGCAGAGCGGCAACGATTTGGTTCGATTCCTCGATATTCACGCGCGGATCCTTCGCGCCCTGCGCAACCATGAGCGGCGCTCGAATTTGGTCCACATGAAACACCGGGCTGGCCGCCGCGAGCAAATCCTTATCCTTCTCCGGATGGCCAACCATTTCATACATGGACTCCAAAAATGGTTTCCAATACGGAGGAATCGTCTGCATGAAAGTAAAAAGATTGGAGACGCCAACGTAGTCGATGCCGCAGGCGTAAAGTTCCGGCGAGAACGTGAGTCCTGCAAGCGTGCAGTACCCGCCATAGCTTCCGCCATAGATCGCAACTCGTTTGGGATCGGCGATGCCTTCTTTAATTAGCCAGAAGACTCCGTCGCTTACGTCGTCCTGCATTTTCCTTCCCCATTGCTTGAACGAAGCCTCCCAAAATTTGCGCCCATAGCCGGTCGAGCCGCGATAATTTACTTGCAGCACGGCGTAGCCCCGGTTGGCAAGGAATTGCACTTCGGGATTGTAGGTCCACCGGTCGCGCACCCACGGCCCGCCGTGAGGATTGACCACGACTGGCAGATTCTTCGCGGCCTTGCCAATGGGGAGCGTAAGGTATCCATGGATCACAAGCCCGTCGCGCGATTCGAACGTAATCGGCTTCATAGGAGCCAGGTTCGCCTCCTGGAGCCACGGACTTACGTCGGCAAGCTTTTGAAGCGTATCGTTCTCAAAATCGTAAAGATAAAATGCGCCAAGCGAGCGATCGCTATACGTTCGAATGATGTATGTTTCTTCGTCCTTCGTATGGTCGGCGATGGTAATCTCATAATTTGGCAACTTTGCCATAAGCCGGTCCAAGAGCTCGCGCATTCGCTCGTCTAAAAATTCGCGCTGCGGCTTCCAGGTCGTATAACGGATGACCGTAAGAACTTTTCGCTTTCTCGAATAGGCGATTGCCTCGAGATCCACTTCGGGATGCTCGTAGATTACTTCCAACTCGCGGGCATGCGCCATGTCATATTTGACAACGGCACTTCGGTCGCGGCCAAGATTGCTGAGGGCATAGATCGCCTTGTTATCGAACGTGAAGAAGAGCGGCGAGAGTGATTCTTTGAAATGGATCGTGAGCACTTCTCGGAACGGCTCGTCCTCACGGTCGCGATAGAGATGGCTCGTGTTTACGCCATCGCTCACGATCCCGATCCGAACGGCTCCATCATGATCGGTAACCCACTGCACCACATTACCCGGATTTTCGGCGACGAGGCGCATTGCCCCGGTCACCACATCGATACGATAGACATCGAAGCACTCCGGGTTGCGCTGGTTCATGCTGATCAGCATTTCTCCATCGATCTCTTCGAGATCGTCCACAATGTCCGCCTTCACGCCCGGAAACGGCGTAAGATCGCGCTGCAATGAACCATCCCGATTAGTGGCGAAGAGATGGTAATTTTCATCGCCGTCAAAATCGCGAATATAGACGATGCAGTCATTATTTTTCCACCAATAGGCGCTGATGTCACGCGCAGTCTCCGAGGTAACGCGGATTGCTTTGCCGGTACCGATCTCCCCACGCGATTCGACGAAAATATTCATTCTTCGCTCGTATGGCTCGGTGTGAGAGACAAACTGGCCATCCGGGGAAATACGAAAATTGGTTTTCTCCGGGTTTCGGAAAAAGTCGCGAAGAGGTATCTTGGGTGTGGTATGAGGCATAGGTTAATATAAAAACCGATTGGCAGGCAACAGCGCAAAGCCTATTAGAATGCCATCAAAAACAGCGTGGTTCTCACTCAGCGGAAAAATTTCACGATAATACCGAATCTAATTGGCCCCCGAAACGATTAAGGATAGTCGAATGGAAGCAATTGTCACCGTGCCAACCGCCACCCCAACTGGGACGTACCTCGCCCCGCCGCTCTATAAGGTGCGGCTTTCGAAGGAGGACCGTTCCTCCGTATTCGAGGGGCCGCTCGACCTGCTGCTGTTTTTTATCAAGCGGGACGAGCTGGATATCTATGACATCCCGATAACGCGGATCACGCAGGAATTCTTAGATTATCTGCGGCTTATGACCGCACTCGATCTCGAAATTGCTGGGGAGTTTATCGTCGTCGCGGCAGAACTGTGCCAGATCAAGGCACGAATGCTGCTTCCACGCCAGGAAAGCGCGGAAGGGGCGGAAGAGGAAGATCCGAGAACAGATCTTGTTCGAAGGTTGCTCGAATACCGGAAATTCAAGGAAATGGCTGAGGAGCTTTTCGTTATGAGCGAGGAGCAGCGCAGAGTTTATTTCCGCCAGTATTTTTCCGAGGACGAGCGTACGGATGCGCCACCGGAAGAGGAGAATCTCCTGAAGAACGTCACGATCTTCCATCTGATGAGCGCCTTTCGACGCGCGATCGAGCGCGCGCCACGCATCAAGCGGACACATGATGTCGAGCTTATTCCGGTGACGGTCGAAGAGCAATCCGAGTTCATCCTTTCCACCGTTTCGATGCGCGGCGAAGTTAACTTTGGAGAGCTGTTTACGGAATATGCCGAGGGAAACGATATGGATGAATTTTCTCCGGCATTCCGCGTGTATATTGCCGTCACGTTTATTGCCATTCTGGATTTGGTGCGCAACCATTTCATCGCGCTCCGCCAGCATGGCGTATATGACGATATTATTTTGTTCAGACCATAACCACCCCTGCCCCACTCCTTGAAACGGAAGGGAAATCAATTTCATGCGTTACCAATCCGCCGAATCCGTAGTACCCATCATCGAGGC
>VFSW01016331.1_pt1 | contig 10136 bp, 6 predicted proteins | sample 5358111 | NCBI WGS metagenome assembly VFSW01 (sample SAMN11554181, study PRJNA540505) | mine drainage metagenome | isolation source: sediment from site ElyBrook_90M | place: USA: Ely Copper Mine, Vershire, VT | collected 2017
CCCCCGAACTTCCCCCCGCCCGTCGCCGTGATCTCCGTCGGGCTCGCGCGCACGTCGAGCACGAGATCGGTTATGGCGCTCGGAAGGCCGTGGATCTGAATCTCGTCGCCGGCGACGTGGATGGATCCCGCAACGCTCGGCGAGGCCGCCCTCCCGGTGACGCGCACCCCTCCCTCGACCGTCCCGCTCGCGCGGTCGAGCTTCGGAAAACTCTTCTGCAAGACCGCAAGATCCATCGGCTCCAGCTTGGCTTCGAGCGCCAGCGTCGGATCGGTCGTCGCCTTGGTGACTCCGCCGGACACGACGAAGCCGCCGCGGAAGCCGTCGCGCGTATCGAGCGTCATCTCGAGCGTGGGCATCGACAGCGTGTCCGCCACGAGGGCGATCGGTTCGCGTGGAGGTTGGACGGCCAGCGAGAGCCCTGATCGCGTCAGCACGGTGGGACCGAGAAAGAAGCGCGCGCGCGCCTTTTCCGGGGTGGCGAGCGGAAGGTCGTCGACGACGAGCTCCCCCCAGAGCTGGCCTCCAAGGGCGGCGGTCGCGCCGAGCATCGCGGCGTCCGTCCCTGCTCCGCCGCTGTAGGTTCGCCAGAGCGGCCCGAGGTCCACGCCGCGCAGCGACACCCGTCCCGATACACGCGGTGACTTCCCCCGCGTCATCACGACGTCGTGCAGCTGCACCGTCGTCCCGAGCAGTGTGCCGTTGATCCTCAGCTCGCCGTGCGACGAGGTGTCCGTCAGGTACGCCGCCCTGTCGAAGGGCGCTCCGATGGGCGCACCGCATTTCGTTCGACCAAGCGAGCGCTTCTCCTGGGGCATGCGCTGCGTGAGCTCGACGCTCAGATGCGACCCGGGCAGCGCCGCCTCCCGCAATCGCGTGCCCGAAACGTCGAGCTCCGCGTACGCGACGATCCCCGCGTCGGGACGGAAATCGTCGAGGTTTCCCGTGATGTATGTCATCCCCGAGAGGCTCCCCTCGAGGTCCTTGGCTGCCACTCCCAGCGCATCCACGCGAGACAAGGGGATGCCTTGCGCCACTAGATTGGCCGAGAGGGCACCTCCTCGTTGCAGCGTCGCCGACCCCAGCACCGACCCGACAGCGCCCGCGCGAGTCCCCGTGGGCGGCACCACCTTGTCGAGCGCGAAGGAGCGCACCGAGATCTCGGCGCCCGCGATCCCCCGTTGCCGGTCGATCCACCGTAGCGCCGCTTCGGCGTCGCCCTGTGCGAACTTCTCACCGTAGACGTTCACGCCGGTCAGGTGGCTTTTGGCGTCGACGGAGACGAAGCCTCCCCCGCAGGGGTCCTGGGGGCCGCCGAGCGCCACATGGACGTTGGCTCGCGTGGCGACCTTCGCGTCGAGGCCGTCGAAGCGCGGGTCGTCATCGAGCGCAAACATCGACAGCAAGTCCCGCAGACCGAACCCGGTGCTCGTCCCGATCGCGTCGACGACGAAGCCTTTCGACCCGCCAAACCGGAGCGTCGCGGAGGGCACCTCGTACTGGCTCTCTCGCCTCTGGGCCCGCACCGCCGTCACCACGACCTCGGGAGGCTCTATCCGAACGACCACGTGTCCGGAGGCGACGTCTCCGAAAGCCATGTCGGCGACGGCGAAGTCGGCGACCGAACGGATGTCCCCCTCGGGCGTCGGGTGCTGGAAGGTACCGCCGATGCGCGCGCTCAGCTCGGCCCTGCCGCGCATCGGGACGGTCCCGATCGGCGAGACGTCTTGCAGGTCCGCGTCGATGTGGGGTGCGTCGACGCGCAGGTCGTTGTGAAAGCCGAGCGAGACGAACCCTCCCTCGATGCGCGAATGTGGCATGGTCACGTTCACGGCCATGAAGCGGAGGCTGTCGGGCCGGATCGCCACGTGCGTTGAGATTTGCGCCTCGTTCAGCCCGAAGAGACGCTCGCGCGCGCTGTCCTCGGCGGGGCGGTCGTAGACCCCGAACGTGTAGGTCGCCGCGGAGAGATCGCCTTCGAGCCTGAGCGGGGCGAACGTGCCCGAGAGCGAAGGAACGTGGATCTCGCGGAGGTCCCAGCCGACCCACGAGCTCGGGTGGACGCCGAGCTCGCGCATCAGCGTGGTGAAGTCGACGTTCGCCGCGTCGAGCCGGCCATGGAGGAGCTTCGCGCCGCTCGAGAGGGGCTCCATAACGACGTCCGACAGCGTGACGAGGCCTTTCGCGATGCGGACCGTGGTCGTCGCGCTCCGCAGGACGTCTCGCTCGAGCGACACTTTGCTGTGGAGCTCCGTCGCAAACGAATACTGCGCCAGCCGGATGTCGTGCGCCTCGACCGAGCCTTCCAGCTCCGGCAAGACCGAGTCTTCGCTCAGCCGCATGTCGAGATCGACGCCGACCCAGCCGTCGAGATCAGGCACGTCCACGGCGCGGGCGGCGAGGGCGACCGGGGCTCTCGCGTGGACGTGGCCGTCGATGATCGGCCGGGCGCCGTCGGACGTTGGGAGCGTCACTTGCAAATGCGCGAGCGATAGCTCGACGCGCCGCTCGTCGCTCGGCGGAAGGTCGCATGCGGGGGTCGTCCCGGGTGCGGCGTCGAGGTCGGCCGAGCCGACGCCCTCGAGATGGCGCACGAGGACGTGACCCGGCTCGAATCGCACGCGGCCCTCCACCAAGCAGAACGCGTCGTCGTCCGTCTCGCTCGGCTGGCCCGGTTTAGGCGAGGCGCGAGCGCGGTGGACCTCTGCGCTGCCAATGCGGGTGGCGACCTCGAAGGAAGAGCCTTTCGCGGGGTCGTCCTCGGCCGTCACGTCGACATCGACGCTGCTTGCGCGCAGGTGCACTCCGTCCACCGTCAGATCGGCTGACCCGTCCGTCACCGCGAACGACGCGAACGGCGCGTGGAACGGGCCGCTCGATGGGGTCGGGGGGGGTAGGCCGACGTTGACCACCTTGCCGCCCCTCAGTTCGGCGCGCACGCGCGGCTCGTCGAGCTCGATCGCGTCGATGGCGACCTTGCCTGCGAGCAGCGCGAAGATCCTCGGCCGCACGCGCACCCGCTCGCACTCCACCGCAGGCGAGCCCCCGTCGGTCGAATCCACACGCACGTGCGTGAGCTCGAGGGCGAGCGGCCACATGCGCAGCGAGACCTGAAATGACGCCGCGATCCCTTGCTCCCTGATGGACCGCGCCGCCTGGTCCGCCGCCCACTGCCGCGCCCATGACGACCGAACGACGAGCGCGCTCCCGAACGGCAGCAGCCCGACTACGGCCAGGAGCACGCAGAGGGCGCGTGCGACCTGCTGCCCCCAGTCCCGGCGTCGACGCCGCCGCCGGCGCGCCGTCGGGAGAGCGGCCTCCCGGGTCGCTGTATGGGTCGTAGGCATGTCGGGTTACACGCTTCGGGCTATATAGGCTTCAGGTTACAGGACGCGGTAAGAAGGTAGTCTCCCTTCCTCTAGCCCGTCCTCTGAAGCCAGACTCTTGAAGCCTCCATGCGCCGATCGACCTCAGGCGTGCTCGACGCTCACCGGCTCCTCGGCGCTCGCGCCGCTCTCGTCGACGCGTACGGCGCCGAGGACGTCACCCGGGTTCTCGAGCCGCTCGTCGGCGAGCCTCGCCGCAGCCGCCTGCGCGCCGTCATCTCCGCGCGCATCGGCAGCGTCGCGGTCGTCTTCGACGGGCCGTACGCCCCTCACAACGGCGCGGCGATCGTCCGGTCTTGCGAGGCGTTCGGCGCTCAACAGCTGCACGTCGTCGAACGGCCGGGCACCCCTTTTCTGGCGGCGCGGAGCGTCGCCCGGGGGGCAGAGAAGTGGATCGACCTCACCTGCCATGCCGGCGCCGAATCCCTCCTGGCCTGGGCACGCGACGCGCGCATGCCCCTCGTTGGCGCCTACGCCGCCCAGGCCGACGGCTGCCTCGCCCCCGAGGACCTCGCCGCCATGCCGCGCCTTGCCATCGTCCTCGGCAACGAACGGGAAGGCATCCGCCCCGGCATCGCCGCGGCCTGTGCCGCGAAGGTCTGCGTGCCCATGCGCGGATTCTCGGAGAGTCTCAACGTGAGCGTCACCGCTGCCATCCTCCTGCACGCCGCCGGCCGCGGCCGAGCCGGGGACCTGGACGCCGCCGCCCGCCAGCGCCTCTATGCCCGCGGACTCGTCTTCTCTGTTCCGCGCGCAGCCGACCTTCTTCGCCTTTCGCTCGGCGAGCAGTCCGTCTCGCCGGCGTAAGTCATCGATTGCGACCTGGCGCTCGCCGACTTACGTTCGCGAGCGCGACAGCGATGGCCGACGATCTATACGCCATCCTCGGCGTCTCCAAGGGTGCGGACGCAGAGGCCATCAAGAAGGCGTACCGCAAGCTCGCCTCGCATCTTCACCCCGACAGGAACCCCGGCAACCCCAAAGCCGAGGACCGGTTCAAGAAGGTCAATCACGCCTACGACGTGCTGGGCGACGACAAGAAGCGCAAGCTTTACGACGAGTTCGGCGAAGACGGACTCCGCGAAGGGTTCGACCCCGAGCGCGTCCGCGCCTATCGCGATTGGTCGGCGCGCCAGGCGCGGGGGCAAGGGATGCCGGGTGGCGGAGTGTACGGCGGGCAGCCTGTCGATTTGGAGGACCTCTTCGGCGGCAACGCCGGCGGCGCCGGAGGGTTCGGGGACCTGTTCGGGGACTTCGTGCAGCGCGGCCGCCGGCAGCGTGGCCCGCAGAAGGGGCCGGACCTGGAGAGCGAGATCACGATCGACTTCGCGTCCGCGGTTCGCGGCGCCGCCCTCGAGCTACGCCCGCAAGGCCAAGGCAGCACGCCTGTGACGGTGCGCATTCCGGCGGGCGCAGACGAGGGGAGCCGCGTGCGCATCCCGGGGCAAGGCGGTCCGTCCCCCAACGGGGGGCCGCGGGGAGACCTGGTGCTGACGATCCACGTGACGCCGCACCCCCACTATCGGCGCGACGGCGACGATCTGCACCTCGACTTGCCGGTGACCGTGGCCGAAGCGTATCACGGGGCGAAGGTCAAGGTGCCGACGGCCGACGGCTCGGTGTCATTGAAGGTGCCCGAGCATACGCAGAGCGGCAACGTCGTGCGTCTCAAGGGCAAGGGCGTCGCGAAGAAAGGCAGGACGGCGGGGGACCTGTACGTGCACTTCCTCGTGCACCTGCCGACCCAGGGTGGCAAGGAGCTCAATCAGCTCGTGGACGAGATAGCGCAGTTTCAGAAGGAAGACCTGAGGGCGGACATTCGATTTTAGAGCTTCTCATCTCCTCTTCTTCCCCTTGTTCTTCCCCCTGTCGCCCAGCTTCTTCTCCTTTCGTCCCGCCTTCTCGAGCTTGTGCCTCGCGTCTTGCTCGCGCCCCCCGTGCGCTCGCGCCTTCGTGCCGCTCGGTCCCTTGGCCCCCATGGGCCCCTTGCCATCGCGCTCGCGCCCCTTCGAGCCCTCGCTGCCCACACGTTTCGCGTAGACCGTCCTCCGCAGGATCGCCGCGTCTGTCACCTCGACCGTCATCCGGTCGCCGAGCGCCACGACATCGCCCGATCGCGACGCCACGATCCGGAGGCCGTCGTCGTCCACCTCGTACCGATCCGCCCCGAGATCCTCGAGGCGCACCAGAACGTCGACGAACGGCGCGTCGAGCTGCACGAAGACGCCCGACCCGACGACTGCCGTCGCCGTGCCCTCGAAGCGCTCGCCCACGCGGTCTTTCATCATGAACGTGCGGTAAAGGTCCACGACGGCTCGCTCGACCTCCATGGCGCGCCGCTCGGCGATGCTCGAGGCGAACGCGGCTTCCGCGAGCTTCTCCCGAACACCGTCGCCTTTCGGTGGGTGAGACGGATGTGCGAGCGCCGCGTGCACCTGCCGGTGGACGACGAGGTCCGGATAGCGGCGGATGGGCGAGGTGAAATGCAGATACGCCTTCGACGCGAGGCCGAAGTGGCCCACGTTCGCGACGTCGTACGTCGCCTGCTTCATCGATCGGAGGAGCAGCGAGTTGAGTACGGGCGCGAGCGGGTGATCGCTGAACGACTTCAAGAGATCCCCGAGCTTCTTCGGATCGCGCGTGTCCTCGACGTCGTAGTCGAGCCCGAGCTCCTCGCACATCGCTGCGAACCGTTCGAGCTTCTGCTCGTCCGGCGGCGCGTGCACGCGGTAGATCGTCGGCACCTCGCGCTGCTGAAACCACACGGCCACCGTCTCGTTCGCGAGAAGCATCAGCTCCTCGATGAGCTGGTACGCCCGCTTCACGCCCTCGTCGGTCGCCCGGCGCGTTACGTCGATTGGCTCGCGCGTGTATTCGTGCAGAACGACCTTGGCCTCGGGAAGCTCGAAGTCGAGCGCGCCCCGCTTCATCCGTTGCGTCCGAAGGACGCGCGACAGCTCGTACGCGACGCGCAGCCCCTCCACCATCTCGTCGGCCGCCGCCTCGCGCGCCGCGTCGCTCGACAGCCCGAGCGCCCGCGCCACGCCCCCGTAGGTGAGCTTCGCCTTGGAGCGCATCACGCCGCGCACGATCCGCGTCTTCCGAACATGCCCCCCCGAGTCGATGTCGGCCTCGACGCAAAGGCAAAGGCGGTCGACGCCGGGAAGCAGCGAGCAGAGGTTGGATGAGAGCGTCCGCGGGAGCATCGGAATGGCGCGGTCGGGGAGGTAGATGCTGCATCCGCGCGCTTTCGCCTCTCGGTCGAGCGCCGTTCCCGGCGTGACATACGCGCTCACGTCCGCGATCGCGATCCACGCCTTGTAACCGCCGTAGCCTGCGCGCTCGACCCACACCGCGTCGTCGTGGTCGCGCGCGTCCTCCGGGTCGATGGTCGGCAGCGGGAGTTCGCGCAGGTCCTCCCGGCCCTCCTTCAGGAGCTCCGCCACCTCGGCGCCGAACGCGTCGGCCTCGGAAACCGCCGCATCCGAGTGCGCCTCTTCGATCCGCTCAATGAGGAGGATCTTCGCCGCCTCCACGGCGAGCGCCCCCGGCTTGCCGAGCACACGGTCGATCGCGCCCTCCGGGTTTTCGCTCGGGGCCTCGGGCCAGCGCGTGATCGTCACGACGACCGCGTCCCCGTCGCTGCCGCTGTTTCCCTCCGGCCCCGCCTGGTCGATCGCGCGAGGCAGGACGATCGGCCCCCGAATGCGCGTGTCGTCGGGCTCGCACCACGCGCTCTTCCCTCGTCGTCGGAGCGTCCCCGCGACCCGCTTCGTCGCGCGCTCGACGATTTCGACGATCTCCCCTTCCGCGCCGCGCGAGCTCCTCGCCCGCACGCGAATGCGTACGACGTCGCCGTGCATCGCGCCGAGCAGGGCGTCCTGCGGGATGAAGACGTCGTCGCCCACGTCGCCGAGGCTCGAGACGAAGCCGAAGCCGCGCGGGTTCACGCTCAGGGCCCCCTCGCGCTCGGGCGCGCGAGCGCGTTGCGCACGCGAGGCGGCGGGGGACCGCGAGGGGCCGGCGGGGCTACCGTGACGAGGACGGCCCGCGCGGGGGGGAGACATCGGCGGGGCGATAGCTAGCACGGCGCGAGCGAGAGCGAGCGAGACGCAAAAGCCCGGCGTCGCAACGACTTTTCGTCTGGACGACGAGTGTGCGGACGTGTAAGAAAAGTGATAAGCGGATATTTGGAGCTCGGAATGCCTAGGTCCCTCGCGGTGGCGTCGATTGTCGGAATGATGATGGTGAGTATCCCCGCGCTGTCCCATGCCGGGGGCGGCGAACATCGGGACCACTCCGCGCCCGAGCCCTTGACGATGTTGGGCTTCGTCCTTGGTGCCGGGGGAGTCGCGGTCGCCCGGTGGGCGAGCCAGCGAAAGTCGCGCATCCGCTAGGGAGCGCCGTGGCGCCCGGCGCACTTGGAAGTGTGCGCGGGTGGGTCGGCGCCGTCGTCGGCGTCGCGACCGTGCTGGTGGTGCTTGCGTACCGCGCCGGAAGCGACATCGCGGACGACTACTGGGTGACCGTCGCCATCTCCGCGGTCGCAGCCCTCTTCCTCGCCTGGCAAGCTCGCGGAACGCGGGCCGTCACGGCAAGTCGCGCCTGGCAAGCCGCCGGCGCTCTCCTCGTGGTCGGGGCTCTCGTCGCCCTGGGGGCGACGCCTCGTTACTGCGCCCTCGACCGCTTCCTGCCCCTTGCGGCGGGCGCCGGCCTGGGTCTCGCCGCTTTCGGCGCGCGAAGCGCCTCCTGCTGCCGCGCCGAGCTCGGGGTCCTCGCGTTGCCCTTCCTCAACCCAGTGCCGCTGTCGGCGCGCGGTCTGTTCGCGCCATTCCTCGTGCGGGGGACGGCATCGTGCGCGTTCCTCCTCCTCCGCGCCGTGGGAACCCCAGTGGCGCTGCACGGCAGCGAGCTTCGAACCCCTGGAGGCACGCTCGAGGTGCTCGAAGGGTGCTGCGGAGCGCTCGCGGTCTCTCGCCTCTCGGTCGTCGCCGGACTCGTCGTCGCGCTGTTCCCGACGACCGCGCTGCAGAAGGTGGGGCTCTTTTCCACCGCAGCGTGCGCCGGATTCTCGATGGCCGTCGCGCACGTCGCAGTGATGACCCTCATGGTCATGCGTGGCGACGACGCGGGGTTCGAGTTCTGGCACCAGGGAGGCGGTGCTGCGCTGATGGCCGTAGGCGCGACGGGCCTGGCGGGGTTCGGCTGGTGGCTGATGCTCCGGCGAGGGGGAGAGGTGGGTCCGTCGTCGCGCGTCCGTGGTCAGCCCGAGGAGCTCCAAGACTGACAAGCGCCGACCGATGACCGATAACGGATCCATGGTTATCCGCCGTCTTGCCGGCACGCTGGGCCTCGCCCTTTCCCTGGTGCCGGCGCTCGTCGGCCTCGTCGCGAGCGTCATGCTCGCCGTCGACTACTCGCGCCCGATGCCCGTCTTCTGCTCGGAGAACCTCGGCTGCGCCGCGGTTCGCAACACGTCGTACGCCGCTTGGCTCGGCGTCCCGACGCCGATCCTCGGCGCTTCGAGCTTCCTGCTCCTCGCCGTCGTCTCGCTCGTCAACGCTCCACCGAGCACGGAGGACCCTGCAAAGCCGCGGATGCGCCATCTCGTGCGCGCACTGCAGCTCGCCGCGGGGGCGGTCGCGGGGCTCGTGGGCCTGTTCTTCATCGTCGTGCAGGCGCGGATCGGGCACTACTGCCCGTATTGCCTCGTCGCGGACGCGAGCGGCATCGCGAGTGCTCTGGCGGCGGGCGCCCGGTCGTGGGTCTCGCGGGGCGAGCCGGCGCCGAGGGCGGTCTGGGGTATCGGCGCAGGGCTAGTGGCGGCGGCGGCCGGCGTGCCGCTGGCGCTCGGGCTCATCGCGAGCCCGGTGCCGCGGGTCGTCCGCGAGGAGGACGCGAGGACGCCGCGTGGGGAGATCACTGTGGTCGACTTCGTGGATTTCGAGTGCCCTTTCTGCCGGATGACGAACGACGCACTCGAGCCGCTCCTCGCGGCCCGGCGTGGCGAGGTGCACCTCGTGAGACGCATGGTCCCGCTCGCCCGCATCCACCCGCACGCGATGGACGCTGCGCGCGCAGAGTGCTGCGCCGAGCGACTCGGCAAAGCGGACGAGATGGCCGAGGCGCTCTTCGCGGCGCCGATCGACGAGCTGACGCCGGAAGGATGCGCGGGCATGGCCAGGCATCTCGGTCTTCCACTGGAGGCCTACCGCGCGTGCATCGCCGACCCGGCGACCGACGCGGCCATCGAGCGCGACAAGGCGGAGTTCCGGGCCGCCGGCGGGGTGGCACTTCCGACGATCTGGGTGGACGGGCAAGTGCTCATCGGCCTCCAGACGACCGAGCAGCTCGCCGCGGCGCTCGACAAGGCGGGCGCGCGCGTCGGGAAAGGCAGCTGACCGGTGGAGCGAAGGGCGTGGCATGGGGCGCCATCGTCGACGTGCCGGCAGACATCCTCGTCGGGCTCGGCGCTCTCGATCACTTGCTGCGCGGTCTCCGGCGCCGCGTCCGCGGTCTTCTGGACGTACGACCTGGGCCATCTTCACGATCTTCGTGTGGGTAACCATGATGCTTCGTTCTCCATTCTGGGACACGACGTAACGTTGGGATGACCTTCGGATTCGATTCCTCCGCAAAACGCCCCCCTCCTCGGGCTTTGAAAGTCGACTTTTCCGCGCGTAGAGCTCTCGGGGCGGGGCGGGGGGGAGAACCCGCCCCAAGTTTTACAAGATATTGGGCCGTGGGGGG